>Ga0214172_1000005_pt1 | contig 169915 bp, 144 predicted proteins | sample TroBogEpilimnion_29_FD_153010 | JGI IMG/M metagenome (GOLD analysis project Ga0214172, IMG submission 153010) | Freshwater microbial communities from Trout Bog Lake, WI - 12JUL2007 epilimnion | ecosystem: Environmental > Aquatic > Freshwater > Lake > Epilimnion/Euphotic zone | place: Trout...
GGCCACCTGCAAAACCCGCCTCCGCAAAGACCTGCCCACCGCCGCCAACCCCTTCCTTTTTATCGCCAATATGTGCCTATGTTATTGTTAATTGCTATAGTTTTCTCCCTCTCCGGCCTGCCGTGGGAGGGAGAGGGTTGGGGTGAGGTAGGGGCTTTTTAATTTATTTTTAGTTTCCGCTTTCCGCTTTCCGCTTTGCCCCCCCCCAGGTTTCACGTTGTCGGTTTCCACCTTCGGTTTTTCCCGCTCTTCCCGCGCGGCACGCAGTTGCAGGGTCATCGTCTCGGCCGCCTCCAGCCACTCGAGTTTTTCGCGGAAGGTACTTTTCAGTCCGAGCAACAGCGTGTGCATCTCCGCACCTTCAAAGGTGCAGCACTCCCACCCCGGATGGGCATTCAATTCTTCCTGAGTCATGATTTTTCCCGCCAGGCTTTCAATTTGCCTAGCTTTTCAATATCGGCCAGATCCTGCAGGCGTCCAGCCGATTTTTTCAGCGCCACCAGAGCCTCATAGCCCACTACGGGGGCGAGGTCGTTGCCCGCCACCGGGAGCTGCAGGGCCCGGGCCAATTCCTGGGCGAAATCAAATGTCTCGGTTTCCGACTTTCGCTTTACACCGTATTTCCGGCATGACTGCGGGAATATCAGGGTCCCCAGTCATTAACCAATTAAACCAGCGGGGGAGGGCAGGCGGATCAGTATGTGGGCAGTGACCCGGAATGGGATTCTGTTGTTTGGAAAGTGGTTGTCCGACATGGATTCGAACCATGACTAAAGCCTCCAAAGAGCTCTGTGCTACCATTACACCATCGGACAAACAGACAAAAACGGAGGACCTACGTTACCAAGGGTGCGTCGCCCGCACAAGGGAAGAAACCGGTCAGACGATTTCCACCGGACACGCCGGCAGCGCGTCCAGAAACGCCTGCCCGTATTGCTTGGTCAAAATCCGGTTGTCCAGCACAACGACAATGCCGGTGTCCGTTTTGGTGCGGATGAGCCGGCCGACGCCCTGGCGGAACTTTAATATCGCCTCGGGCAGCGAAAATTCGCCGAAGGAATTGCCGCCGCGCGCCTCGATGGCCTCTAGTCGCGCCTCGATGAGTGGATGATCCGGCACCGCGAACGGCAGACGCGTGATGATGACGTTGCTCAACGCTTCACCCGGCACATCCACGCCCTGCCAGAAGCTGTCCGTGCCGAACAGCACCGAGTCCGTGTTGTCCTTGAATTTCTCAAGCATGGTGGAGCGCGGCGTGCCGGTGCCTTGCACAAATAATTCCAGGCCGAGCTCGTGAAAAAACGGCTGCATCCGGTCGGCCACCTCCTGCATGAGCTTGTAGCTCGTGAACAGCACGAAGGCCTTGCCGTGTGTCTGCCGGACGAAATGTTCCACCCAATGGATCAGGGCGTCGGCATAGCCGGCTTCGCGCGGGTCGGGCATTTTTTTGACCGCGAACAATTTCATCTGCCGCGCATAATCAAACGGGGTGCCGACCTGCAACTTGGTCGCCGCCTCACACCCCACGCGCCGGGCAAAATAATTGAGCGAGTGTTCCGGGGTCCGTTTCACGGGCGCTGCCTGGCCGCGTTTACCGGTGTCACTGGAGAGGGAACTTGGGGCGCTGGAAACGCCCAAAGTCGCGCTGGTCATGATGACGCTCGTGTCGCTGTCAAACAGCCGGCGGCGCAGATATTCCGCCACGTCCACCGGCGCGGCATTCAGCGAAAGGTTACGCTGGGTCTTGCCGCCGCGTTCCACCCAGTAAACATGGTCGTCCGCCCCCTGGCTCAAGAATTCCGCCACCTCCACTTTCAATTCGCCCAGCCGCCGGTTGCACTCGATCAGCTCCTGGCCGATGTCCTTGTCGTCGCTCAGCTTGACGAGGTCGCTCACCGCCTCGCGCAGACGCTGGATGGGCAGCGTGACGTTGTCGGCCACCAGCTCCGCGCGCCGGATGCGCAATTCGGTCCACGCGCGTTTGCGGCCGCCGCTGTCGCCGCCGCCAAATTTCGGCTTGGCCATCGCTGAAATTTCCTCGCACGCGGTCTCGACGTTTTCAAAAAACTTGTCCGACTCGCTTAAAATGTCCGCGACGAGTTTCACCGCGTTGCCTCTGCGGAGCGTGGCGAGGAGGCCTTTTTCCGTGCGGGGATTCCACAGGCGATTCAGCGAATAGCGCACCTGCCCGCTGGATACGCTCAAGCCGATGTGACGCGATGCCACGCTTTCCATCGTGTGCGCCTCGTCGAAGATCACGAAGTCGTTCTTGAACAGGATGCCACCTTCCAACTCCTCGTCCACGCCGCCAAGCAGGGTGAAGAACAGCGTGTGGTTCAGAATCACCACGTCGGCGGACAGGATGCGGTTGCGCACGCGCTGAAAAAAACAGGCCTCGTGATCGCGGGCAAAATCGGACTGGTGCCCGCAGGTCTTGGGCGAACACAGGCCGCGCTCGGAACAGACCTGCGCCCAGACTTTGGGGTCCGGTTCGATGGAAAAATCCGACAGGCTGCCGTCCTTGGTCGTCTTGGACCACTCATAGATGCGCTGCAATTCTTCTGACTCCGACGACGTGAACAGATTTCCCGATTGCTGCATCGCTTTTTGCAGCCGGCGCGTGCAGAGATAATTCGCGCGGCCTTTGAGCATCGCGTAGTTGAACTTCACCGGTTCCGGCAGCGAACCCAGCACCACGGCCAGCATCGGCAGATCTTTTTCCGTGAGCTGCTCTTGCAAATTGATCGTGTGGGTCGAGATGATGGCCTTCTTTTTTTCGGCGATGGCAAAGAGAATGGCCGGAATCAAGTAGGCGAGTGACTTGCCCACGCCGGTGCCGGCCTCGACCGCGAGATGCTCGCGGTTTTGCAGCGCGCGCGCCACGGCCACGGCCATCTCCTGCTGCTGCGGGCGGAATTCAAAATTACTCGCCTTGGAGAGAACGCCCGTGGGCGAAAATATCTTTTCGACCTGGGCCACCAATTCACCCCCGCTCGGCTGGATTTCAGAAAGCGAAATCATTTCAACGCCGCGCTGCTCAAAACCACCTTCAACGCTGAAGTTTTCCCGGGGGCGAGCGTGATTTTATTCTGTTTCACGTTACCGGATTCCACGCAGACCATCTGCCGGTGTTCCGCCTGATCAAAATCCTCGGGCATCTTCTGCGAGGTCCACGGGTTCCAGACGACGGTGGATTGGGAGTGGGATTTCTCCACGCGAATGACGCGATTCAGCATTTCGTCGCGAATCTCTACCGCTGCCGTGTTATCGGGATAAACGCGGTTGGTTTCTTTGGGGATGCGGAGGGCGGGATCCTCCTCCACCTGGCGCGCCCCGGCGGCACCGGCAGCGAAGTCATCAAACGGCGCACCCTGTAAACCGGTGAGCGAAATGGCACCGATATCGCCGACGTGAAAATAAGTGTGCAGGCAGTTTTCCAGCACCAGCGAGGCTCCGCAGGATTCGTTGGTGGCCACCAGTTCCATCGTCAGCGTGTCGGCCACGGTCACAATGTATTCCGTGCGTAGCGGGTTCCACGCGTCGCGCCCGGGCAGTGGTGGCAGCGCGAAGTGCACCGTCACGGTGCCATCCGGGGCGACGGCCGTTTTGATCAACTGCCACTCCGCGAGTCGCGCGAAGCCGTGCGACGGTTCGCCATCGCGATTCCCAAACCAGGGAAAACAGATTGGCACGCCGCCGCGAATGGGCTTGCCGGCCGCGAAATAGCTTTTGGCACTCATGAAAATCAGCGGGGGTTCCCCATTTTTCTGAAAGCCGGTGAGGTGCGCACCGTGCGGGTAGATTTCCGCCGTGCTCCAGGGCGTCCGGATCCGGAGGAGCGGCAAGCCGCCCTGGCCATTGACGATTTCGACGCGGCCGGCGATTGCGTGCCGCCGGAATTTTTCGGGAACGAGGTTAATTTCCATAATTGTTTGCGGTCAGTTTAGCGTCCCGCCTCGTGGACTTGAATATATTTGCGGAACAAAATGGCGCCGAGCGGGGTCACCAGTGCCATGCCGCCGATGATGAGCCACATGGTTTGCGGATGGCGCGGCCCTTCGGCAGGGCAAAAATGTGCCAGCAGCCAGCCGGAGCTGCCGCCGACAAAAAACTTCGCCAGGAAATATGGTAGCAGCGACAGCGCCATATAGGATGCCTCCTGGCCTTTTGGCGCGATGGCAGCGGCATATTCGTAAAGGCGCGGCGACCACAGCGCCTCGCCGAGCGAGAGCAGCGTCACGAACAGAAAAATGGAAATGTAGAGCGGATTCACTGTGCCGCTCACGCCGAGCCATTGGTGCACCAGCAGATTCCCCAGCCAGCCGTCGGCGAGCGGACTGAACCAGGCCGCCGGCACGGCGAGAAAAAACACCGACAGCGCGGAGATGAAACTACCCACGATGACCATGCGATAGGCCGCGATCTTCTGCGTCAGCACGCCGGTGATGGGCACCAGCACCACGATGAGAACGGAGTTGACCATGCTGCTGACTTTCGCAATGGGTGCGCCGTCGCCGAGTTCGCGCAGGCCGAATTTAGGGAATGTAAATGCCAGGTGATAAAAGATCATCCGCACGCCCACCACGAGCGTCATGAACGCCAAAAATTTGTAAAACGACGATTCCCCCCACAGGCTTGCGAAAATCCTGCCCGTCTTCAACCCCGTATCGCGCACGGTCAGGAGCAGCGCGGTTAGCGGATTGGTGCCAGTACTTTTTTCACGTGGCGTGATGGTCACGCCCGCGTCGCTCACCTCCACGCCGTCGCGCAGACAGAACCAGACCAGCAGCATTCCGGGAATGGTGAAAATGACGCTGAAAAGAATCAGGACGCGATACGTGCTCAAGTCCGTGCCGAGCAGCGGCAACGTCCAGTGGCCGTGTTCCCCGAGTCCGGTGTGCGGGTTGCGCACGGTGTCAAAAATCCAGTCGCCCGCCGCGAAGCCAAGGTTCATGAGCGCGTAATACAGCGAGAACGCCACCGAGCGCTGCGCCGTATTGGAATATTTTTTCATCGCCGCCGCCATGACGGGAATCATCAGCGCGATGCCAACCGCCTGGAAATAAAGGCCGAAGGGCAGCACTACCCAGCGTTCCGCTGTCAGTGTCATGACGATGCGCGCCACCAGGCAGACGCCGAAGCCGAGCAGGAACGTCCGCCGCACGCCCAGCGCGTCGGTGAGCGGTCCGATAAACACCGTGATGAGAGTCATGACCGCTGACCATGTCGCCACCATGGCCCCGGCGGATTGGTCGCCAAAGCCGAGGTCGGACGACAGCCACAATGTCAGCACCGTCGCCGCGCCGACCTTGTAGGCAAGATTTTCAAGGATATAGGCCGCGTATATAATCCAGAGCTCGCGCGGTGCTCCACGCAGCACGGTGAATTTTCTGAGAAAAATCTTCAGCTTGGCGGTGGCGGTGGAAGGGGCGGGCGACATCAAATTCGACCAAAAATAAATCTTAGCACCGCGCCCGGCGAGGATTTTTAATTTCCTGGTGACCTTCGGCTCGCCCGCGGCGTCCGGATACAGTCATCAAATCCCCTTGCCAATAAGAAACGGACTATTCAAGCTCGTCCGGAAAAATTGAATTTCAGGTGTCCCGACCGCTGATGGAAGGCCACTTGGGGTGCAGTAAAATTATTACCGAATGAAATCCTATCTATCTCTGACCTTCCTGGTCGTCAGTGTCCTTTTGGCTGTCATGCTGGCCATGGCGAAACACGCGGACAATGCGCAACTAGAAGTCGCTGCCAGCGCCATGGCTGATTGTTCAAACCGTCTCGACACGGCGCAGGCGCAAATGGTTATCCGTGAGGGAACCCTCCTCACCCTCCTCACCCTCCTCACCCTGACCGAGACGTCTCTGGAGTTTTCCAACCGTTTGACGGATGCTCAATCCAAGCTCGCACTCCAAACGGACCAGATCACTAGCCTGAACCGGCAAGTAGCGGTGGCGGCCGCGGAAAATCAGACGTTGGGCCTTAGCATTACGGATTTGACCAACCAGTTGGCTACCCTCACCGGTCGAATTTCCCAGACCGAGGACAGCCTGACTCGTACCAATGGGGATCTGGTTCAGCTCCGTAAGAATTATGCCCTGCTGGATAATCGTTTGCGACGAGACGTGGCGGAGCGTGTCGTGGTGGAACGGCGCTTCAACAATCTGGCCGAAGTGCAAGCCCAGGCGGCGAAATTGTGGAAATATCCGACCCTATGGGTCACCCCCGAAAGCATCTATGCCGGTTTGGATGTGGAAGTGAAATCCAGTGGCAGCGCCCACGTCATTACCCCGGACTGATTCGGATTATTTCTTTTTACCGTCGTCGCGCGTTTCACGCCGCCTGTCCAAACGGGCTTATCCGAACAAATCCATCTGCGGCGCGGGGGTCAGTGATTTCAATTTCTCCCGATCCTGCTGGCGGCGCGGCTGGCGAACATTGCCTTCGGGGGTGAGCTCGGATTCTTCGAGGTTCCCAAGAATCTGTTTAGCACGCTCCAAGACTGCCTTCGGCACGCCCGCAAGCCGCGCCACCTGGATGCCGTAGCTCTTATCCGTACCGCCCTCGACGATTTTGCGCAGGAATACGATTTGGTCGTGCCACTCGCGCACGGCGACGTTGAAATTCTTGATGCGCGGCAGCCGCGCCGATAGTTCGGTCAATTCGTGATAGTGCGTGGCGAACAAGGTTTTGGCGCCCACCTGATTGTGCAGAAATTCCACGATGCTCCATGCGAGCGAGAGGCCGTCGAACGTACTCGTGCCGCGCCCGATTTCGTCCAGCACAATGAGGCTGCGCGGCGTGGCGTTGTTCAGGATATTTGCGGTCTCGGTCATTTCCACCATGAAGGTGGATTGACCGCGCGACAAATCGTCGCTTGCGCCGATGCGCGTGAAAATACGGTCCACCAGATCAATTCGCGCCTCGGCGGCGGGAACAAAACTGCCGGTGTGGGCCAGCAACGTGAGGAGGGCGACCTGGCGGATGTAAGTGGATTTACCCGCCATGTTAGGCCCGGTGATCAGGGCGATTTGTGGCACGCCGGTGCTTAACACGCCGCTGCCGGCCAGGCCCGTATCATTCGGCACAAAGCGTTCCTCGACGAGCTGCTGCTCCAAAACCGGGTGGCGGCCATCGCGGATTTGCAGCAGGCCCTCAGCGTCAACCCGCGGGCGGCAGTAATTATGAAGGCGAGCCGTCTCGGCAAAGGACGCCAGAACATCCAATTGCGCCAGCGCGGAAGCTGTTTGCTGGATTTTTGGCAACTGGCCCAGCACTTCCTCGCGCACACGCTGGAAGATTTCGTATTCCAGCTTCACGCTGCGTTCCTCGGCACCGAGAATTTTCCCCTCCATCTCCTTCAATTCCGGGGTGATGAAACGTTCGCCGTTCGCGACGGTCTGCTTGCGATGATAGTGCGGCGGCACCTTGTCGAGATTCGACTTAGTGACCTCAATGTAATACCCGAAGACGGAATTGAAGCGGACTTTGAGCGAGGAAATCCCGGTGCTGGCTATTTCATCCGCCTGAAGTTTGGCAATCCAATCCTTCCCGCCGCGTTGCGCGGTCCGGAGTTCGTCGAGTGCGGCGTCAAACCCGTCGCGGATCATGCCGCCCTCTTTGATGGGCAGCGGCGGTTCGTCCACGATGGCGCGGGAAATAATTTCCACCAGATCCGGTGACTCGGAGATTTGCGAATCCAGATCTGAAATCAAGCTGGCGGGGCGAACCGGGATTTCATCGTGAATTAAATTTTCGGCTTCCGTCGAGGCCGGCTTCACCGAATCTAAAATTTGTTTTAGCGCTGGAATTTGCTCCAACGCCAGGCGCAGCGCGCCGAGGTCGCGGGCGTTGCCGCTGCCAGAACTTAAGCGGCCCAATGTGCGTTCCAAATCACGCACCCGCGCGAGCTGCTGCCGGAAGGCGTCGAGGCTGGAGGAATTATTGATGAAGGTTTCAACGGCTTCCTGCCGTTGCTGAATCGGGGCTACCTTGGCGAGCGGCTGCGACAGCCAGTTGCGCAGGAGCCGCGCGCCCATGGGGGTAACGGTTTGGTTGAGTGCGCCGTAAAGCGAAGCGTGGCGCGGGGCGTCGTGATGCTGCGGCTCGAGCACCTCCAGATGTCGCAACGTCGTGTAATCAAGCGTGAGAAAATCACTGCGCTGATAAAAAGCAATCCGCGTGAGATGTTTGACGTCGCGGCGCAGGTTTTGGGTGAGGTAATGCAGCGCGCCGCCCGCCGCCCCGATGGCCGCCGACTTGTCTTTTAGGCCGAAGCCGTCGAGCGAGGCGACCTTGAAATGCTCTTTGACTGTGAAGAACGCGGTTTCCGGCGCGAAGGTCCAGTCGTCGTAGCCGCTCAAAATCTGGAATGTGCCGCGCAGTAAATCGCGGAGCGACGTGGCCCCGGTTGGAAAAATGATTTCCGCCGGTCGCAGGCGTTCCAGTTCAGCTAGCAGAGCGGCCTCGTTTTCCAGTTCAGTCGTCAGAAAATCGCCCGTGGTCAAATCCACGAGAGCGAGGCCGAAGGTTTTTCCACTGGGGTGAACGGCTGCCAGAAAATTATTTCGCTCCGCTACGAGTAGCCGTTCGTCGAAATGCGTGCCGGGGGAAAGGATTTGCGTGACTTCGCGGTTTACCAGCTTGCCGGGACGCGCCTCCTCGGTTTGATCGCAGATGGCGACCTTGCGTCCGCTCTTCAGGATGCGCGCAATGTAGCCATTGGCGGCGTGATGCGGCAGGCCGCACATCGGCACGCCGTTGCGGGCGGTAAGCGAGAGGTTGAGCACCAGCGCGCCCGTCTGCGCATCCTCGAAAAACATCTCGTAGAAATCGCCGAGACGGAAGAGCAGCAGCGCATCCTTCGGCAGTTCACCTTTGATGCGGCGATACTGCGCCATCATGGGCGTGAGTTGGGCTTCGGCGGACATTGCGGCGGGCAGGCTAAACCCGAACGCGGACAAAATCGAACAACTTTTGCGCAAGACCGGCGTTGACACCGGAAAATGATTTTGTTGAACTTCGCGCTAATGAGCCCCATTCATTCATCGATTCGGAAAGTATTTATATATTCATGTTTGATTGTCTTATTTTCAGCGTTGGTGCCGCCACTTGAGGCGGCGGACCCCCTTGCTCCCACAGCCCAGCTTCAGCCGACTGTGCCGCCGCTTGTCACGATCAATAATGGCGATAACGCCTGGCTGCTGGCCAGTTCTGCGCTGGTGCTGATGATGACCGCGCCGGGTTTGATTTTATTTTACGGTGGCCTGGTACGGCCCAAAAACGTCCTGTCCACCATGATGCACAGCTTGATTTTAATGGCGTTAATCTCGACGGTTTGGATGGTTTACGGCTACAGCATGGCGTTCGGCGCGGGCAACGCGTTTTTCGGCAACCCGCTTTCGCATTTGTTTTTGAAAGGCGTTGGCGGGGCGCCGGATATGGATTACGCCGGCACCATTCCTGCACAGACCTTCATGTTATTTCAGATGATGTTCGCCATCATCACGCCGGCGCTCATCAGCGGTGCGGTGGCGGAACGGGTGAAATTCAAGGCGTATGTCGTGTTTATGCTGTTGTGGATGACAGTGATCTATCTGCCGCTGTGCCACATGGTCTGGGGCAAGGGTGGTTATTTAAATTGGGCGCTGGGCGGAAAAATCCCCGTGCTTGATTTTGCCGGGGGTACAGTCGTCCATATCAGCTCGGGCGTATCGGCCCTGGTGTTTGCAATCATGCTAGGTAAGCGGACGGGTTTTCCGCGCGAACCGATGGTCCCGCACAATGTTGTGCTGTCACTCATCGGCACCGGGCTCCTGTGGGTCGGCTGGTTTGGTTTCAATGCCGGCAGCGCACTGACCGCTGGCACGCTGGCGACGAGCGCGTTTGCGGCCACGCATTTTTCGGCTGCCGCCGCCGCCTTGAGCTGGGCAGCGGTGGAGTGGAAATTAAAAGGCCGGCCGAGCGTGCTCGGAGCCGCATCCGGCATGGTCGCGGGTCTGGCCACGATCACGCCCGCATCGGGCTTCGTCACGATTCCGGCGGCCTTCTGCATCGGGCTGGTTGCGGGGATCGTCTGTTATTTTGCGGTGACGAAAATCAAAGCCGTTTTCTCGTATGACGATTCACTGGATGTGTTTGGTGTGCATGGCGTCGGCAGCATTGTCGGGATGTTGATGCTCGGTTTTCTGGCCAGTGCGGAAGTGAATCCCGCCATTGCGACCACGTTCAAGGCCAATGGCGTGGTCGTCTCGCTGGCGGGGGGCTCGCATCAATTTTACTACCAGCTCATTGGTGTGCTGTTCACGGCGATTTTGAGTGGCGTGGGTACCTTCCTCCTCTTGAAAATTGTGGACGCGGTCATCGGCCTGCGCGTGGATCAGGATGAAGAAAGTCTCGGACTAGACCTTTCCCAACACGGCGAAAGCGCCTATAATGAATAGCAACGTATGAAAAAAATCGAAGCCATCATCAAACCGTTCAAGCTCACCGAAGTCAAAGACGCACTTAACGAACTTGGCATCCAAGGGATGACCGTCAGTGAGGTCAAGGGCTTCGGCCGCCAAAAGGGGCACACGGAAATCTATCGCGGCAGCGAATACACCGTGGATTTCCTGCCGAAAATCAAAATTGAAACCGTCGTGGCTGACAATCAGGTTAAATCCGCCGTGGAAGCAATCATTAAGGCGGCGAAGACCGGCAAGATCGGTGACGGCAAAGTGTTTGTCTCAGCTATCGAAGAAGCAGTTCGTATCCGCACCGACGAACGTGGCGATAGCGCGGTTTAAGGCGTTGGTCGGGTGTGGCTGCAGAAAACCGGCGCGCCATTCTTGCCGTTTGGCGCGTCGTAATGCATGAACCGCTGCTAGCGCCAATCCTGGCGTATCTTTGAAGTAATGGGTTGCAGGCCGTTTTATCGTAACATCCGTAAGCCGACAGAAACGTTAAACTTGAAAACCTTCGGCAGTCATGCGGCGAAGCTCGGCCGCGTAACCGGCACGGAAATCGGGGAACTGAAAGGCATATTTTAATTCGGTGCGCAGCTTTGCGTTGCTCACGCGCTTGTTCGTCACACCGCGTCGCCGCCCGGTTTCCGCATCGGCCAATACCCTGGGTGGCAGTGGCTGTTTTAATTCCTCTGCCAGCCAGGTGAAAAAATCCAGCTGGCTCACCGGTAGATTGTCCGTAACGTTGAAAACTTCCCCAGCCGGTGCGGCGGGCAATGCCGCCATGATGACGCCGATCAAATCGTCGCGGTGAATCATGTTGAGCCAGCGGGTGCCGTCGCCCTCGATCTGTGCGTCCCCGCGCAGGAACGCCTTGAAGGAATGGCCTCGCCCCGGCCCATAAATTCCCGCCACGCGCAAAATCACGGTGGGAAACTGGCGTTCAGCCGCCGCGCCCATAAGAAAATTCTCTGTCTCGACTAATACTTGGGAAGTGGGCGCGTCCGGCTCGACCGGGCTTTTTTCGGTAACTAGTGAACCATCGTTTTGTCCGTAAACACTCGTGCTGCTGGTGTAGACAAATTTTTTCGGCGGCGCCCCGGCCAGCCACGAGACCAGATTGGAATTTCCCTCCCGATAGATTTTCCGGTAGTTGGCGGCATCGCCGCCGCCGGACGCGGTGCAATTCACGACCCAGTCAAAATCGCGCGGCAATTGGGCGAGGGTGTCAGGCTGGGTGATGTCAGCATGAAGCGGCGTAATGCCGGCGGCCTGGAGGTCGGCTGCCGCCAGCGTGCTGCGGCGCAGGCCGAACACTTCGTGCCCTTGCCGCGCCAGTTCTCTACCGAGCGGCAGGCCGACGTAACCACAACCAACAATCAAGACGCGCATGGGCCAAGTTAATAAGGAAAGGGGGAAAGCGGGAATACAAATCGTTTCCCTCAGCTCCGGCTACCATCATTCATCAATCCATGACTGCCGCGAAGCGCAGGCCGCGTGTGCTGATGTGTAATTCCGAAAATTCAAACACTTCCATCACCGTCTCGTAAATCAGTGTGCCGGTGAGGATCACGTCAGTGCGCAGCTTCGACAGGCCAGGCACTTCCTTGCGCTCGGCCAGCGGCAGGCGCCAGAGGTTTTTTCGGTGCCCCGCCACTTGTGCCAGGCTTAAAACGGTCTGCTCAATCTGGTCGCGGTCAAATCGTGCCATCTGGTGCTCAATGCGTGCCAGCAGGCTTGTGGTGCCGCCGGTGCCGACCAGTTTGACCGCGCCGAATTTTTGTTCGACTCGCAAGGCGGGTTCCAGCAGGGGCCATACTTCCGTCCGAAAAAACTCTTTTACCCAAGTGCGACAGGCCTGGAACTCAGCCGCGGTCGGAGGATCGCTGTGTGGAAATCTTTCCAGCAGCCGCACCGTGCCGAGCGGAAAACTTTGGGCGAAACTCTTTTTTGTGCCGTTGCCCAAAATAAACTCCGTGCTGCCGCCCCCAACATCCAGCAGGAGCAGGGGCGTCTTGGCCAGCCGCGGATCGCTCGTCACGCCGCGGAATGCCCAGTCCGCCTCACGCGCACCGGTGATGATTTCGGTCTTCAGGTTGGTCGCACGCTCGATGGCGTTTGTCAGGTCGCGCGGGTTCATCGCGTCGCGCGCGGCGCTGGTGGCGATAACGCGAATAGAGTCTGAACTGCGGTTGCGCGCAGTCTCAGAAAATTCCAACACAGCTTCGGCAGTGCGGGCGATGGGTTCGGGCTGGAGCCGGTGCGTTTCGTAGAAACCTTTGCCCAGCCGTGTTTGGCGGCTTTCCTCATGCACCGGGCGCACGTCGGTGCCCGCCACATCGGCAATGAGGAGTTTGACCGAGTTGGTGCCAACGTCAATGACGGCGCGGCGTGCGATTTGCATTCCGCGCAGGGTAAAAAATTTAACGCTTCAAACCAAAATATTAATTGTGACAATTCACTACCCTTGCGGACAGCGCGGCTCGGTGTATGGTCCAGACATGAACCTTATTCTCCTGCGTCACGGAGTCGCGGTGGAACGTGATGCGTTGGACTTTGTCCGCGACGAGCTCCGCCCGCTCACAGCCAAAGGAAGAAAACAATTGCGCGCCGTTTCGGCGGGTTTGCAGGCGATGGCATTGCCATGTGACTTTATTTTGTCCAGCCCGCTCGTCCGCGCCCGCCAGACAGCGGAGCTCGTCGCAAATGAATTAAAGTTAAAAAAGCGAATGGAGTTGGCGGACGAACTGAAGCCCGGCGGCAATGTCAAAAAACTCATTCAGAAAATCACCGGACTAAAAGGGGGAACAAAAAACGTGCTGCTCGTCGGCCACGAACCCGATTTGAGCGAACTGATTTCACTGCTTGTCACGGGCGGCCCCGGGGCCGGTTTCGCTCTAAAAAAGGGCGGCATGGCGAAGCTGGAAATTGAAAAACTTCGCGACGGAAAATGCGCCGCGCTCAGGTGGCTGCTCACGCCGGGACAGCTTAAGTTGATGCGGTGACTGGGAGAGACCGCCCAGACCTACGCCCTACCGGCGCTACCCGATGCGGAAGGAAATTTTCTGGATGACCGATTTGCCAAAACTGTGCTGAAGGCGCTCGAGGATTTCCTTTCGACGGTAGCGGACGATTTCGGTGAGCCACACACTGCTATCCACGTTCACGAACAAAGTTCCCTTATGGAGGTTAGCCGGCTGCGCGTGTGCGGTGACCACCGGATCGATCAGTGCATTCCAGACTTTGGCGACCTCCACCTCGGCTTGGCGGGCGTCGAGCCGCAGCTCTTGCATCACCGCGGGCAGGACATCGCCGGGCAGGCGCGCGGGCGTGGTGCGGGCCACTTCCAGGGGCGCATAATCCAGACCGCGCCATTGCGACAAGACGCGGGCGCGGGCGGAAGTTTTAGGTTTTGGCGGCATTAGCGCGATCAAATAACCACAGGCAGCCGTTTTAAACACGAATTATTTTTCATCACCCAGCCGGTTCCGACAGTCGGTGGTTGGATTTATCCAAACAAGAATTGTCATGGCCGCATGGAGTTGGAAGAATTTGCGCATGGCAACCCCATCGGAAGAAAAAATCCGCACCGCCCGTGAGCTGTGTGAAAAAGGATTGTGGGCGGATGTACTGGCGCACGCCCAGAAATGGCACGCAGAAGATTCGACGGATGCGAAGGCTTTGTTTTACACCGGCGTGGCGCAGGCGGCCACGGGAAGCTTGATCGAGGCGGAGACGAGTTATCGCCGTGCGCTGGCCGTGGATGCGACGGACTTCAAGACGTGGAATAATCTGGCGGCGCTGCTGTTTGACGCCTTAAACCTGAAGGTGGAGGGGGCGAAATGCCTGATGCAGGCGTTGCAGATTGATTCCGGCAACCCGCTCGGCTGGGCGAATCTGGCGAGCATGAACGGCCAGTTGGGGAAGCACCAGCAGGCGTTGGAATGCGCGGAGCGGGCGCTGGCGCTCGACCCGCAAATGGTCGAGGCGCATCTGCATCAGGCGCGCGCTGCGCGCGCGCTTGGTAAAACGGACATTGTTCGCGACGCGAGCGAGGCGCTGGCACGGCTGCCGCTGGAGAAATTCCGCCGGAGTCGGTGATTTTTAACGGCAACGATTATTTAGCCCCCGGTTCCCCATCTTGAAATTGAGGTGTTTCACTTGTGGGTAAAGGCACCGCTCGCTTTTTCCCTTCTGGATTCTGAATTCCAGCTTCGGTATCCTCCCCCGATGTTCGACATCGTCCGCCCGCAAATCTCGACCGCCGCCGACAAACTCACCCACCTGCGGAGGTTTCTTTGACGTCTCCCGATTGAACCTCCGCCTCGCGGAATTGGAATCGCAGATGACCGGCGAAACGTTCTGGAACAACCAGGAGGCCGCGCAGAAAGTCATCAATGAGACGAATGACATACGCGGCAAAATTGAGCCGCTTGTGCGCTTTGGCAAACAGGTTGAGGATTTGCAGGTGATGCTCGAACTGGCCTCCTCCGAGCCGGAGCCGATGCAGTTGAAGCTCGAAGCCGAGATGGAGGCGGACGTCAAAAAACTATTCGCCGACCTTGATACGTTCGAGCTGAAAACTTTTTTGAACGGCCCGCATGACAAGTGCCATTGCATTTTCACCATCAACGCCGGCGCCGGCGGCACCGAGGCACAGGACTGGGCGGAAATGCTCTCCCGCATGTATGGCCGCTGGTTTGATCTGCGCGGGTGGAAATGGGAGGTCACCGACGCGCTCCAAGGTGATTCTGCCGGTTTGAAAAGCGTCACCTTCCGCGTTGAAGGTGAGAACGCCTATGGGTTTTGTAAGGCGGAACGGGGCGTGCACCGGCTCGTGCGCATTTCGCCGTTTGATTCCAACAAACGCCGGCACACAAGTTTTTCCAGCGTGGATACCGTTGCCGAACTAAGCGACTTGCTGGAAACGGACATCGTTATTCCCAAGACGGAAATCCGGCGTGACACTTATCGTTCCGGCGGCAAAGGCGGCCAGAATGTGAACAAGGTGGAAACCGCCGTGCGCCTCACGCATATCCCATCCGGCCTCGTCGCCGCGTCCCAAGCGCAGCGCAGCCAGGTGCAGAACGAAGCCACGGCAATGGCGATGCTGATCTCGAAACTTTACGCGCTGAAACTGGATCAAGCCAAAGGCGAGATGGAACGTTTCTACGGCGACAAGGGCAGCATCTCGTGGGGTAATCAGATTCGCAGCTACGTTTTCCAGCCGTATCGCATGGTAAAGGACCTGCGCACCGGCGAACAGGCCAGCGACGTGCAAGCCGTGATGGACGGCAATCTGGACCCGTTTGTGAACGCGTGGCTCCGCGCCGGCTGCCCGCTCAAACGGATGCAGGGCATAAAAGATGATGAAGAATGAACATTCTCGACAAAATTGTTGAACAGAAGAAACGCGAAGTTGCGCAACTGCCCGCGCGTCGGATCGCCGCTGGTGATTTGCGAGATGCGATGCTGGAGCAGGGCGAACGGCGTGATTTTGTTGCGGCACTGAAGAATCCCCGGGTGGGCGACATCGGCTTGATTGCCGAGGTGAAAAAAGCCTCGCCGTCCATGGGCGTCATCTGCAAAGACTTCGATCCCGTCCGCATCGCCAAGGAGTACCAGGCGGCGGGTGCAAGCTGTCTTTCGGTTTTGACGGATGAACAATTTTTTCAAGGCTCGCTAGATTTTCTGCGCCAGATCCGGGCGGCCGTGAAACTGCCGTTGCTTCGCAAGGATTTCATCATCGATGACCGCCAGATACTGGAAGCCATCGAATGGGGGGCGGACGCCATTCTGCTCATCGTTGCCATTTTGACGGACGAGCAATTGGAAACATTTCATTCGCTCGCGCTGGATGCCGGACTCGCCGTTTTAGTGGAAGTTCACGACGATGAGGAATTGGAACGGGCGTTAAAAATATCGCCGCAGTTGCTGGGGGTGAACAACCGCAATCTCAAAACATTTAAGGTCGATCTTGCCACCACCGAACGGTTGGCGGAAAAGCTTTTCGCGTCGCCCGCGACGCGTCACTCGTTACTGTTGGTCGCTGAAAGCGGCATTCATTCACGCGCGGATGTGGAGCGGGTACAACAGTGCGGTGCGGGTGCCATCCTTGTAGGCGAATCGCTGGTCAAGCAAGGCGACATCGGCTCAAAAGTGCGCGAGCTAATCGGCTAACTTTGGTTTTTCGCCAACTGCTTCGCCAGACGAATTGCCGCAATCATGCTCCCGGGATGCGCAAGGCCTTTACCCGCGATGTCATAAGCCGTCCCGTGGTCAGGGGAGGTGCGGATGAACGGCAACCCCAGCGTCCAATTGATGCCGCTATCGAAGGCGACGGCTTTTAGTGGCGCCAGCCCCTGGTCGTGATACATCGCCACGACGGCATCGAAGTCCCCTTTCAACGCGTAGTGAAAAACCGTATCGCCGCTCAGCGGGCCGACGACATCAAAGCCGCGATGCTGCAGCGTGCGAACGGCGGGGCCAATCGTCGTGATTTCCTCGTCACCAAATTCGCCGCCTTCGCCAGCGTGCGGATTCAGGCCGCAAACGGCGATCTTTGCGCGCGCCAGGCCGAGGTCGCGGCAGGACTGAGCGGCAAGTTCAATCGCGAGAGTAATTTTTTCGACCGTCAATTTTTCCGGAACAGATTTAATTGAAATATGAACAGTGGCCAGTGCCACGCGCAGCCACCGGCCGCGATCATCCGTACCGAGCAGCATCATGGCGGTACGGTGGGTGCCGGCGAGGGCGGAGAGAAATTCCGTCTGACCGACGAATTTGTGCCCGGCGCGGATGATGGCTTCCTTGTTGACCGGTGCGGTTACGAGCGCGTTGAGTTCGCCGCGCAGGCAGCGGTGACCGCCATCGTGCAGCGCAGCCACCGCTGCATGGGCGGCGAGCGGCGAACCGGCTGGGAGGTTTTCCGGCAGCGGTTCCGTCAATGGATTGCAAAAGAAAAAGCGGCCGCTGTCGTGATAACTCAAAAACTTTTTCAGCGGCAGAAACAGCGCAAGTTGCTCATTAAGTTGACGGAGTTTTTTTTCGTCGCCAAGGAACAAGTAGTGCGTTTCATCGGTCGCCGCTTCGGCGGCAACGGCTTTGAGGGCGACTTCGGGGCCAACGCCGGTGGGGTCGCCAAGGGAAATGCCGATCCAGTTTGTCATCGCGCAAAAACGCGGCGGTTTTTCAAAAGTAGCGGATGAAGGTTTTCTTCTTGAGGCCTTCGATCCATTGCTTCTGCAGTTTCGCCTGCTGCTTGAGGTGGAGCGTTTTTTCGATTTCCACGGCGACCTCCGTCAGCGGGCGGACGTGGCTGGCGTGCTTATCTTCCACAGTCATGAGATAGCAGGTGTCGGGCGTTTCTACCAGGTCGCTGACCGCGCCCACCGGCAAGGTGAAGGCGACGTTGGCGAGTTCCTTGCGCAGGACGGATCGCTGCACCCAACCCCAGTCGCCGCCCTGATGTTGCTGGGAACCTTGCGAATAAATGGTGGCCATTTCGGCAAAGGGTGTGCCGTCCTTGATCTTGGACTGGATTTCGCGGGCGAGCTTGAGGGCGTTAGTGTCGTCCGGAGCGGCTTTGGCAAGGACAATCATCCGCAGCTTGATTTGGTCTTCGAGGCGGAATTCATCCGGGTTGGCGTGGTAATAATTTTCAATCTTATAGGGCGAAATGAAAATTTCCCGCTGCACATTCTGGTTGCGCAGGGCGGCTTCGATGTATTGCTCGCGCACCTGCTTGCGAAACTGCTCCACGGTCAAGCCCTGCGCCTGCAACGTCTTCATGAAAGTCACACGGTCGCCGAACCGCTCCCGGATGCGATCCTGCACCAGTTCCGTCACGACGGAATCCGGCAGCTTGTAGCCGTCCGTGTCGAAACTTTTGAGAATGAGAGAGCGTTCGATGAGTTGCTCCAAGCTGTCGTTGAGCGTGTCATTGAGCTTCTGCTGGTAAACATCCGGTTCTGCAGAATATTGGCGGCGGAGCGCATCTGCGGCGGGACGGGAATAATCTTCCACCTCCGAAAAGGTGACCACGCGCGCACTGACCACACCCTTGATGCCGTCCACCACCGCCGGTTGGGCCACGGCAGAAATGGCGGTGCCGACAAGCAAGGCCAGAATTAAAGGAAAGGATTTCATCAAATCGACCGGATGGTAACAACCACGCCTGCGCGGTCAAGCGTCGCTCAAGGGTGCGGGTGCGCCTGCCACCACATCACCGCCGCCAGAATCAGGCCCAAAACCAACGCTACCGAAATCGTCCAGCGCATGATCAGCCGCTGCTTGCGATGGTAGTTCCTGCCGCCCTGCCCAGGCAGCAGGTAATAGCGTTCGCGGGGTTTGTTGGTTTTGAATCCGAACACAGCTTCTTTTACCATGCGGCGCCCCGTGCGACAAGTCACACGCTTGCGATCGGGCCAATTTTGATTAAGTTTCCGACGTGCAACTGGAAGACCACCTCGGTGACATTGTCCGTAAAGCCTGTGCGGCGAACGCGATCGCCCCTGCCGCCGCCGCCCGTGCTGCCGGCGTTTCCGAAAACGAGTTTGCCGTTTTGAGTGAAACGGGCCGGTGCGCGCAGAAAATCAATTTTTCCACGCTCGCGCACCTGGTTGGCCTGAACGCCGCCAGGCTCGAAGCCATTGCCAAGGGTTGGCTGCCAGCACCTAAAGATGTGAGGCACTGGCGCGAGCTGCGCGTATTCATCACGGCGGGCGAAGGTTTGACCGTGAACTGCTTTCTCGCCTGGGATGAAGCCACGCGTGAGGCCGCTTTGTTTGATACGGGACTCGACGCGCAGCCGGTGCTGGACTGCCTCGCCGCCGAACAGCTTCAGCTCAAACACATTTTCATCACGCATTCGCATTGGGATCACGTCGAGGCACTGCCGCAACTCCGCGGGGCCTGGCCGCAGGCGCAGCTGCACAGCGGCTCCCACCGCGCGCCGGCGGCCCAATGCAACCAGCCGAGCGAAATAATCCCGCTCGGCGGATTGCGGGTGACCCACCGCGCGACGCCCGGTCACGCGACGGACGGCGTGACCTATCTCATCAGCAACTGGCCAGGCGGTGCGCCGTCGGTGGCAGTGGTGGGTGACACGATATTTGCCGGTTCCATGGGCAACGGCAACGGCGCGTGGGAACTGGCGCAACAGAAAATCCGCGAACAAATTTTAACGCTGCCGGCGGAAACCCTGATTTGCCCTGGCCACGGCCCGCTGACGACGGTTGCGGAAGAAAAAGAACACAATCCGTTCTTTTGAGTTCGGCACGTAGTATTTTCGTAGTTCACAAAGTGGTTCCGTACAGATAAGTTTTGCGGATGTCTGAACCGGTTCCCTACCTTGATCTGCGCGCCCAACTCAAACCGTTGCGCGCGGAACTCGACGCCGCCATCGCCCGCACGCTCGACAACTGCTCCTTCTGCCTTGGCCCGGACGTGGCGCAGTTTGAAAAGGATTTCGCGGCGTTTTGCGGCGCGCAGCACGCGCTCGGCTTCAACAGCGGCACGTCCGCGCTGCACGTCGCGATGCTGCTGCTCGGCGTCGGGCCGGGCGATGAGGTCATCACCACGCCGTACACATTCATCGCGACAAGCTGGGCGATTTCCTATTGCGGTGCCAAGCCGGTCTATGTGGACATTGACGAGGGGACCTTCAATCTCGATCCGAAGCTGATTGAACGTGCCATCACGCCGCGTACCAAGGCTGTTTTGCCGGTGCATCTTTATGGCCAGCCGTTTGACGTGGATGCGGTCGCGGCGATTTGCAAACAGCACCATCTGCCGTTCGTTGAGGATGCGGCGCAGGCGCATGGCGCTAAATACAAGGGCAAAAGCATTGGCACGTTTGGTGCGGTTTCCTGCTTCAGTTTTTATCCGGCGAAAAATCTCGGCGCGTGTGGCGAAGGTGGCGCGCTGGTGACGAACGACGCGGCGCTCGCCGCTCGCGCGAAATCCCTGCGCGAACACGGCTCGACGGTGCGCTATCATCACGATGAGGTCGGCTACAATTACCGGCTGGAAGGCATTCAAGGGGCGGTGCTGGGCGTGAAGCTCAAGCATTTGGCGCATTGGACGCGCGAACGCCAGCGCGTCGCCGCGCGCTACGCGGAATTGCTGGCGGATACGCCGTTGCAACTGCCGATGGTCACGGCGGGCAACGACAGCGCGTGGCATCTTTACACCGTGCGCTCCCCGCGCCGGGACGAATTAAAAAAACATCTCGATGCGAATGGTGTCGGCAACGCCGTGCATTATCCTATGCCGCTGCATCTACAGAAGGTTTACGCCACTCTCGGCCATCAGGCGGGCGATTTTCCGGTGGCGGAAAAAGCGAGCCGCGAGGTCTTGAGCCTGCCGATGTTCCCGGAATTGACGGAGGCGCAGATTCAGCGCGTGGCGGACGTCGTACAGGACTTTTTCCGCCGGTGAGCAAATGCGGGGACAAATTATTGCCGCCATTTGCCAAAATGCGGCTGTATTTTTTGGTTTGCTTTCGGCGAGGATTTCTTATAGTCCATGGCTGTTGAGAAACAAGGACGGTTCGTCCCGGAAACTTAAATAAAATTTATGCCACTGACACACACCAAAGACCTGTTCGCCAAGGCGCTCAAAGGCAAATACGCCCTCGGCGCTTTCAACGTCAACAACATGGAGCTTATCCAGGCCATCGTTGAAGCCTGCGAAGAGGAAAAAGCCCCGCTCATCCTCCAGATTTCCAAGGGGGCGCGCCAATACGCCAACCCGGTTTACCTCAAGAAGTTGATTGAGGCCGCGGTTAGCCTTTCCAACGTGCCGATCGCGGTTCACCTCGATCATGGCGACACGTTTGATCTCTGCAAGCAATGCATTGACGAAGGTTTCACCAGCGTGATGATCGACGCTTCGCACGAGTCCTTTGAAAAGAACGCGGAAATCACCCGCAAGGTCGTTGAATACGCGCACAAATATAATTGCTCCGTGGAATCCGAACTCGGCCACCTTGTCGGCGCGCAGTTCGACGAAGGTGAAGAGGGCGGTGCCCACTCCACCAGCGGCCATTACACGAACCCCGAAGAAGCTGTCAAATTTGTCAAGGAAACCGGCTGCGATTCCCTCGCCGTCGCCATTGGCAACAGCCACGGCGCCTTCAAGTTCAAGGGCGAACAGCACCTTGATCTCGAACGCCTCAAAGCCATCAAGAAGGCGCTCATGGAAGCGAACCTAGGCGACTATCCGCTGGTGTTGCACGGTGCGTCCAGCGTGCCGGCCTATCTCGTCACCGAGATCAACAAATACGGCGGCAACATGCCCGACGCGCAAGGCGTGCCGGAAGCCGATATTGAAGTTGCGCGCCGCGTGGGATGCACGAAGGTAAACATTGATACCGACCTCCGCATGGCCATGACCGCCGGCATCCGCAAGGTATTCGCGGAAAAGCCGAGCGAATTCGATCCCCGCAAATATATGGGGCCCGCTCGCCAGATGGTCAAAGACCTCGTCCGTCACAAGGTTAAAAACGTGCTCTGCTGTGCCGGCCACGCTTTCGACTAAAAATCATTTTAGATTCATAACTCCAGGCTGGCAACGGCCTGGAGTTTTTTATTTCTGATGCCGGCAACACGGAGGCGGCCCGGCCATTTCCTGGTTTGAGATTCGGATTTAAAGCGTGATCACAATTTCAGAAGTTCCCCCAAATGGGTGCTCACAATAATGACCTCTACCCGATCCGTATCGAGTTTTAATGCCGTGGCGATGGCCCGGCGATAAATCGTCAATTGCTCAGCATAACGCTCGCGCAACGTGTCAATGCTGTCTATCCGATCAGTCTTGTAGTCGATCAATACCGCCTGGCGTAGAGCCCCGCCAGCAGTGCGGCGCAGAATGAGGCGGTCGAGGACCCCGCTCCACCAGGAGTTCTTTTCCATGAATTCCACGGGGAGTTCCACCAAGGCTTCGTCCCGATCGGTTTCACGCTTAAAAAGAGCCAGAATTTCCCGCACGGCCAGGCATTTTTTGACCAGTGCAATGGCATCTTTATCTCCTTCCAGAGATTGTCCAGGCGTCCACCAGACGATTTGCTCGAAGACCCGGTGGACGGCGGTACCAAATTCCTGTCCACCGTTTTTAGCGGCTGGGACGGCGGTCGGGGCTAACGTGGCATGGCCGGCATGAGACGGCTTGCGGCGTTGCCGTCGCGGAAGGGGTGCGGAAAGGTGAATCGCCGCCGAGAGCAAGGAGCTGGTCGGCGGGGCGGCTTCCTGGGCAGCACAAAAACCACGCGCGCCGGTTTCCCAAAGCAGTTCACCGGTGCCCCACGGAATTACCGCAGGCTGATCGTTCATCGCCCCTTCGGGTTTGCCGAGGGCGGACAAAATCCAATCCCGCGCGGGTGCTGATCTATGCGGTTTCTCCTTTTTCAAAATAACGAAGGTTGCCTCCTTGGCCCGGGTCAGGGCGACATAAAGAACGCAGAGCGACTCCAGGTCCTGATCAGCTTTTTGGAGGTCGGCCATGTCACCCAGCATTGGCTCCCAGGCTTGCAACCATTTCGGCGGATAGGACAAACAGCCGATAGCGCAGCCCTGTGCATCGCGGCGGATTAAAATGTCGTCCGGTCCGCCGCCGCCAGAATCCAGGTCTGGCAGGAACACGATGTCAAACCCGAGCCCTTTGGCCTTATGCATAGTCATGACGTGAATCGAACCAGCGGCAGCCGTTTCACGCACGGCCAGTTGTTCCAATGCGGCCACCCAGTCGGGTAAGGCCAACGTGGCGCCTGACTGTCGGGCCAAACGGCTGACGTGGCGGAGACAGTATTGAATGTAAGGTTCCAGCCGGCCGGTGGTGAGAGCCGCGCACCATTCTTCTGTGACTTGCGGCGCGCCGATGTCCGCGATACGTTCGCGCCAAAACCGCCAGACCGAGCCAGCCGGAATTTCTGCGACCTCCGCTGTTGCCAGGGGTTGCTTTAGCACATCCCAAAGTGGGGTCAGGCTGATATGGCCGGCAGCAAGCGTGTTGGCGGGTGCGGCGAGCCAGCGGGTGGCATCCACCATAGCCGCCACCATCGGCGATTGCTCAGCCAGTGTGGCCACGCCTTCCACCATGACTTGAGGCACCCCGTGCGCGCGCAGCCATTGGGCAACGGCTTGGGCATTGTCGTTCTTGCGCACAAGAATGGCGCACGTTAAGCCTTTTTCCAGCGGGCACACCTGCGCCAATACGGTTTTGATGACTTGCGATTGTGCGGCAAGCTGATCGCAGAGATCGCCTCCGTTTCCCCCACCCGTTTCGCTGGTTTCGCTTTCCTCCGCCTCCGGTTCGGTCGCGAGCAAGACCGCCGCGTAGCCCGGTTTTGATTGCCGCTGCTTTGCGGCAATATGTAAATCATACCGCCACCGATTCAACGCTGCGGGGGAAAACTTTTCCGGATCGTGCAAGGCCGGATTAGTGTCCGGGGAACAGATGAGATTGACCAGTTCCAGCACGGCAGGCCGTGAGCGCCAGGACTCAGCCATGATTTGTTCCCTGAACGCGCCCGGATAGTTGCTGGAGAGCTCATCGAATAGGCGCGGTTCGCCGCCGCGCCAGCCGTAGATGGATTGTTTGGGGTCGCCGACGACAAATACAGATTTCGTTCCGCTTTCGTCCTGGATGGCCTCATCCAGCCATGGTTTCAAGACGCCCCATTGAACACGGCTGGTATCCTGAAACTCGTCCAGCAGCCAGTGATCAAACTGTTGATACCACCGGAACGCGAGCATCTGGAGTGCGGCGGCGGCGGCCTCGCCTTGATTCTCGTCAAGTAACAGCGGCAGGTCGTCGAAAGTCAGGAGACCTTTCCGGCGGGCGAGCTGGTCGTAAAGGACTTCATAGCGGGAGACGATTTCGTGGATGGCGGCGGTCTTTCGTGAAAGGGCCCTGTTTTCAGCGGCGAGCCACGCGGCGAGGATCGGTCGCAGTGACTGCATGACCCAAGCGGGAACGGTGCGTTCTTTTTTATAATAATCAAATGTCCATGCGCCCTCGGGCCAGTGGTGCCAGAGTTCGGTGAGCTTGTCCCCGTCCTTTAACCAGCCGGTGGCGCTGCCTGCGCTGCCGGGATTGCGTGTGGCCAGCCAGGTGAGCGAACCGGCCAGCGACTTGGAAATCCCTGCGTGACCGAAATCCTGCCCGGAAATTTCCTTCGCCAGCGCGGCGGCGTCCCGTTGCCAATTCTTATTTTCCGGGTCCGAAATGTCCCGGCTCCAAAATGATTTTCCACCCCAGGCCGCCACATAGGGCAGCGTATGGAACAGTTTATGATAATTTTTTACAAACCTATCCAGTTCACTGCGCAGGCTGCTGGAGGATTTCAGCGTGGCGCGTTTTAAGGTCTGGTAGAAGCTTTCTAGATCTTCGGGTGGGACGGCGCGAAACACCTCCGCGAGCAGTTCCTGTCGCTCGCGCTCAATGGCGGCCTCCTCCAAAATGACGAATCCGCCCAAGCCCAGCTCAAAGGCCAGCGTCTGCACGGATCGGGCCATAAAGCCGTCAATGGTGCCCAGCACCAGCCGGTCGAACTGGTCAATCATCACCTCCAACGCGGATTGCAGGGTCGCGGTGTCCATGACTAACGTCACACTGGGAGCGAGGCCTGCACTGTGAGCGTCGCCTTTTACTAACCGGGCTAGATCGGATTGCAATTTTTTAAGTTCGGCGGGGTCGCCGGCGGCTGCAGCCAGCCGGTGCAGAATACGCTCGGCAAATTCTCCCGCGCCTTTTCGGGTGAAGGTTGCCGCCACAATTTTCTCAGGCGAACATTTTCCGCTGCCCATCGCCTGCAAGAGCAACAAGGCGAGGTAGCGATTCGCGAGTTGATAGGTTTTCCCCGTTCCGGCCGAAGCGCGAATACTGGTGTGCTGCAGTTTGGTATTCATGGTGTGCCGCCTCCCCCGCTGGGTTGGTGACCCGCTAAGTATTTCCCCCATTCATCGCCCAGCGCCGATTTTAAGCCCTCTGGGGCGAGCGCGGCCAGATCGTCATACTTCACCTCCGGTGCGGGCGGCCAGAAGACGCCGGCGATAATGCGCCGGGTGGCTTCTTCGCCCCATTGCCTGGCGCTAGCCACTTTATTGCTCAAATCACTAAATGGCACAAATTCTGTGTCTGAGACCGCCTCCGGTAGAAGTACATAATAGGCCTCCGGAGTCATCTCCAGCTTCCGGTCTTGTTCGATGGCGGCAACATAGAGCGGCAGTTGCAGATCCGTCCAGCAATAGGATTTATCTTTGCCCTTGCCTGGGCTTTTGACGACGCAGAGCGGGGCAAGTGGGGGGGAGCATTTTTCTTCGGACCAGATGCGGAGGTGCGCTTTGAAAGGATCCATGCTGGTTTTGCCGGTCTTGTAGTCAATCACCCGCACCCGTCCATCGTCGTGCTGATCAATGCGATCCACACGCATTATCACCGGCAATCCACCCAATTTAATCACCGCATTCAGTTCTTTCTCCACTTCAACAACGTGCCAACCCTCCTGACGCTGTTCCGCCTGTTTTTCTGCCAGGGCTGTAAGGCGTTCTTCGGCCGACATGAGTTGCAGCCGGATTAGCGGTGAGAGATTCGCACCAAATCGCTTATTGGCCTCTCGTTTTAGTGACGTCAGCCAGTAGCTACACAAGAGTTTCGCTTCGGTGAGTTCGCGGGCCTCCAGGTTATTGCCCCATTCTTTCAATACGGAGTGGATCAGATCGCCAAACTGGCCGCCGTCGAGCTCACCCGCGAACGGGTTGAAATGCTTCCAGCCCAAGACCCGCTCAAAATAGAATCGCGTGGGGCAGGTGAGATAACTCTTGAGTGTCGAGGGACTGACATGTGACCACTCTTTGTTCGGGCGCGTGGTGCTGAGGGGGCGCAGCTTCCAGTTGGCTCGCGACCAGGGTGGCGTTGGCAACAGCGGTACATCAGGCTGCTCTTTGACATACTTTAATACGCGTTCCGATAGTAAATCCGGCGAGGCTTGCAGCAGCACGCGCGATGGCTTGCACGGCTCGCCCTGTGCATCCACCAGCGCGGTGACAACGGTAACACTACCGGTGGTCCGGCGGCCCTGGACCATCGCCGTGTATAAAAAAATTTCACGGGCGAGCCGGGAGTTGCGGTCCCGTAAACCCAGCTTTTCACGTACCGCCTCCGTGATCAGCGGGTCGGCGGGCGGCGCTTCCGGCACGCAGCCCTCGTGCAAGCCCGCCAAAATCAGATGCGCGGCGGGGTCGAACGATAATTCCAGCCAGCCTTGCAATGCCAGGACGGCGTCGGAGGAGTCAGCGCTCTGGGAAACTGAGGCCAGTGACGCAGCGAGCCATTTCAGGCGCAGCGGCAGATTAAAGCCAGCGCGCCGGAGCTGCGGCCAGGATTCCATCTCGGCTATGGCATGACTTGCAGCTTGCGGGGCGGCCATTTGCAGCCAGACCAGCAGTATGTCTTCGAGCAGATCGGAGCGGTCTTTCGAGGCTTCTTCAACCAGACTTTGAACAGTCGCCAGCAATTCGCCGACCGCTTTCTCAGCGATATGTTGGCTGCTGCGGAGCTGCTGGATGGCAGTTGTCACTTTTGACGCGGCATGCGCTACCTCCCATTCATCCAGCGCGGCAAAGGAGGCTTTAGCGCCGTAATCTTTGAGCCATTCCGTCCATATCACCGGGTGTCGCGCCACCCGGGCGAGAGCGGCATAGTCATCCGGTGCGGCCAGCGCACTAGCGAGAGCCTCAAGGAATTCCGGCCAACCGTCCTTGGCGAGCGGCTTTCCCTCTGGATCGAAGGTCAGCCAGTCTGCCTCTTGGAACCTGCGGGCGACCGCCGGCGCAAAGGTGGAATCACAAACGCCCACCGCCACGTCGCGGTTGCAACGGTTGTTGCAGGCATGCACCACCGCGTCGGCCAGTGCCACGGCATCCGCTGCAACGAGCGCAATGTCCGGTTCGGGGGTCGCATGCTTTCGGCGATCCAACCAGAATTCCGGCTGGGGTCGGCCCCAGGCATCGAATGCCGTCCGTAAATCCGGCGGTGCGCCGACTAATATAGTGATAGGAATTTGCTGGGCAGCCAAATGCCGCCAGACCTCCACGGCCAACCAGGTTGGGTCCGTCACGCCTGCCAGAATAATTTCTTCAACGCCTTGCGGGCATACCGGATTCCGCGCCCGTTCTCTTTTGGTGCCAACCGGATCCGCGAAGCCCCATTGCTTCCAAACCGAAACCACGCGGTGTTCCAGTTGCGCCAGCTCGATCCAGCGGGCGTTTTCTTCCGGCAGGCGCCTGGCCAGTTCTGCAAAATCAGCGTTCCCGGATATTAAAAAATCGCGCGCCGATTCAATCTGCTGGGCGACTGCCAGCCGCCAGACATCATCTTTATCCTGCAATCCAGAGGGAAATAGCGATGCCAAGTCAGCGTCCGTGGTGGCACGCAGCCCCTCCAACCAACCCGCCCAGCGGACGGCGTCTGGCATGGCTTTATCAAGTCGAAAGAAATCATCGGGCGTCGCCACGCGCGGGCCGAGAATGGCGCTACTTCCATTTTGGGTTGCTTGGCTGACCAGGCATTCCCTCAGCCGGCGTCCTGACTCCCGGGTTGGCACCACCACCAGCCGCCGTCGCAATTGGTCGGGTGCGCACTTCAGCCAGTCGGCCATAAGATCGGTCCACGGCTTGTCCCAACCCAGGAAAATGATGTTTTGCGACATTTGTTTTATACGATAATGGCTATACCTGTTAAATCCCATCCGCGGCGAGCAATTTCTGGCCCCGTGGGTTAACTGTGGTCGTCATACGCGCCCGAGTATTTCCGCCGGCACTTCTCCGGTTTTTCCCGCATCGGCGCAAGCGAAAAGAATGCTTCGGCATGCAAACATATTGTGCCGCAGGCCTGAATCCGCATTTCAACGGGAGGAAACATGTGTATTAAAAAACAAGACCAAGAGGTTGGTCTTGATGTGATATCGCCTTTGTCGGGTGGTTTTACGTCTGAAAACAAAAAAGTGTTAAAAGGGGATTTTAGTTGGTCTGCTAATTAGGAAACGACTGAGCGGAAAAAAGATCGTAGCCAGCAGAAGGTGCCAGCTGAGGGGAAATGAAACACTGCAAAACTTAAAAAAGTATGGAGCGAGCGAAGGGACTTGAAACATAAAAAAGGGATTTTTATTTTCCATAAAACCTTCAATTTTAGCTGGTTGCAACTATAACAAAATTCTCTGTTTTCGCCTAAAAATGCGTTTTGCTGCACATCTCGTGTAGCAAGAAGTTGCAACTTCTTGCGGAATTTTCCGCCGTTTCAGACTCCCGAAATTCTACCACAGCCCGGCAAATTTGCGAGTTCATAATTGAAGCAATTTCTGATTCTTTATGACTCATGCGAAACGCCAAACAGGAAACGAGAGAGGAAAAGATCTGCCGCTGGATTTGGAATCTAAATCGGGGGTTAGCACAGTATCCAGATTTGCGCACACCGCAAAAACGACGGGCAGAACTCGAAGCGCAATTAAGGGCGATGCCATTGGAAGAAAGACGAGCGCTCGTGCCGAGAGAGGAAACGGAGCGCGAAAGAAAAGAGCTAATAATCGCCTACACCGAAATCATTGCCGACATGGAAAAAGAGCTGGCCGCAAAGCGGCAAGCAGTTAAAAAGGCTGAAGGAGACATCGCCGAATTCCGCAGATGCCAAGCAAAACTTGAGCGGCAGTCCTAACATCAGCGAATCCTGTTGGTTCTGCTGTGGTTAAAAGCTGTGGTGAACGCCATTCGCATAGCGCGATACCACTGTCAGCTTTGATGCGGCATTTGGTACTACTGCCATATCTATAAAGATATGGCAGTAGTACCTGTTGCCTTTTTGAAGATGGAGTTTAGCGAATTATTTCTCCCGTCATTATTTCGGGTGGTTCAGACGAATCAAATTCTCTGATATAAGTATTAGAGTCTAACTGAACGCCAACTAAAGTTTTATATCCATCAAAAATTGATTGAGACATGTAAAAATAGAAGTCTTCGTCTATGTCCGTTTCCCAGTCCGAGTCGTCAATTTCATCTGCCACCACGCCCAGAAGGACATGGTATGGCTCCTGATCCCCATGTTGAATAAGGACTTTATACGCCTTGATTTCGATTTTCATACTTCAATTGAATTGCAACGGGCAATATCCAGTCAGCCGGGGATTATGCTGAAGTGCGAGTCCTGCGACGGTCCGCTCGGCTTGGGCACACGACATTGACCGGCGGCCAGATGCAACACAAACGCCGCGTAGGGGTCTAAAACAAATATCCGTTTGGCCTTGCGTGCCGCCTTGTAGAACGACACCAGCCGGTCAACGTGTAGCGGTGAAAAATTGGCGAGAATCAAGCCGGGAAGCTGGATAAAATGTCGCCACAGCTTGTGTTCCAATTCTTCTTCCGTCCAACCTTTTGCCCGCTGGCCGGAAAAGTGCGTGCCTTCCATCATAAGGGCGTCAACGGGGTTGCTGGCAACGCCGGCCAACAACGATTTTACCATGCCTTGCTTCCGACCATGGAGCCGCAAGTCGCCTGAATACAACAATCGCTTGCCGTCGGCCTCAATGAGAAACGCCGCACTGTCGAAGGCGGAATGATCCACCGAGTAGGCGGTCACGGTAAAATCTCCGATGCGTATCGGTTTGCCGGGGATGATGGTCTTCTGCCGGGATTTTTCCAATTCGACCTGTCGGGCGAAAATTGAACCGGCCATCAGCATCTTGCTGGTGCCCTGGGTGCAATAGACCGGAATTTTGGGGTTGGCGTGGTTCAACAACCCGGCATGGTCGGCGTGCGCGTGGGAAATGAGAATGGCATTCACCGATGTCCCGGCTTGAAAAAGCCCCGGCACTTTCGGCACATGGGCGGCACTGGACGGGAAATGATTCCGTGCCTGTTTGGAGTCTTTCGGGTCGCCCAGATAATCCAACGGCAAGCCAACTTCCAGAATGATTCGCGTGTTTTTGGCAGTCACTTCGACGCAACTGCCGCCAATTTCTTTCGAGCCGCGATGGATGACGAACTTCATTTTTATCAAGTTAAGCAGCGGTCAGAATTGACCGGCCTTGATCCGGCACGACTTGGATGGCGCGGTCGTCAAAAAAACGAATCAGGTCGTAATCCTTCTGGTTGGTCACGCCAAGACATCCCAAGCCATGCTTTTCAGTCCACGACTGGATGGCAGGAATACTTGCAGGCTCACACGCTCTCGCTGTAAAGATTTTCACGGTGATGCCAGCCGACAGCAAACTCTTAACCGTCGCGAGCATTTCAGGAATTGGTTCGCCCAACGGATACGGCGGCTGAAAATGTCCCGTGCCATCGGTGCGGGAGATGGTCCCGTCGAAGTCAAAGCCAACCCAATGCTTTTGGGTGACGAAGACCGGCGCTTGTCCGTCGCCAAATTCCACCCATGCACCCGGATTGTTTTGTGCGTCCAGGGCTTTTGTTATTTTAAGAGGTCCCATTTGTGTTTTCAGTGTCGAACGATTCAAGATTTCATAGAAGGACTGGCTTTGGGGACATTTCGCTAGCGGTATTTAATCTTACGAGCATCCCGCAGCATCCGCCGAACCTGCGCGTCATCGGTCTGCTGTGTAAGCCCGGATTTCTCTTTCAGGAATGAATACCGGGATTGCCCTTTTAGCTTCATCCGTTTTGCTACCGCCTCCGCTGCCAGCAGTTTTTTAAGCTGCGCCGATTTATGCTGTCGACCAGCGCCCAGCTTTGGCCCCTGTCGGCCAATGCCGCGCGCTCGGTGAAGTCGCAAAATCTTGTCCCAATTTAAATCCCGCTTCGGGTCAAAACTCCAGTAGCCGGGAATGAAAATCATCGTGCCGTATGGATTCATCGAATATGCGAGTTTCTGAACCAGCGGCTCGTCACCTTTCATGCCGTAGAGAAACCATTTCCAGCAAAAAAAATCGAAGACGACTTGGAAATTCTGTTCGGCACGGCTTAGGTCGGAAGAAATCGGCTGCCGCCAATTCCCCTCCTCCAGTTTCGTCCGGCGGATGATACCATCCCGGTCGCAAAAATTCTTAATGTCGAACCTGGCTTTGATCGTCTGCCAGTCTTTTTTGAATCCAGCGTTGTCACGCAGGCGTTCCTGAAACTCGGTGTATTTGAATGGCGCTTTCCATGCGCCTTCGGGCAAACCTTCGCGCCGTTCGTGTTCACACAGGATGATGAATTCGGGATCGGCGACATGGGCGTTATTCAGGCCCGTGTCCGGTTGGCCGCTGGCCGAATCAATCAGCAGTTCAAGCAACGGCAGCAAGTGAACGCGATTGCGGTCGGGAAATTCCAGCGCCTTTTGGATTTGTTGAGCCAGATGCGCTGGATTCTGCGGAAACGGAGAGAATCCCTGCAAACTCATTGAAACCATCAGCTCGAAAAGATTGCATAATCGTTCGCTATCGAACTGCTGCCGGTCTGCCAATCGGGTGCGAATGGTCGGGAGTTGGGTGAATTGGAACAACAGTAAATCCGTCAACAATGGCACATCTGCAAAGGGTAGCATCCAAGCGCGTTTCAAACCGGCAATCAAGGCAATCGATAAGGCTGGTGCCAAATTGAGTTTATTGATGGTCTGCTCCCAATCCGGTTCGCCGGGGCGAAGATGTGGTTGGAATGCTACCGTAGATTTGACTAGGTGGCGGAGATTTTCAGCCGCATCTGCGCTGCCGGATTTGGCGCGGTTCATATCGGCAGATTATGATTTGTGGCCGCCAAAGGCAACTGAACCTGCTCCCCACCGTGCCTGCGAAGAAAAAGCCCCGGCTTTATCGCCGGGGCTTCGTTTTTCAGCCCACAATGGCATCCTCGAACTTCGTGCCCAGAATGAAGTCGGCGGCTTTCTGTGCCTGCGCTGCGGCCTGCACGATGAGCTTGTTGTCGTTCTGCAATGCCTCCAGCCAGTTCTGCAAATACGCGGCGGAATTCTGAATTGTGTTTTCGATGCCGGCATGACCGCAGAGAAACGCTGCGCCAAGCTCGGCGACAAGTTCCTCGCGGCAATACGGATTCGAGCCGAAGCCGGCGCTTTCCATCAAGGTCGGGCGATTCAAACGGGAAGCATGGCCGGTCGCATGGGTGAGTTCGTGAAACAAAGTGGCGTAGTAGCCAGCTTCGGTGCCAAACCGGGCGCGATCCGGCATCGCCACGATGTCAACGCTCGGCGAGTAAAACGCCTTGGCGAGTCCGTGCTTAATCTCCGGCCGCTTGGGCATCAGTGCGACGATTTCCTCGGCGGTGGTGTTAACGGTCGCCGGTGCTGCTGCCGGTGCGGGAACATTCTTCAATCCCTCGCACTGGGACGCATTGAACACGTGATAGAGCCGCAAAACGGTGTAGTGGGATTTTTCGCCGGTGATTTCATCCTCGGTTTCCTGCCGCTTGCCAAAGATGACGGGGCAAGACTTTTCACCTTTTTTGATGCTGCCACCAAGCTCCTTGGCCTGCCGGAACGTCAGCCAGAATGGCGATTCGTAGCTCATGGCGTGAAGCAATAGAACATTCATGCCGCGATACGGTTTCTTGGTCACGAGATTGCGGGGCAATCCGGTGGAGACTTTCCACGGCTTTTGCCACGGAACGGTGCCCGCTGCGAGCATCGCAACGATGCGCTCGGTGATGACTTCGTAAACGCTGCCGTGTTTTACACCCGCATTTTCGGGATGGCTCAAGAGTCCTGAACTTTTGGTCTTAATTTCAATTTTGGCATTCATGGTATTTTTTTTTAGTTACGCCCGCTTTCGGTCTGGTCTGTCGTCCTTCACCCCAAATCGCCCGCGCCGATGGGCTGCCAGCGGAGGTCGCCTTCAGGAGGAACCGCGTCCGGCCCCCGGAGGCACCAGCGGGCGGGTGAGGACGGCGGAGCAAAGACCGTGGGCGGAGCTAAAAAACTACCTGAACCAAACACTCTCCGCGCAGCGGGCGCGACGGGCAGTCGCGTTTATCCGGCTCGCTTGGGAATTCCGGCACCGGGAGCGCAGAGCAATGGAGCGATGGTGACGAAATTCACAAGGGAGCACCGATGGGCGAGCGCAAGTCTTGGCTGCTTACGTGGTGCAACCCGGAAGGCTGACAAGTCTTGCGCGAAGGGGAAAACTGTCTCCATCGGAATTACACGGGTGGGCTAATAGATAAATTTTCCGTCCCCGTCTATTGTTCTCGCATCCGGCTTAAACAAGGCCGGAAGAACCAAAACGAAAGAAAAAGTATGAAAATGAACAAAGGCGGAAAAGGTCAGGGCAATGGTGGCGGCTGGCCCAGCACGACGGGCAACTCGTCGGGCGGCGGTCGCTCCAACGGCTAAGAATGGCTAGTTACAAGGCTGGCGGGCTAACAACCCGCCAGCCCCTTGGTCGCCTTGGTTTGGCGAGACAATTTTCAGATAATGGAAAAAGCGCCGGTAGTAGTTTTGAATTTTGCGACGGTCATTCTTGAACTCGACGGCAATTTCCGCGAAGTGTTTTTCAAGCCAAAGAGTGACCATCCATGAGAAAAGCCAAAGGTCTTTTCCAGATTCGGCTTGGCTCGCATTCAATCTGCTGTCGGCGAAAACGACGCGCCCGGCACGTCTGACATTTTCCATTGATGGCAGTTTATCCCCGTGCAACCAATAATGCACTTCAACTGCTTTGGCGTTTATCACATCGACGGCCGAGCTTTTTTTTGCAACCAGCTTCTTCGCCCATTTTCGGGGAACAGATTTGCCTGTTTTCGTAATCGCACCTGAAGCTTGCATGGCGTGTTCAAGCCATGTATTGCGAAAAGTTTTGGCCGCCGGTGTTGTGATTATCGCGGCGATGTGATTTTGAATCGGCAACCAGAATTGCGAGTGCGGCGTTCTGTTCGCGCACGTTTGCAGAATTGCCAAAACCATCAGGGGCCGGTCATACAACTGACGTATCAGGTCAATCATCCGAACTTTTTCCATCGGCAGTTTTTTGGATTTCAGAAATCGCAAACGACTTGGATCGGCATGACGATAGGGACTGCCCGGAGCAAGCAACGCACGCATTTGCCCATGATAAAACTCATCCTGCCCGACTGGTGCGCCGTGATACCTGGGCCACAAAGATTCCTCAAAAATTAAAAAATCCGCGAGTGGCTTAAAATCATTCAACCAAGGATTTAATTTATGAGAGTTCCGACAGATTTCCGCAAATCGCTTCCATGTGATGTCCGCTTGGCTGGTGCGAATTTCCGCGATGGTGCCTTTGACAGACTTTTTCCAGTCCGCCAATTTTTTCACGGACTTTGGATTCGGTCGGTAGAGCGGTTTGTTTTCAGGGATGGTCAATGACCAGCTTGCACCTCGGCATTCTTTGCGCGTTGGAAAATATGCAGGCCAGTGTTCATCAATAGCTCGGACAATCCGCGGATCCAGCGGGCAACGGAACTGACGTGGAAAAAATAAATCCTGAAATGTTGGATCAGCGTGCTCAAGAATGGCAATCAAACGCAAAGGATACATAAAGCGCAGTTTGTTGAGGCGATGGTGGCAAAATTCAGAACACGTGTCTTTCACAAATCAATCGGGCATGGCTTCGTGAATGATTTCAAGGTCGCGGTCTTCGGCCATGCGGTAGGCCAAAAGCTCGGCGGATTTGAAATGATGCAACCGATACACGGTGCCGATGGGTTCGCCGTCATCGTTTCCAACGAATACCGTCCAGACAGGGATTTCCTCCCCTTCGTCGTCAACATCGGGCTGGGGCCCGTCCAAGAAAATTCCGCGCCATTGCGCGCCGATGGGTTTGGCTTTGGTCGCATTCATTTGCATTTGCGGTTAAGGATTTCGCATTCGGATTGCGGGGAGATTCGGAACGTCTTGGGCGGCGGCTGGAATTGCACCGGCCCGCGAAACCGCGTCTCGAACTGGCGCGGCGGCTGATTCATCAAGACAACGGCGGAGCAATCATTCACCCGCATGACGCGGCAAAGCCGGTTGTCAAAACGGATGACATCGCCAGCGCGCAGGCGGTGCGGGTGTGTGTCGACAGTGAGCCAGATGACGCCGACAAATTCGGCTTGGTTCGGGTCAAAGGAAAAGCTTTTGGAATGTTTCATAAAATCAGGCGTAGAAGTAGCCATTGGCGCGGAGACTGGAAAAATTCGGCCGGCCGATGACGACGTGGTCGAGAACTTCAATTTTCAAAAGCTGACCGGCGCGGATGAGGTCGCGGGTCACTTTGATGTCGGCTTCGCTGGGGGTCGGGTCCCCACTGGGATGGTTGTGCGCCACCACGATGGCGGCGGCGCTGGTCACAATGGCCAAACGAAAAACGGCGGTCGGGCTGACCAGCAAGGTGTCGAGCGTGCCGATGGAACAAATCTGGTGCCCCTTCGCGCGTCGGCGGGTGTTCACGAGAATTACGGCCAAGCATTCCCTCTCGTTGTCGAAGTAGGTGTTGGTGGCGATGTGGAGATTCCAGTAGGCCGCAACCTTGTCGGGCGTGTCACATTCCATCATCGCGGCGGGCGTGGGACATTCCCGCAACGGCGTCAACTTGTATTCGTAGGGCGTGGCCGGAAACTTGAACGGCTGCACCAGCGATTCAATGCCCGGCAAATTGGGCGTATTGGTGTCTGTTTTCATTGTCCGCCTCCCTTGGCTGCGCTCACCTGTTCGGGTCGGCTCAGGAGCCCTGAAATTGTTTGTTTGTGAGTTTTCATGGTCTTTTTTTTTGCGCTCTGCTGTTCGGTTTCGGTCTATCGCCCTTCACCGAGTCAGGCCGCGAAGCAGGTGCGGCGCTGGGATGTAGGCTTCAGCAGGGGCCCAGAACGCCCGCCTGCGGAGACGGCCAGTGAGGGCGATGGAGCGAACGACGGCGGACGCTAAAAGGACCTGAACCACGTCCGTGTTTCTTGTCAGACCGGGTGGTGAAACAGATGGTGTTTAACCGGCAGAACCGGTGCTACTGCCATATCTTTATAGATATGGCAGTAGCACCTGATGCCTGCCTAGGATTGCCAACCCGGTTTGAAACTTGGAAATTGACCAGTGATGAAATAAAATCTTTATGCATAACGATTGCGGAGAAATTGCAGAGACCAATTGCGTATGAAACCAGAAGTAAAAAAGTTGAAAGCAGCGGCGAACCGTGGCGATGCCAATGCGCAGTTTGAATTTGCGGAGTCCCGCCTTTCACCGCTATTCTCGTTTTGCGTTCGTAAAGGCTTCATCACGTCGAATCCTTGTGACCGTGTTGAAAGGGTTTCGGTGGATTTGCTTCCGCCCGTGATTCTGACGCCCGCCCAGGCTGATTTAATGCTAAAGATTGTGCCAACCCTTTGCCGCCCTTATTTGATTCTGGCGATGTTTGCGGGGATTAGGCCGGAGGAAATAACAAGAATGGATTGGGCGGCGGTGAATCTGGAAACGAAAACCGCCAAGGTAGATGGGAAGACGCGGCGGCGGCGCATTGTGCCACTTGAACCAAAAGCCGTCGCTTTGCTTGCTGGCTGCCCATTACAGCGCGGGCCGGTCGCGCCGAGTAATTCCACCCTCCGCCGGTTTAAAAACAAGGCACGGGCCGCGCTAGGGTTAAAGCGGTTTCCACAGGATTTACTGCGGCACACATTTGCCAGCTATGCCTTGGCACTTCACAAAGATGCAGGCAAGGTGTCAACGTCAATGGGGAATTCGTCAGCGGTCATGCTGTCACACTATCACGAGCCGGTTAGCGCGCTGGATTGCGCGGCCTTTTGGATTGACTGTCCTCCAATGTCATACAAGGGAACACTGGCAGGCGGGGCGTCGGCGTCTAAAATAAAACTTGATGGAAAAATTAACCCAGCGATTGAGTTTGCGGCTATCCCCCGAATTGAAGGAACAAATTCAGGTGTTGGCCCGCAAAGAGCAGCGGAGCGTTAATTTTATGGGAATCGTCGCACTGCGGGAATTACTGAAGAAAAAGCATAAACGCACGCGCTAGGATTCGATTTGCCGCGTGTTTATTTTCCGGCGGTGTCTTGGCAAGGGGGTTTCCGGTCGGTTTTCAGCTTGCCTGTCCACCTGGTGAAATCAGCGGGCATCAATAAAATCCGGTGATGAACTTCACCGTTGTCAAACGTTTCCGTCAGCATTGAGCGCGCCCCCCATTTTTCCATGTGCTTTTTTACGATGGGGTTTTTTGTCCGGGCAACCATCGCCACGGAACCGGCGCGGGCGAACCGGCAACAGGCTTTCAGAAACGGGCGATAGGCGGCGAGGTTCTCAAGGTCCATGATAAACACCACGTCGCGGGCCGTGTCACGGGCGGCGATTATTTCCGTCTCTCCGATGTTGGCTTGCAGCCAATCAAAGGCCACGGCGGCGGGGATGGTGAAAATCTCCATTTGAAAGGGGCTGGCCCGGTGAACCCAAACACCGGACCAGCGGGGAAACGGGGCGGACCAAAAACCGCCCCGAAAGGTTAAAGGCCGTGAAACAAGGTTTCGTGCCACTGGCGCACGCGCTGGCGTTTGTAAGCCTTGCCCCAGCCCTTGCGGGCGAAGTGGCCCGACTTTGCAGAGCGCACGACGGTTTTCTTTGTCTTCCAAGTCTTCATGTTATTTCGGGGTAACGGGTTGGCTGCTGCTGCTGCTGTTGGTTTGTGTCACCTGATAGTTGCCCGTGGCAAACCGTGATGCTGTTGCCGTTGGCGTCGAGGTTTTGCACGGTGATGTCTTTGCGCGCTCCGGCGGCGGCGTTGTTTCCATCGGCCCCGTTGAACACCGATTGCGCTCCGGCGGCGAGCTGCGCCCCGCCCGTGAGGTCCGTGCCCTTGGTGTAAGTCGGAAACAATTTGCTGTAACCGTTCGGGATGACATTAATGCCCAGTTCGCCCGCGTAGAGCGTGATGACGACGGGCGAAGCGGAAGGATTGGAAAGCGTGATGGACTTGAACCCGCTGGAAGGGCCGGGAATGACAAAGCCCGCTTCAATCGGAAAGTAAGAACCCGCATCCAATTTGCATTGAATTGGGGCGGTGCTGGCGCGGCACACGAGGATTTGGCCGGCCAACTGGATTTTGTTGATGCCCGCCGCGCCCAGGTATGCGGGCGGAACCACGATAGTTTGAGCCGCCAAGGGGGTTGAGTTCATATTATTTTTCTTTACGGGACAGGAACCAACCGAAACCGAGCAGACCCGCCAGGGCAAGGCCCGCAATTTTCAACACGCTTGAATTCGTGGCCGTCGCGCCGCCGCTGGCGGTGTTGGCCGCTATGGATTGATCGGCGGCGGTGACTTTGCCCAGGATCGCGTTCACGGCGTCGTTGCTCGAATTTTGCTGGGCCACAATCGCCTGTTGCGTCTGCGCGGTGTTATTGAGCGAATTGCCGACGATCTGCGCGATGGTGGCGAACGCCGCCGGGTCCGTGGTGGAATTCATCGTGACACTGCCGGAAGCGTTCACCTGCGAGCCGCCAGAAGAATTTATGGGCGAACTGGAACCGCTCGTCACGGGGGCGTTGCTCGTGGTGTTCTGCGCCGTGGCCGTGCTCGCCTGGCCGCCGCCGCCGCCGCCGCAGCAGCGGAGCGCGGGGAAGTCGCCGCCGGGCAGGCGCAAGGCCCGCCGTGGGCAACCGTCATGCGTGAACGTTTTCATTTATTTTTTGCGGAAGAAGAAAAACCAGACCGCGCCCGCCGCGCCCAGGACCAGCAAAATGGTATTTTGCGAGATGCCGACAGAAACACTGCCGAACGTGGTTGCGCCGCTGTTGCCGCTCGTGGCCGCGCCGCCCGCGCCGCCGGTCAGATTGGGAAGGCTTGCGCCTCCGGGCATACCGGGAATCATATTATTTCTTTCCGCCGAGCAAGCGCGGCACGATGAGCACGAGGGCGAGCACGCCCGCGCCGATCATCAGGAGAGTGTTAACCGAGAACCCGCCCACGGTTCCAACCGGAGCGGTTGCCGCCGCGTTTTTGGCCGTGGCCGTCTTGGCTTGTGTGGCCAGATTGCCCAGGGCTTTCTGTGCCGCCGCGCCCGCCGCCGTCTCGACACTGGGAGCAACCGCGCCCCACAGCGAACTAAGCCAGCTTGGGCCGGATGACGATGCAGGCGAAGGCGTGGCCGATGCGCTGGCAACCGTGCCGGTGGTGGTGTTGTCGTCAAACATGGCCGAACCGTCGCCGGTGTTGGCCGCGCCATCCACAGCGGCGGCGGTGCCGTCGTTGCTCAGGATGTCGTCCGGGTTGGAAAAGTCGTTAGCTGTTGCGTCCATAAAAATTGTGCCCTGAATTAAGCCCGGCGGACGGGGCACGCCCGCCGGGCTGTTGGTTCACCGAACGATTAAGAGGCCAGCGCATCGCGCCAGACTTGAGCCACAATCACGAGCGAGCTGTTGGCCGTGGCCTGCGCCAGCGTCAGCGTGAGTTCAACGGTTTTGTAGGCGTTGAACGGAAAGGCGGAAGTCGGATCATCATCGAAATCCATGGCCAGATGTTTCACCGGGGCGGTGAAGTTGGCGAAGTTCCATCCGTAGTCCTTGCTCATGTCGTCAATCGTGGGCGCGTCCTGGTCGAGCTTCACCACGCCATCGGCCTTCATCAGCGCGTGCGCCACGTTGTCGCCCACCGCTCCGGCGAAAACCGACAACTGTTGCAACACCCCCGTAAAGGGCCAGTCGCGGATTTGCAGCTTGGTGGAGGTGTAGATTTCCGGCGAGCGGAAGAAGTGCGTCATCGGCAGGGAAATCGAGCCGTCCTTGTTGATCGCACCCTGAATGGTGTCAATCACTTCTTCGGAACGAATCACCACGTTGGACAAACCAGCCGTCGCACCGGGAACGCCCGGGCAGGCATTGACCGCCAACCACTGTTCCACCGAGACCGTGCGGCCATTCGCCCACGAGGTCGGCAGGGCGAACGCCTGACGTGCCTTGTAGCTGTCGCGGGTCGGCTCGGCAAAGTGCGTCGTGAATATGATCGTCGCCGTCTTGGAGGTGAAACCACCGGCCACGACATCGGCCACCGAACTAATGAGGTCATTGGCCAGACCGTGCGTTGCGTCCACAACCAAAGACTTGGAAGCCAGGTTGGCACTCCAATCGGTTTGGATCTTGTCCAGTTCGGTGGCGAGGACTTCGCGCACCGTCTTGGTGTTCACCTTGGTTTGCACCATGCCGATGATCTGGCCAAGGGTCGGAATCGCCGCCGCCGCCGTTAATGCCGTCATGGTCGCGGTGATGATGTAGCGGATCTGGTGATAACGCGGGCCAGGGGCCAGACGGTGAATCGCGTTTTGCCCGGCAATGACATTCGTCACCGGGGAGGACTGTTGAGCAATTTTAAACATAATTTTGTAACGGGTGCGGGGCGGTTTCGGTTAGGCCGCGAAATAGCTGCCGACAACGGGCAACTTGGCGAGCTGGGGCTGGATCATCGGATAAACGACTTTCACAGCGACAACAGCAACGGCGGCGGTGATGAGGTAGGGAATGAACTTTTTCATATTGTTTTTGCGGGGGACGTGCCGGGCGAAATTGACCGGGCTTTAACTGCGTTCGGCGGTTGCGGCGTTCGGACGGGCGGCGGGGTGATTTGTCCCGCTCGCTCCGGTTACTGACTCGCAAACCGAATTGATATTGGAACGATAACCGGAAACAAAACTTTGTCAGGATGGCACAGATGGAACGTTATTCTTCCGGTTTCCGCCTTGAAATGGCCTTTTTAAAGGGTTTTCCTCCTTTCGCCTTCCGCTTTTAACTTTCCGCCGGAAAGGTTTTTTGCCCCCCACCCGGTTATTCAGTTCCAAAGATGTTAGCCCTAACCCACTTGACAAACGTGCCAAAAGTGGGAAATTCCCGTTATGAATGACGTTCTCTACATGGATAAAGGCCGCGTGACCATTCCGAAAGACTGCCGCGAGCGGCGCGGGTTGGCGGATGGCGACACCCTGCTGTTCACTGAAACCAAATCCGGCGAGATGATCTTGCGACCGTTGAACAGCAAGCCAAAATTAACCCTGGCGGAACATCTAAAACGCTTCAAGGGGGTTGAAATTCCGGCCATGAAATTCCACAGCGCGCCCCGGATATGATTCTTTTCCTGCTGGATACCAACATTGTTTCCGAACTGGGCAAGGCCGCGCCCGATGCGGCTTGTGTGGCGTGGTTGAACGCCAATGAGGGAAAATGCGCCCTGTCTGCGATAACGCTTTCAGAGCTGCGCTACGGTGTCGAGCGGTTGGCGGACGGGAAAAACAAAGCGCAACGCGCCCGTGACTTTGATTTTTTGCTGGAAGATTACCAGGGCCGGTTTTACGACTTTGACGGAGCGGCGGCGGTGGAATGGGGACGCTACGCGGCAGAATTAGAATCAACTTTTGGCGCGGATTGGTGGAAAACTTTTGACGTGAGGGATACCCAGATTGCCGCCATTGCCCGCGAATACGGCTTGAAGGTTGTTACCCGCAACGAAAAACATTTTCCGCTATGCGAAGTGGTTAATCCGTTCTCAAAACAACTTCCCGCTTAGTTCCTGCCCGCTGTCCCGGTTGTAGGCGATAAAACTGCCCTTGGCCATTCCGGCAATGCGATCCACGCCGCGAAAGTAAGGCCGCACGGCGTCCAGTTCGCCCGGCTCGTCGGTGGAAAAGCAAACCCACTCTGTAACCTCCGCCCGGATGTCGCGGTGATAATCACGCGGATGCTGGGTGGAGGAAAGAAATTCCAGATTTTCGGCCCGTCCCATGCGGGCGATTTTTTCCAGTTCCACCGGCAGGCTTTGCGCGTCGGCAAAATGCCAAAGCTCGTCCACATAGAGAATCTTTTTGCCGGGTCCGCGCTTGCTGACTTCAAACACCCAGGCGCAAAACCAGCGGAAGGCGTCCCGCTGCCGTTCCTGAAACATGATGGCGGGATTAAACACCACCCAGCGATTAGCAATAGCCGCTTCGCATTGCGCCGCCGTGCCGCACGGGGCCAGCCCCAGCCGTTGCGCCGCTTCCAGCTTCCAATCAAACACAAAGATGCACCCGGCGGGGTTGGCGTTGGCAGGCTGTTCGCGGGCCGCGTTCACCAGATAGCGAAAGCAAAACGTTGTCTTGCCCGATCCAGACCGGCCAAAGACCAGCGTAACGCACGGCGGCAGGGAATAATCAGACATCAGTCAGGGGGAGAAGATGGCGGGCAAGCCAAGGTTGTAGGCCCAAAGCTGCGCTTCCATCGTCACCAGCCCCAGATTAATCAGGGCCAGCGTCCATTTTTCCAGCGGTTGCGGCGTCATTGGGTGCCCTTCTCCGCTTCGGCCTGTTTTGCCTTGTCTTCCAGAATCAATTTCTCAATTAAAGCGGAGTTGGCCAATTCCAGCGAAACGAGTTCGCCCGCCGACATCACCAGATTGATCCAGTGGGAGTTTTCCGCGCCCGGCACCCGCCGCTTGTTCAATTCCACCGTGGCACAATCCGCCAGGGCGATGGAAAAATCATTCACCACGTCTTCGCGCCATTGCATCCGCGCCAGCACTTCCTTTTCCACGGCGGGCGTGAGCTTTAATTTTTTCACCTGGGCGGACCGCGAATAGCCGCGCCAGCGTTCCACGATCTTACCAATCAGTTTGGCGGGCTTTTCGAGCAGCTTTTGACCCCACGGCACAAACAGGGGAGCAGCACCGGCAACAGGCACAGCACCAGCCGGAGCAGCAGACACAGCAACGTCACCAGCACCAACCGGAGCAGCCGCGTTTTCAGTCGCGCCCGGTGCACTCGGCAACGGCGGCGGCAGTGTCGCAACTTTCTTAAGAGCGTTTGCCGCGTTTTTTCGCTCACGGTCCTTTGCCTTGTCGGCGGCGATTGCCGCCGGGCTGCCCGCTGGGAGGCCGTCCAGGCGTTTCTTGCCGCCGCCGCGATGACCGCCGAACAGCGGGACCGATTGAGCCGCCGGAGCAGCCACAGGCGCGGGCGGTGCCACGGGCTTGGCGGCGAGAGTTGCCGCCACAACGTCGAGCGGATGGCTTTTTGCCGTTTTTGCTCCGGTGTCAGGCGCGGCCACAGTTTTTTTAATGGGTTCATTTGCCATAATCTTTTATTCCTCGTCGTCAGCTCCGATGATGGGGGAAAATTGCCAGCGTTTCGGCTTTTTGACCGGCGCGGCCACGGGGGCGGGAATTCGCTTTAATTCCTGATTGTCCCGTTCCAGCTCGGCGGCACGGCGTTCGGCGTCAAGCGCACGGCGTTCGGCGGCGATCACTCTTTCGTCGCTGACTTCGCCTTTAACGACGAGGGCAGCGGCGGGCGGGGCGATTGGCGGCGGTGGTGTTTGATCTTCGGCAGGAACCGTCGGCGGTTCTGGAAGCGGATTCGGATTATTCTCATCGGCCATATTTTTTAAAGGTGTTGAATGGTTGTGCTCAATGCGCTGCCGATGCTGTCAGAGCCGCCGGAATTGTGAAGATGGCACAGATGGAACGTTTTACCGAAAACACCCCCCAAACACCCGCCGCACGGTTTTCATGAAACACCCCCACCAGCACCCACCCACCGGCCAAAATAGTGGGGGCAAGTGGGTGTTAGTGGGTGGTTTTTGAAGATATCATATATACAAAGCTCCTTTTTTGAGTTTTTTGAACCGTTTTTTTTGAGCGATTTTTAAAACAAAAAAACGCCCCGCTGACAAGGCGGGGCGTTCGTTTCTGTTTTTGGTCGCTGGCCAGTTTTAAAAGGCCGCATCGTCACCGGATTTTTGCCCCTTGTCTGGGGCTGCGCGCCGATGAACCAAAAATTTAAAAAGGGTCATTATTGCTCCGTTCTAAAAATACGGTAAAAGCTCGTGTTGCCGCGATTCGTGCGGATAACCCGCCGCGTTTGCTCCGCCAGCTCGGTGAGCATCGCGCCCGCCCGCTGGCCGTTGTAAAACATCCGGTCCATCATGCCCGACTTTTTGCCGTCGCTGTCCTTGTCGAGCGAACGCATTTCCTGTTCAAACTCGCTCGCCGTGCCCTCCCACAGCGGGGCGTCGTCGCCAATCAGGTTGAGATTATCAATCATTTCAAGCAGCCGCATTTCCGGTTGCAGTTCCATCAGGGCTTGTTCAATGGTCGGATGCCAGAAATTCACACAGCCGGTTCGCGGGTCCACTTTTGCATCCGGCTTGAACTTGAGCAGGAACGCCGCGAAGGCCGGTAATTCCAAAATGATTTTCCGCGCCCAGGCGGCGCGCTCCTCGTTCGTCGTCGGCAAACCCTCCGCGTGCACCGCGTTGAGCAAAATCATTTTGTCCCGCAAACTTTTATCCAGCGTCGGCAAAATGTTGTAGCCGGGTCCGGGGTTGCCCGCGATGACGAGCCGCCAAAACGGTTGAACCGTCAAATCCAGAGCGTCCGCGCCCTTGCCCTCCATTCGCTGATCCTGATCCCACAGCAGTGATTTGAGCGCGCCCACGCGCATCCGCCGGTCTTCAAGGTTCGCCGCCGCCGCCTTGTCGTCCAGCACGAGCAACGACGCGCTAAACAAATCCTTGTTGAATTTGCCCTCGTTCAAAAACTTCAACGGGTCGGCCCGCTTCCCGCCCAGGAGCGGTTCAATGATGAGTTTGATTAACGCGGACTTGCCGCAACCGGAGTCGCCAAAAATTCCCAGGATGGGGCAATGCTCAAACACCCACGGCCCGTCCGTCGTCATGCGGCCATGAAACGAGCGGTAACACTGCGCGAGCCACTGGCAGAAAATCCCGTATTGCGGGTGGTTCGGGTCTTTAAACAGGGTGATAATGAGTTTTTGAATGGTGTTGAAACTGCCCGATTTCGGCGCGATGAACTTGGGCGATTCTGTCACGAGCACATCCGCGCCATTCAGATCATGCAGCCCGGCCACGTAGCCCGCCAGAAGACCCGCATAGGCCACGCTGCGATTTTGAATCAGCCACATCATAGCGCGGTCGCATTTGGTGTTGCCCTGTTCGTCCGGGTTCTTCCGGCTGAAACCATGCTCGGCAATCATCGTCGCCGCCTGCCCGTCTTTGAGGCGCGAATACCCGCCGCCGCCGTTCGGGAAAAACCATTGCCCACGGTTGCCGTAATAGTGCATCGGGATTGCGCCCACGGCGTCTTCGTCCGCCATCCATATCATTCCCTCTTCGCTTAACCGTTCTGGTGTTTTTTGTTTTTTAGACATTTTGAAAATTTAGTTTTTGGTGCTGGCTTCCATGTCAATAAGTCGAGTTGATTTTTATCCGTCAGTTGGCCCGCGTATTTGGCGCGAGTGAGTTGCAGGGATGTCCCGTGCAGTTTGTAATAGGTTTCCCAAAGGTAAATAAGGCGTTCAAAACTGGCCTTGTGCCAGCGGTGCGGGCCGTGGCCGATGACATCCGGCGGCACCCTGAGCCGCTTCCACCAGCGTTTAGCCGTGCGCTCGCAACAGTCCATACGCACGGCGATGTCTTTTAGCCGGAGCATATTATTTGCCGTCGCAATTCGGGTTGCCACAGCGACACGGTGTTTTTGGTCGCCGCCATTGCAACTGCGGGGCAAGGGTGATTTGAATGGAAATGAGGCTTCCGCCGACAGGTTCAACAGTGTCAATGTCGTGCGCCTGGTCCTGCTTGGCCTGCCAAACGATGTCAGACGCGGCGGCTGTGTCCACGAGCACCCAAACACGAGCGGCGCGGGGATAGCCTTCCAGCGCGTCCAGAAGGTCGCCAACGGTGGTCATACTTTTTTCCCTTCTTTTATCCACGCCACAACAGAACAACAAACGATGTCGTTTAATAGGTTGTTGCACTCATGGCAAAGCTCAACCGTGAAAGCGTAAGGCTCTGTGCTCATCGGATAATGACAAACGACAGGATTTTGAACGGGTTTAAAAATGCGCCGGTTGCATTTGTCGCAAACGGTCATTGGATGGCCTTTCGCATCTGCTTAAACAGTTCGTGGCCGCGTTCGATGGCCACGGGCTTGGGCTTGGCACAGGCCGGACAGTAGCCGCCACACGTGCACGTGTCAGAAACCCACTCAGCAGAGTTATTGCGGCACACGGGACAGGCAACGCCCCGCTTTGAATCCCAACGCCCCAATGGCTTATGGAGGTTCACCACGTCGTTACAAAAGGAGCAATACCAGTGCCCGGAAAGGTAGGATGTCATAATTCAAAAAGTGCGGTGTCCAATGTCGGATTGACCCGCCCTAACATCGTGTAGAAAACCGGATTGTTAGATCCGGCAATCTCGAACCGGCCCCAGATAAAGAATTCTTTGCCCTCCGTTGACCGGCACGAGATTTTAACCTGATTCCCGCAACTCAAAGGGCGGCTTCCAATAAACCAGCGGTCTAAGTGGGGGTCGTAAAAAAGCGATCTCACTTGGCACCCCCGTTCAAGCCGCTCAACTGTTGTTCGAGCAGCACAACGCCCCGCGAAATGGCGAACGAGTTGGACACGCCATAAACCACCTTGAGGCGGTTGAGCACGGCCACGGCCACGGGTTCAAGTTTGAGGTTGGTGTTTTTGACGGCAGGCGGCAGCGCCTTCGCTTTAGTGGATTTGGTTTTAGTTTTATTCATCGGTAGTGTTTCCCTTTAGTTTTGTTGATATTTTGATGGTTTCTTGTGCTCAACGGTTAAATTGTATAACCAGATAACCACAGCAAACAAGAGAAATCTTGTTAAATCTTTAAACGGTGGTATTGTCTAACCAACGAAAGGACAATATGAGATACCCAACGGCAGCATTTAGACCAACGGAGAAAAATCAAAACCGACTAACAATGGCAAAGGCTTTGCACCTTAACGTGTCGGAGATGATAAATGAAATCCTTGAACGGGAGATGGACAAGGAGATCAAGAAACGGATGGCCCACCTTCAAAAAGAAGTGGAGCGAGCGAAGGGATTTGAACCCTCGACGTTCACGTTGGCAACGTGATGCTCTACCAACTGAGCTACGCTCGCATCCAAAGTCTATTTATCATAGGCAAAACGCTGCCACTAGCAAGCCTGAATTTAATCTTACTTCACCGTTTCGCCCAAAGTCGCTCGAATGACTTTCAAGAGATCGTCGTGTTCCAAGGGTTTTTGAAAAAAAGCCACCGCGCCCGTGTTGGTGGCGCGCTGTTTGGCCTTCGGATCGTCCGTGCCGGTGATGACGATAATTGGAATTTTTTTAACCGTGTCCAACCGATGAAACCATTCCATAATGCGAAAACCATCCCACGGCACACCTTCCACAGCCGGTGGAAAACTCAAATCCAGCAAGATTAAATCGGGCGTTTCAGTGCGCGCCGTCGCTACAGCGGCAGCGCCATCCATGGCGGTTAAAACTTGATAACCGGCACCTTGAAGCTTCAATGAAATGGTCTTGATAACAATCTCGTTGTCATCAACCACCAGAATTTTTTTAGGTGTTGCGCCGGTGTTCATAAGCCGAAAATTACATAGTCTTTCAAACTATCGGCCGAAACTAGCAAAGCCTTTGCTCTGCGCAAAGACATTTCTCCGCTTTGCCCCGCGCGCCGCCCCCGCTAGACTGTCCAGGTGAGCAACGTCTATTACGCTTCAGGCGAGCAACGTGCCGCGAAGGTTAACGACCTCTTCGCCCGCATCGCCCGCCGCTATGATTTATTGAACGACCTTCAGAGCTTCGGCCTGCACCGCCTGTGGAAAAAGCGCGTCGTGAAACTGGCGCAAATAAAAAGTGGCGCTAGAGCGCTCGACCTTTGCTGCGGCACCGGCGACATCGCGTTCGCCCTTGCGTGCGGCGGAGCGGAAACCACCGGTCTCGACTTCAGCCCGCAAATGCTCAGCGTCGCCGCGCAGCGGCAATCAGCCAGCTCAAAATCTGAGATCCAGCACTTGAAATTTATCCAAGGTGATGCGCAGCAACTTCCGTTTGCCGAAAATACCTTTGATGTCGTGACCGTCGGCTATGGCTTGCGCAATCTCACGCACTGGGAAAGCGGGCTGGACGAGATGTACCGCGTCGCGCGGCCGGGTGCGCGGCTCATCGTGCTGGATTTCGGCAAGCCGGCCAATGCGATCTGGCGCAAAATTTATTTTACGCACCTGAAAATGTCCGTGCCACTGATGGGATGGCTGTTTTGCGGCGACGCCTCGGCTTACGCTTATATTTTGGAATCGCTCAAACATTATCCGGCGCAACTGGCTGTGGCGGAAAAAATGCGCCAACTCAAGCTCGCCGACGTCCGCACCATCAACCTCCTTGGCGGCGCCATGGCCATCAATTACGGCGTCAAGCCGGCGTGCGCGCTGTAGCCGCGCACGAAGCCGACGCATTGGGCGGCATCAATGGCATTATTCTTCCAGTTGTATTCGTATTCAATGGAGATATTGCCGACGAAGTGCTGGCGCTTGAGTTCATCAATTACTCCGGCGATGTTGCAGACGCCCGTGCCGGCGGGAACGTCGTGGGCGTTGGGTGACGCTTCGTTCATCTCGTGCAGGTGAACGCTGATGATCCGCCCCTGTAAAATCTTCAAACAATCAACGGGCTGCAGACTGGATTGAACCCAATGACCAATATCGGCGCACGCGCCAATGCGCGCATCCCGGTTTTTAATGACGCTCAAAATGTAATTGGGGTCCCACATTTTGTAGTCAGGTTTGTTGGGTTGGCGCTGGTGATCATGAAAACCCACACAGACGTCGTATTCCCTGACCAGTTTTTCGATCGTGCCGATGGCGTCGACGGATTCGGTGGTGATGCCGTAAAGCTCGAGCTTTTTTGCGAACACAAAAATTTTCCGAGCGGCCGCCTCGTCTGTCGGAATACTGACGACGCCATAATTTACGGCGCGGACACCCCGCAATTTCAATTGCGCCTCCACGGCGGCGATCATGTTGTCCGGGGCGTTGTGGTCGAATTTCAAATCAGGTTTTTCCGCGCTGAATTTCTGGCCGGGATAAAACTCGATGATTTTGCCACCCGCCGCCGCTGTTTTATCAATGGCCTCCATGACGGAAAATTCCTTAAAGGTCCATGCCTGGCAGCCAAGCGCAAGGCCGCCGGTCAAACAGGTTTCGGGAATGGGCATGGCAACGGCGGTGAAGCCTGCGCAGCATAGCGTCATGGCGAGATGAATGAGTTGGATTTTCATAAGGTGGACAGAATGGGTCAGTTTTTCAGACCTTCTGAAAAATGCAAGTAACCCATTTGGGGTATTGCGGCATTGAGAAAAACTTCGGAAAATAGCCGCAGTAACCATCGGATTGCCGGATACCCAATGGGGCGATGACCGTCCGCACACGCGGGACGCAATCGATTATTTTGATTTTGAACCGCTCACGCAAGTTGCTAGATTTTCATAATGAAACCACCGCTGAACGTACCATCACTGCATGGGAATCGCCGCCACTTTCTCAAGACCACCGCGCTGGCCACCGGCGCAATTGTTTTTGGCGTGCCGACGCTGGTGCGTGGGAAAAACCTGAACAGCAAACTGAATATCGCGGCCATCGGCGCGATGGGCAAGGGCCAGAGCGACACCGACCATTGTGCCTCTGAGAACATTGTGGCGTTATGCGATGTGGATGCCGCGCGCTGCGCCAGCCAACTCCAGAAATATCCCGGAGCAAAATTCTATCAGGATTTCCGTAAGATGTTCGATGCGATGGGTAAAGGTATCGACGCCGTGACGGTTTCCACGCCGGATCATTTCCACGCGATAGCCGAATCGGCGGCGATGCGTCTGGGCAAACACGTTTACGGCCAAAAGCCGCTGACGCAGACGATTTACGAGGCGCGATATTTGCGCGATCTTGCGCATGAAACCGGCGTCGTCACGCAAATGGGCAATCAGGGCAGCGCCGCGGACGGATTGCGCCGTGCGGTGGAATGCATCCACGCCGGCATCATCGGTCAGGTGCGCGAAGTTTATGTCTGGACCAACCGCCCGGTTTGGCCGCAAGGCCTTGAGCGGCCCGCTGGCAGCGATCCAGTGCCTGATACGTTAGCCTGGGACACTTGGCTCGGTCCCGCGCCGGTGCGGCCTTACAAAAAAAAGGTTTACCATTCGTTCAATTGGCGCGGCTGGCAGGATTTCGGTACTGGCGCGCTCGGCGACATGGCGTGTCATACTGTGAACATGCCATTCCGTTCACTGGGTTTGGGTTATCCGACTGAAATCGAGGCGACGGCCCTCAATGGCATGAACCGAGAAACCTACCCACTAGGTTCAAAAATCCGCTTCCAGTTCCCCGCGCGAAAAGTGTCCGTGCCGGCCGTCCACAAATCGATTTTTCACCGGCATGACACGTTATCGCTGGAGCCGGTCACTCTGTGGTGGCTTGATGGCGGCAAGATCGACCACCAAGCTCCGAACGGCCATGATTTCAGTAATAAGCCACCGCGCGAGCTGACCGCTGACATAGAGGAAATGCTTGGCGAAGTGCCCAACAGCGCCTGTCTGCTCATTGGCGACAAGGGCAAAATCTTTTCCCCGGATGATTACGGCGAACAATTTTTCGTGCGGCTCAACGGCGAAAAGAAATACACGCATTACAAAAAGCACGAGCCGACCCTCGCTCTCGCGCAGTCCATCCCACGCAACCCCTTCAAGGGCGACAATGATGGACGGCAACATCTGGAATGGATCGCGGCGATCAAGGCGGGGAAACCGGACATGTGCTACTCGAAGTTTGCCGTAGGCGCTCAGCTCACCGAAATCATGCTGCTCGGCTGCGTCGCGCTGCGTGCCGGCCAAAAAATCGAATGGGACGGCCCGAACATGCGTGCCACCAACTGCCCCGCCGCCGCGCAATTCGTCAAACGGGATAACCGAGCCGGCTGGTTCCTATCATGAATCAACTGGCGCGCGCATAATGTTCAATCGGTTCCGCGCCGAGGGTGCCCGCCAGTTTTTGGGGATATTCCGGCGATTCCACCGCTTCGAGCGTCTTGCGGGCCTGCGTCAAACGATCCGCGATACCGAGTGATTCCGCGACATCGGCGTAGTTTGGCCGGCGTAAAAATTGATTCAGGCACTCGACGTGGCGCTTCCAAAGTGCGCGATCCACTTTCTGCTTTGCCGCAAGGCGCGTGGCATACCAGCCGCTAACCAGCAGGTTTTCACGAGTGAATAATTTCCGCACGTCGGGGTGGTCCAGGCTTTTGCCCTCCCACTCGTCGTGAAGCATGATATGCAGGAGTGCCTGCAACGGCGGACTCGCCTGAGCGACACTCCCATCGTCAAAATACATCTTCGCGACCCGTTTTTGGGTGGCAATGATGTTCTCCATGCCGTCCGCGAAAATGTCTTTGCTCTGCAATTCCGGCTTGAGCATGGCTTCCGTGAAAACGGCGTGCGGATGATTGAACACGCGGCCAAAAAACGCGTGAACGAATCGCGCGTTGATGCGCCAGCCAAGGCGGCTCGCCAGCACTTTTTTACCGTGGTGATCGAAGTCGGTGCACTTTTCTAGAAACCGGTTTTCGATGAGAAATTTCGGATCACGTTCCTCGGTGGTCAGGCGGCACCAGACTTCCGGAACAATTAAGCTGACGTCATGATCCACGCGCAGATTCGGCCCGACGTAACCGGCGGCGGTGACAAACGCATGGTGGCCGGTGAGGATGAATGAGACGAGCGCATTGTTCAAATCAATGATCGGCGGCAGGGCATTGAAGGGGCCTTTCGTCAGTGCGCCTTCAGACCCCGCGCCGGTGGTCGAAGGCGATTTGCCGGTCATGCTGCATATCACTTCCATGAACAATTCCGGCAGCTCAAAAAAATGGATCGGGTTATAACATGCCAGCGCGCGGATACCGGTTTCCGGCGGATTATTCCGGCGTCCCGGCAGGACGGCGGTGACCGGAGTGTGCAACGGTTTTTCCGGCGGCACACGACGGCGTAGGCGCGCGGAAATTTCTGCAAGATACGTTTCGCTCGCGCGCACGAGGTCCGGTCGCTTTTGAAGGTAGCGTGGATTTTTCGTCGGTTTGCCGTCCACGAGGCGCGGGTTGGCAGTGCAGACAAAATAATCCGGCGTGCCCGTTTCAGCGACCTCGCGGATGAACTTTTGCATCGGCTCCGTGAACTGGTGAAAGCCCAGGGCATCCTCGACCAGGTCGCGCGCATTGACGGGTGTGAGGGGTTCGTAATTGGAAAAGAAATTTTCCGGTTGGACGAAATCCAGTTCTGCCTGCTTATCGTAGCCGCGATGAATCGCGTCGTCCGGTCGTTGAAACAAACGCTGTTCGCAGTTTTGCACGAATTTCAAGGAGGCCGTTTTGTCGGTTCCTTCCGGGAGATTTTCTAATGCGGTTGCGGGCACGACGGTGGAAGCGGTGATGTCATCCTCCATCTGCACTTTTACGGCCGGATGAAAGTCTTTTCGCAGGCCGAAGGTCCGCCAGGCGCCGTCGTCGTCGAAGCCGACGCGCAGATAGGTTGTGACCAGCTTACGGTTATTGCACTTCAACTCATTGCCGGGCGTCCCATTGATGATATCCACGCTGAAATGCGTCCGCCAGTCCGCACCCCACTCCGGCTTATAATAGCGTTTTACGACGAAGGCGAGTTCCTTGACGTGCTGCGGCACGGATGTGAGCCACGCATTGTATTCAGGTGTGTAATCGTGCTCGTCTGGCGTGAGCAGCTTAATAACGGAGCCGAGTGAGCGCTCCGGCGAAAGCACGGCACGTTTGTCCGTGCGCGAGTTTTCGGTAAAGCGGCCGGAGTAGTCGCGATCAACCAACTCTTCCACCCGGTCGAAATCCCTTTTCATATCCGCCACGAAAACAGGACCCGTGAGAATGGCATCGGTGATGGGTTTGGAAATCTCTGATTTGCCGCCGCCGGAAACGGTGCAGGGCTTGTGGCAGAATGTGCCTTCGGCCACGGTGCCGACGAGCCGCCACTGGCGTCCATGCCCCGGCGGCTTTTCCATGCGGACCTTGTAGCCCGACGGGCGGACGTAAGTTTTTTCCGGCGAAAGCTTGATGGCGTGATTTCCGGTTGCGTTCGTCCAGGAAATTCTTTGCGACTTCAAATCAAAATGCGCGTCGTGCGGGACATAGATAATTTCAGGAAACTTTCTGTCCACCGCGTAACCTTCGGGCTGCGTGGCCATGACCTTGCCAAAAAGTAAAATCATTTCCTCAAACCGATGGCCGAGCTGGCGAACGTGGATGTCGCCGCTGAATTCCTCGCCGAGATCGTAGCTTTGGAACACCAGCGCACCGCCGGCGTGTTCCTCTTCCGTGAGACCGAACAGGTTCGCCGCGTAGCTCAACTGCGTCTTTACCTCTTTTTTGCAGTAGCCAAAATAGTTGTCGGCGATGATGGTAATGATGACGCCGGTTTCGTCACGCGCAGTGAGCTTGAATGCGTTACCGCCGTTATAAACCTCGTCCTCTTTTTTCCAGCACATCCCGTCGCGGCGCTGGCGTTCGGTGGCTTGGTCAAAGGGCGGAAGACCAACGGACTTTTTGGTGATTTTCGTCAGGTGCGGCGCGAGAATAATGCAGCCGGTATGGCCGGTCCAATGTTCGGTATCGAGCGCGGAATCATTTTCCGGCAGAAGGGGGTCGCCGGCGTTGTTGAAAATAGCTTCGACAAAATCCAGGTTGCTTACAAGGTTCCCCGGTACAAAGACGCGAATCTCCATGGTTTTTTCGGTCGTAAAACCAGCCACTGCCGGACTGACAATCGGGCGGATGAGCAACGAAGCGAAACATTCCGCCGGCTGTGGCTGCGTGGAGGTGAACGGCAGTTTCAGCAGTTCCCGGGGCGGGGTGAGCGCCTGTTGGAGAATTTTGGCGAACGTGTTTTTCGGCACGCCGAGCTTGTCGTCAGGAATGGGTAAGCCGCCTTCGCTGATGTGAAAAATCCCTGCCGTGGTACGGCGGTCGCTGCGAGGATTATGCAACACGCCCTGTTTAACGCGGTAGGAATTGATGATGTCGGATGAAAAATCGTCGCGGTCCACGGGTAGCGATAGTTCGCGCGCGAGGCCGGCGCGGTCTAACGTGAAGGTGCGCGCGGGCAGCTTGGGGGCGGGGATGTCCTGGAGATAATCGTGGAGAAAATTCTGGATGCGAGCGTCGGCGGGGCAGAGGTGCTGACCGAGTAAGCGGTCTTTTTCGCGGGATTGTGCAGCCATGGCGGCGGCGATTTCAACAAATTCCCGGTCGCCCTTGAGTGGCACCGGCGAGCAGCCGATCAAGGCTAGTTTGACATTGATATGGGCGATAAGATGCGCGGGCAACTGGCTGTTCATAGCAATATAGAAATTATTTTTAGTCCGTCCGACTAAATCCTTGGGCACAAGCTTGCTGGCGGCAGCGGAATTGGCAATGATTTTTTCATGCCCTGGGATATTTTATGTGGCAGCTAACCGGTCAGGGGTGATTTATTCGTCACAATTTGCGGGCGACTTATTGCTGGTCTTGACCGAGAAAGTTCGCTAAAAAAGACATTGGTGTGAGAAAAAATGCATTTCCCATGTTTCTGGCGCTGCTGCGTTTGCTGGCCTTGCTGGCGCTTTATTTTCTGGGGGGGGTGCTGTTCAAAAGATCGGCTTCTCTGTTTGGTCAGGCCACTTTGTTCTGGCCACCGGCTGGATTATCGCTGGCGGCGGTTTTTATTTTAGGTTATCGCTGGTGGCCAGGCATCGTCCTCGGCAATTTTTTATTTTTGATTGCCGGCGGAGTGACGTGGGTTTTTTTTGGAGCGCTGACAGCGCTGGGAAACACCGGACTTGCGCTGGGCGGGGCATTTTTCTTAAAGCGGGTTTTTAAATTTGAACCCGGGCAGGAACGGTTGCGCGATGTGGCGAGTTACCTGATGGTCGCCTGCGGATTAGTGGCCCTGTCCAATGCCGCGCTGAATGCCGTGGGATTGGCCTTGGAAAGCAAAATTTCGTGGGACGCGCTCGTGGCGAATGGGCTGACCTGGTGGGTGCCGAATGAGCTAGTCGTGTTGGTGGTGACGCCATTCGCCATGATTTGGATGGTGCCCTCGCTGTGGCGTTGGACCTTCCGGCATGTGGCAGAGGCGGTCATCTGTGCGGCGGGTCTGATTGCCAGTACTCTGGTTGCTTACAATACCTGGTTCGCCTATGGCATCCATGATCTTCCGCTGGCCAGCCTGCCCGTGCCATTTTTGTTATGGGGTGGTTTTCGATTTGGTCCGCGTGGCGCGGTGACCGGTACGCTGACGGCGGTGGGGTTGGTTATATATTTCCTATTGCAAGGGCGCGACCCGGGTTTGAAAAGTGACGAACTTGAAGGCTTGCGGTGGTTTGGCGCCTACATCTGTATCGTTTCCATTTTTAACCTGTTGGTGGCGGCGGTTGCCTCTGAGCGGCTCCGGGCTGAAATGAATCTATTGGAAAATGAAAAACGGCTACGCGCCGTCGTCGCCGACCAGTCAGATTTGATTTGCCGTTTTCTGGCAGAGGGCAAAATCACCTTTGTGAACCCGGCTTTTTGCGGTTTTTACGGCCAAACGGAGGCGCAATTGCTCGGCACTGATTTTTTTAAAAAACTCACTTCCAGCGAAGCGGCAGTGTTGCGCGAAAATCTGGCAGCGCTCCCCGTGGAACAGCCGGTTTGGACCTTCGACCGTCGGGCCGTGGCCGCTGATGACCATGTGCAATGGCAGCAATGTAACCTCCGCCGGCTCGCCAGCGACGGCGGGAAAAGTTTTGAGTATCAGGCAGTCATCCAAAACATCACGCTACGCAAGCAGGCGGAATTGGCGGTGCAAGAGGCCAAGACATCGTTGGAAAAAGTAAACCAAAAGCTCCAGATAGCTGCCAAGGAGGCCAACGCGGCCGCCGACCAGGCTAACCGTGCCAATGCTGCCAAGAGCGAGTTCCTTGCCAACATGAGTCATGAGATCCGCACTCCGTTGAGCGGCATTCTGGGTATGGTGGAGCTGTTGTCGCAGACGCGGCTGGATCCGCGCCAGAAGGAATTTGCCACTGCCGCCGCCGAAAGCGCCAATTCTCTCCTGCTGGTCATTAACGACGTGCTCGACTTCTCTAAAATCGAGGCCGGTAAAATGAGTGTCGTATTGGAGGAGTTTGCCCTTCGGCCTATCGTGGACGGGGTGCTGGAAAATGTTTGTGCTCGCGACTCTAAAAAAAACATCCACCTCGCCGCCGTTGTGCGTCGCGACGTGCCACACCGACTAGTTGGCGATCCCGCCCGGCTCCGGCAGGTACTACTCAACCTTGTCAGCAACGGGTTTAAATTCACCGAACAGGGCGAAGTGGTTGTCCGTATCCAGCCGCAATCTCATTCACACGGGCGTATCAAATTACGGTTTGAGATCACCGATACCGGCATTGGACTTAATCCGGAGCAGACCGCAAAATTATTCCAGCCGTTCATGCAGGCGGACAGCTCATCGTCCCGCAAATTTGGCGGTACCGGTCTCGGGCTGGCCATTTCACGGAAAATCATCGAGCTTATGGGCGGCCGCATCGGAGTTTACAGCACTGCCGGTGCGGGCTCCACTTTTTGGTTTGAACTGCCGTTTGCCGTACCGCCCCAGGCATCCGTCGAACGCAATTTTCCCGGGCTGGTGTTTGCGCAGGTGCTGATTGCCGCGCCCAACGCCAGCCTCCGTGAATCGTTGGTGGAGCGATTGCGTGGTTGGGGCATGGACTGTCGCGAAGTGACGACCGTGCCGGAATTATTGCGCATTATCCGGCATGAACTGGGTGCGACCATCATGCCCGTGGTTTTGTGCGACGACGAAATGCTGACGCTCGGAGGGGTAGAATTGCGGCAAATGCTCGCGGATCATCAAGGTGGGGTGCAGTGCATCCTGCTCGCGGGCCCCACCGCCACGCTCGGTGATGAACAAAACGACCTTGCACAATTCGCTAGCGTCCTGCTCAAGCCCGTTCGCGAAAAGCCATTGTTTGATGCCCTCGTGGACGTGGTCGCCGGTAAAAAACCGGAGTTGCTGCGTCCTGTCCATCTCCCCGGAGATACCCAAATGATCCGCCGCGAAACCGCCGCGAAACAAACGCCCATTTCCCATCTTCGCATCATGGTCGCCGAGGATCATCCTTTCAACCGCAAACTCTGGCAGCTCATGCTCGATGGATTTGGCGCCCGCGCTGACTGGGCCGAAAACGGTCGCATTGCCGTGGAAAAATTCTCGCCCAGCCGCTATGACGCCATCCTCATGGATTGCAACATGCCCGAGCTCGACGGCCATGAGGCCACCGCGGCCATCCGCCACATTGAAGTCGAACACAACGTTGCCCAGCGGGTCCGTATCATCGCCATTACCGCCAACGCCTTGGTCGGCGAACGCGAACGTTGTCTGGCTGCGGGCATGGATGATTACCTACCCAAGCCGTTTACCTCCCAGCAACTTTATCAAGCTCTACTGGCCGCCGTCCCAGAGCAACATCACCACGAGGAAATTTTCAATCCCGATCAGCTTGAGCAACTATGCGCTGACCTTGGCCGGGCTGCGGTGTGCGATATGGCCGACGATTTTCTGAAAGAGTTGCCCGACCGGCTGAAAGAAATCCACCGGCTCAAAACTACGGCCCAATGGCCCGACCTTAAGCGCGCCGCGCACTCGTTGAAAGGATTGTATGCGCTCTTTGGGCTGCTCCCGCTCACGGGAATTCTCCAAGCTGTCGAGGAGGCCGCCGGTCGGGCAGATGCACCCGGTGTAGGCGCGGCTTTGGAAGGTCTCGACACCCAGGCTGAAAAGGCCGTTGTCCACTTGCGCGAGTGGCGGCAGAGTCAGTCGTCCACCACCTTAAAAAAGTTTAGCAGGCTAAACGGCCCCGTCTTTTTTCGTTGTTAGAAAATCGCACCACGCCGCGAGGCCGTCCCCGTTACGTGCGGATAGCTCGAAAATTGTCGCATGGGGGGCCGCCTGCCGGATGTTTTTCAAAGCCAGATCTCGGTCAAATCCGGCTGCGGCTGTCATGTCAGTTTTCGTCACAATGACGACATCGGCGGAATGAAACATCGGGGGATACTTAAGTGGCTTGTCTTCGCCCTCGGTCACGGAATGCAGCACGACGCGCATGGTCTCGCCCAAATCAAACGATGCGGGGCAGACGAGGTTACCCACGTTTTCGATGATGAGCAGATCCAGCGTACGTAAATCCAGTTGCCGCATCGCGTCTGCTACCATGCCGGCTTCAAGATGGCAGAGTGTGCCGGTGGCGATTTGAACGACGGGCGCCCCGGTTGTGCGGAGGCGGGTTGCGTCATTGTCTGTCGCGAGGTCGCCGACGATGACCCCGGCCCGCATTCGGCCTTTCAATGCGTGCAGCGTTTGCGTGAGCAGGGCCGTTTTACCTGCGCCCGGCGAGGAAACAACGTTCAACACAAGCAGTCCCAGTGTGCGAAAGGCACCCCGATTTTGTTCCGCGGCGCGGTCATTGCCGCTCAGGATGCCCTTGTTCAAATTTAAAATCTGATGGGGGTGGGAATGACCGTGATCGTAAGGAGGATGATCGTGCGTATGCGTCGTGCCATCCGCGTGTGTGTGCAGGTGAGATTCAATTGACCGACCGTCAATTTTGTAAGGTCCGGGTTGGGAGCATCCGCATTCTTGGCACATATTTTATTTGAGTTAAGAGATTTCCAGCGCCGCTAGTTCCATTTCCTTGCCGCATTGCAACTGACCACTTGGCTCATGGCAGCGCGGACATTCGTAATTAATTTCCGTCACCGCAAATTCTGTTGCACACGCCGGGCAAAAAGCGACGGCGGAAACCTCTACGATTTCAAGGTCCGCCTGCGCCGCGAGCGATTGGTCCTTTAATGCTGCAAATGCGAACCGCAGCGCCTCCGGCACCACGCCTGACAGCGTGCCAATACGCAGCGTGAGCCGATGAATCTGCAACGCACCTGCCGCGCGGGTTTTTTCACCGGCGGTTTCCAGCGCGGCCTGCATGATGCTGAATTCGTGCATGTCGTTGGTCAAAAACGAGAATCCGTGTAATCATCATTGCGCGGGCCGGACGAAAGTCAAGGCGCCCGCGGGAATGGGTTTTTCTTTGCCGTTGTCATGGCCCGCGCCAAAGGATTGCAAATAATAGGCCAAAGCGTGGTTGTCGGAAAATTCTACGCTTGCTGCCCGCCAAGAAACGGTTAAAAGAAGGCAAAGAGATGAGTGTTGCTCCCAACGCGGAAAAAGCCCGGCTCGCCAAAGAAAAAAACGGCGTGCAGCCGTGGAAATTTTTTGGCCCGTATCTTTCCGAGCGCCAGTGGGGCACCGTGCGCGAGGACTATTCGCCCGGTGGAACAGCCTGGGAATATTTTCCGCACGACCACGCGCGGAGCCGCGCCTACCGCTGGGGTGAGGACGGTATCGCGGGCATCAGTGACGGTCTGCAACGGCTCTGTCTGTCGCTTGCCTTGTGGAATGGCAAAGATGCCATCTTGAAGGAACGCCTGTTTGGCCTCACGAACGCCGAGGGTAACCATGGCGAGGACGTGAAGGAGCTGTACTACTACCTCGATGCGACGCCGACCCATTCCTACCTGAAGATGCTTTACAAGTATCCGCAGCGGGAATTTCCCTATGCGCAACTCATCGCCGAAAATGCACAACGATCCCGGGAGCAGATGGAATATGAGCTGCTCGACACGGGCATTTTCGACGACGATCGTTATTTTGATGTTTTTGTGGAATACGCCAAAGCGGCACCGGAAGACATCCTGATGCGCGTCACCGTCCACAATCGCGGCCCAGCCGCCGCAACGATTCATGTGGTGCCGCAACTGTGGTTTCGCAACACCTGGTCATGGGAAAAAGACCACTCCAAACCCAATTTGCGCGCCGTGCGGGGCGGCTCGGCGGTCGTGGTCGACCACGAGGAGTTGGGTACTTTTGAATTTCATCCCAGTGCGCTTGACGACGGGAAAATCCTGCCCGAACTCCTATTCAGCGAAAACGAAACGAACACCCGGCGGCTAAATGGCGATGAAACCGACACTGGTTTTTTTAAGGACGCCTTCCACGAGCATATCATCAACGGTAACCAGATGGCGGTAAACCCCAAACGCGCGGGCACCAAAATGTGCGCGCATTACACTCTCGAGGTTCCCTGCGGCGGTTCACGCGAAATTCGGCTGCGCCTCGCCCGTAAGTCCGCCACGAAACCATTCGTGGAATTTGACGCGGTTTTTGCGCAGGCGGTTGCCGAGGCGGATCAGTTTTATGCCGACCTGCAGCAAGACTTGGCCGATCCCGATTTGCGTTCCATCCAGCGTCAGGCGTTGGCGGGGATGATCTGGTCGAAACAGTTTTATCATTTCAATGTGCGGACGTGGCTCAACGGCGATCCGGCCCAGCCGCCGCCGCCGCCGGAACGTAAGCGCGCGCGTAATGCCGATTGGTCGCACCTCAACAACGCCGACATCATTTCAATGCCGGACAAGTGGGAATACCCTTGGTACGCCGCCTGGGATCTGGCGTTTCATTGCATCCCCCTCGCGCTTGTGGATGCCGAGTTTGCCAAACGCCAGCTTGATTTGCTGACGCGCGAATGGTTCATGCACCCCAACGGCCAGTTACCTGCCTACGAATGGGCGTTCGGCGATGTAAATCCGCCCGTTCATGCGTGGGCGACGTGGCGTGTGTTCCAGATTGATCGCAAACATCGACATGAAATTGACGAGCACGACAAGGGCGATGTGGAATTCCTCGAACGCGTCTTTCATAAATTGTTGTTAAATTTCACCTGGTGGGTCAACCGCAAGGACGCGCAAGGCCGCAACATTTTTCAAGGTGGCTTCCTAGGCCTCGATAACATCGGCGTATTCGACCGCAGCCAGCCGCTGCCCACGGGCGGTTTTATCAACCAAGCGGACGGCACGAGCTGGATGGCCATGTATTGCCTGAACTTGCTCCGCATTTCGCTCGAACTCGCACAGCACAATCGGGTTTATGAGGATATCGCCACAAAATTCTTTGAACATTTTCTGAGCATCGCCGCCGCCATCAACGGCGTCAGCGACGGCCATGGTGCAATGTCCGAGGACGGCCTAGCGCTCTGGGACGAACCGGACGAGTTTTATTACGATGAACTCTGCCTGCCGGACGGCAAGAAAATCCCCCTCAAAGTGCGTTCGATGGTCGGGCTGGTGCCGTTGTTCGCCGTGGAAACGTTGGATCCTGATTTGTTAAAACGTCTGCCGGCCTTTGCCGCGCGTATGGAGTGGTTTTTAGCGCACCGGCCAGATTTAGCAAATTTGGTTTCACGCTGGCAGGAACATGGGGTGGGGGAACGTCATTTGCTCTCACTCCTGCGCGGCCACCGCATGAAATGCATCCTTCGCCGCGCTCTCGACGACACCGAGTTTTTGAGCGATTATGGCATCCGCGCGCTCTCGAAAATTCACGAGACGCAACCCTATCAACTGGATTGTGGCGACACAGTACACGAAGTCCGATATTGGCCGGCGGAATCTAAGGGCGGTCTCTTCGGCGGTAATTCCAACTGGCGCGGACCGATATGGATGCCGATGAATTTCCTGCTGATTGAATCGCTCCAGAAATTTCATCATTACTACGGCGATGACTTTAAGATTGAGTGCCCGACCGGCTCGGGAATATTTTTGACCATCAACGAAGTCGCGGACGAATTATCGCACCGGCTGGTTAAACTGTTTCAGCCCGGAGCGGACGGCCAGCGCCCTGTCCTGAAGTGTCACCCCAAACTCGCCACCGACCCGCATTTCAGGGACTACATTTTATTCCACGAATACTTCCACGGTGATAACGGGCGCGGCGTTGGCGCTCCGCACCAGACCGGATGGAGCGGCTTGGTCGCCAAGCTCATCATGCCCCGCGGTAACCTGCATCACCCGTCGGACACCATGATTTTTAAGCGGCCACAGACCTGAACCCGCGTGGCAAAAACTGATTTTGAAGCACGTGAAACACTCATTTCACGCAGCGAACGACTTCGTTGCGCTTAACAATACAGGTAAAACGTTCATTCTCCCCGCCGTAGCAGTCTGTCATGGCTGGCCGGAGGCGCGCTGTGTTCAGGTGTCACCGGGTGAAATTCCGCCGTTGGTTTCAATTCATTGTCGCCGCGTGTCACCAATTTACCAGCGCGTGTGAAAACATTTTCCACGCTGTAAAGTTGACCATCACGCTCGAAAAACTCTTTCATCTCGGACACATTGAACGGACGCGAGCCTTTGCGGCCAAACACAACGGTCTGGTTGCCGCTTTCATCTACCACGCGGTCGCGGTCGAGGCCGCGGCCAATTGCAACGGCGGGCGATTTGGTCGGATAGGTTGCGATGAGCTTAGGGTTAGGCATGGGACTGAAACCCATGTGGCCGGGAACATTTTCTGGCGAGATCATCTGCAGAACTTGCAGCCCGTTCTGGCCGTCTGCCACGAGCGCAAATTCCGACGCGTTGACTGAGCCGATTTGTACGGCGCGCGTGTCATTTAATTTACCTTCGGCATTATAAAGGCGTTCCATTTTCGGTTTTTCGGGATTGGAAATGTCAATGAAAGCGAGCCCGTCCGCGCCATCGGCGACGTAGGCATAGGTGCGCGCTAGGTAAAAACGCTGCGCATGTTTAAGCGGCACAAAGGCATCAGGAATCAATTTTGGCATCGTCGGCACAGTGACATCGAGAACTTTGAAACCTTCGTCATCCGTCACGAACGCGTAACGGAACTGTACGCCGACGGCCCGCGGATTTTTCAGTCCATTGGTCAACTCGCCCGCTAGCATGGGTGCTTCGAGCGCGTCATTGCGCAGGCCGACGACGAATAAGCCGTTTTTACCAACGACGTAAAGATTCGTTCCTGCCATGAATGAGTGCATTGCGCCGGTGAGTTTGCCGTCCGGGTTGAAGCGGATGATTTTCTCTTTGTCGAAAAAGTTGTTGTCAGGGTTGCCGTCCAGCAGCGTGCCGACGGTGGCCATCACCAGACCTTCTTCCCGGTCGGTCACAAAAACCCACGCATAAATCGGACTGACGGGCTGCTCCATGTTTTCCGGGCGGCGCGAGCGTAGCGGATCCACGCCCAGCGTACTTGGTAGCGTGACGCTGGTGGCGTATCGGGTGCGGACATAAGTGCGCTGACCAAGGGGCGAAACGGGCGCGGTGCTGATGCGCTCGGAAAACCCCTTCTGATCTATATTTGCGATGTCAAAAACCTGAAAGCCATCCGCGCCATTGGCGGTATAGAGGTATTCGCCGCGCTGGACGAGATCGAGAATCTCGGTTGCTTCCTTGTGTTCACCCTCGCGCAAGACGGAGTGATCGTCCGCGATGAACTTTTTATAATTGTCGGGGTACGCAATTTTGTGGAGATGGCTTCCAAGGACTGCTTGCGGTTCGTCCTGTTCCGTCCAGATGACGGCGTCAAATCCGCCCTTACCCTCGCCGACGAAGGCGTAGCGCCCAAAGAAATTCACGGTGCCTGTGCCAAAGCCGAGCAGCGACGCCAGCCACGCGTTGTTGTCATTGGCCTTCGCGACGTGGCAGTCCTCGCAGTTTTTTGTGGTGCCAACGCCGCTGGTCGTGTGCGGCAGATGCGGGTTGTAAGCCTGGCCGCTGTAACCTTCTGCGCTGATGGTCTGCTGCTGCGAATAAGTCCACTCACGATTCGCATTCTGCGAGCTCACGATGACCGCACTGGACGAACGTAGCACGGCGAGGCGGTTGCTCTTGTAGCTGGCATCCACACCCAACTGGAAAACATCGTCACGCACGACCTGCGGATTATAGCTGGTGAAATTACGCGTGGTCGTACCTTCAAATTTATTTGCCGGTACGCGTTGGTTTGCGCGCATCGGCAGGTGGCAGCCGAAGCACGAGGTCGCCCACGACGAATGGCAAACCTGGCAGCCGACGTTGGAATTATCATGCGCCAAATCGCGCGGGCATTTTTCCGTTGCCGGTACCGACCCCCAATTTTTGCCGTCGCGTAGGAGGGTTTTTGCGTAGGCGGACTTGGCGTTGTAATGCGGAGAAGTCGGATCAATCGTGTCTATGGTCTGCGGCACTTCCCAAATTAAATCCGGGGCCATCGAGGAACGTTGGAATAATTTATTTCCCTGCCAGAAAAAACGCGGACCGGATGGCGTGTTGTTCGCGCGCAAGTCAACGTTGGCGATATTAGTACCCGTCCAGATGCCGCCGTTTCCGCTGGTGACAAGGGTCGGGCGTTTTTGAATCGTGCCGTGACAGTCGATGCACTCAATGGTCGTGGCTGCGCGAGGCTCGCCGTAAAGCAGGCCGTTGCCGTGAACGTCCACGTCGAAGTGGCAGTCGGCGCATTGCATGCCATGGGCGAGATGCTCGTCTTTCAAGTGAATGGCCTTGGCGAATTTCTGCGGATCGTCGTGGGGAATAATATTTTCATCGCGGTCGCGCAAATTACCTTCGCGGTCGTGCTTGAAGACCGCGCGAAAAATCCAGCCGTGGCCGTGGTAATCGGCAAACTGTGTATTCGTCAATTTCGGATTCAATTCGGAAACTTTTTCCAGAAAATCCAGATCACCCCACAAACCGCGCGCAGCGGCGGCTTCAGGATTATCGCGGAGCGATTTTACCAATTCCTCCGGCGTCGGGTTTTTTTGTTTGGCCGGATACATGAATTCCGCGTCGCTTTCCTGATCCCACCATGTGTAGCCCAGATACGGATTCACAAACAAATTTCCTTGGTGCATGTGACAGTTCATGCACTGGCTGGTGGGAATTGAGCGCGTGAATTGATGCGCGATCGGATGGCCGCGCTCATCCTTGCGAATGGCTTTATCCGCGCTGAAACTCAATCCCTGATTGCCATATTTTGCATACCAGCCCGAGTCCGACGGCGAACGGTCGTTCGCATAAACGACGTGGCAGGCTGTGCAGCCGCTGCTGCGGTAATCGCCTGGATGATTATTGGAGCCCATGAAATCCAGCAGCGGATCGTGCAGCCGCGTCTTTTGCAAATTGAGAAACACCGGGTCGATGCGGTTTAATGTGCCGAGGCCACGCTCGCTCAACCGGCGCGCCGGCTTGCCGGCTTCTTCGAACGGATTGGGATTGCCGAGTTGGTTTTGCTCTTCACCCCCGCGCTCGAATATCCGGAGCAAATTACTTGGTTGCGAAATTTCAAAACGCGGCAGGGGATCGATAAATGGCAATATTCCCCAGCGGTCAGTCATCGCTTGCGTGACCGAAACGGGGCTGTCTAATCGCAACGGCGATCCGTCCAGACCGTAAGCCTGCCCGAAGCGATAATTTTTTGCCGGATAGGCGCCATTGTTGTAGAGCGCTGCGCCCCAAAGCATCGCGCCATGGCGCATCATGCTGTGGCTAACGTTGTGAACGATGTCCGCGTGGCAGGGTGCACAGGTTTGTTCAACCACCCGGAGATCGCCTGGATTTACAAATTTGATGAACTCGGCGGATTCGTGGTTGAGTAAAATGGTGGAGTCGTTTGGATTCGCAGAACTTTGCCAGAAAACCGGATTGCGCGGCGCGACATGCGCCTGGGTTTGTTTTAAGCCCGGCGTCGCATGGCCACCGTGGCAATCGGTACAGCCCAGAACGACATTCTTGGACGCGTGCATGGACTCACTGCCGGTGTGACATTCGAGACATCCGCGGGATTTTTTATCCGCGTCAGCCTGTGACTGGTCAATCCAGTTTGGTTTTGGCAGCGCGTGTTCGGCAGCGGGCTGCGGATTTTTTGGCGCCGAAATCACCGGGCCGGAGCCGTCGCTTTGCGCGAACAGTGTGAGCCTGGCCGCGAGCCACATCGCCACGGCGAGCGCGGTAAGATGCCGGGGCAATTTATTTGTTTTCATGGTCAGTAGGTGAACGTGATGGCAATCAATCCGCTGTATGGAAAGCCTGTGGCGTTGCCGCTGTTGTTGTTGAAGCCAGGCACAGCGGCACCGTTGTTGCCGTAAATGTCGCGATAGCCGTTGCCGGGAATTAGCACCCCAAAGCCGACGGAAAAAACAATGTTGTCTGTGAGGAACGGACGATACTGTAAACCGAGGCTCAAATCCTCGCCCATTTCATTGCGGATGTTAGAGGTGAACAGCGCGGTTTGGATGGGCGCGGTTTGTGCGAGCAATATGTAATTTGCATTCAGGAAGGACCGCAGTTTCGGCGTCAGATCAAATTCCGCACCGAGCCCTAAAATATAGACTCCGGGATTCACGAAGTTGGCCTGGCCTTCTGTTTTACTCGTTCGCAGATCGGGTATGAGGCTACTGGGCGTTTTCAAATTTACCATCGTGCCGCCAAGATTTAATCCCTGCCGCGACCAGAAACTGAACGGCCCACCGGTGAAATTCGGGTTGGCTACAATTGTGTCAAAGCCCGTGCCTTTGCCATCGGTTGGGTTGCCATCGCCGCTCGCGTAAAAAAACGATGCCTTGTAGCGCGCCCAGTCGCGGTCGTAGGAAATCTCCAACGCAGCCATTTGCGCGTTGATGGTCACCGCGCGGCCAGCGAGGTTGTTGAAGCTGTCGTAACCCAACGCCTGATAAAATTGGTGCGAGACGTTGATGCGGCCGATGTGGCCGTCCCCGCCCCAGCCAAGATAATAAGCATTCACGTCATGCGCCTGTACCGTGCCTATGGGTTCGGGGCGGACGAGATCGCCATTTTCGTCGTAATGGGTGCCGCCGAAATCATTATTCGCAAGAAAATTCCATTCCGCGGTGTAGCCCGGCCAGATGAAATCCTGCTTGTAAAGGTTGACGACGGAAACAATCTGGTCGCGGTTATTGAACGTGTTCAGACCTGAATCCGTGTCCTTCTCCCGCATGTCGAACACGGCGACGTTATACTGCCAAAGGTTGTTGTTCCAGTTACCAAAAAACCGCGCGCCGGAATTGATGTCGTTGAAAATGAAGCCGCGAAAATCCGCGTTAAACGGCTGGTTGCCGATGCGCACCGAGCAAAAATCGTAGGTGTCTGATAAGTCCGCCAGATGCACCTCGAGAAACGCCTGTTGCAACGCAAGAAAGGTTTTCATCCGATCCGTACCCTGCGCGGCGCTGGGCGCGACGACACCAGTTTCCTGCGTGTCGAGATAGTTCACATTGAACACAGGCTCGATTTTCAACGCCCAATCGACCGGACGAAAAACCGTTTCGCCCTGAAACAAATTCATCGTGAAGCCGAAATTGTTTTGAATGCTGATCTGTTCGCCCATACCGTAAAACGCATATTCACCGGGGTTCGCCGTGCTGACGCCGCTGCCCGTCGGTACGCGTTTCACTTCGGTCACTGTCTCCGCCGACGCCGTAAGATCGAGAAAAATATCCTGACCGATGATGGGCACGTCGCCCTTGAGCATACTTTGTTTGTAAGGCGACCAGAGCGAGGCGTTGGGCGTTTCGTAAGGCTGTTCGATGACGCCGCTCGTGTAACGCTGCCACGGCACGAAGCCGATGCGCCAGCGATCGGGCACCGGCACGGTGTTTGTCGGATAAACCGTTTTCTGCACCCTGTAATTCAGCACGCCGAAATCTTGATAAATTTTCCGTTCGCGGCGCACATTCACGCGTGGTAATACCAGCCCGTTTGTCAGCGGCTCGGAACCGTAGCTGCGCAGTGGCGGCGCGGATGGTTCCAGCAACTCTCCGAGGCGGACATCTTCGCGCGGCAGTGCCTGGTCGTAGCGAATTATTGGCGGCTCAAAAATGGGCGGCGGGTTCGGCTCGCTAAAAAGTGGCCCGGGCAAATTCGCTTTCGCTTTCAAGCTCGCGCCCGGATCGGGATTGAACTGTGGCTGTGGCTCGGAATTCGTACTTACGGTCACGCGTCGCACCCAGTGAGAATCCGTCTGCGGCGGCTCGGGCAACTGAACTGGATTCGGATCTGGATTAAAAATTTCCGGGGACGAGGGCGGCGTATTTGTACTGACGGTCTGGTGGGGTTTCACCAAATCGTCGGCCCAAACTGTCAACGATGCACCCCCCACCAGACCGGCAAAAAACAGCCGTTGGAGAAGGTTTCGATTTGCCGCTAAATCGGGCCGTCGCATTTACACCATGAGAAAATGTTTATTTTCGGAAAGCAAGCGCTTATCCTCGTCGCGTGGTGAAACGGATTTTTTTCATTTTGCTTTTCGCCCTGCCGACCGCGCGGCTGGCTTCTGCGCCACTCACGCTCACCGATGTCCAGACCATCATCGCCGGCGCCTGCGTCCGAGCGACGGCACTCACTCACTCACCGCTGCAGACCAACGCCGTCATCGCCGTTACCGACCGCGAAGGTTGGGTGCTCGGCGTCTGGGCGCTGAACACAAATGTCAACGCCGCCGATCCGCTCGTGGCCGAAGCCATTGCCAAGGCCGGCACCGCCGCATTTTTGAGCAGCGACGACAATGCCTTTTCTTCGCGCACCGCCGGGAATATTGTGCAACAACATTTTCCCAACGGCATAAAAAACAAGCCGCCCGGACCGCTCGTTGGTGTTAATTTTTCGCAGTTGAGGTTTTCCGATATCAACACATTCAAGGCGCCCGGGAGCGTCATCAGCTATGGCAGTTCGCCTGGACTCACGCTCGTAGCACCGGCCTTGCCTATTACCGGCGGACTCGAAGGCACGCCCGGCGGAGTGCCGCTATACAAAAACGGCGCGCTTGTGGGCGGCGTCGGGATCGCCGGCAACGGTGTTGCAGTAACGGACATCACGCCTGCCATCATCAACAAGCCGGACAGCGACGAAGACGTGGCAATGGCCGGTCAGGTTGGGTTTACGCCCGCGAATAACATCCTCGGCTCCAAAGTCTTCGTGGCCGGCATTCGGCTCGAATATGTCCAAAGCAAGGCCAGTCTGGGCGCAGTGGTTCCGTTCACCCTCCTGCCCGGGACAAATGTGGTGCCTTTCATGCCTATCCCGTCGCCTTCGCCCTTTCCCTATCCAGTTGTCACGTTTGGTGGGGAAACCGGCGAGTTGCGCCAGCCCATCATCGATGACCCGTCACTCGAGCCGCTCGGAGCCCCGCGACTCACGGGCATCGAAGTTTCCAACATCATTGCCGCCGCTGCGAATCAGTGTCGCACCACGCGCGCCGGCATTCGTTTGCCGCCCGGTCAGCCAGCGGAAGTTTTCATCACCGTCGTGAACAATCCCGGCCAGGACGGTGTTGCACCCATGGTGCTCGGCACATTTTGCACCTCCCCAAACACGACGCGGTTCAGTTGGGACGTCGCGGTGCAAAAAGCGCGCACCGCCGTTTTATATTCATCGTCAAGTCGCGCTTACTCTACGCGCACCGTCGGTTTTCTTGCGCAAAGTTTGTATCCGCCCGGCATCAACGGCACGAAGCCCGGCCCGTTTTTTGGAATGCAGGAAGAAGTTTCCATCATCACGCCAACGTCCAGCGTGGTAACAAATCCCGTCAACGGCGCAATCTTTGACACTGCGACCAACGTGGATACTGCGGTGCCGAACGGGATCACGATTTTCCCCGGCGGCTTTCCGCTCTATCGTGACGGCGTGCTCATTGGAGCCATTGGAGTGAGTGGCGACGGCGTGGATCAGGACGATTTGATATCGGCCAGCGGCGATTCCCTATTTCCCGCACCGGTGCCTCTTCGCGCCGATCAGACGCAATATCGTGGCGTGCGGCTGCCCTTCGCCAAATTCCCGCGCAATCCCGCGCTGTAAACATGCTGGAACGAAGGCCAGATTCGCCGAATACCAAATGAGGGAGGGGATGGATTGGGCATCGAACGCCATTGAACAGCACAAGTCCAGAGCGCAACACCCCGCTGTTCAAGTGGGTGGATTGCTTTTTTATGGGCGTTTCGCAAGCGGAGGCGGTAGCCGGTGTCGCTGATTTATTCCCACTCAATCGTGCCCGGCGGCTTGCTCGTAATGTCAAATACGCAACGGTTCACACCCTTCACCTCGTTGATGATACGGCTCGCCAGTTTTTCCAGCAGGTCGTAGGGCAGCTTCACCCAGTCGGCGGTCATGCCATCTTGCGATTCCACGGCGCGGATGGCGATGGTATATTCGTAAGTGCGTTCGTCGCCCATCACCCCGACGCTGCGCACGGGGAGCAACACGGCAAAACTCTGCCAGATTTTGTAATAGAGTCCGCTCGCCTTCATCTCTTCGACGACGATGGCGTCGGCGTTCCGCAAAATTTCACAGCGCGACGGCGTCACTTCGCCGAGGATGCGCACGGCGAGGCCGGGGCCGGGGAAGGGTTGCCGCCAGACGATGTCCTTGGGCACCCCCAGCTCTTCGCCGAGCAGGCGGACCTCGTCCTTGAACAAACATTTCAGCGGCTCGACCAGTTGAAACTTCATGTTTTTCGGCAGGCCGCCAACGTTGTGATGGCTCTTGATGAGCGCAGCAGGATTGCCGCCGATCGGTACGGACTCGATGACGTCGGGATACAACGTGCCCTGCGCGAGAAATTTGGCTTTGCCCACGCGCTTGGTTGCCGCCTGAAACACCTCGATGAATGTCTTGCCGATAATCTTGCGTTTGCGTTCGGGATCGGTCACGCCTTTGAGGCGTGTCAGGAACAGTTTCGCGGCATCCTCATATTGCAATTTGATATTGAAGCTGCGTGCAAAAATATTTTGCACTACTTCTGCCTCACGCGCCCGGAGCAGTCCGTTGTTGACGAAAATGCAGGTGAGCTGGTCGCCGATGGCTTTGTGCAACAAGGCCGCCGCGACGCTGGAATCCACCCCGCCGCTTAAGCCGAGGACTACGTGTTCAGTGCCGACCTGCGCGCGGATTTCCTCGACGGCCTGGTCCACGTAATTCCGCATCGTCCAGTTTTTGCCGCACCCGCAGACACCCCGGACAAAATTGGTGAGAATCTCTTTGCCGCGCGGCGTGTGGACGACCTCGGGATGGAACTGGAGCCCGAAAAACTTTTTTGCCCGGTTTTCAATCGCGGCGAATTCGGAATTTTCCGTAACCGCAACGGCTTTGAAGCCATTTGGTATTTTCGTGAGCTTGTCGCCGTGTGAATTCCACACTTGCAGTTTAGCGGGCAGCTTGTTGAACAGCGCACAGGATTTATCTTTGATGGTCAGGGTGCCCTTGCCGTATTCGCGTTTCTGGCCTTTCTCAACCTTGCCGCCGAGAAATTGTGCAAATAGCTGCACCCCGAAACAAATGCCCAGCACCGGCACACCGAGTTCGAAGATGGTCTTGTCCGGCAGCGGTGCGTCAGGCGCATAGACGCTGGATGGCCCGCCCGACAAAATGATGCCACTCGGTTTCAGCGCGGCGATTTTCGCGGCGGAGGTGTTGAAATGAATGATGGTGGAATAGACATTGCACTCGCGCACACGTCGGGCGATGACTTGCGTGTATTGCGAGCCGAAATCCAGGATTACAATCTGTTCTTTCATGAAATCAAAAACGAATTTAGATTTTCAATTGCCGCCGCCTTTTTTGCGAGCGAAAATTGCGGATTATTTGGCCGCCGGCACCGGCGCCGATTCCTGGCCGTAAAATTCCTTGAAGCATTGCGGGCAGAGGCTGTGGGAAAACTGGGCGTCGGTGTGCGCGGTGATGTAGTGTTCCAATTGCACCCAGTTGTTATGTTTATCACGGATGCTCTTGCACCGGGCGCAGATGGGCAGAATGCCTTCCAGGAGCCGGACTCGCTGCCGGAGCTGGCGGGTCCGGCTCCCCAACTGTTGAGTGAGCACGGCCAGTAGCAGCAGCACAAAAAACCGCACCAGCGCGGCCGCCACCTCTTCCGCAGTGTAAGGTTTTTCGTCAAAAACAAACTGATGCGCCAGGCGTGTTAAAGATAGCCCTACCGCACAAAACACGGCAAAGGGCAGGCTGCGGTTCCACGCCGCCAGCATCAGCGGAAAAATAAAGACAAACGGGAATACCTTCAGCGGCACCATTTCCCAGTCCACCGCCACCAGAGTTAAACAGAGCAACACGATAAACCATGCGCGTTGCCACAAGCCGCGTTCGAACGGCGGCAGTTCCGTCTGATTGAAGCTGGGGAGGGGCATGATTATTGTTTTACCACCTTGATTGCGCCGGCAGTTGCGTCATAGATGATTTTGTAGCCGAATGGCGCAACCGGGATTTTTCCGAGATAATGCATCTCCACCATTTCATTCAAATCTTTGGGGAGCCGCCCTTCGCCCGCTTGAAACTGCTGAATGGCTTGGTTGACATAAGCCAGATCAATCTGCTTTTCCGAATACTTCTGTGCCTGGACTACCGCGCCGACATAATTCACCGGTGCATCCACCACATTAGAAACCGCATTGACGACCTGTGTGGTTTTGGAATTGTCGCCACAGCCGGTCAGCAAGGTTGCGGCAGCCAGCAAAAGTGAAAAAATAGTGGAAACTTTCATATCGGCAAACTACGCCCGTTTCGTCAAATTGGAAATGGAATTCTTTACAGGCGATCCGTGAGATCCGGGTATCCTCGCCCGGTGCAAAAGAGTTTTTTCCGCCGGGGAATGCTGTTATTCTCTTGCTGCATGGCCGACTTACAAGCGCAACTTGATAAAATACGATCGGGAAAAATCTGGAACTGGTGCGTGCGCCACCCGTGCTGGGCGCTGGCGGTGTTATCGATGGTTACGCTCGCCCCGTTTTTGGCCAAGCCGTTCAACATCGACGATCCTTGTTATGTCTGGTCGGCAAAACAAATCCTGGCCCATCCAACCGCCCCCTACAGCTTCAGTGTCAACTGGAATGGCACACCCCAGCCGATGTGGATCGTGACGCAAAACCCACCGCTGGACTGTTACCTGATTGCCCTGGCAGCGTGGCTTTTTGGAGGGAATGAAGCGGGAATACACTTATTTTTTTTGCTGCCCGTCATCGCGGTAGTTCTGGGAACGTTCCGGCTTGCTGGTAATTTTTGTCGCTCGCCGGCATTTGCCGCTGGCATGACGTTATTCATGCCAGCTTTTCTGGTTTCCAGCACCACGGTCATGTGCGATGTGCCCATGCTGGCATGGTGGATTTGGGCGGTGGTCTTTTGGGTGGAAGGGACGTCACAAAATAAAACGTTGAAGTTGGTTGCGGCGGGAAGTCTCATGGCATTGGCGGCCATGACCAAATACAACGCCGTGTGCTTGATCCCATTACTGGCGGCCTACAGCCTGGTTTCCGGTCGCTGGTCGTGGCGTTGGCTGCTGTGCCTTCTGATTCCGATCGCCACCATTGCGGCTTATCAGATCATCACCCAAAAACTGTATGGTTTCGCGCTGCTTTCGCAGGCATCGGCTTACGCCGGCACCGCCCGAAGTACCTTTCATTTTTCCGCCATCAATTCCTGCCAGACGGCCCTGACGTTCATCGGGGGCTGTTTTGCGCCAGCGGTCTTTTTACTGCCGTTTTTAGCGGGTGGGCGTACGCGCAGCTGGCTGATGGCCGGGTCGGTGGGGTTTGCGGCGATGATGGTTTTCAACGGCCCCATCCAGGAAAGTTATGTCACCATTCCGGCTGGGCAGAAATTTATTGTCGGTCTTCAAATCATTTTTTGGATGGCCGGAGGAAACCTGTTGTTGGCTTTGGCTGTCCGCGAAGTTTGGAGGCAACGTGATGCGACCGCCTGTCTGCTCACATTTTGGATTTTGGGAATCTTCCTCTTTGCGGCTTTTTTCAACTGGACGGTTAATGCTCGCACTCTTCTGCCCATGACGCCAGCAGTCGCAATTTTGCTGACCCGTTGTCTCGAACGCCGGTTTTCGGTGGGGGGTGCTGAAAAAACATTCCCGTCGCCGGTTTCAGCTGTGTTTGTTTTGGGTGCCATGCTGGCAATTTTATTGGCCCATGCCGATTTTTCACAGGCAGTCGCCGTCCGCAGTACCGCCCGCGCGGTCACCGCCCGTTACGGCACCGGGGCCGGAACACTCTGGTTTGATGGCAATTGGGGCTACCAATATTACATGGAGCAGGGCGGGGCATCCGGCGTGGATATAAAACAGCCTCAATTGAAAGCCGGAGATATTCTTGCCCTGCCCCTCAACAACAGTGTCCTGAGGCAGCCGGATCCAGAGCGTGCGACTCTGCAGGATGCCATCACGGCGCCGGGAGATGCTTGGTTTACCACGATGAGTGCGACTTGCGGGGCTGGCTTTTATGCCGCCACGCATGGGCCTTTGCCGTTTGCCCTTGGCCGGATACCGCCGGAATGTGTCTGCGTATTCGCTATCCACGAGCCGAGGCTGGCGCCGGTAAGCAAGTCACGGTAATTCGGGTGCCCAGGGCATCCCCACTCAACATCGTTTTTATCGGGGACCAATCGCTTTGGCAGCCATGAGTTTTATCGTCTAGTTTCCGCACGCGCTGGCTTAAACTCAAATATGCCACAGCTAATCGCGGGGCGATGCGCAGAAATTTATTTGGGAGGAGAGGCAACCATCGGGGAAATTATTTGCCGTTGAGGAGACATTCGCTAAAGTTTTTTGATATGTGCCAATCAGAAGCCATGCCCGCCAGAACTTTTCTGAAAAAGATCCAGAACGGGTTGGAGTCTCATCCTTATTGGAGTCTGATGCTGTTGACGGTTGCCGCGCTCGCCCCTTTCCTGGCCAAACCATTTAATATCGATGACCCATGTTATCTCTGGTCCGCTAAACAAATCCTATTGAATCCCGCAGATCCTTATGGATTTCGGGTGAACTGGTATGGTTTTTCCCAATCCATGTGGCAAGTGACACAAAATCCGCCGTTGATGTCTTATTATCTCGCCCTGGCGGCCTGCCTCTTTGGCTGGAGCGAAATTGGGATGCATCTGGCCTGCTTGGTGCCAGCGGTGGCAGTGGTGTTAGGAACCTACCGGCTGGCCAGGCCGTTATGTTGCTGGCCGGGGCTCGCCGCCGCCGTCACTTTATTTGCCCCCGGTTTTTTGGTTTCCGCCACAACGGTCATGTGTGACGTATTCATGTTGGCGTTTTGGATATGGGCCGTCATCTATTGGACAGAAGGGTTGCGAGAGAATAATTCTTGGAAATGTGTGGTGGCTGGAACTTTAATGGCACTGGCGTTGCTAGCGAAATACAACGGAGCCTGCCTAGTCCCACTGCTCCTCGCCTACGGTTATTTCGCCCGTCCGTCCGGCCGCCGCCGGTTATGGTTTTTACTGATTCCCGCGGGCGCATTTTTGGCGTATCAATATTTGACCTTCCGGCTTTATGGGCAGGAACTTTTTTCAGCTGCCGCCGCCTACGCTCAAAATCAACAGGACAGCTACGGTATTTCTAAAACCGTGGCTGGTTTTAACGCCCTGACATTCACCGGCGGTTGTTTTGCGGGGGTGCTATTCTGCGCGCCATTTCTGTGGCGCCGGCGAACACTGGCATGGATCGCCGCAAGTGCGGGTTTGTTGGTAACGCTATTTCTAGCCGCAGGTCTAATGACTCGAAATTATGCGTGGCTAAACGGGGGCACCCGGCTCGCCGTGGAAGTGCAGATCATTATTTGGTCGGCTGGCGGCGTGTGCGTGCTCGCTATGGCGCTGATGGAGGTTTGGCAAAAATGGGATGCGGTCTCGTGGTTGCTGGCGTTGTGGGTGGTGGGCATGCTGCTGTTTTCAGCCTTTTTTAACTGGACGGTCAATGTCCGTTCCATTTTGCCGATGGCCCCTGCGGTGGCCATATTGATGTTTCGAAGACTGGCCCAAACCCGGCCCAAACTACCCTCTGGGATCAAATTCTCCATCATTGGTTGCGCCATCTTAAGCCTGTTGGTGGCGCAGGCGGATTTTCAGGAAGCCAACCTGCCGCGCACTGCCACGCAATCCATATGTGCCCAATATGCCGGCGCCCCCGGCAGGATGTGGTTTGAAGGTCATTGGGGATTTCAGTATTATATGCAGTCGGCGGGGGCTTGGCCATTGGACTCGGACCAGTTGGCATTCATGCCCGGCGATTTTTTAGTCGTCCCTGAACAAAACTCCAATGCCAAACTGATCGCTTCGAGGATGGTTACTTTGGATAAAGTTTTTACCCTGAGCGGCCTCCCTTGGCTTGCCGCGCTTAACATTAACTTGGGTGCTGGTTTTTACGCCTCACGGTGGGGACCTTTGCCCTTTGCCTTTGGTTCCATTCCGCCCGAAAAATATTTTGTTTATCTGTTGGGGAGACCGGCAGTTAGCCCTCATTGAATGCTCAACCGCACATCAGATTTGACCAGCCACCAGTGCCCGCGCCTGCCGGATCAAAGGTAAATCCTCCACTAGATTGCCAAATCGCAAACCCGGTAGACCGCTCTGCTGCTGGCCCAGTAGTTCGCCCGGACCGCGCAATTTCAGATCTGCCTCCGCGATTTTAAAGCCGTCGTTTGTCGCCTCCAGAATTTTCAATCGCGCCTGCGCCTCCACGTGCTGTGCATCTGAAATCAAAATGCAGCAGCTTTCTTGCGCGCCGCGTCCAATGCGGCCGCGCAACTGGTGCAACTGCGCCAGCCCGAAATGCTCCGCGTTCTCAATGAGCATCACGGTTGCGTTCGGGACGTCCACGCCGACTTCGATGAGGGAGGTGGCAACGAGCGCCTGGATTTTATTCGCGCGAAAATCCGACATCACACTTTCTTTTACCGCCGGTTTGATGCGTCCATGGAGTAGGCCCACTTTGAACGGCGCCAGCGCACGCTGGACGTTTTCAAACTCCTTTGTCACCGCCTTGATGTCCTTGTCCGTCACCTCAACACGCGGATAAACAATATAAGCCTGCCGCCCGCCGGAAATGGTTTCGCGGATGAATTCAAAAACCTTCGGCAGCTTCACCGAAGTCCGCACAAAAGTTTTGATCGCTCCCCGCCCGCCGGGCATTTCATCGATCACCGAAACATCCAGATCCCCGTAAAGCGTCAGGCCGAGGGTGCGCGGGATCGGGGTGGCTGTCATCACCAGCAGATGGGGATAATTCCCTTTGCGCACCAGTATTTCGCGTTGTGTCACGCCAAATTTGTGCTGCTCGTCAATGATCACCAGGCCGAGCTTTGGTAGCTCAAACCCGGCGGCGAATAGCGCGTGCGTACCAATGGTCAGTGACAAGGAGCGAGGGACGGGGGGCGGCGTTTGCGGTTGGCTGTGCCTCGTTGCCGGCCAGCTGCCACTTTTCTTACTGCCTGTTTGTAATTCAATGGTCACACCCAGAGGCCCAAACCATTTCGTAAAGTTTTGGAAATGCTGTTCGGCCAGGATTTCCGTCGGGGCCATGAGCGCCACGTTGAAACCGCTTTCTAGCGCCATCAATGCCGAGCACGCGGCCACCGCCGTTTTGCCGGAGCCGACATCGCCTTGCAGTAAACGACGCATGGGATGCGCGCCGCCCAGATCCGCGCGGATTTCGCGCAGTACGTTGGCCTGCGCGGCAGTGAGTTTGAATCCCAGCTGAGCGAGAAAGGGTTTCATTAAACGGTTGTCACCGCCGCAGGGCAGCGCTTTTGAAAGCGCCTCAAATTTTTTCCGGCGCAACTGGATCTGAAATTGCAGCACCACAAATTCATCCAGCGCCAATCGCTGCCGCGCTAATTCCACATCCATCATTTCGTTTGGGAAATGAATCATGCGCACCGCATTGCTGCGCGACGGCCAGATTTTCAAGTCCAGCGCGATGACTGGCTCAGCAATTTCGTTTTCAAATTTCTCCAGCGCGCGCCACACCAGCGTGCGCATCACCCGCGCGGACAAGCCGTCCGTCAGCGGATGGATGGGTACAATGCGGCTGACATGAACGAACTCATCCTCGCCGGGCTCGACGAGTTCGGTTTCCGGATGTTCGATGTTGCGCGGCTTGAGCGAATCTGCTTTGCCAAAAATCAGGAACTCGCGCCCCACCGTGTACCAGCCCTCCATCCACGGCTGTGCCTGCCACCAGCGGCAATGCAGCCGCGCCGTACCATCGTCGAACACGCATTCAAACATCGAGCGTGTGCCTTTTTTGAAACGCTTGATGCCGGCCGCGATAATTTGGCCTCGCACGGTCGCGGGTTCGCCCAGTTTTAATTCGCGGATGGCCAGAAATTTCCTCCGGTCTTCATAGCGGCGCGGCTGGTGAAGCAGCAGATCCTCGACGGTATAAATCCCCAGTCGCGCCAGGAGCCTGGCGCGCTCCTCCCCAACGCCAAAGAGGGCCGAAGCCGGCGCGGCGAGCGGCGAAGTTAGTTTTTCCGGCGACGACATGGTTCGCACAATACAAACGACGGTATCAAATCACAATCACGGTGATGGAGGGATAGGAACTGATAGTTCGTTTTTTCAGAGTCTACGCAATTGCGGCTGCGGGCGCTTGCCAGTTGGGTCTGGGTCGATGGTATAGGTGTAGTGATCCCCAGACCAGGGCTCCTCCCCCGAAGACCGCTGGTCGGCATCGGGGGGGAGGGGGATCGGTGAAGCGAGCGGCCCGCGCTCACATTGTCCGCTTCAAGTCCGGTTAATCTTTAGTCAGCACTTTTTCGAGCAGCAAATTCAACCGCGTGAGCATCGCGCGCGGGTCTTCCAGCACACCGGCGGCCACACGGGCGTTGTCCAGAATTTGTTCGGCGACGCTGACGGCAAGCGCGGTATCCTTCTGTCGCATCGTGTCGAGTCGCGCCAGGATGGGATGCGCGGGATTGATTTCGAGGTCCTGCTTGGCGGGCGGCAGGTCGGGGCCGTCCTGTTTCATGGCTTTCATCATGCGCCGCATGTTGGCGGTCATGAATTTGTCCGCGTCCACCACCACGGCGGGACTTTCCACGAGACGTTGCGACGCGCGCACTTCACCGATTTTATCGCCCAGCGTTTCCTTGAGCCATTGCGCTAGTGATTTTGAGGCTTCCTCGGACAAGGCGCTCTCCTTTTTGGCGCTAAGATTGAGATCCGCCTTTTCGGCGAGCTTGAGTGGCTTGCTGTCGAAGGTATGAAGGTGCTCGATTACGAACTCATCCCACGCATCGTAAAGAAACAGCACTTCAAATTTTCGTTCCCGGAACACTTCGAAATACGGGCTGGCTTCTGCTGCCTCGCGGTTTGCGGCCAGCAGGCAATAAATATCCTTCTGCTCGCTGGACATGCGTTTCGCATAATCGGCGAGGGACGTGGTCTGGCCCTTGTCGAGGGATGACGATTCGAAGCGCAGTAGTTTGCCGAGCGCTTCCTTGTGTGTGAAATCGGTCACCACGCCTTCTTTGAGAAAACGCTGATACTCGGCGTAAAACTTCCCGTAAGCATCCGCTTCCTTCTCGGATTGTTCGTCGAGGAATTTCAGAAACCGGCTCGTCAACACCTTGTTTAACTTCTGCATGAGCGTCGTGTCTTGCATCGTCTCACGCGAGATGTTGAGTGGCAGGTCTTCGCTGTCCACCACGCCTTTCAGAAAGCGCAGCCATTCGGGAAATAATCCCTTGGCCTTGGCCTGAATCAGGACTTTACGGCAATATAGATTAACTTCGGACTCGATCCGACCCATGCCGAGGGTTTCAAAATTCCGGGAAGGAACAAATAGGAGCGACTGAATCGCCAGCGGCGCGTCGGCCGTGAAATGCAGCCGGAAGAGCGGCTTGTCGTGGTCGTGACCGACGAACGTGTAAAACTCGTTGTACTCCTCCTCCTTGATCTCGCTCTTGTTGCGCGCCCAAATGGCTTGCACAGTGTTGAGTCGCTTGGTGTTCAGTTCCAGTGGGAACGGCACGAAGCTGGAATAGCGCTGGATGATGCGCTCGACGGAGTGCTCCTGCGCAAAGTCCTTGGCGTCGTCCTTGAGTTCGAGTGTGATCCGGGTGCCCCGCGGAAGATTGGCGGCGGGCGTGAGTTCGTAGCCGCCCATGCCTTCGCTGGTCCATTGCCAGCCGGTTTCATCCGGCGCGTAGGAGCGGCTCAAGACGGTCACTTTCTTGGCAACCATAAACGACGAATAAAAACCGACCCCAAACTGGCCGATCAACCCTACATCCGGCTTCTTCTCCTCGGCGAGCTGTTTGAGAAAGGCCTTGGTGCCGGAGTGGGCGATGGTTCCGAGGTTTTCTACGAGTTCGCCATGCGTCATGCCAAGCCCGGTATCGCTGATGGTGATGGTTCCCGCCTTGTCATCCGTCGTTACCGTGATGCCCGGCACGATTTCTGATTGATAAACAGGTTGGCCGGAAGATTGAGTGAAGCGCAGCTTCTCGCACGCGTCGGCGGCATTGGAAATCAGCTCGCGCACGAAGATTTCTTTGTCGGTATAAAGCGAGTGGATGACGATATTCAGCAGTTGCTGAATCTCCGCCTGGAAATGATGGGTCTCGGGCTGGCTCATAGGGACTGTCTTATTAATCGACTCAGCGGGAGACGTCAAGCAACCGAACCGTTATCCGGTGTTCTTTTTCGTTTGATCACGCCGCTAAGGCTCATTGCGCCAGGACCGGGGCGACCAACGATATTCCCGGGATGGGCGAGGGAGAGGAGCGAGATGTGGTTTGATCCTTTCTCATTATTCCGCGTGGTAATTTTCAAATTTGTCTTTTTCCACGACTGCGGTAGAGTGATTATATTAAGACGGTCACGCACATTAAGTTTTGGGGTGTTCGCGGTTCAATTCCCTCTCCTGGCGGTGACACCGTGCGTTATGGCGGCAATACCACTTGCGTCGAAGTCCGGCACGGACGCGACATCATCATCCTCGACGCCGGCACTGGTCTGCGCAAACTGGGTCAATCCCTGCTGGCGGAATTTAAGCGCGGCCCGCTCAACTTATCCCTGCTTCTCTCGCACACGCATTGGGATCATATTCAGGGACTGCCGTTTTTTGCGCCCATTTACGAATCCCGCTGCCGACTGCACATTCTGGGCAGTGAGGGCGCCCGCAAAAACCTTGTTGCCGCCATCACCGGCCAGATGGAAAGCACGTATTTCCCCGTGCCCTTCTCGCGCCTGCCTAGCAACATTGAAATTGAGGAGCTCAAAGATTTTAATTTTAGCATCGGTCACGTCCTCGTTCGTGCGCACCGTGCCAACCATCCTGGTGTGACGGTGGGCTACCGGCTGTTTACACCCGATGGCATTGTCTGTTTTTTTCCCGACACCGAGCCGCGCACTGGTGGCGAAGGCTGTGACATGCAGGAGTTCGTGCGGGACTCGGATGTGCTGATTCTTGATTCGCAATACGATCGTGCGGAATACAAGAAACACGCTGGCTGGGGTCACGGATGTGTGGATGATTCCGTGGCGCTCGCGCTCAAGGCTGGAGTGAAAAAGCTTGTCCTCTTCCACCATGACCCCGATCACGACGACCGAAAAATTGATGCCTTCCTGAAACACGCCCGCGCCCTGGTGAAAAAGCAGAAGGGCAAATTAAAAGTGGAAGCCGCGCGTGAGGGCATGTCGATACAACTCGGCTGAAAGCGTTCGTGGTAAATGGCTGTTCGCGCCATTTAGCCTGGCGGCCACGCGAGCTGGCGTCCGCCGAGAATATGGATGTGTAGGTGCGGCACAGTTTCGCCGCCATCGGCGCCGTTGTTGATTACCAGCCGGTAGCCATTCTTCAAATCCAATTGTCTGGCAACTTCGGCGGCTTTAAGCAGCAGATGGCCGAGCAGTTGCTGGTCGTCAGCTGATGCCTCGGCAATGCGCGGCACTGGCCTTTTCGGGAAAATCAGGGCGTGATTCGGTGCCTGCGGGTGGATGTCGCGGATGGCGAGGACAAGGTCGTCTTCAAACAGGATTTGCGCGGGGATTTCGCGCGCGACAATTTTTTCAAAAAGAGTTTTCATTGGGATCTGAAGTTTAAGTTTTAGGCCACAACCATCCGCAGGCTGGCAGCGGGCTCTACCTTTAAAACAAACTACTCCACGACGAGTGCGCAGCCGGGTTTCTCCGCCTCGCTGGTCATGCACTGGCGTAGAAATTCCACAATCTGGTCTTGAAGCTGTTCGCAGCGGCTGCTCCAACGGCGCGCGCCGGCGATTTGTTTGACGCAGCGTCGCAGACCGCGAAAACGCACCACGCGCGGCGACTGGCGGAGTTGCACGCGGAGTTCGTCGCGCAGGCGCGGGAAGAAAAAGAGTTCCAAGCCGCCACCGCCTTCGCAGATGAGGCGGGCGAGGTCGGTGTCGTGAATTTCGGAGGGCGGTCCGCCGGCGTGAATGGTGTAGCCGAGGTGGTGGAGCACTTTTTCGAGCGCAAGGGAAAATTCGCCAAGGGTGACGGTTTCGCGTTGTAACTCGACTTTGAAATAATGGAAGACACTGGCGGCAGCGTGCCGGAGCATTTCGGGTTCAAGCAAGCTGACCGCGCCACCAACAATCTCCACCGTAATCATCTCTGAAGAGCAGGGAATGCTCTCGCCGTTGTTGAGTTGGAAAACCAGGCAGTTGTTATGAAGTGCGATCATTTTGCCGCCTCCAGCTTTTTGACTTCCTGCACGAAATCGGTAGCTTCGGCAAAGCGTCGGTAGACGCTGGCGAAGCGAACGTAGGCGACTTCATCGAGTTCGCGCAATCCTTCCATAACCATGGTGCCGATGAACTCACCCGGCACTTCGGCCTCAAATTTTCCCGTGACGGTGGCGACGATATGATCCACGAGGTCTTCCATCGCCTTCGGCGAGACGGGTCGTTTCTGGCAAGCTTTGCGAATGCCCGACAGGAGTTTTTCGCGGGAAAACTCCTCATGCCGTCCATCGCGTTTGAGAACCATTAAGCCTTCGTGTTCGACTTCTTCGTAGGTGGTGAAACGATGCTGACAAGCCGCGCATTCGCGACGCCGCCGAATGGTCGCGCCTTCACGGGAGGCGCGCGAGTCGATGACCTTGTCATCCTGACATCCGCATTTGGGACAACGCATAAAACCACTGCTAATGGTGGCCGTCTTTTTGTAACATACAACGATTTGTGGTGTCAAGGAATGCCGCCGAATCCAGCAAAAGCGTCTTGCGTTCAGACTTTTTAAGGATATCCTGTGGAACTCATTTTTAGAGCAACAAAAAACGAACAATTATTTTATGGCAACAGCAGGTGATCTCCGACGCGGCATGGCTATTAATTACAACGGCGACATTTCCGTGGTGCTCGACTTTCAGCACCGTACGCCTGGTAACTTGCGGGCCTTTGTGCAGGCCACGCTGCGCAGTATCCGCACCGGCAAAGCGTCCGACGTGCGCTTCAGCTCGACTGAAAAAATCGAACCCATCCCGATGATGACCACGAAGATGGAATACAGCTATAAAGACGGTGCGGACTACGTTTTCACGGACCCGGAAACTTACGAAACCGTTACGTTGGCCGCCGATCTCGTCGGCGAGGCAAAAGATTTCATAGTGGAAAACGCCCCGGTGACGGTCACGTTTGTCGAAGAAAAGGCCGTGTCTATTGAAATTCCGTCCAGTGTTATTCTCACTGTGACCGACGCCCCGGAAGGCGTGCGGGGAGACTCCGCCAACAACGTCCAGAAGGCGATCGTTTTGGAAACCGGCATCACGGTCCAGGCGCCGCTGTTCATTAAGACGGGCGAGAAAATTAAAATTGATACGCGCACCCGCAAATACATGGAACGGGCCTGATAGAAATTTCCAATCTGGAATTGCAAAGCCCGCCGCAAGCGGGCTTTTTTCATGGGCGCGAAGTATTTTGTTTTTTTTGAGCGTAAATGCTTTTCAACGTCCCAAGGCTCGGTTATTTCTTTGTAAAATCTTATGTCAGGTCAAGTGAAAGGAGAAAAAGTTTATCGTGGCATCCCTGTTTCGGCGGGCGTGTGTCGCGGGAAAGTCCTTGTCCTGCATCAGGCTCGCCATGTCATCGCCCGGCGCGAAATGGCTGCGGGCGCGATCGAGGACGAGGTGAAGCGGTTTGAGCAGGCGCTCGTCCGTACTCGTCAGCAAATCACCGAAGTCCAACGCCGTGTCTCGCAGACGATGAGTTCCAACGAGGCCGACATTTTTGACGCGCACCTCTTGATGCTTGAGGACCGCGTGCTCATCGAAGAGGTCATCAAAATCATTCGCGAACAAATGGCGAATGCCGACTTCGCTTTCCACACTGCGGCCGATCGTTATATCGCCGTGTTGGAAGCTGTTGAGGATGAATACCTGCGGGAGCGTGCCGCTGATTTGCGGGATCTCACAGGCCGGGTCCTGGACAATCTGCTCGAGGTTAAAGACACCTTTGACCTGAAGCATCTCAACGAACCGTGCATTCTTGTCGCCCACGATTTGAGTCCATCGATGACCGCACAGTTGGATCGAAAGTATGTCCTTGGCTTCGTTACCGACATAGGTGGTAAAACCTCACACACGGCCATTCTGGCGCGCTCGTTGGATATTCCAGCGGTCGTTGGCGCTCAAACCATCAGTGAGGAATTAGAGACTGGCGACTATGCGTTGCTGGACGGCTACAATGGCACCGTCATTGTTAACCCTACCGACCAGACGTTATTTGAATACGGTCAGTTGGCAAAAATCAAGGCGTCGCTCGACGAAAAGCTGCGCGAAGTCCAGCATCAGCCCGCCGTCACGTTGGACGGCAAAACGATTCACCTCTCGGCGAATATCGAGGCCCAGCATGACGTGGAATCCGTTCTGGCGCATGGGGCAGAAGGCGTGGGTTTATTTCGCACGGAATTTCTGTTCATCAACTGTGACCGCCTGCCGAGCGAGGAGGAGCAGTATCAGGTTTACCGTCAGGTCGCCGCCGCTCTCAAGCCACATTCTGTCATTATTCGCACGCTGGATCTGGGTGGTGATAAATTCGCTTCGCACCTCCAGCTTGCGCAGGAGATGAATCCGTTTCTCGGCTGGCGCGCCATCCGGTTTTGCCTCGCGCAGCCGGAAATGTTTTGCGCCCAGCTCCGCGCCATCCTCCGCGCGAGTGCTGAGGGGAACGTCAAGATGATGTATCCCATGATTTCCGGGTTGGAAGAATTAATTCAAGCCAATGCCCTCGTGGAAAAATGCAAGGTTGAGCTGCGCGCCGAGAATATCCCGTTCGCTGAGAATCTGGAAATCGGCGCGATGATCGAGATTCCATCAGCCGTGCTGATTGCCGACACGCTGGCGAAACGGGTGAAATTTTTCAGTATTGGCTCAAACGATCTGATCCAATATACGCTCGCTGCCGACCGCACGAACGAAAAAGTGTCGCATCTCTATGAGCCGACGCATCCGGCGATCCTGCGGCTTATCAAGATGACAGTGGACGCCGCACATGCAAACGGCATCTGGATCGGTGTCTGTGGCGAAATCGCCGGCGACCCTGTCCTCACGCCGCTGTTGCTCGGTTTGGGCGTGGATGAACTCAGTGCCGCGCCCGCCGTTCTGGATCAGGTGAAATACATGATCCGGCGCGTTAAGCTGGACGAGGCGCGGGAGCTGGCGGCCTTTGCGCTATCAAGCGAATCGCCCACGGTGATCTTCGCCCGCTGTGTAGAATACGCCCGCCAGATTGCTCCGAGTTTGTTTGAGGGCAAGGCGTGAACCGCTTAGCTTGGCGGGCCGAAGTCTAAATCAATCTCGGAAATTCACGAACTGCACGGCCACGGGAAATTCATGCACACGGACGGCGGCGATCACCGCCTGCAAATCATCACGACTTTTGCCCTGCACGCGCACCTCGTCCCCTTGGATCTGCGTTGTCACCTTGAGCTTGCTGTCACGGATGAAGCTGGCGATTTCTTTGGCCACCGCGCTTTCAATGCCGTTCTTGATTTTAATGCTCTGCCGCGCGTGGCCGAGCGGCGAAATATCCGGGTCGCATTGCTCCACGCTTTTCATGGAGATGCCCCGCTTGGCGAGCTTGCCGATGACGATTTCATTCAGCGTGGCAACCTTGAACTCATTGTCGGCAGTGAGTTTAATTTCAGTTTTCTCGAGAATGATTTCCCATTTGCTCCCCTTGAAATCAAATCGGTTGGCGAGTTCTTTTTTGGCCTGGTTGACGGCGTTCTCGATTTCCATCGAGTTGACCTGCGAAACAATATCGAATGAAGGCATAAATCAATTTCTGAATACGATTTACGATTTACGATTTTGGCCGTGCGTGCAAACCTTAAATCTAACCCTGGAGGGTGCGCGCCGGTTGGAACCCGGGCATTTGGTTGGGCTCAGGCGTTCCAATGCAAATAAACCGGTATCCTGAAACGATAGTCGTTTCTGGAGGCCGGGCCTGGGTTGGGCCCAGGTCACATTGTGCCGGTGAGGCGTAGGCGGGCAGCGGGATTTGAAGTGGCAGGCGGCGTGAACGGTCGCATAGGCCTCCGATTGGCGGGCGTATTTTGGGAGAAAAGGCCAACTCGACTTTGGGCGGAAACGGGCTAGACTGTTTCCGTGAGTTTTGTCGCTGAATTTAATTCCCTGCCGCTGGATGCGCTGGTCAAAAAATCCCTCGCCACCAGTTCTGATACCGCCCGCTCGGCTGCGGAAAAAAGCCAATTCTCCCTCGCCGATTTCGCCGCGCTGATTTCGCCGGCGGCTTCAGAAAATCTAGAAGCGCTCAGCCGGCGCGCCCAACTGATGACTCAGCAGCGCTTCGGAAAAACCATCCGGCTTTTCGCCCCGCTTTATCTTTCCAACGAGTGCATTAACAATTGCTCTTATTGCGGTTTTTCGCGCGATAATCCGATTTTACGCGTCACGCTCTCGCTCGAGGAGGTGCGCCGCGAAGCCGCGGAATTGAAGTCGCAGGGCTTTCGCAATCTACTGCTGGTCGCGGGCGAACACCCCAAATTTGTTTCCAACGGCTACATGCGCGACTGCATCGCCGCTCTCCACGCCGACTGGCCGGGCATATCACTCGAGGTTGGGCCGATGGAAGTTAAGGAGTACCGCCCGCTCGTTGCCGCGGGTGCGGACGGGTTGATCGTGTATCAGGAAACTTACGATCGCACCGTGTATGCGGCGATGCACACAGCGGGGCCAAAACGGAATTTCGACTGGCGACTGGAAACGCCCGAACGCGCCTATGAGGCCGGTTTCCGCCGGCTTGGTATCAGCCCGCTCTACGGGTTAGCCGACTGGCGTTACGAGGCGTTGAGTGTCGCGGCGCATGCGGATTATCTGCTGCGCAACTGCTGGAAGGCCACCATCACCATTTCGCTCCCGCGTCTGCGCCCGTGCGCGGGAGAATTCGAGCCGCTCACGCATTTGAGCGACCGCGAATTGGTACAGCTCGTCTGCGCGTTTCGCCTCATGTTTCCCGATGTTGGTATTGTGCTTTCCACGCGCGAGAACCCCAGGCTGCGCGACGGCCTGATCCCACTCGGCGTGACGATGATGAGCGCCGGCGCACGCACCGAACCCGGGGGCTACACCGGTGCGGGCAAAGAGAAAATCCACCACACCGAACGCGGCGTCATCAAGGAACTTGCCACCGGCGCGAGCGAATGGGCGCCGCAGGCAGGGCATGTGACCAACGCCACCGGCCAGTTCAATATCGCAGACGAGCGTCCTCCGTTTGCAGTGGCGGAACGCATTCGCCAACTGGGTTACGAGCCCGTCTGGAAAGACTGGGACGCGGCATTGACGCTGTAAACCAAGTGCGCCACCGCATCACGTTATCCGAATAAAGTCTGGACTATTATCCAGACTGAACATGACGGCGAATTACGGCTGATTATTCGGCGGTAAGGGCCGCACGGGCATTCTCCGCCGCCCCGGTCTTCTCCAGAAAATAATCGTAGCCACCCACATACGGCGTCACCAGGCCGGCATTGACGTGTAGCACTTTTGTCGCGAGGTGGCGGATGAAATGCACATCGTGTGAAATGAAAACCAGCGTGCCTTCGTAGCGTTCCAGCGCGAGCGTGAGCGACTCGACGGTGTGGATGTCCAGATGCGTGGTCGGCTCGTCCATGAGCAAAAGGTTCGGCGGATCCACGAGGAACTTGACGAGGTTTAGCCGGCTTTTTTCACCGCCGCTCAACACTTTCGTGAGTTTGTAAATGTCATCCTTGCGAAACATGAAGGATCCGAGCACGGCGCGCGCCTCATCCTCGCGCATTTCCGGAGCGCTGGCTAACACTTCGTCGAGTACGGATTTCTCAGGATCAAGCGTGGCAGCGCGATGCTGGCTGAAATAGCCGATCTTCGCATTGTGGCCGAGGTCGCGTTCGCCTTGCTGAAACTCCACGACACCAGCCATGATTTTAAGCAGCGTGGATTTGCCGGCACCGTTTGGCCCGACGAGCACGGTGCGCTCGCCGCGTTCGATGGTCAGGTCAAGGCCCGAGTAAACTTTGTTCGTGCCGTAGGCCATGTGAATGCCATTCAACGACGCGGCGCGCTGGCCCCCGCGCGGCGGCGGCGGGATCTGAAAGCGGAACGGCTTGCGCGGGGCCATCGGTTTCTCGATGAGCTCCATGCGTTCAATCTGCTTGAGCTTGCTTTGCGCCTGTGAGGCCTTGGAAGGGATGGAACGGAAACGGTCGGCGAAGGCCTGCAAGTCCGTGATTTCCTTCTGCTGATTCTTGTAGGACGACAACTGCTGGTCGTAGCGTTCCTCTCGCTGGCGCAGGTAATCCGCATAGTTGCCGGTATAGGCGATGAGTTTGCGTTCCGAGATCTCATGCACCTGTGTTACCACCTCATCCATGAACTCGCGATCATGCGAAATCAGCAGCACCGCGCCGGAATAATTCTTCAGGTAGTTTTGCAGCCAGAGCAGGGCAAGCAGATCGAGATGGTTGGTGGGCTCATCCAGCAGCAACAGGTCTGGCTCCATCACCAGCAGTCGCGCCAGTCGCGCACGCATGATCCAGCCGCCGCTCATCTCGCACGCTTTGCGGTCAAAGTCCGCATCTCGAAAGCCCAGCCCGCGCAGCATCTTCTTTGCCTTCGTCTCCACTTGCCCGTCATTCAGGGCGTCATGTTTCGCGTGTGATTCCAGATACTCCGGCGAGGACACGTCGCCCGCCTTCTCCAGCTCGTGCAGGCGCTTTTCCAGGCGCGGCAGCTCATCCACGCGACCCGTGGCCACGTCGAGAATGGTCTCATCCCCATTGGCCTCGGCCTCCTGCGGCAGATGGCCGACCATCGTCCATTCATCGCGCAGCACTTCGCCGGCGTCAGGCTCCAGTTGTTTCAGGATGATGGAGAAAAGCGTGGTTTTGCCCGCGCCGTTCGGTCCGACCAACGCCACGCGGTCGCCATAATTAACCGCAAAGGACGCGTCCTCAAACAGCACGCGCCCGCCAAACGTCATCTTGAGATCTCGAATTGTCAGCATGGAATTAAATGGTGCCGCCAAAAATGGCGACGAGCCGGATAGTTTACGGCAGAATGGCGCGGCGTCAATTGCCCAGTTTCATAGCTCGCCGATGTACCAGTTTTCGACCTTCGTGCGGGCCCACGGGGTCTTGCGCAAAAAAGTGAGGCTGGACTTCACCGTCGGGTTGAAGAGGAAGCAGCGGATGGGCACGCGCCGGCTCATCTCACCCCAGCCATGCCGCTGGACAAGGGTGTTCAGAATGGTTTCCAGCGTGATGCCGTGTAAGGGGTCACGCGGATGGGCGACAGGGGTGGTCATAAATAAATCGGTGGCGAACCGGCCGCCAGCATGGCAATTTTTCCCGGCCGGCACAACGAAAGTAAATGGACGCCGGCGCCGGCCCGCAATTCAGCTCGGCCCGCAGGTGGGGCCGAAAACAGGGTCGGAGGCCTGTATGCAGATGAGTTACAAACCAACCATCAGCGATAACGAATGAGTGCAATCCGTTACTTCCCTCTGACAATCATCGCCATCATGGCTTTGGCAGCCGTAAAAATTTTCATCGTGAATCAGCTTCGCCGGCAGCCAAGACCTATGATGGCTGAAACCTGTGCGTTCGTGCCTTAACTGTCGGTTCCCGGAGTGTTCGTCTTTCTCGGCGGAATGTGGTTGTTCTTTTACAACGCAGAAAAATATCAGGCCCTCGGTCTGAAAGTCGCTGGAGCGGGCTTGTTGGCCATCCATTGCGCAATCATTCTCAATGCCCTGACAGCGAAAGCCAAACGGGCAGGATGGCCGGTTGGATCCGCGCGCTGCGTTAGGCAAAAACTCCATAAGCATCATTCCTATGAAGGAGGGGATTGCTGGTTGTGGCAGCTGGTTTGTGAAATGAATTACGCTGGGCGAAAATATCAAGTCACACCCAAAGTGCGGTGGAGTGATGTGGGGCAGTCAGAATCTTCATTTTCAACAGAAGCAAAGGCGCAAAAGTTCATCGGCGAGAGCATTTCTCCAAGTGGCGCCTGTAAAATCCCGGTTGATCCAAAAAACCCACTCGAAGCCGAGCTGCTCCAATAGAAAAAGAAAACGCCCCGCGATTACTCGCAGGGCGTTTCGTGTTGGGAGATTTAGTTCACGCGCCGACGCTGGCGAGTTCTTCGTTCGTCTCCACGTTCACAATCTTGAACTGTTCGGCATGCATGCCGGTATCCGCCCGGAAGGACAGCTTGCCGAAGTAGCGTTTCTCCATCTCAATGAGATGCTTCTCGTCCTCCGTACGCAGCCGTTCCAGCACGGTCGGGTGAACCACGATGCGAAGCTGGAAGTCGTTCTCGTCGCGGGTGCGTTTCTTCAGGATTTCCTGGAGCTTGCGCTGGATCTCGACGCTCATGGTGATGGAACTCTTCACCTTGCCGCGGCCCTTGCAATACGGGCAGTCGTCATAGACGGCGGCCCGAACGCTTTCGCTATGGCGCTGACGGGTCATCTCCATGAGGCCGAGCTGCGAGATGGGCAGGATGTGGGTCTTGGCCTTGTCGCGGCGCAAGCCGTCGCGCATCCGGTTATGCACCTGCTGGCGGTCGCGCCCGGATTTCATGTCAATGAAGTCGAGCACGATGAGGCCGCCCATGTTGCGCAGGCGCAACTGGCGGGTGATTTCCTCGGCGGCTTCGAGATTAACCTTGAGGATGAGCGCATCCTGATCCTTGCCGCCCTTGTGACGGCCGGTATTCACGTCAATGGCCACAAGCGCTTCGGTTTCATCGATGACGATGGCGCCGCCGCTCTTCAAGTTGACCTGGCGGGAGAAGGTGTTCTCCAATTGCTTGCTAACGTTGAATCGGTCAAAAACCGGCTGCGCCTCGGTGTATAATTTGATCTTGCTGGCCGAGCGCTTGGAGATCTTGGAGATTATTTCGCGCATCCGGTCGTGGGCCTTGACGTTGTCCACCACGATGCGCTCGACGTCCTCAGTAAGGAAATCGCGCACGGTGCGTTCGATGAGGTCCGGCTCCTGAAACACACAGGTGGCCATCGGCTGCTTCTTGATGCGTTCTTGAATCTGGTTCCATTCCTCGATCAGGAAGGCGAGGTCGCGCACGAAGTAACGGAGCTGCTGGCCTTCACCGGCGGTGCGCATGATGACGCCCATGCCGTCGGGGATATGCAGTTCGCGGAGGATTTTCTTGAGGCGTTTGCGTTCCTCCGGATTTTCAATCTTGCGCGAGATGCCGGACTGGTCGGAGTTCGGCAGCAGGACGAGGAAGCGACCGGGGAGAACCAGATTCGTGGTGACGCGCGGGCCTTTGGTGCCAATGGGACCTTTGGTGACCTGCACGATGATGTCCGCCCCCGGCGAATACAGGCGCGGAATGTCCTTCTGCGTGATCTTGGGCCGGGATGGACGGCGGTTCTGACCTTCGCGCTCGACAATTTCCACACCGGAGTCGAACTGGTTGGGCACGATGTCCCAGTAATGCAGGAACGCATTCTTCTCGAAGCCGATGTCCACGAAGGCGGCCTTGAGGCCGTCTTCGAGGTTGCGAACGCGGCCTTTGAAAATGCTGCCGACGAGCCGTTCCTCGGTCGTGCGCTCGATATTGAATTCCTCCAGCTTGCCGTCTTCCGTCACCGCCACGCGTGTTTCCAGCGTCTCGGCATTGATGATGACTTCCTTGTGGACTTTCTTTTCCGGGCGGATGAGCCGCTGGACTTTTTTGACAATGTTGGACGCGGCGGTCGTGATGGTCTCGAGCAACCCTTTCGGTTGTTCGGGAATTTTCACTGGTGCGAACGTCTCTTCCGCGACGGGCGCGGCGGGAGGGGCTTCGGGTTTGTGCGCGTGCACGTGCGAAGGTTCCGCCGGCGTGTGCGCGGCTTCGGGATTACCTTCGGGCGGCAAACCGGCGGCGACGTTTTCGGCACGCTCGATTTCGCTCTGGTGGCGTTTTTCAAATAAGCGGTCGGAACCGCCTTGTTCGCTAACTACGTCGGCGCGAGCCTCCACGGCCTCGCGGTCGGTTTTCTGGTGGGCGGGATTCAAGCCGCCTTTGGGCTTGAAGCGCATGCCGCGGCGGCGCCGCGAGAAGTTGTTGGTACTCATATTTAATATCCTCTTCGATGGATGTGGATGTTTTGCATCAAGCCCACGGCGATCAACGAGCACAGCACTGAAGACCCGCCATACGATAGCAGCGGCAGTGGCACACCCGTCACGGGCATGATGCGAATGTTCATTCCGATGTTAATAAAAACGTGGCTGAAAATGAGCGTGACCACGCCCACCGCCACGAGCTTGCCCAGGCGGTCGCGCGCCGAGCCGGCGATTCTCAATCCGGTGAAGAGAACCACCCCGTACAGCGCGATCACAATCACGCTGCCAACGAACCCTTCCTCCTCGGCGATGACCGAGAAGATAAAGTCGTTGTGTGCCACCGCCCGCGGTAGATAGCCCAGAGCATTCTGGGTTCCCTGCCGCCAACCTTTTCCGACGAGCCCACCGGAGCCCACGGAGATCAATGCCTGCCGCACGTTGTATGCGTCGTCCAACTGGCGCTGACGCAGGCGCTGCAACTCCGCCGGGGTGGCGTTCGGCGGAGCAAAATGAGTGTAATCCCGACCAAAATAAATCAGCAGCCGGTTGCGCTGATACGTCTCCATCGGAATCTGCCAGCGAACCGGCGCGAACAATAAATCGGCGACAAACACCGACGCCAGCAGCCCGACCCCGACGATGAGCTTGATTAAATACATTCTAGGCGTGCCCGCGACCAGCATCATCACCAGGCCGGTGGGCAACAGCACCAGCGCTGAGCCCAAATCCGGCTCCTTCAAAATCAACACGAACGGCAACATCATCAAACCAATCCCTTTCCAAAAAATAAGGGGCTGCCGCAGTTCGTCCGGCGGCCGGCTCAGGAAATTTGCACCCGCCAGAATGAATGCCAGCTTCGCAAACTCGCTCGGCTGGAATTGAAAAACCCCCAAATCGATCCACCGCCGCGCGCCGAAGCGCATGGAGCCGATATGCGGGATCAGCACCGCCACGAGGCACAGAATCATGCCCCAATAGGCCACGAACGACCAGCGCGCCAACGTGTGATAATCCACCACGCACAGCGCCGCCGCCACTCCCCCGCCCAGCGCATACCAGATGATTTGGCGCACCCAGCTCTGGTCATACCACGGCAAGGTTGCCGCAAAATCGCTCACCATCGTCGCGCTGTACACAAACGCCGTGCCGACAAACATCAGTCCGACCAAGGCGGCAATTTGCAGCCGGTCAAACGATTCTCTCGGAGTTGTGTTCTGGGGAAACATGTTTATCGCGCCGCCGTTAGGATTTTCCCTCCGCCGGATTTTTCTTTGTCCAAAATGGTCTGGTAGATGTCATGTGCAATGGGCGCGCACGAGCCGCCGCCGGACGTGCCGCTCTCCACCATGACCACCACCGCATAATGCGGCTTTTCATAGGGCGCGAAGGAGGCGAACCACGTCGTGAGATCCACCACATGGTTGTGTTCGTCCGTCACCTGCGCCGTGCCGGTCTTGCCGCAGATGCGCAGTTCCGGACCCACCACCGCCGCCTTGCCCGTGCCTTCCGCGTCCTCCGTTTCCGCGAGCATCGCATTGTGCAAAATCCGCAGGTTGCGCCCGCTCACGCCGAGGTGATCGCGCACGAGCATGGATGGAAGGTTCGTTGCCGTGTCGCGCGAAGTCGGGTCCTGCGGTTCAATGCGCGAAACCAGCCGCGGCCAGAATACCGTGCCGCCATTGGCGATCGATGAATAGACCACTGCCATTTGCAAGGGCGTTACGGATACCTCGCCCTGCCCGATGCACATGTTTGCCGTGTCGCCCGCGCTCCAGTGCGAATGAATGCGCTCGGCCGACGGAAGATTGCCGCTCGTCTCCTGCCGTGTTGGTAAGTCAAAACTTTCGCCCAGATGGAATTTTTCCGCCAGCGTCACGATGCGATCCGCGCCGGCCACTTGCGAGCCAGTCTGGATGAAATAAGAATTGCTGGAGCGCTCCAGCGCGCGTTTGAAATTGTATTCGCCGGGTGGGGCGGTGTCGTCAATCTTGCGCCGGCCGATGTAAACACACCCTTTGCCCGGTCGCGTCGGGTCCGGTTCGACGGTATAATATTTTTCGGGATTCAATCCGGCTTCCAGTGCCGCCAGGCCGACGATAACCTTGAAGATGGAGCCCGGCGCATAATTTTCCTGCGTCGCGCGGTTTACTTCCGGACGCAATTTGACATCTGCCCGCCGCGCGGCTTCCTGCTGTATTTCGGGTGGCGTCAGACCGCCGGTGAAAAAGAGGGGATTGATCGTGGGCGAAGACGCCATGGCCAGCACATCCCCGTTGTGCACGTCCATCACCACCACCGCTGCCCGCGCATTCTCGCCATGTTCCCCGTGATGCTTGGCGATAGATTCTTCGGCGGCGCGTTGCAAATCCAAATCAATTGTCAGTACCACGTTTTGTCCCGGCTCCGGCTGGCTCCAGATATTTTCCGATTTGCGGTAGCCCTGGCTGTTGACCAATAACGATTCGGCGCCCGCGCGCCCGCGCAACTCGTCGTCAAAGCCGCATTCCACACCCACCACGCCGTGAAAATCGGGCAGCCGATAGTTGAAAAACGATTCTTCGCCCTCGGAGGAACTATCGTCATGCTGCAAATACCCGAGGAGATGCGCGGCCGTGTCGCCGAGCGGATAGCTGCGCACGGACTGCAATTCCACCTCCACGCCCAGCCGGTTGGTATAATTTTCCTCAAACCGCGCCACCTGCGCCGGCGACAGATTTTTCAAAACGGGGAACGGCAAGGCCAGGCGCGTGGCGTAATGATGGTTGAACAGCACCGGATCGAACGTGAGCGGTTGGCTCATTTTTTGGCTGACCTGCGCCACGAGGTTGCTCGCCACACTCGCGCGTGCCTGTTCCCGCAGCGACTGAAGCTGTTCCGGCTTGAAGGCGAACTGCTTTCGCTCCGCCTTCGTCAGCGCGCGCTGCAGTTTTTTTTCCGCAGTGGCGATGGCTTGTTTCTGCGCGGCGCGGGCGGATTTCAAACGATCCCCGTACGCCTTGTCAAAGGGCTCGTGGAGATCATTGAGGTAGAGACTTACGTTGTAACGGGGCTGGTTCTCGGCCAGCACGCGCCCTTCGCGGTCGACAATTTTGCCGCGGACCGCCGGCAGCCGAATGGTGCGAAACTGCTGCGTCTCCAGATGCGCCTGGTATTCACGCGACGAGACGACCTGAACCCACCACAAGCCCGTGAGCAAAACACAAAGCCCGGCCGCCAGCCCCACCGCGACAAGGCGGAGGTGCGGTTCGTTCTTTTTCAGTTCGTCAAAGACTAGCATTACAATTTTTTCCGACTGCGTTGGATTTCGCGGTCGAGGCGGAAACCGGGTTCAATCCGTTCCTGATAGCCCAGGGCACGGTTGGACGCGTCCATCAGTGAAAAAATAAACGGGGTTGCGACCGCACCCACGGCGGTCATCACGATCCATTGCCAGAGCGTCCCCCAGCCGACGAGCAGATCCTTGCCACCGCTCAGCAGCAGTAGCAAAGTTAGTGCCGGTGCGATGGCGCTGGCCGCGGCCCCGAGCACCAGTTGCGCGAACGGCAAATCGCGCAAAATCAAATCCCGCCGCCAGTAAATCGGCCAGCCGATGAGGGCCAGCGGCAGAATGCTGATCCCCAGCGGATTCGCTGAAAGCGAGTCAAACCAGACGCCCCCCAGCACCGCCAGCAGCGCGATGGTCGGCAAACCCGCATTGAGGGCGGCATAAACCATCAGTGCCGGCAGCAAGTCCACCTGCGCTCCGAGCCATTGGCGCGGCGCAGTGAGCGTCGCCTCGCCAAACGTGGCGAGAAACGCAAACGCCAGGATCAGGATGGTATGGAAGACCTTCATGGAAACAGCACCCAGACTTGCTCCAGCGAGCCGAGGGTCGCATTCAATTTCACCCGCGCATCGGTATAAAGCCCGTATTCGACTGAGCGCGCGTCCACGATTTGCCCAATGGGAATACCCTTAGGAAAAACACCGCCTAGCCCGCTGGTGATGACACTCTGGCCGGGTTTCAGATTGGCGCTGCTGGCGAGATAGGTCAGTTCCACGAGGGATGTGTCCAGCGTGCCGCCGGCGATGAGCACGCCCATGTCGCGCGCGGCATTTTCTACAAGGGCCGATACGTGGCAGTTCGGGTCGCCCAGGAGGACAATCTGCGACCGCGTCAGACTGACGGAACTTACACGGCCCACGAGACCGGCGGCGGTGATAACGGGAAGGTTTTCGCGCACGCCGTCGCGGCTGCCCAAATCAATCTGCACCGTGCGCCACCAGTTGGCGGGGTCGCGCATGACGACATTGGCGAGCTTAAGTTTCCAAGGCGATTGTCGCTGCCAGTTGAACAGCGCGCGCAGCTGGTCGTTCTCCCGGGCGATGGCGGTGCTCTGGACGGATTGCGAGCGGAGCAGCTGGTTTTCGCGGCGGAGAGTATCCACCTGCTTTAGCAATTCGCGGCGCGGCAGCAGGGAATCGGCCAGATCGGCGGGGAGTTGCTGGGCGGCTCCGGCAAGCCCGAACAGCGGCAAAAACCAGCTGCCGACGGCGAGCTTCAAGCGCGCCGTCGCGCGCGTGGGCAGGCTCAAAAGCACGATTGCCACGAACACTACGGCGCCGAGCGCGAGATAATTTTTTTGTTTGAACATTCCGCTACGTCACGGCGTGTGCCGCGGTGCGGTGAACTCCCGGAAGAATCAGTATTTGGCGTTGGTCGCGACGCGTTTCAGGAATTCGATTTCCTGCAATACGCGGCCAGTGCCTTCGGCGACGGCGCTCATCGGGTCGTCAGCGAGATGCACGGGTAGGCCGGTTTCTCCAGCCACGAGCCGGTCAATGCCGCGAATCAACGAACCACCACCGGCCATCACCAGGCCGCGATCGACAAGATCGGAGGCGAGTTCGGGAGGGCAGCGTTCGAGGGTAATGCGGATTGATTCGAGAATGCTCGAAAGCGGTTCCTGCAAGGCTTCCCGAATTTCCTCGGAACGGATGGTCAACGTTTTGGGCAAACCCGTGCCCAAATCACGACCTTTGACGTCCATGGTCAATTCCTGTTCCAGCGGAAAGGCGGAGCCGATGCGAATCTTGATTTCTTCTGCGGTGCGTTCACCTATCATCAGGTTGTAGGCACGTTTCATGTGGGCGACAATTGTGGAATCCAGTTCGTCTCCGCCCACCCGCAGGCTGCGGCTGAAAACGATGCCTGCGAGGGAAATAATTGCAATTTCGCAAGTTCCCCCGCCAATATCCACGATCATGTTGCCCGCCGGTTCATGCACCGGTAGACCGACGCCAATGGCCGAAGCCATCGGTTGCTCGATCAAATAGACTTCCCGCGCGCCCGCGTGAGTGGCGGAGTCTTTGACAGCCCGTTTCTCCACTTCGGTAATTCCCGAAGGCACAGCGACCACGACGCGTGGCGCAATGAGTTTCCGATGGTGAACCTTCTGGATGAAATGGCGCAGCATCGCCTCGGTGATTTCGAAGTCGGCAATCACGCCGTCTTTCATCGGGCGGATCGCCACGATGTTGCCGGGCGTGCGGCCCAGCATCCGTTTTGCTTCGTCACCGACGGCCAGCACATTGGTCGTACCGGCTTGAATGGCCACCACCGAAGGTTCGCGCAGGACGATTCCACGATCCCGCACATAGACGAGGGAATTTGCGGTTCCCAGATCTATTCCAATGTCATTGGAGAACAGACTTTTGAATTGCTCTAGCATGAATGTGCCTAATCGCAAACAGTTAAAGGGCAGGCGCCCGAAAGGTCAAGCGGCAATTGGATGAATGAACCCTCTCGGGAGCCGGTCAAGCAAACACGATCTTCGTCGTGGCCTCTTTTTCGTCCCAACCGCGCGTCGGCTCGGCGGTGACGGACGAAATGTCCTTGATGGAGATTTGCCGGCCCAGGGTCTTGGGCGATTTCACGTCCACCTGCGAAGGGTCGCACGTTTGCTGCGAAACCTTCTGGTGCGGTGCGGGCTTATAGCGCACATAGAGCACCTTCGGTGTTTCCGGCGCAAAATACAGGAGGCGCGATTTTTCCGGAATGCAGGCGTATGCCTTGTTCATGATCGTGCCGCCGAATGTGAAACGCTTGAGATAGCTGGCTTCCCGGTCGGTGTAGGCGCAGGTGAATACTTTTTCGCGGTCGGGCAAACCGCAGTAATACAATTCCTGCCCGATGAATAATTTCTCCGGCAGGTCGCTGACCTTGTAGGTGCCGTCTTTGAACACCAGCAGAATCTTGTCGAACTTTGTGCATTCCACTTTAAATTCCTCGCCGTTGACCTTGTAGCCGACATAGCCGGTGTCGCGGTCATAGGAAACCTTGAACGACTTGAACGCCACCGCTTTCATGTCCACTTCCTCGTGCCGCGCGGACTTCGTGGTGAGGCGCGGATAGAGCGGACCGTATTTGGTGAGCAGCTCCTCCAGGTGGGCAATGGCGTATTTCGTGAGGTTCTTGAGATGTTTCTGCGTGTCGGCCAGATCGGCTGTGACCTGATCCATTTCCTCGCGATGTTTGTTGATGTCAAACAGCGAAATGCGGCGGATACGCACGGACAACAGTTTTTCCACATCCGGGTCGGCGATGTCGCGTACAAGCTGCTTGGTGAATGGCACAAAACCCTCCCGAACCGCCGCCGTTACCGCCTCGGAGGTTTTGCACTTCTCGATCAATTTATAGATGCGCTCCTCTATGAAGATGCGTTCCAAGGTGCGATAATGCAGCTCGTCCTCAAGTTGCCGCTGTTTCAGCTCCAGTTCCCGCTTGAGCAGTTCCACGAGCTGCGCCGTGTTTTCCTTCAGGACTTCCGTGACCGTCAACTCGACCGGACGACTTTGCTTGATCACGATGATGCGGCTACTGAGGGAGACCTCGCAGTCGGTGAAGGCATACAGCGCATCCACCAGTTTTTCCGCATCCACGCCCTGCGGGCATTTGATTTCGATCTCGACGTCCTCGGACGTGAAATCGTTGATGGATTTGACCTTCAACTTGCCCTTGCGCGTCGCATCTTCAATCGAGGCAATGAGCGATTCCGTGGTGGTCGAAGGCGGGATTTCCTTGATGACCACGGTTGAACTATCCTTCGTTTTGATCTTGGCGCGGATTTTCACCGTGCCTTTGCCATCCTGATAATCACGTGCGTCCATCAGTCCGCCAGTCGGAAAATCCGGCAGACATTTGAACGGCTGATTCTTCAAAATAGCGATCTGGGCCTCGAGCAATTCGGGGAAATTATGCGGCAGCAGGCGCGCGCTCAACCCGACCGCAATGCCTTCCGCTCCGAGCATGAGCGAGAGTGGTAGTTTGCACGGCAGGGTCACTGGCTCCTTGTTGCGCCCGTCGTAGCTCGGCACGAACTCGGTGATCGCGTCGTTGAACACTTCTGTGCGCGCGAGTTCGGTCAGCCGGCATTCAATGTACCGTGGGGCCGCGGCGGGATCGCCGGTGTAGATGTTGCCGTAATTGCCCTGGCCTTCAATGAGGTAACGCTTATTTGCCAACACGACCAGCGCGTCGCCGATGGACGCGTCGCCGTGCGGATGATATTTCATCGTGTCGCCAACCACATTCGCCACCTTGATGAAGCGACCATCGTCGTTCTGGTGCAGCGACCAGAGAATGCGCCGTTGCACCGGCTTCACGCCGTCAGCCAGATGCGGGATCGCCCGGTCGCGGATGACGTAGCTGGCGTATTCAAGAAAGTTCGTGTTGACCCGGCGATGCAGCGCCAGCTCCAGTTTCCCCGGCGCAAACGGCTTGTGCACCACTGCCTCCACCGCCTCGGCGAGCACATGGGTTTCTCCGGTTTCTTTCATGTCGGGCTTGGGGGTTTCACCTGATTCCGGCGCGGGGGCCGCGCTGGTCAATTCGGTTGGCGCGGAATCTTTTTTAATCTTGTCTGGCATGGCGTGAAATAATTAAGAAGTCCGCGGTCTAGTCTTCGACCTGCACGACGAGGTTTTCCATGATGTAATCTTTGCGCTCGGGCGTGTTTTTGCCCATGTAGAAATTGAGGATGTTGGTCACATCGGCCTTGGGCGCATGTTCCACCTTGTTCAGCCGCATTTCCTTGCCGATGAATTGCGCGAACTCTTTTGGGCTGATTTCGCCGAGGCCTTTGAACCGCGTGATCTCCGGTTTGCCCCCGAGATTTTTCACCGCGGAGTCGCGCTCGGTTTCGCTGTAACAGTAAATGGTCTTCTCCTTGTTGCGCACGCGGAACAGCGGCGTTTCCAGCACGAACAAATGGCCGTCGTGAATGAGCTGGTCGAAGAAGCGGAAAAAATAGGTGATCATCAGATTGCGGATGTGCAATCCATCCACGTCCGCATCGGTCGCGAGAATCACCTTGTCGTAACGCAGGCTCTCGAGGGTGTCTTCGACGTTCAGCGCCTGCATCAGATGATACATCTCATCGTTTTTATACATGATGTCGCGCTTGAGATCCCAGACGTTGAGCGGCTTGCCTTTGAGCACGAACACTGCCTGATTGTTCACATCCCGGCAGCTTGTGATGGAGCCCGCCGCCGACTGGCCCTCGCAGATGAAGACCATCGTGCCCTTGCCCTTTTCCTTTTTTTTGTCGAGATGGTTTTTACAATCCTTCAACTGGGGAATCCGCATCGTGATGGATTTCGCCCGGTCGCGCGCGAGCTTCTTCACATCCTGCAATTCCTTCCGCAACTGCCGCGTGTCTTCGGCCTTGGCCAGGATTTTTTCCGCGATGGCCTTGTTGCGATTAAAAAAGTGCAGCAGTTCTTCGCGGACATTATTGACGAGTTCGGTGCGGATCTCGGTATTCCCCAATTTGTTTTTTGTCTGTGACTCAAACACCGGGTCTTTCAGCCGGATCGCCACCGCGCCAACCATCGCCTCGCGCACGTCATCCCCTTCATACTTGGCGTTGCCGTATTCATTGACCGCCTTGAGCAGCCCTTCCCGGAACGCGCTCAAATGCGTGCCGCCGTCGCTGGTAAACTGGCCGTTGACGAAAGAAAAAAACGTCTCGCCATAGCGGCTGTTGCTGTGCGTGAAGCAGAATTCCAGCGTCTTGCTCGTGTAGTGCAGTGGCGGATAAAAAGGTTCCGCCCCATCCGTTTCCAGGTCTTCCATCACCAGATCCATCAACCCGTGGCGCGACTGAAACACTTTCGCTTCCGGCAGCTCCGGCGTTTTCAGGATCAGCTTTAACCCTGCATTGAGATAGCTGTAATGGCGCAGCCGCCGCTCAATGTGTTCCAGGCGAAACGCACTGTCCTTGAAAATTTCCGGGTCGCCCTCAAACTCAATGAGCGTGCCATTCGGCTCCTTGGTTTTACCGGCGTCTTCCTTTTTTAATTTTCCCTGCTTGAACGACGCCTCGGCGAAGTCGCCATTGCGATGGCTGCGGACAAAAAAGTTTTTCGACAGCGCGTTGACCGCCTTCGTCCCGACGCCGTTCAAGCCGACGCTGAATTGAAACACGTCATCGTTGTATTTGGCCCCCGTATTGATTTTGGAAACACAGTCCACAACTTTTCCCAGCGGGATGCCGCGCCCGAAATCGCGTACCGACACGCAATTGCCCTCGATGTTGACGGTGACTTCCTTGCCGTGGCCCATGATGAATTCATCAATGGCATTGTCCACGACTTCCTTGAGTAGAATGTAACAGCCATCGTCAGGATTGTTGCCATTGCCGATGCGCCCGATATACATGCCCGTGCGCAGCCGGATGTGATCCAGCGAGGACAGCGTCTTGATCTTGCTCTCGTCGTAATTATGCTTCGGATTTTCAGCCATAGAAATTGTGCGGCGTGAAGATGCTCCAAACGCGAAGGGATTTCAACGCAAAGGCGCAAAGTTTTTTGGTCGTGGCTAACCAAGTTGTGGATCGCCGGGGCGCCGACAACGTGGTATAGCCCCAAACCAAGACAAATTTCAGCCCGTCGGGGCGGCATCCTTTGAGGGTGCCCTGTCGCTGAGAGACCGCAAAACTGGCAAAGAGAACCCGTCAAGCAAAACCGGCGGTCCCGCTCTCGCAGGAACGCCGGCATTTTGATTTTGGTAAACGTTACGCCTTCATGATGGCTTCGTAGCCGTTGGCTTCGAGTTCCATGGCCAATTGCTTGCCACCGGATTTCACGATGCGGCCATCAGCCATGACGTGGACGAAATCCGGCACGATGTAATTCAACAGCCGCTGGTAATGCGTGATCACCAGTTGCGCGGAATCGGCGCGCTTCAGTTTGTTCACGCCACTGGAAACGATCTTCAGCGCGTCAATGTCCAGCCCGGAATCTGTTTCGTCGAGAATCGCGAGCCGGGGTTCCAGCACAGCCATCTGAAAGATTTCGTTGCGCTTCTTTTCGCCGCCGGAAAAACCTTCGTTCACCGAGCGCTTGAGCAGGTCATCCTTCAGTTCTAGCAGCTTGATTTTATCTTTAACGATATCTAGAAACTCAATCGCATCCAGTTCCGGCTGGCCTTTGGACTTGCGGATTTCATTCAGCGCGGCCTTGAGAAAATAGGTGCTGTTCACGCCGGGAATTTCCACCGGATATTGAAACGCGAGAAACACACCTTTACGTGCGCGCTCTTCGGGATCAAGTTCCAGCAAATCCTCCCCGAGGTAATTCACCGTGCCGGCGGTCACTTCGTACCCATCGCGGCCGGCGAGGATCGCGGCGAGCGTGCTCTTGCCGCTGCCGTTGAGACCCATCAACGCGTGAACCTCGCCCTCATTAATCGTGAGGCTGAAGCCTTTGAGGATTTGTTTGTTCTCCACGCCCGCGTGGAGGTTTTTGATTTCAAGAATAGGTTGCTTGCTCATTTTCTAAAATTTATTCTAGCCACAGATGGTTACAGTTGAAACCCAGAATGTGCCGGTGGAATTGGCCGGTTTTTTTCTGGGCCGATCTATCATCGGTTGCCGGTCATTAGCCGACGCTGCCTTCCAGGCTGACGCCCAGCAGTTTCTGCGCTTCGACGGCGAATTCCATCGGCAATTCCTTGAAGACTTCCTTGCAAAAGCCGTTCACGATCATGTTGACGGCGTCTTGCGTGGACAGCCCCCGCGAGTTGCAGTAAAAAATCTGATCTTCGCCGATCTTTGACGTGGAAGCTTCGTGCTCGACGCTGGCCGTCGTGTTTTTTACTTCGATATACGGAAACGTGTGCGCCCCGCATTTGGCGCCGATGAGCATCGAATCGCATTGCGAGAAGTTGCGAGCGTTCGCGGCGCTCTTGCGGATTTCCACCAGGCCGCGATAGCTGTTCTGGCCGCGCCCGGCGGAAATGCCCTTGGAAACAATGGTGCTCTTCGTGTTCTTACCAATATGGATCATCTTGGTGCCGGTGTCGGCCTGCTGCATGTTGTTGACCACGGCAACGGAATAAAATTCCCCCTTTGAACCATCGCCGAGCAATATGCAGCTCGGATATTTCCAGGTGATGGCTGAGCCGGTTTCAACCTGCGTCCAGGTGATGCGCGAGTTTTTGCCTTTGCATAGACCACGCTTGGTCACAAAATTGTAGATGCCGCCCACACCATTCGCATCGCCCGGATACCAGTTCTGTACCGTGCTGTACTTGATCTCGGCAGTTTCAAGCGCCACGAGTTCCACGACGGCGGCATGCAACTGGTTTTCATCGCGCATGGGCGCCGTGCAACCTTCGAGGTAGCTTACGGAGGCGCTGTCGTCGGCGATAATAAGGGTTCGCTCAAACTGGCCGGATTTGGCGGCGTTGATGCGGAAGTAGGTCGAGAGCTCCATCGGGCAACGCACGCCTTTGGGGATATAGCAGAACGAACCGTCGGTAAAGACGGCGGAATTGAGCGCGGCGTAATAATTGTCCGTGTAAGGCACGACCGAGCCGAGATATTTTTTGACTAGGTCGGGATGCTGATGCACCGCTTCGCTGAAGGAACAGAAAATAATCCCCTTTTTGGCCAGTTCTTCGCGATACGTGGTGCCGACGCTGACGGAATCAAAAATGGCGTCCACCGCCACGCCGGCCAGACGGCCGCGTTCGCGCAATGGAATGCCAAGTTTCTCGTAGGTTTCGAGCAGCTTCGGGTCTACTTCATCCAGGCTTTTCGGCGCGTTGGCTTGCGGCTTGGGCTGGGAGAAATAGCTGATGTCCTGGAAATCAATCTTCGGATACTTGACGAATTGCCAGGTCGGCTCCGGCATTGTCTGCCAGTAGCGGAACGCCTTGATCCGCCAGTCGGTCAGCCAGGTTGGCTCGTTTTTCTTCGCAGAAATGTGGCGGATGGTGTCCTCGCTCAAGCCCGGCGGCGTGGACTCGGTTTCCACGTCGGTGACGAAGCCATATTTATATTCCTGTTTGACCAGGTTTTCGATTGTGTCGGTCGCGGTGCTCATCGTTCTAAAGTTTATTTTTTTTGGCGCACTCCGGGCAATTGCCGTGAATGGCGATATCAAAATGTTCGGCCTCGAAACCTTTCGGCAGTTTCATGGCTTGCGCCGGCAAATCCACATCAAACACGGTGCCGCAGGCATCGCAATGAAAATGGCCGTGTTCATGCATGTTCGGACAATAGCGCGTTGCCCCGCGATCCAGCGTGACTTGCCGCGCCAGACCGGACTTCACCAGTGCGTCGAGACAATTGTAAACTGTCGCGTGGGAAATGTCCGGCATCGTTTTTTTGGCGCGGATGAAGACTTCCTCGGCGGTTGGGTGGTCCCGTTTGTCCACCAGCACGTCATACACCTGCTGGCGTTGGGGTGTCAGCCGCAAACCGGTCGCGCCCAACTGTTCAGTCAGGTGCTGTCCATCTTGCGGTTGGCTGCGCGCCTTCATCCTAAAAATCTACTTCACGGTACCCGCAAGTCAAGATTTAGAACAATTCTAAATTGAGCTGGGCGCAATGCCGTTTTTCAAGCCCTCGGGGTGCTATTTCTGAAACACGTGGACGCGCGCGGGCGGCAGGTTCCACCAGACAATTTGGGAGGCGAGCAGCCGGAAGTCGTCCGTGCCGCGGCTGCGATCCTTGACGAGGTGATAACTGTATTGCACCAGCCGGCCGCGCGGCTCGAGGATCGCGCGGATTTTATGCGCGAGTGCATCCGCCTGCGCTTTGGGGAAGTTCAGCAGCGGCAGGCTGGAGATGACCGCGCCCACGGTCAAAACCGGTTCTGGCAGGCCGGCGAGAAGCGTGTCTAACTCCCACGCGTCGCCGGCGATGACGCAGGCGCGCGGAAGTTTTTTCTGGAGCCGTTTGGCGAGAGTGGGATTGTGCTCAATGGCGATGAGCCGGTCTTCACGAAGTCCGAATTTAAGTAGCGCCGCGGTGACGGCCCCTGTGCCGGGTCCCAATTCGAGGACAAAACTTTCCGGGTTGCGCGGGAGCCAGCGTGCCATCGCGGCGCCAAGCTGAGGCGAACTCGGCGCAACTGAGCCGGTGCGCTGCGGATTCACGAGCCATTCACGGAGAAATAGCGTCGAATCTGCCAGGGCTGCGATGATTTTTTTTGCCATGCGTCTGCTGATTGTGGCGCCAGTGTAAATTAACTCTGTGCTTTTGCACCAACGAAAATCGTTTCGATCACGGAGCGGCGTGGGAATTTTTTTTAAGCTCCGCCTTGAGGGCGGTGCGCCGGGCTTGCCAATCCAACCAGCTCGGTTCCCAGGCGGCCCCGGCGAAATGGGTTTGGGCGGATGGCCAGAGCGCGTCCAAGGTTTTCATCGTGGCCGCAAACGCCTCCGGCTGACGCCATTTCAACTGCGCCTCGGCTAGGTTAAGCTGGTTATCGGGATAGTCTGGCGCGAGAGCAACGGCGCGTTCAAGCCATTCGCGCGCCTTGTGCTTGCTGCCCACGCTAAAGGGCCAGCCTGGGGCTTGAAAATAAAGCTCGCCCAGATTGCGCGCCGGACCGGCAAAATCGTAGTGTTCGTCCAGCTCCGCCGCCCGCGCGAACTCGCGTTCGACTTCATGGACCAGTTTATAGGCCGCGAGGGACGGGGCTTCGGCCTGAGCGAGTTCACCGAGGTTCATGCCGAGATAATAATGGCCGGGTGCGGATTGGGGTTCCCTCGCCAGCAACTGGCGGCAGGCCGCAATGCCGGTGCGTGCGAGTTCGGCACGCTGCGCTGCGTTCGTGGCTAATTCACAATAATCAAAACTTTTGTGGGCCAGAATAACGGCGTTCGTGGCATTATTCGTTGCGGATTGAAACTGCGCGAGGGCTAGAAAATATTCTTTTTTCGCTCGGTCGGCGAAAATCCGGTTCGCCATCACCTGCCCTTGGACGATCGGGGTCGCTGCCAGCAGCAGGGCTGTCAGGAAGGCCGGAATGGGCAGTTTCAAAGGCATGTGGCAGTCAATTAGCTGTTGCCATCGTGACGGAGTATTTTATACTGGGCAAGTGAGATTAAGCTGGAATTTTCTGCGGCTGACACTGCTTGCGGCGTTGCCGTGGGCTGGTGCCGGCTGTAGCGGACTGAATTCCAGCCAGAGTGTCTCTCCATTGGACTTTTTGCTGCCGGGAGCGGGTCATATTATTAAAGCCGCCCCGCCCGCAACAAATGCGCCAGTTTTATTCCCTGAAATCATTACTGAGGTCGTCGCTGTAAATTAAATTATGCGTTTCCCATTCGCGCTGACGAAGAAAATCGCCAGCCATATCATCAAACACAAGGTCCGCAAGACGCCGAAATTCGCGATGGTGTTGCAGCTCGAACCGCTGCACACCTGCAACCTCACCTGCACGGGCTGCGGGCGGATCCGCGAGTATTCCACGTCGCTCAAGGACATGGTGCCGCTGGAACAATGCCTCCAGGCCGCCGTCGAATGCGACGCGCCGATGGTTTCCATCTGTGGCGGTGAACCTCTGATTTATCCGAAGATCGAGGAACTCATCAGCGGCCTGCTGGATCAGGGTCGCGTGCTTTACATCTGCACGAACGGCATGTTCATGCGCAAAAAAATGCGCGATTATCTCGCCGCCGTTTATTCACCGGCCAGCGAGCCGATGCTCCTGCAGTTGCTCGCCGGCAAATTAATTTCGGATAAGGAAGCGGAAGTCATCCGCAAATCCGACAACGCTGCGAAGAGTAAAGCCGTCATCCGTCCGACCAAGTGGATGTATTGGAACGTCCATGTGGACGGTCTGGAATTTACGCATGACTTGATTGTGGAGCGCGAAGGCGTGTTCAAGGAATGCATCGAAGCCATCAAGATGGCGAAGATTTGCGGCTATCAGGTCGCCACCAACACGACGGTTTATCGCGAAACTGACGTGGCGGAAATCGAGGACATGTTCAAGTATTTGAGCTCGCTCGAAGTGGACGGCCACACGATTTCGCCCGGCTACGATTACGACGCTGCAAAAAAAGACATGGTTTCCCGTCTGGGTAAGGATCCCAAGCAGTTCTTCCTCACGCGCGACATGACCCGCCAGAAATTCGCCAAGATCCAGGACTGGGGCAAGGCCTTCACCATTTTCGGCACGCCGGTGTATCAGGAATTCCTTGCCGGCAAACGCGAATTGACCTGCACCGCTTGGGCAATTCCCACCTACAACGTCAAGGGCTGGAAAGCCCCGTGCTATTTGATGACCGACGGCCATTATGCCGGTTATCAGGAAATGTTGACGAAGGTGCAGTGGGAAAAATACGGCGTCGTCAACGGCGTTGCGCGCGACCCGCGCTGCGAACATTGCATGGTGCATTGTGGCTACGATCCCAGTGGCGCGCTCGGCACCAATTATCAATCCGGTGACAATTGGAAAAATTTCAGATACAACTTCGGCGCAAAACCCAAGCCGTTCCCCGCCTCTGCGGAGCTGGCTAAGCGCGCGTTCAACGGCGCCACCATCGGTAAGGGCCATCTGGCCGAGGCAAAAGCCATCATTAACTCGCCCGCCGCCGGGGCGCGTGGCGCCTTCGCGAACGAAGTACATCACGAAGCGCATGTGGCCAGCCATTGCGGCACGAGCGATACCACCGAGCGGGATGAATTGCTGGAAAAAATCAAGGACGTGAAAAAGGCGGAATAGTTGCTGCTCGCAAACGTTTAACGGAATCCATTATCAAAGCGCGTCAGTCATGACGCGCTTTTTTTGTCCAACCGGGGCCGTACGGCGGCGGCCCATCTCACGGGATTGGCTTTTCTGCTTTCGCCGGCGACAGGATGCCGCGGGACACAGTCCGGCTCCCGCGGGTGCCGGTTAGCTTAAAAAAATCTTTTGGCCATTTGCTCCATCGCATAGCTTGGCGGTGTGCCAAGTGAACTGCGCCCGTCGACACCGCCGCCACGCGTCCTCATTGTGGATGATGATCCCGGCCAGCGCAGTCTGCTGGACTCATTTCTGCGCGGTCAGGGATTTGAAACCGTCCTGGCGGATTCCGGCGAACGCGCCCTGGAACTTCTCCCGGCGGGAAATTTTTCCATGATGATTTCCGACGTGCGGATGCCGGGCCTGTCCGGGCTTGAAACGTTGCGCCGCGTGCGTCCGCACTTTCCGTCGCTGCCCGTATTGCTTGTCACTGCCTACGCCGACATCCGCGAAGCCGTGGTGGCCATGCGCGATGGCGCGCTGAATTATCTCGCCAAGCCGATTGATCTAGATGAACTGCTCACCACCGTGCGGCAGGCCACCGGCCTTTCGACCGTCGCACCGCTGCATCTGGGGACCGCAAAAAAACTGCCGTCCCATATCGTCGCGCAAAGCCCGCTGACGAGGGCCTTGTTTCAGGACCTCGCGCTGATTGCACCTTCGGAAACGCGCGTGCTCATTACCGGCGAAAGCGGCACCGGCAAGGAGGTCGTTGCCGATATGCTTCATGCGTGGAGCGCCCGTGCGCCCGGCCCGCTCATCAAAATTAACTGCGCGGCCATTCCCGAAACGCTTTTGGAAAGTGAATTATTCGGTCATGAGAAGGGAGCGTTCACCGGCGCGAGCGCTATGCGCCTCGGTCGCTTTGAGGAGGCGGATGGCGGTACGATCTTTCTCGATGAGATATCCGAGATGTCACCGGGTCTGCAGGCGAAACTGCTGCGCGTAACGCAGGATGGAAAATTCCAGCGTATCGGCTCCAACCGCGAAATCCGCACCAACGCGCGCATTCTCGCCGCGAGCAACCGGGACCTTGAAGCCGAGGTCAGGGCTGGGCGGTTCCGCGAGGATCTGTTTTATCGCCTGAACGTCGTGGAACTGAACCTGCCACCCTTGCGCGAACGGCGCGAGGACATTGTGCCGCTGGCAAATTTGTTCGCGGGAGAATTCGCCCGCAATCGGGCGCGGCTGACGGAGGCCACATTGAACTGCCTCCAAAACTATCCTTGGCCCGGCAATGTTCGGGAACTTCGCAATGCCATCGAACGCGCCGTGCTCCTCTCGCAAAGTGAATTAATTCTGCCCGAACATTTGCCGGCCAAATTGCGCGAGGCCGCCAAAGCCGCGGCGCCGCTGCCGTCCGTGGACGCCCAGACCATGGACGAAATCGAGCGCCACGCAATTCTCGCTGCGCTGCGCCAGCACCAGCATAACCGCACCGAAACCGCCAAAGCCTTGGGCATCAGCCGGCGTGCGCTGCTCTACAAATTGCAGCGTCTCCGGCAGCAGGGATTTGAGTTTGACTGAGTCGGGCGTCAGCGGTTCAGCAATTCGCCCAAATCCAGCGGGCGCGTGAACATTGCCAGTTCGCCATCCGGTGTGCGCGGCCATTCTGTTGGGGGCCGGTCCCGGTAAAGCTCTAGGCCGTTGCCGTCCGGGTCGCGCAGATAAATCGCCTCACTCACGCCATGATCGGCTGCCCCGTCAAGTTCCAGACCCGCCGCCAGCACCCGGCGCACGGCATCCGCCAACTCGGCGCGATCGGGATACAAAAGGGCAACGTGATACAGTCCCGTGCAGCGTGGCGGCGGCGGGGACCCTCCTGCGCTCTCCCACGTATTCAAGCCGATGTGATGATGATAACCGCCTGCGGAAACAAACGCCGCCTGCGTGCCGAAACGTTGCTGCAATTCAAAACCTAACACGCCGCAGTAAAACGTCAGCGCGCGATCGAGGTCGGCGACTTTCAGGTGAACGTGGCCGATGCGGACGCCGGAATGAATCGGCTGAGTGGGAGGCTGCGTTTTCACGCCCCGACTATAATTCAGCCCGGCACCGCATGCGACAAATTATCATGGGGCGGTGAATTGCCAGTGGTCGTCAGGTTCCAGAACAGAGCGCGGGCCGTAGCCGTCCAGCCACGCCAAGGCAGACGCGTCGCCGCGGAGATACGCGTCCCAAAACGCCGTGGACAACGCAAGCATCACCCGATGATGATTGGGGTTGCGTGGTTCGCGGTCACCGGGTAGTGCGCTGTCGCTGAAAGCGGAATGTTCCGCGTTGTGGAGCACTGCCTCGTATTTGGGTGCGCCGCGTAACGCCGGATACACCGAAAGGCGCGCTTTCACCTCGGTGTTACCGATGGGCGCGATATCCTTGGTGCCGGTCATCAGCAGCCACGGAATGTTTACCCTCCCAAACGCCTTGGCCACACTAATGCCGCGGGGCGGGCTAGGGCTGAAGGCCAGCGCCGCGCGGATCCGCAAATCGGTAAATTTCTGGCCTTTGATGGGCAGGGTTTCGCCGCTAACAGCCTCCGTTGTCGCCGCGCCGAAGGAATGGCCGGACATCCCGATCCTTTCCAGATCCAGACGGTTGGCGAGCGGATGAGTTTTGTCCGTGTTCCAGATCTGAAGCTGGTTGAGCACGGCGCGAACGTCATCCACGCGCAGCAGGAAATTATCGAGTGAGGATGCCTTCTTCATGGCGCGCAGCCGTTGAGCCGGTGGCTTGTCTTTCCACACGGAATCATCGCTGCCCGGATGCTGGAGGAATACCGCGACATAGCCGCGTGCGGCCCAATGCTCCCCAAGGAATGCGTTGCCCGCGCGCGTGCCGCCGAGACCATGACTGAATAAAACTACCGGTTCCGGCGTCGTGTTCGTGGGCAGATAGACGCGAATAGGCAGATCTCGGTGGCGTGCTGCGTCGTTCACGGTCATATCCACCTGAGCCGTGGGAAACCCTGGGTCCACCGCCAGCGGGTTGTAGGCCGCCGCCTGCAGGACGAAGGGAAAAACTGCAGCCAGCCACAGCCCCCAAATTAGCGGTGAGTTAAATCGCATGTCAATCAGGACGCAAGTCCTGTCCGGAATGTTACCAAAGGAATAGCGCTTGGCCAACTCCCCGCGCCGAGGTGACGCCTGAGGCGTGGGGCGGGGTTCAACCCCATTTTATTTTTCAAGGGACGTGGTGTAAGGTGAGGGAGATGGATTCGAACCTGACACAGTTTGTCGAGGAAATCTGGCGGTATCAGCCCATCATTATTGTGCTGTTCGTTGGCGGGTTTATAATTCTTGTGCTGTCGGTGATTGATACCCATCGCCACCGGAAAAAAATACAAAAAAAGCGGCATCGGACCAAACACCATTAACGGGACAAATCGTCAGCGATATCCCTCCTGTCAGATCTTCGGGAACAATCCAAGTTTGGTATGCTATTTAGGCCGTATCAACGCGCCCCAAAACGCCGGCGAAAGCCGCCGGATCTCGGAGCTGTGCTGGGAAAGTGACGCTCGTTGCCACCTTCGCGATTCCCGCTGACCGGCTCGCGTTGCGGTTGCGCGGCGCTGCCGCCTTGGGGGGGGCGGCTATTATATTGCGGCCGGCCGCTTTGCGGTGGGCGTGGTTGGGCTGAAGGGCGGTGAGAATGTTGCTGGCCGCGTTGTTCCTGGCGCGGCGGCCGCGAGCCGCGCGGTTGAGGGCGCAGGGGGCGGCGTTCTTCGTCCGCGGGATTGTAGGGCGGCGCCGAGGCGGTGTAATTGAAGCCTTCCGCTTTTTTGCGCACCAGGCCGCGGCCGATGAAGCGTTCGAGGGCGCGGAGTTCGCCGTGATCTTCGTTGGTCACGAAGCTGATGGCGTCGCCGATGGCGTTCGCGCGGCCGGTGCGGCCGATACGGTGAACGTAATCCTCAACGTGCATTGGAAAATCGTAGTTTACGACATGCGAAATGCCGTCCACGTCTATGCCGCGGGCGGCGATATCCGTGGCCACAAGCACGCGCACCGCTCCGGACTTGAAATCCTGCAAGGCGCGCAGCCGCTGGTTTTGCGACCGGTTGGAGTGGAGCGTGGCCGTCTTGATCCCCGCCTGTTCCAATTGGCGTGCCAGCCGGTCCGCGGCATGCTTCATCCGCGAAAATATCAGCACCATGTCCATGTTGGGTTCTTTCAACAAATGGATGAGCAGCGCCGTCTTCAAATGCCGCGGCACTTCGTAGACGAGCTGCGTGACCGTCTCGGCGGGATTCGCGCGGCGGCCGATCTGGACGATTTTCGGCGCGTGTTGAAATTCGTGGGTGAGGCCTTCGATCTCTTTTGAGAGCGTCGCGGAGAACATCAGCGTCTGTCGCTTTTTCGGCAGCTGGCGGACAATCTGCCGGATGGACGGGAGAAATCCCATGTCCAGCATGCGGTCAGCTTCATCGAGGACCAGAAATTCGAGACCCGAAAAATCGCCGTTGCGGCGGCCCAGCAAATCAAGCAGGCGGCCGGGGCAGGCAACCACGATGTCCGTATTGGAGCGGAGCGCGCGGATTTGCGGCTGCTCGCCCACGCCGCCGAACACGGTGGCAATGGTGAGCGGAAGATGTTTGGCGTAGGCACGAATGTTCTCTTCGATCTGCACGACGAGTTCGCGCGTGGGTGCCAGGATCAGCACGCGGGTGCGGCGGTTCGGACCGGCGGCGGCTTGGGCGGCGGCCAACTTGGTGAGCATGGGCAGCGTGAACGCTGCGGTCTTCCCGGTCCCGGTCTGGGCAATGCCAATCAGATCATGGCCGGCGATAATTGGCGGGATGGCGGCGGTCTGAATCGGCGTCGGTTCGGTATAGCCGGCTTCTTTGACGGCCTGTAAAATTTGGGGCGCGAGGCCGAGAACTTCAAATGACATAACGGAAAAAGTGTAAGGACTGGGAGCGGTTTGGCACGCTCGAATCTGGGACGAAACGGACGGGACGGGGGGATTATTTCAGACGCCAGGTGATGCGCGCCTTGTTCAGGTCATAGGGCGACATCTCCATTTTAACGCGGTCGCCGACGGTTAGGCGCACCCAGCGTTTTCGCATCTTCCCGCAGATGGTCGCAAGCACCACGTGCTTGTTTTCCAATTCGACGCGGAACATCGTGCCTGGCAGGACGGTTTGAACCCGGCCTTCGACTTCGATGTGTTCTTCTTTGGTTGGTGCTCTCATGCAGACGGACCGATGAAAATAAAAAAAGGCGGGATTCAGTTCACCCGAACCCCGCCCTGAAAATCCTAAAACGGATTAGTAACGTTCGCGACGGCCAGCGCCTCCGCCACCGCCGAATTCGCGACGGCCGCCACCACCACCGCCACCGGGAGCGCGTTCTTCACGCGGGCGGGCAACGTTGACGGTCAAGGCGCGTCCATCCAACTGCGCGCCGTTCAAGGCGGCAATGGCTTTCTGCGCTTCGTCAGCCGTGCTCATGGTCACGAAACCAAAGCCACGGGGGCGGTTGGTCATGCGATCCATCATCAGGTTGGTTTCCGTGACCGTGCCGTGCGCCGCAAAAGCGTCGTTCAGGTCGTTTTCGGTGGTATTGAAGGAAAGATTTCCCACGAATAATTTGTTGCTCATGTGATGTATTTTACTGTCCGACTAACACTGCACTCACCAGACTGTTTCCGATTATCGGATTTCAAATCATCACTGAAACTAAGTTCACTTGAAGATTTACCATGCCGTGGGACTGACAAGCTATCTAACAGATGAGGTGAGCATGGACTCTTTCCGGCCAAGCACAAGCATTATATTTGCAAATAAATTAGCGCATCTTCACCAGCCAGCCCGAAAATGATTTCATTTCGGTCATTTACAACGTCCTCGCGCCGTCACATGATGCCGCTGGCTGCGGAGAAACTAATCATTCCGCACACAGATAAACGACAACGTAAACACATACTATGGCTAAAAAAGCTGTTAAATCCAAAGCTAGCAAACCCGCTCCGAAAAAAGCCGCCGCCAAAAAGGTCGCCGCCAAAAAGAAGTAACGCAGCTCGTTATTGTCTCTCCTGAACTTAAAACAGGAGAGACAAGCTTCTTCTTCTTCACCCAATCATCCCGCCGCGCACGTGCGTCTCGCGGGATTCTTTATCGGATAATTGCTGTCACCATGAAACTCACCCAAGCTCAGGTCTGGAAAAAAGACGGACAATTTATCCGCATCGTCCGCCTCGAACGATTGGAAGTGGAATATAAATCCCATCCCAGTCTCACTAGCAAGGCCGGCACCAAAGTGGTCACCAGTAAAAAAGATTTTTGCCGCCTGCTCAAAGGCGCACAGTTGCTGACCGCCGGCAAGAAATCCCCGGCCATCAACGAAGCGGACGTGGACGCCGTGGCACAATAAGTGGCCCGCTTGCAACGCGCCGCCGTCAACCACTACGCCACGCTCGGCCTGGACCGTCGCTGCACGGTCGCGCAAATCCGCGCCGCCTATCGCGCGCTGGCCAAGCAGCATCACCCCGACTTAAATCCGCATTCGTCCGCCGCCAGTGCCCGCACGCAGGCGCTAAATGCCGCCCACGAAATTTTAAGCCGCCCCGACTTGCGCGCGGCTTACGACGGCGAACTGGATGCACCCGGAAAATCTTCCCCGCGGGCGGGCGGAACAACGCTACAGCGCCACGTGTCGCAGGATGTGTTTCTGCGCCTCGAAGATTTTATCCGCGGCGTTACCCGCGAGGTGCGCATCCACGATCCCGTCAATCCCCATGGCGTGGAGCTTTACGAGCTCATCGTGCCGCCGGAAACCGCGCCCGGAACCCGCTTTCGCATTCCGCGCAGCGAACCGTTTGCCGGCGGTTTCGTGCAGTTGCGATTGAAGGCGCAACCCGATTTCCGTTTTAAGGTGCGCGGTTCGGATTTGCGCTGCGATTTAAAAATCAAAAGCGACCGCGCGGCGCAAGGCGGCATGGAAAGGATTCGCGGCCTGACCGGCTCAATGGTTAGCATCCCGATTCCCCGAGGTGTTTCGCGCGGTGAAATCCTCCGCATTGGGAACGAAGGCTTGCCCCGCCCCCGCGGCGGGCGGGGGGATTTGCTCGTGCGCGTGACTTACCGCGTTGAAATTCATATCGGTCGCTTCGGCAAATAAATTTGCTCCGGCATTTACAATCCTCAGGCCGCACCGCACGATGGGCTTCCCGCCGGAGAAAATTCCATGCCGGAGGCGAGTCAACCGCAGAACCAGATTAAACGTTATGGGCGATAAATCCCCGAAAGCGACACAGAAGAAGTCCGGCCAGAAAAACGCCAAGACCAGCAGCGCTAACCAGAAGAAGAGCGCCGCCGTTGCGGCCAAATCCTCCGCCGGCAAAAAAAAGTAACAGCCGGTCACCCCTTGTCTCTCTTGGCATAAAATCAGGAGAGACAATTTTTTCAACCGTCGGCGCTGGGTTGCCATGCCTTCATCGCCTCGCGAAAAGGCCTCGCGGAAGGGCTTGCACCCCATCGGTTCGGATTTTTTTCTCCTGGGCCGCCGTATCCACGACCCCTGCTTGCGGCAAACCACGGAGAGATGCTAGTCTTCACCGCATGATCACCGATACCCTGACCCAATGCCGCCGTTACACGGATTTGTCCCCGCGCTTCGCCGCCGCTTTTGATTTTCTTGAGCAACTGCCTGCGGACAAACCCGATGGCCGCTTCGACATTGAGGGCGATGATTGTTTCGCACTCGTGCAGAGCTATATCACCCGGCCTCTGTCGCAGGCGAAATTTGAGGCGCATCAAAAATATATTGATATCCAATTCATTCAAGCCGGCCGCGAAACCATACTTTGGTCGCCCCGCGCCGCCCTCATGCGGGTGACTGAGCCTTACGTTGCCGAGCGCGACATCGCCTTCTTTGCAAATCCGCCGCAGTGGACACCTGTCAATTTATCCGGCGGACAATTCGTAATCTTCTTTCCTGAAGACGGACACGCCCCCGGCGTCGAATCCGGCGTCGCCACGGAAGTGCGTAAGACTGTCATCAAGGTTCGCGTCTGAAAACGCGCCGCCGAAGTGGCGCTTGTCTCCGGGCGCGAAATTTTGTTATGGTCCGTTTTTATGAGTAACCCTGCCTGCCCGATGTGCGAGATGACCGAGGTTTTGGAATTCCCCGATAAATGGGAATGCGTCACCTGTGGCCATGAATGGGCGCGCGCCGCGGCCCCGGAAACTGTGGACGACCCGCGCGTCGTCAAGGACGCCCATGGCAACGTGCTCGCGGATGGCGACTGTGTCATCTTGATTAAGGATTTGAAACTTGGCGGCTCGCAGGTGCTCAAGGGCGGATCAAAGTCCAAACCCATCCGCTTGGGCGAGGGTGACCACGAGATCTCTTGCAAAGTGGATGGCATCGCCGTAGGGCTCAAAGCCTGCTTCGTCAAGAAGGCGTAACCGAGTATGGCGGCGGGAGCTTGACGCTGGCGGGAAGCGCTGGGCCCCGTGCTTCATCCTCTGCCTCTGCCCCGTTCTATTTTCCGCCGCCGGCGGATTTCGTCTTTTCTTTCAACGGCCAGCATTTACGCTGGCGCCATGAGTCATTTGCAACGCGCCATTGAGGAGTCCATTGCCACGCTGCGCGGCCTCTCCGCGCTGGAGGAGCCGCTGGATCGCGCGGCGCAGCTGGTTTTGCGGAGTTTGACCTCCGGCAAAAAACTGTTGGTCTGCGGAAATGGCGGCAGTGCCTCGGACGCCACGCATCTGGCCACCGAATTCCTCTGTCGCTTCATGGGTGACCGCCGGCCGTATCCCGCGATCTCCCTCACAGCCAACGGGGAGTTCATGACGGCCGTTTGCAACGATTATCACGCCGATGAAATATTCGCGCGCCAGGTCTGGGGCCTCGCGGAGCCCGGCGACGTCCTCATCGCCCTCACAACGAGCGGGAAATCCAAAAACATCCTGCGCGCGCTGGAAGAAGCCAAACGCAAAGGCGTCGATAGCATTGCTATTCTGGGCCGTGATGGCGGTTTTACCAAAGGAGTGGCGACCATTGATTTGGTTGTGCCGGGCAGCGTGACGGCACGGATTCAGGAGGCGCAAAAAGTGCTGTTCCACGCCCTCTGTGAAATGGTTGAGGAAAAACTGCCCAAGGTGTAACCACGCGGGTTACGAATGGATGTAAGTGCTGCAGGCGTGGTAAATCAGGATGGTGTCCACGGCACCCCAGATCAGCGCGCCAAACGTAGCGCAAACCAGGCCGATAATGCGCTGAGGCTTCGCGGGGTTCCAATAAAATCGTTCCTGCCGGCGCGCCACGAAGGAATACCACAGCCCAAATGGCGCACTGCCCGCGCCGATGATGGGCAACAGGCTCATTAGCCCCAGCACCAGGCAGCGGGTGGACGCCTTCATCATTGTGATCTCTTGGGCGGCAATGGTGGGGACGGGCTTCATTTGATTTCGGAGGTTGTGCCTGCCGCGGCATTTGTGGGCGAACCGTTCAGCCGCTTGATTTGCTGCTGCTCCAGAAATTTCACCTCGCGATGGAGATGGTAGAGCGCACGGCTTTCCGCAGTGACTAGAATCAGCATGATCGCGAGCAAGGCGATAAAAACCACTGTCGCCAGTCCGCGTTCGCTGCTGCGTCCAAAAGGTTTGCGGCGTGTTTTCATGGTGTGGCTGGCGCGGCTTCAAAAGTAAACCGTAACGACACCGCTGCTTCCTTGCGCCGCGGCGTGACTTCCAGTTCCCAACGCCACGCGGTCACGTTGGCGCGCATCTCGGTTTTCATAGCAGACATTTTGACGTTCGCGAGCAGCAGCCGGGAATGGTTTTGAACCGACACATCCCGCCGCAGTTCGCCCGCCGCAAAGCGATAGAAAACTTCCCTCCCCTTTTCGGGAATCGCCACGGTTTCGCCGGCGGCTGTGGTTGTTTTTAAAATAGTTCCCGTCGCGGCCCGCACATCTGCGCGCCAGCCCTCGCCCGCACGCAGGGCTGCCGCAATTTCATCCGCCGAACAAATCGTCGCCTGTGTGTGGTCCCAGCAGAAATAAAACGCGGCTGTGCCGATCCCGAGCAGAATGCCCAGCACCGCGACATACACGAGACATTCGATGAGTGTGACGCCGGACTGGCGGCGGCCAGTTGCAATGTCCATTCGAGGTTTCATGGGAGTGAGGCTTCGCGGCTGACCGTGCCGACGCCATGTTTGTTGTCGGAATCCCATTCGAGGCGCAGATGATTTCCGGTTTTAGTCAGTTGAAAATGCCCGGCCGGCAGTCCCGCGGCGGCGCCGGCGTGGACGGAATAAGGTTGCGAACCACTGGGAAGATTTTTGCCGGCGCCGGCCGCGAGAATTTCCATTTCGCCGTCCACGATTTCGTTGAGGACGCTGCGGTAGTATTCCATTTTGAGCACCTGTCGTTCGCGGGCAAAGGAATAGCCCAGCGGCAAGACTGCGATGGTCAAAATCGCCAGACCGACGAGGAGATCAATTTGGAGAAAACCCTGGCGGGGGCGTGGTGGTGGGCAGGATGAAATGGGCCGTTTCGTTTTCATGTTGCATCCAGCACTCCTTTCAAAATCATCACCAGCATGCCAAACATCGCCGTGGCGATCAGGCCCACCACCAATCCGTTCAGGACGACTAGTCCGCTGGTGACCGCGTGCGTGGCGGCTTCCTCCTGTTGAAACGCCTTCGCATCGAGCGCTTCATGCCAGCCGCGCAGCGCCTCTAAAAATCCACCGTGCGCATGGACGGCGTTGGTGAGCCGCCAGTGAAATTCGCCGGTGTCGTCGAAAGTGCGGAGGGCGTCATCCAACTTCGCGCCGTTTGCGAGCGCTGCGAGGACGCGGCGGGGGCGGCGTCGGCAAATCTCGTTCGCCGTGGATTCGCCCGCCAGCCGGATAGCCTCAGCTTCTGGCACGCCGCTGTCGAGCAGCACAGCCAGCATAGCGGAAAACGCGCGCAGTAATTTTTTCTGCTTCCAAGGCACGCGCCAGGCAATTAGATCTACGAGAGGAACGGAGCGGAATTGAAACCGGCGGACCAGCCCCGGCCCGCCGACATAGACCAGCGCGACCATCGACAAAGTCAGGAACAGCAGCGCCTCAAAGCCGACCAATACGTGTGCGTCGTTGAGCGCAAAAACAAAGCGGGTGAACCGCCAGACATGGATACCCATACCGGCCGCCACATCTTTAAATTTAGGCAGGATAAAGATTGAAAGCATTGAAATCAGCCAGATGGCGATCGGGGCGAAAATGAGCAGAATGGCCACCATATAGTGCATCGTGGTGCGAACCGTGTCTGGGCCGACCCGTAGAACTTCGCGGCAGGCGGGGAGGACTTTTTTCAGGTTCCCCAGCTTTTCGCCGGCGCGCAGCATGGCGTTGACTTGGGGTGGCAGAAAGCTGGGAACGGCTTCCAGCGCTTCGCCGAGCCGGGCGCCGTCATCGAGGTGCGCGGCCAGCATATAAAAACGCACGCCCATCACCCGGTCGTGGCTTTCAGCTGCGGACAAAATGGCCGATTCAATGGGTTGGCCTCGCTCCAGCGCCATTTCCAGCAAATCGAGAAAAAACCGCGCGCGGTCGCGCCGCTGCATCGGCAGCGAAAGCAGAAAATGCACCACCGCCGAAAAGGCACCGCCGGGCAGGAGGATTAAAACGGCACACACCAACAAACCGCCTAATGATATTAAAATATCGCTCATGGTTTTAGGGGTTCAGGAACGGTCAGTTTCCGCTCAGGTTGCTGACCATGCAAATCATCGGCAAAAACATGGAGATGACTAAAAAAGCCTGGGAAATCACCACCACGCCAAGGAACAGCGAGGCCATGGGTAATACCGAATAAAGCGCCACCTCGGTGCGGTACAGTGCCCGCGAGTGATAAATCTCGGCGGCGCGCTGGAAGCCTTCGGTCAGATTTTCGCCAGCGCCGGACACGATCCAGACAAACATCGGCGGGATCATTTTATTCCCCGCCGCGACTTCGGAAAACTTGGCGACACCGCCGGCAAGATTTTTTTTCCACCGCTGCAAGTCGGCTGCGGCTGCCGGGCTGGTTTCAAGCTGTTCGGCGAGGCTGATGGCATCTGGCAGGCTGATGCCATTTTTCAGCAACAAGTTGATGGCTGATGCGATTCTCGAGATGGTGGCTTCCTTGAACGCCGGCAGCCGCCAGAGAATTTTCCCCCGCACGGTCGGCAGAAAGATGACCGCCAGGAAAATGAGAAATAACAGGCTGATCGCGACGGGGAAAACCCAGATGGATTGCAAGGTGGTGAGCGCAAAAAGGGTGGCGCCCGGAAGGCTCACGCCCATGCCGGAATAGATTTCTTTGAATGCCGGGCCGATTACGCAGTTCCACGCGAAGGCCAGAATCAACGAAATCATAAACGCAACGAACATCACAATGAGCGGATAGGTCATCATGCTTTTGAGGCGGGTCCAAACCTGATTTTGTCGCTGAAAATAATCCGCGAGCATCGTCAGCGCGCCCGGCAGGTCGCCGCTTTTGATGCCGACGAGAATCATGCGCTTGTATAATTCGGGCAGCCGCCGCGCCGCGAGCGCATCGGCCATTGGGGTGCCGCGGGCCAGGTCGGCTTCGAGCGCCTGCAGCTCGTCGCGTAACGTGCCACGGCGCATTTCCTGGCAGAGGCGGCGCAGCGCGCCTTCCAGCGGTATCCCGTCGCGCAGCATCGCGGACAGCTGCTGGTTGAAGAAGGCCAATTCGTCGTGTTTCATAAGCCGAATACGCGTTTAAACTCCGCCTCGTTGGTCTCACCCTGATTCACCAGCGAACGCGCCGAGGCGGCGAGCGTTTGCAGGGGCCCAATCGTCGATACGTCCCGCCGCCGGATTTGTTCGCGCAGGGGTTCATTCACTCGCAACCATTCGACGAGCGGCACCCGGCCGTTGTAGCCGGTGCGCAGACAACTGACGCAGCCGGCCCCGTCGCAGGCGAAACATGCTTTGCGGATCAGGCGTTGGTTCAAAACCAGTTCCACGGCGCTGGCCACGGCGGAAGGGTCGGCGCACATGGCGAGCAATCGTTCAAAAACGCCGCGACACGAGCCGGCATGCAGCGTGGAGATCACCAGATGCCCGGTGAGTCCGGCACGGACAGCCAGTTGCGCCGTGGCCTCGTCGCGAATCTCGCCGAGGATGAGCACTTGGGGATCCTGCCGTAGCAGATGCCGCGCGGCGCGGGCAAAGTCCAGCCCGATGGCTTCATTAATCTCCGTCTGCATGCTGCCCGGAACAATCTGCTCGACGGGGTCTTCAACTGTAATGATGTGACGTCCGCCCAGCGCGGCCAGATGCCGCAGACAGGCGTAAATGGTCGTGGTCTTGCCGCTGCCCGCCGGCCCCGTGAGCAGCATCAGTCCGGTGGTTTGCCGGAGAAATGTTTCCAGCTCCGCCTTGGCGGTGGCCGGTAAGGATAGTTCACCCAAAGTCTTCGCGGTTTCAGAATTAAACAGCCGGAGCACGATTTTTTCGCCGGTGATCGTTGGGTAAGTCGCCACGCGGAGGTCGTTATGGCATTTGAGTTCATCGTGCGGAATGCGGCCGTCCTGGGGTAGCATTTCCTGATACGTTTTCAGCCGCGCGAGAAATTTGATCCGGCCAAAGACGCGTTCGGCCACCTCGGCGGACAGTTCCGCGCCGGGTGTGATGACCCCGTCGAGCCGGAAAGCCACTTCCGCCACTTTGCCGCGCATCTGCAAATGGATGTCGCTGGCCCCGGCCTGCTCCGCCTGCAAGACCAATTCCTCCAGAATTTTCGGTGCCGACAGCGCCGTCGCGTTCTCCCCGCGCAGGGCCTGATTAATTTCTGAATTCATAATTCAATCCGCGGCTTCATTCTTTTTCGGCGACCAGATAGTGCAAACCGTGTTCGTCGGTCATGATCAACCGCAGCTGGTGGGGGAGCGCGGCGAGTTGGTGCCGCACAAACTGTTCCTTCTGGAAAACAACATGGGACGCCATCTTTAAAGACGGGGTCAAAACCAGCAACCCCACGACGAGCGCGCCGAAGCTCGCGCTCAATTTCCAGGCCAATGAGGGCAGACAGCGTTTGCGAACGGCTGGTGCCGGCGCGCGGCGGTGCAGATTCCAGCGCACCTGCGCGGGGAAATGGGCCCAATAATCGTCCGGTATTTCCGGCAGCGGAATGCTTTTCAACCGGGCATCGAGATCAAAATCGTTCATCGCGCGCCTCCGTTTGGGGCCAGCCAGGTTTTAAGTTTTCGCCGCGCGGCGAACACACGCCACGAAACGGTGGTTTCCGAGCAGCCCAAAATTTGCGCGGCTTCCGCGTGGTTCAGTCCGTCGTAAATCGTCAGCACCAAGGCGGCGCGTTGCTTGGCAGGCAGCTTCAGCAACGCGGCCTGCACCTGCTGCCGGCTCCCTTGATTTTCTGCCGACGTGTTTTCACCGTTCAAATGCTGGGCCGACATTTCCGCGGTAGAGTTCGCCTGCAGTTGGAAACGCCGCGACTCGCTTTGCCGCCAGTTCAGGCAGGTGTTCATCGCAATGCGATACAGCCACGTGGAAAATTTCGCCGTGCCGCGAAACGAGCCGATCTGCGCGTAGGCGCGAATGAACGACTCCTGCGCGAGATCATCGGCGTCGGCCGGCGATCCCGTCATCCGAAATGTCAGCGAATGAATCATGCGTTGATGTTGGCGCACCAGCGCTTCAAAGGCCGCCGGGCTGCCCTGTTGAGTCTGAAATACCAGTTCTGCGTCGGCGTCGGCCATGCCGCTTGGTTTTACAGGGTAAGACAATTCTGCCGCCGAAATCCTTTGATTTATTTTTTCACCGGGCCGTGGTGCGCGGCTGCCCATGGCTCCGCCCTCGAAATGGGGAAGCGTTAAGGCGGTCATGGGAAAAGAGTTTCAGCTGCGGCAGAAACGCCGTGCGCCCCGGCAACCATCCATGCCGGAAAGGGGATTCGCCGATCTGGCGCGCCGCGAGTTTCGTGGGCGGCGCGAGCTCATCGGCTTTTAAAATAATCCGGTTCGTTGCCGGCCTTCCATTTGATATTGCAGCCGATGCTGGCGGCCTGAAAGGTCGAGGTGTTTTTTCCCGCCAGCACGGCGTCGAGCGCCGCGCGTAAATCCTTACCCGTGACTGGAATGCCGTTGCCCGGTCGGCTGGCGTCAAACTGGCCGCGGTAAACCAGCCGCCGCCCCCGGTCAAAAAGAAAAATGTCCGGCGTGCAGGCGGCGCGATAGCTTTTGGCGACGGCTTGCGTTTCGTCGTAAAGATACGGGAACAGGTAGCCGGCGGATTTCACTTCGTCCTTCATCTTGGCCGGGCTGTCGGCCGGATACTGTTTCGCGTCATTCGAATTGATGCCCACGATGCCCACGCGCTTCGGCAAATAATCCCGTGCCAGTTGCGCCAGGCCGGCGCGGAGGTGCACGACGTAGGGACAATGATTGCACATGAAAATCACGACCAGCGCGGTCTGGTCCTGAAAGCTGGCGAGCGAGCGGAGGTTTCCGTCCGTGTCCGGCAATTTGAAATCGGGCGCCGCCGTGCCGAGCGGCAGCATGGTGGAAGGAGTCAAGGCCATGGGAAAACTATTAAGGCCAAAGTCCCAAAGTTCAAGACCCAATGTATTTTTGCGTTTCGTCCGGGGTGGGTGGTCACGGTTTAGTTGTGAAAATGGCTCGTAAATCCCGAATCCCATGGCGTAAATTTGTCGTCGTGGCCAAGAACATTGTTTATTTTGATCTGGAAACCCAAAAGTCCGCCGATGAAGTGGGCGGCTGGGGCAATATTTCCAAGATGGGCATGAGCATTGGCGTGACTTACAGCACGGCGCGCGGCGAATACAAAATCTACGGGGAGCCGCAGGTGAATGACTTGATCGCCGAATTGCAACGCGCCGACCTGATCGTCGGTTTCAACAACCTGCGTTTTGACTATGAAGTGCTGCACGGGTACTCAGCGCTCGACCTGACGCAACTCCCCACCCTCGACATGCTTGTCGTGTTGAATGAAAAACTCGGTCATCGGCTCTCGCTGGATTCCATCGCCACGGCCACCTTTGGGGTGGAGAAAACCGCCGAGGGCTTACAGGCGATTGAGTGGTTCCGGCAGGGCAAGCTTGCGGAAATCGCGGAGTATTGCTGCTACGATGTCAAAATCACGAAGCTCGTCCATGAATTTGGCGCGCAGCAGAAGCAGCTGCATTACCACAACCGCTTCGGCAAAAAACTGACCGTCCCCGTGAACTGGTAGGCCGGCGCCCTCAATGGGAACAGGCTTCCGGGTTGACTGTCTTTAAGTTTAAAACCGCCTCGCGTAGCGCTAGCGCCAGCACTTTTCTGTCCTCGGTGGTGCGCTGGAATGATCCAAAACGCAGCGTGGCCCGGACGGACTTTTTCCCCAGCAGGTTCAGCAGGTGCGGAAAAAACGTATGCTCCCCCCAGTAGCACACTTCTGTTTTCGGATTCCCGTCGTCCAGATCGTAGTGGATGCGCGCGATGGAAATGGGGTGGTCGCCGCGCAGGGCCGGCTCCAGCAGCGAGGAGCGGAAAGGCAAGACCCCGTCCCCGTCGGAGCTGGTGCCTTCAGGGAAAATCACCACCAAAATGCCCGCCTCCAGCGCGGACTGAATTTCATCATTCACCGCGCCCACATGCCCGCGCCGTTCGCGCTCGATGAACACAGTTCCCGCCAGGCTGGCCAGCCAGCCGAACAACGGCCACCGGCGGACATCCGCTTTCGAAACAAAGACCGAGGGCGCGCTGGCGCAGATGACGAGAATGTCGAGGTAGCTTAAATGGTTTGAAACCAGCAAGCCGGTTTGGGGAATCTCCCCGGTGATGGTTCGCCGGCAGTCGAAGACTTTCAAATGGCGCCGGCAGCAAAGATTCAGCCACGCCGCCCGCGCCGCCCGTCGGTGGGGCTCCTCCAAGAACGCCGTGGTGAAACCATAGATCACCACATTACCGGCGACTTGCAGCAGGAACCAGGCAAGTTTAACCGCAGCCCGAAAAGTCATGCGCGGATTTCAGACGCGAACCCGTGCTGCGTCAACTCAGAAATCGTTCGCGCGCGCCGGCCGGCATAGCCTCTAGGTCCAACAACGTGAGAAAATCAATCGTCCGGAACTGACGGTCGAGCGCGGGCGCGCCGCAGATTTTCGCACCGATGGTCAGATAGGCCCTAAGCAATTTGGGGATTTTCACTTCTGCCTCCGCGAGCCGGTCCAGCGGACATTCAAACGCCGCCGTCGGCTGTGTGCGCCAGGGCTGGTCGGCCAGGAAAGTATTGCGGCACAGTTCCGTGTAGACGGAAGCGCCCTCGCCTGCGTCCTGCGACGTCAGAGAACTGCAACCGATGAGGTAGCGCGCCCCGTGGTCCCTAGCGTAGTCCGCAATGCCTTTCCACAGCAGCCCCAGCACCACCAGATTGCGGTGTTGACGATGCACACACGCGCGGCCCAGCTCGATGATTTCAGGCCGCATCGGCTCAAACGCGCGGAAGTCAAATTCCTGTGCGGAGTAATAGCCAAGGTTTTGCGCCGCGCGGGTGCCGGTCTGCAAGCGGTACGTCCCCACAATCTGCTGCGTGGCCAGATGCTCCACGATCAAATGGTCGCACACCGCGTCAAAGGGATCGGCGTCGAGTCCCGTAGCGTAGGACTGCGACAAACCTTCGTTGAGCTCAAGGTTGAATACTTCGAAGCGCAGTTGTTGCGCCGCCTGGATTTCAACCGGCCGGCCGGCAATGCGGGCCGCGTATTGTACGGATGCGCCGACCAGCAGTCGGACGGATTCGGGTGTCTGATTCACTCCCGAATAGTGACAAACCTGTGTGACAGGAGCAAGGCGCTGAGGTTACAATTCAGCGACGGGCGGCCAGAAACTTTTCCACGTATTTGCCGAGCATATCCGCCTCCAGATTTACGGCGTCCCCCACTTTCCGCTCGCGCAACACCGTCAAATCAAACGTGTGCGGGATGATCCAGATGCGGAAACTTTTCTTTTGTACGGCGGCCACCGTCAGGCTGATGCCGTCCACGGCAATGGAGCCTTTGTGAACCACGTAGCGCATCACCTCCGGCGGCGCGGCGATGTCCAGAACGTGGTCTTTGCCCGCGTGTTCCAAGCGAATAATTTTGCCCAGCCCGTCCACATGGCCGGTTACGAAATGCCCGCCCAGCTCGCCGTTCGCGCGTAATGAACGCTCGAGATTCACGAGGGAGCCCGCTTTGGCGAATTGAAAATTGGTCCGCTGCCAGCTTTCCTGCAGCAGGTCAAACTGAACCAGTTTGAATTTGCCGCGCGTAGTTATTTTCACCGCCGTCAGGCAGCAGCCATTGACCGCCACGCTCGCGCCAATTTTCAAGCCGCGGCCGCAGATACCGGCGCGCACCGTCAGCCCGATGGATTTTTGGGTGGGCGTGATTTTTTTGATGACGCCCGCTTCTTCGACAATGCCTGTGAACATAAAAAGGATTCTGCAATCAATCCGCCCGCGCCGTCAGCAATAAATCGTCGCCAAGTCGGCGCCACGCCACGTCGCGCAGCGGAACTGCCGCGCGCAAGTTTTCCGCCCCCGCGCCCGCGACCCCGGGACGCGCGGCGCGACCGCCCAGAATTTTGGGCGCGTAGAAAAACGCCACGCGCTGCGCGTGGCCGCCGAGCAGAAACGAGGCGTTGACCTCGCCGCCGCCCTCCACCAGCAGGCTCGTCACCTGATCTGCGCCGAGTTTTTTTAGCAGCCACCCCAAATCTAGTGTTGGGTTTTTAGTTTTCAGCTTTGAACTCAACGCCGGTGCCACGAGGATGTTCGCGCGTTTCGCCAACGCCGCCACACGCAGCGGCGGGGCGTTCCGGCTCACCACAATCGTCGTCAGCACGGCCCATTCATCGCTAACCACTGTTGCGTCCAGCGGTGTCCGCGCCCTGGAATCCAGAATGATCCGGCGCAAGGGGTTGCTTCTTTTAGCTTTCGGCTGTCGCAGCGTCAGGCTCGGATCATCCGCCAGAATGGTGTTGATGCCGACGAGGATTGCATCGCTGCTGGCGCGCAATTTCATGCCATAAGCGCGCGCCTCGTCGCCTGTGATCCATTTGGATTCGCCTTGCGCCGTGGCAATTTTTCCATCCAGCGTCATCGCGGCTTTTACGGTGACGAAGGGCGTTTGGCGGAGAATCCAATGGTTAAAGGCCTCGTTCAGTTTGGCGCACGCGTCGGCCAAAATCCCCGGAACCACCTCAATGCCCGCCTGCTGCAAAATCTGAAAACCCTTGCCAGCGTGTTTCGGATTTGGATCGGTCGCGCCGACCATAACTTTCTTTATTCCTGCCGCGCGGATGGCGTCGGTACAGGGCGGGGTGCGACCGTGGGTGCAGCAGGGTTCCAATGTCACATAGAGCGTCGCCCCGCGGGGAGAATGGCCGTGCTGTTGTGCGTCATGGAGCGCTTCGATTTCCGCGTGCGGCAGTCCTGCGCGTCGGTGCCAGCCTCGCCCGATCACCTGCCCGTCGTGCACCAGCACGGCGCCGACCATCGGATTGGGCGAGGTTGCGCCGCCGCCGCGTCGGGCCAGGCGTAACGCCAGGCGCATGTAGGAAATATCAGACATCGCCCCGCAGCGTAACGGCTTCACAAGAAAATGCCAAAGGGATTGAGCCGGCTAGGAGCCACCGCTGGCCAGATGTGGCCGGTTCAAAAACCACAGGAGCACCACGACCAGAACAACCGCCATGGCCCCCAGAAACAGAGTGAAATACAGAATCTGTTTTTGATGGGGTGTGGCTTTTCGCTTTCGCTGATTCCGGTTTCGCGGCACGCCGGAAAACGTAAGGTATCCGCATAACGCTGGCAAATGTTATCAGCCCAGCCAATGTGTCAACAGCGGGGCCAGCGCCAGCGCCGGCAGATAATTCGCCAGCTCCACGCGTCGCACTTCCAGCACCACGAGCGTGGTCGCGCAAATCACCAGCCCGGCGGCGACGTTGACGGCAGGTACCGCCTGGTGCGCTTCCAGCCACGGCAGCACCCCGGCGTGGACGCCGAGTGTCAGGCCGTTGAGAAAAATCAAAACCGGCACCGCTGCCAGCGCCACCGGCCAGCGGAACATGTTTACAAACCCCGCCATCGCCAGCCCGTCCATCACCGCTTTCAGCCCCAGCGGAAAAAAATAACCGCCCAGCCCGTCCGTCACCGCCCCCAGCAGGCCCAGCGGCGCAGCGCAGAATAAGATTGTGGCGGCTATGAATCCCGGGGCTGACCGTCCGGGTGACGCCGCTGCGGTGGCCAGCAGCGCGGCGGCGTGGCGACCCAGCCGGTTGGACATGGCTTGCAAGCCGAGAATTTTTCCCGCCAGATGGCCCAGCACCACGGCCAGCCCGGCTAGAAATAGCTGTTTCAGGATGGATCCAAAAGGCCCGCCCACATTCAGCCAGACCAGTTGCAATCCGCAAAACGCCGTGAAGGCGCCGAGCGCGGATTTCAGCTGTTGCTGCGTGCGTTCGGACAACTCCCCGCGCCCCGCCAGGCCTGCCAGCGCGCCGAGCAGGATCCCCAGTGCGTTGAGATAGGCGCCGATCACGCTCCCATTGTGTCGGCCCCACCGCGCAAAGGAAACGAAGAAAAGTTTCCCTTCGCCTGTCGCGCCCCTTAAAATCCGCGCGCCGCATGTCTGCCGCCCCCAAAATCTCACCCTGGTCCTGGATTCCGACGCTTTATTTTGCCGAAGGCATGCCCAATGCGCTGGTGGCCACCGTGTCGGTGATGTTGTACAACGACCTCGGCGTGTCCAATCACGCCACCACCTTTCTGACCAGCCTGCTGTACCTGCCGTGGGTCCTCAAGCCCCTGTGGAGCCCCGCGGTGGACAGCCTCAAAACGCGACGTGGATGGATTTGGTTGATGCAACTGCTCATTGGCGCCGGCCTGGTTTGCGTGGCCCTGACGATTCCTGTCCCACACGGCGTCCAGTGGACGATCGTCTTTTTTGTGCTGCTCGCCTTTGGTTCCGCCACCCACGACATCGCGGCGGACGGTTTTTACATGCTCGCGCCTACGGAACGTCAGCAATCCTTCTTTGTCGGCTGGCGTGGCATTTTTTTCAACGCCGGCAAAATCGTCGCGCAAGGCGGCCTCGTTTTCCTCGTCGGCCGGATCTCCCTACGAACCGGCAATCCGACCTTCGCGTGGTCGGCAGGTTTTGCGCTCGCGGCGGGAATTTTCCTGTGCCTCGGCCTTTATCATCGTTTTATTTTGCCCCGGCCCCCGGCCGACCAGGCGAAAACCCGGATCGGGTCGGGAAATTTTGCCGGCGAATGCCGCCAGACCTTCGCCGCCTTTTTTCAAAAACCGGGCATTGTCGCGATGCTGCTGTTCATTCTGCTGTACCGGCTTGGCGAGGCGCAGCTGTTGAAAATCATCCCCATTTTTCTGCATGCGCCACAGGCGACGGGCGGCCTCGGGCTGGCCACTGAAAAAATCGGTGTCATATATGGCACCGTGGGCGTCATTGCGTTCATGCTGGGCGCCGTGCTCGGCGGCTTTGTTATCTCGCGGCACGGCTTGAAATTTTGGATGTGGCCGATGCTGCTGGCCATTCATCTGCCGGATGCGGTGTTTATCTGGCTGGCTCAGGCGCAGCCGCAAAATCTGGTCGCCATCGGCGCCGGCGTCGCGGTCGAACAGTTCGGCTACGGCTTCGGGTTCACCGCCTTCATGCTGTATCTTCTCCGGCTGGCGCGCGGCCCACACGCCACCGCGCATTACGCGCTCGGCACCGGCTTTATGGCCCTCGGCATGATGCTGCCGGGCATGTGGAGCGGCTGGCTCCAGGAACTGCTCGGCTACAAACTCTTTTTCGTGTGGGTCATTCTGGCCACGCTGCCCAGTTTTCTGGTCGCCACTCAAATCCCCTTGGAGCCGGAGTTCGGCCGCAACGCATCCCATGACTGATCCGGTCCAATCCCCCGCCCGGCTGCCCGCGTGGGCGCATAGCCTGCTGGCCGTCTTGTGCCTGCTGCCGCCGGTGGCGCTGGCGCTGCTCCTCCGGCGGAGTGCGGTGAATGTGCCCTACTGGGACGAATGGGATGACGACATCGCCGGCCTGTTTCTGAAGTGGCATGCCGGCGTTTTGACCTTCGGCGACTTCTGGGCGCAGCACACCGAAAGCCGGCTGGTGCTGCCGCACGCGATTTTCCTGTTGCTCGGAAATCTTTCGCACTGGAACCTGTGTTGGGAAATGGCCGGCACGTTCCTGCTGGCCGTTGGCGCTGCCACAATGATCTTTTGGCTTGGCCGGAAAACGCTATCCCAGCAGCCGCTTACGGCGTGGCTGGCAGGCTGCCTGGCGAGCGTGCTGATTTTTTCGCCCACGCAGTATCAAGCGTGGCTTTGGGGGTTGGAATTAATTTTGTATCTGCCGTTGGTCTGTCTGCTTGCGAGCCTGCTGGTGTGGCAAACCCGGTGGCCGCAGCGGACCCGGTTCCTGGCCTGTGGTGCCCTCGCCATCATCAGCACCTATTCGTTTAGCAACGGACTGCTCGCGTGGATCGCGCTGTTCCCGATTCTGTTTCTCGCCGGGGGCCTGGTCGGCTTGCGACAGCAGCGCCGCGCAGCCTTGCTGTGGCTGATGGCCTTTCTAGCCAATGTGGCGCTCTATTTTCAAGACTATCAATTCCCCGCCACGGCCGGCCTGTGGGCAGTGCTGCGCGCCCGGCCGTTCGCCGTGGTGGAATACCTGCTCACCTTCCTTGGCTGTCCGCTGGTGAATCAACCGGACTCGGCCGCCGTTACCTCGGGCTGCCTCCTCGGCGGGGTGCAACTGGCCCTGTTCGCGGTGGTGGCGCTCATGGTTTTCCGCGCGCGAAAAAATCCCGGCCTGATGGCTCGCGTTTGGCCGTGGCTGACGCTGGGCGGCTACGGGATCTTGAGCGCCCTGCTAGCCACGGTCGGCCGCGCGGCTGGCGGGCCGGCGCAGGCTTTGTCCCCGCGCTATGGGATTTTTGGCGTGTGTCTCACCGTGTCGCTCATTTATCTCGTGCCACGGGTGCTGCTGAACACGCCGGCGCTTTCCACCGCCAGACGCCGTGTCGCGTTGGCTTTCCTCGCCGCCTTGGTCCTGACGTTGCACGCCCTGGCCGTTCCCGCAGCGGTGATGAACATGACAATAGCTGGGCTGGATAGGCAACTCGCCAAAAGCTCCCTCCGTTTTCTGAGTGTCCTCCCGCCGCAAACGGCCACGGAGCTGTATTTGTGTCCGAACCAGGCCTGGGCCAAACTCATGGCTCAGGCGCTTGCCCAAGCCGGTGTGTGGAGTTTTTCACTGCACCCCACGCGGCGGCTCGCCGATTTCAATCCCGCGCTCGCGCCGGCGGATCCGATTGGCAGCATCGAATATGCCCAGGTCCACGGCCCGGATCTCCTGCTGTTCGGTTGGGCGCTCGCCCCCTCGCGCCGTGTGGCGGCGGATGCCGTTGTGTTCACCTGCGAAGGGCCCGGTGTGGAACCGCAGATTTTCGGATTGATCGACCAGCGACTGATGCGAGGTGACCTCGCGGAACGGCTTGGGAATCCCGCCGCCCGGTTCGCTGGCTGGCAGAAAAAATGTCCGCTCACCGATCTGCCTCACGGTGCGTTGACGTTGAAGGCCTGGGCTTACGAGGTGGAGACCGGCCAGGTCACCCGGCTGACCGGCGAAGCCCGGCTCGACCACCGTTGAAAAGAATTGCATTGAACGCGCCGCGCCCGACAGACTCCAAGTTCACAATGAAACATCTGCTCATTTTGATCGTCCTGCTGGCCCTCACCCTGACCGCTCGCGCCGATCTGGCCGCGCTATTCACCAACGTGGCGCCCGCCGCCGCCACGGCGCTGCCGCGCCGACCCAGCCTCATCGTTATCCAGTGCCACGGCCTGGCGCGCGGGGATTTGAGCTGCTACGGCCAGACGAACTTTCAAACGCCCAATCTGGACCGGCTCGCGGTGGGCGGCATCCGCTTCACTCATTACACCGGCGGGACGGATAGCGCGACCACCACGGCGCAATTGCTGTCCGGGCAAAACTCTCTCGCCGCCGCCGGGGAGCCCGGTCTGGCCCAACGCCTCCAGCAAAACGGCTATCACACCGGCCTGATTGGTGAATGGACCGGTGGCCGCCAGCCGTGGACTCTTGGCTTTGACGAATTTGCCGGGTTCCTGGACGACGCGGCCGCGCAGAATTATTATGCCGACACCCTCTGGCGGTACGCCCCCGCCAGCATTTTAGACACGACTAATAATCGCCTCACCGCGTTCGTTGGTCCTGAGGAAATCTATCCCAACACCGGTGGCAAAAAAGGCCAGTATCTACCGGAACTCCTCATCAACGCGCTGAACAATTTTGTGCGCGTCAACCAGCCGGACGCGGCTAACCATTACCAGCCGTTCTTCCTGCTGGTGAATTTCCCCGCGCCGCGCACCGCCACCACCGGGGCGGATGACTTTCCCGTGCCGAGCGACGCGCCCTTTACCGGGGAACAATGGCCGGCCGCCGCCAAAAACCGCGCCGCACTTCTCACGCGCCTGGACGGCGGCATAGGCCGATTGATGGAGCAATTGAACCACTTGGGCATGACGAACAATGTGGCCGTCTTTTTTACCAGTAGTGTCGCGCCGGAGCCCTTTGCCGACACCAACCTCGACTTTCTCCTGCCGGCGGGCGACTTCCGCCGCGCCCCCGGCCTGGCGCCGCTGCCGATGATTGTGAACTGGCCGGGGACTATCCCGGCCGGGCAGGTGAGCGAGCGCGAGTGGACGGCGGCCGATATGGCACCGACCGCACTGGAATTGGGATATATCCGGGCGGCAACCCGTTTCACCGGTCACTCCGTTTTGCCCGTTCTGCTGGGTCAAAAACCGGAACCCAAAAAACCCTAGCGCGCGGGGGTGCTGACGGGTAGGGGCGCAAACTCGCGCTGTCGCTCCACGGTCTTGGCGGCCAGGGTCACCCACACGACGGCCAGCACGATGGCTAGCACGACTGCCGCCGCTGCAAACCAGGGCCATTTGTAATGCTGTTGGGGTGGGCTCATGCCGGGGACAGGATCGCACGTTTTTCCGCCGCCGCCAAGCGCCGGGATCGTTTCAAATCTCGACCGCTCGCCCTTTTACGCTAAATTGGCCGTCCGTTTCATGCACGAAACCGAACTAGACGAAGATCCGGCCCTGACCCCGACGCTCCCGCCCGCCGGCCGGCAGACCTATGCCCTGTTTCGTAACGCCGATTTCACGCGTTATCTCCTGGCGCGGTTCATTGCGGCTCTGGGCATGCAGATGCTCGTGACCGCGCTGGATTGGGAGCTGTATAAGCGCGCGCATTCCGGTTTGGCCCTCGGGTTCGTGGGGCTTTCTTTGATGGTGCCGATGATCCTCTGCACGCTGCCGGCGGGGCAGATTGCGGATCGGTTTAACCGCAAAAAAATCATTCTCGGCTCCACGCTGGTGCTGGGCCTGGCAAGCCTGGGGCTGACGCTCACCTCGGCCGGCATTGCCCTGGATCAGGCCGTGGGGACCTTTCAAGGCTTTGCCTATGCGCTGCTGGTGGTGATCGGTGTGGCCCGGACGTTTTTGTGGCCGGCCAGCGCGGCGTTTGTGACGGCGCTGGTGACGCGGGAGGAACTGCCGCGGGGCATCACGTTCAATAGCGGCGCCTTCCAACTCGCCTGCGTCGTTGGCCCGGCGGCTGCCGGTGTCATCATCTGGCTCACCCACACGGCGTGGCTTGTCTATGCGTTCAATGCCCTCGCCGCCCTCATCTGCTTCGCCCTCGTGGCCGGGGTGCGGCATGAGCATAAGATTCCCCCGCGCGAACCGGTGTCCTTGAGGAGCCTGATCACGGGCTTCCACTTTGTCTATCAAAACAAGATCATTCTGGGCACGATCACCCTGGACATGTTTGCGGTGTTGCTGGGCGGCGCGGTGACGCTGCTGCCGATTTTTGCGGATGGGATCATCCCGCTGCACCATGGGGCGGAAGGCGTGGGGCTGGGCCTGTTGCGCGCGGCCATTCCGGTGGGGGCCATCGCCTGTGTATTCTTCATTGCGCACCGGCCGCCGCTGCAAAAGGCCGGGCGGACGATGCTCCTGTGCGTGGCGGTGTTCGGTGTGGCCACGGTGCTGTTCGGCCTGGCGAATCGCCAGTGCCTGGGCGGCTGGTTCCCGGCGGCGGACGGCGCCTGGTTCTGGGTGGCATTCGGACTGATGGCATTGTGCGGGGCGGTGGATAACGTAAGCGTGGTGGTGCGGGCGACGCTGGTGCAGATCCTCACGCCCGATGACAAGCGCGGGCGGGTTTCGGCGGTGAACAGCCTGTTCATCGGCACTTCCAATGAACTGGGCGGCTTTGAATCCGGCGTCACGCAGCATCTGTTCGGGCCGGTGCTGGGCAACACGATGGCCACGGGGGCCATCTTATCCACCGTAGTAGGGGGCGTGGGGACGTTGGTGGTGGTGGCTGTGGTGGCGTGGCTGTGGCCGGAAATCCGGCGGTACGGGAAGCTGGCTTGACCCTTATCCGCCCTTTATCCATTTCCAGCCAACGACGCAACCCTCGGTAGCCGCCGACACTTCGTGCCTTTGTACCCATATGTTTAAATCCCCGCTTTGGCTTCCGCTGTTTTTTGCCTGAGTACAGAATGGGGGTGTTTTATTCGTGAAAATCGCGTCGGATTTCAGGGCTGGTTTTCCTTCCCCAATCCTCCATCTCTGCCACCCAGAATCTTCCTGAATTATTTAGAAAATATTTTCCCTTGCAAAAATTCACCTGATTAGTTTTAATAACGTCGCTAGTAAACGAGCGAATCAGCAAAGCAACCCAAAAAACCCATTAACTCCCTTATTTTAAAGGAATTTAATAAGGAATTCGCTGCTTTAAGCATGCGGATTAAAGGATTCTTTTGCACTCTTATCACCCATTCTAGCTTGCCATGGCTTGGGCATTTCCCCGCCAAACCTGAATAAATCCTCTCCCTCGCCTATCACCTGAACCCGCTTTTGCTTCCTATATGAATACTCACCAATCTCCAACCTGGCTGAAATGGCTGGGTGGATTCTTTATCGCCGTTCTGGTAGCGGGTTCGGTGCAGGCCGATACGACCCGTACGCAGATCAGCAATTTGCACAAGGGCTGGAATGCGGTTTATTTGCAAGTGGACCCCACCAATTCCGCGCCCGCTAGTTGTTTTCAGGGTACTCCCATCGTCATCGCCGCCTTGTACGGGGGGAACCAGTCTTCGGTGCAATACATTCAAAACCCCACAACCAACACCGTCACGCCGAACAATGGCTGGACGGTTTGGTATGCCCCCAGCCGGCCGGACGCCTTTTTGACCAGTTTCTTTGCCCTCAACGCCAATAATGCCTTGCTACTCTATTCCCAAAGCGACTTTGCCTGGTCGGTAACGGGCACGGCGGCTCTGGGGTCGGTGACCTGGAAGGCCAATTCCTTCAACCTCGCTGGCTTTTGCTTGGATGACGTTTCTCCGCCGACGTTTGACCAGTTCTTCAGCGCCTCGGCGGCTCATCAGCCTTACCGTATTTATCAACTGGTCAACGACCAGTGGCTGCTGGTGGCCAATCCGCAAACGACACAGATGCGTTCGGGTGAAGCCTTTTGGATTTATTGCAACGGGGGCTCGGTTTATCAGGGGCCGCTGGATGTCCAATTGCCAAACGGACCGGGTGCCGTGGTCAATGGGGTAACCCCCACGGGAGTGCTGTTCGCCAACAATACCGCGAATCCGCTCAACGTGACGGTGGCCAATGGCGCAAGCAGCGCGGTCCTGCCGCTAGCTTATGTCCTCCGTGCCATCACCGGGTCCAATGTCGTGTCGACCACGTTGGATTTGCCGGCCGTTTACACGATGCCGGTTTTTAACGCCAGTGAAAGTCGCGGTTTTTGGTTGACTCTTCGCCCGGAGCAAATGACGACGGATAGCGCCACAACCCTGCTGAAAATCACCACCGACATTGGAACCCAAACTTGGCTGCCTGTGACGGCAAAACGCTCGGAATTGTGAATCGGGTCCCTTGATTTTCCTCAACTCACCATGCTCATGAGAAACAAACTAAACTTTATTCCGGCTCTGGGGATGGCCCTGCTGCTGTCCGGCCATTATTCCAGCGCCCTCGCCGATACCACCATCACCAATGCCGGATTGTGGGTCGGGGACATTATTTTGCAAAATGTCAATGAGACTGTAAGCGGCATCAAGGCCGATAATTCATTGTATTCTCCCGATCCCGCAGTGCCCACACCCGTCGCTGCGCCCGCACATATGAAGATTATTTTCCATGTGGACCGCGTCGGCCAGGTCCGCCTGCTGAAGGGTGTGGCCATGGTCAACACGAATAGCCCCATAAATCAGACCGGCACCAATAGTACATTAATTTGCAACCCGACCCACTATCAGAAATACGGGAATGTTTCCGGTTCGCGGATCACCGCCGTGGCGTTTGATTTTGGCGATCCCAGCGGCGAATCAGCCTTAAACCAGATCGCCGACGCCGCTGCGAATGCTGCCGTCAATGGTCAGGATCCGCTGGTCGCCGCCACCGCAATGCAAAATTCCCTGAATAGCAGCATCACCACCAACACGCCGGCGGCTTACAGCGCCTTTCTCCAATCAACGCTCTTTCAAAACAGCGCATCGCTGGCCGCTACGGCGGCGACGTCCAGCCTGGTGGGTGCGGATGCAGATACTCAGGCCATAAAATTAAAGATTGCCACTTCCTCGGCGGTGGTGGCGCTCCTGAACGCTAACTTATTCACGGCTGCAGACGCACTGACCCTGTACCAAGTGCCAATGAACGGCCAAATTGCCCCGGGCGGCTACCTCACCAACAGTATCTATTTGGGCGCTGATCATCCCACTAATCCCTTCCGGCACAAATTCAACCCCATCCACCAGCACGGCTACGCCATTACCCGTGCTTTGACGATAAACTTCGATTCAGCTTCTAGTTCCAACGCCGTGGGCGTGGCGGGCTTCGGGGTCAATGTGATCACCGGAACCTATCGGGAGGAAATTACCGGCCTGCATAAACGGCTGGGGCCAAATCAGAACATCGGCCTCATCACGACCGGTTCAATCAGACTTAACCGGATCAGCCCAGTGGACACCTTGGACCAGTGAATTCATCTATTTTTGTCATGAAAACCAGTCACACCTTTCCCCGCTTTTTCGGTCGTCAATTTTCGCCGGCCTTAGGTCTGGCCATTGTCACGGCTTGCTTCGGCTTTGCCGCCAGCGTCCAAGCCCAGACGCCCGCCGGGGCGTTTGTTGAGCCGCTGCAATTCATCACCGTGGATACCCGGGTGGATTCCTCCCTCCCGCCGGTCAGCACCAGCGGTACCACCTATGTGCTGGGTCGTTCGGGAACCGACGCCGTTCTCAAGAAATATGGCTCCAGTGGCGCCCAGTTGGCGTTCTCCGACGGAAATACCCAGGTCACCATCCCCGGAATCACGCCGACAGCTCTGGCGGTGATACCCGGCACGAAGGATTTATATCTCGTTGGCGGCAATCAAATTTTTCACGTCGATGCCAATAGTGGGACGATCCTGGATTCAAATAATTCCGGAACCGCCGCCGTGACCTTGACGGGCGTCTATTATGCCAATAATCAATTGTACCTCTGCGGTAATTATAACAGTTCGAGTGGTGGTGCCGTTTTTGGCCTGTCCGTCACAAACCGGGGCAGTCAGGCCGCCCTCGTTATCTTATATCAGCTAGGTAGTAGTAACACTCTGGGGCAAGCCAGTAAGGCGATCACCTATGGGGACACCGGAGCGGGTTCAGTCAACTCAGCCAATTCCATAGTCGTGGATGACAATGGCGGTATTTATGTCGGCGGCAAATTGGGCACGGGAGCCTTCGCATCGGATTTATTTAATTCCGGTAGCTTCAATGTCACTTATGACCATCGCACCAGCGGCATCAACAGCCTGGAGGATGCCCAATCCGTTCTAAATGGAACGGCGACGTCCACATCCCCCAGCACAAGATCCGACACCTGTGGTATTGGAACGCTTACTGATAATGGGGACCATAATTATATTTGGCGAGAGACGGGCCTCATCAATGTGCCGACGGCGGCGCAAGTGACCTTTACCAGCACGACGGACGATGGGTCTTGGCTTTATGTGGATGGTACGTATGCGAATGGAAAACAGGTCATCTGGGATGACACAGCTCATTCACAGCTGGCCCATTCCGGAACGGTAACCCTCTTGGCCGGATTACATTCCATTGACTGGCTCTATTGGAACGGTGGCGGCCCGGGCAACGGCAGTTTGACGGTATCCGGCGGCGGTTTAAGCGGGTGCGTCACCGCGGCGGATTTCTCCGACCACCAGAACAAGGGGTATGTCTTCAAATTTGCCAGCGACTTGAGCTTTCTTCAGAACGTCTATTTTACCACCATCACGGCCGGCAGTACTGGCGGGGATATCAAGGAACTGACCTATTCTAAAGGCTGGCTCTACGGCATTGGATACTGGCAGGGCGCCGCAACCAATGCCTACATTAGCCCGGCGGATAATTCGTCCGCAGGCGCAAAGAATATTGACGTCCTGAAGCTCGACACCGGGTTGCAACTCCAAGCCCGGGCCACCATCAAGGGCGTGGCGGATAATTCCGGCTACAGTATTACCGCCGACGAGGCGGGCAATGCCTACATCACCGGTAGCTATGGCCCGTTGTCTGTCAATTTCTTTGGCAACGGCGATCCCACCAATCAGCCCTACGCCTCGTTATCGGCCTCCAGTCCTAGTCTCTTTATTGCCCAGCTCGATTCCAATTTTTCGTTTAAATGGGTGACCACGCCGACCGTCACTCCGGCCAACCTGGCCCAGCCGGTGTTCGATTTCTCGATTACCCAGCCGCGGGTGCGCTGGAATACGGTGTTGCAGCGCATCTTCTGGATGGGATATTTTGGCATCGACTCGACTCACTCCGGTTCCCTCGTTCTGGGTAATCCCAACGCCACCCGCACCCTGAACGGGCCGGAAGGTTTCATTGCTGTTCTGGATCCCAGCGGGTTGTTCACTGAACGGGTGAATTTGACCGTGGTTTCCCAGTTCGGCATCAGTGGTAGCCAAGTCCTGCCGTTCGGTGGTCCGTCATTGAGTCCCAGCAATGCGGTCAATAACTTGAACACCGGCCCGGTCATCAAGGGCGTGCCCGTTACCGTGTCCGTGCCCTCTTACCTTTACCGGGACAAATCGGGTGTCGATATTACCTTCGTGACTCAGGGCGATCAAAACAAAATCGATACCCTGGCAGAAACCCGCATCAGTTCCACCGGTTATTCCGTGGACGAGAATGTGGCCAACGGCAGTGCCAGTAGTTATTCGTTCACGATCACCAAGGACACGGTGGTCACCTTCAACTGGCTGGTGGAACATGCGCTGCGAATTAACTCCGATTTCAGCCAGACCGCCGGCAGTGACAATCCGAATACGCCGGGACACATCGTCGGCCTGAACTCCGGCGCGGCGGGAAATCCGGTGCCAACCGTGGAAAAACATTGGATCGCAGAAAACGAACCCGTGATCTCGGCGATTGACGCGCACGTGGATGACACCGCTTATCTGTCCGCCGGGTTGCCGGTGCGATACATTGTCACAGGGTATGACGCCTATGGACCCGCGAATACGGCCAGCGCCGATGCGTCTGTTACTAACTTCATCACTTTTCCGGGTGACGATTCCCGGCGGCAGGTGCCGCAATTTATCATGACGGGTCCGGCCGGCATTAACTACCACTGGAAATTGAAAATCGGGGTTCAGGTCGGCACTACCGGCTTAAAGTCAATTGGCTTTCCCTATGTTCAGGTACTCAGCGACCCCGGCCAGCAACAGTGGAATCCACCCACTAACAACGTGGATGGCAATGGGTCGGGCACCTTTTACTTTGATGAATTTACCAGCTTGAAAATCGGCTCAGTGCTGAATCAGGACACCACCCAGCTCAAGGGGTGGTTTGATGGGGATGGTAGTATTTTTTCAAGCATCGGGTATCTGACCAATCTGACCAGCAGTTTTACAGTGTCCAATGTCGTCTATGCCGCCCAAACGGTCAACAATCTGCAGCGGCCAACCCGGGTGATGTGGGACTACGGCGATCGAATTTTTGACGAAACCGTTTTCATCGGCAATACGGTGACATTTGCCACGGTGGATGACCCTGCCGTCCGGGCCAAATTGCGAACGGATTTGGCGCCCGCGTCCATTCAATTGATCGATTCGCCAGTCGGCAGTTCTTCCGGTAATATGGCTGAGTGGGATCCGGTGGGCAAAAAATATTATCCGGTGCGTCCCGGTCAGGTGTTGTCCTACTGGTATACCACAGCCGATCCGGCGGACCGCGTCATCATTCGACTGACCTTCAAGTACCCCACCGTGTCACATTACCGGGACATTGCCAATTGCCGTCCAGTCGCGCTCACGCCGGGCACCAACAACCCGATCACGTTCCAGCGGATCGAATATACCGAAGCCGCAACCGGTGCAACGGTGGATCAAAACGGGAACTTCAGCGCCACAGGCCCGGGCAAAACCGTCCTCCTGTTTAATGAAACCAGCAAAGCGGGTCGCGGGGGTGTGGTGGTGACAGAGCGGGTTCGCGTGGTGGAGACCCATAATTGGAACGATTCCCTGCCCAACACCCAGACCGCCATCATCGGCCAGAAAATCACCAGTGTTTTCGACACGGCTGGTCTGGGTACCGGCTGGATATTTTTCCCCAATGCCCGTTATAACGCGTCCGTTTATAATACAAACACGGTTAGCGGACCGATCATCCCGGTCAACCTGAATCCTACCGCCGGGGCGAACAACCAGCTCGTTGTAGTCTGGTATGAGAGCCGCGACATGATCCTCTGGCCGTACCAGGCCGTCAACTATCAACCCGCCTGGCCGACTAACGCCGCTCAGGGCTTGGGGCGTATCGTCATCGGCAGCCGGTTTGGTAGCGAGAGCGTGGCAGTCGATGGTACCGACCAGATTGTGGTGGATACGGAAACCGTGGGCACGAACACCTATCCTGCCGAGACAATATTGGATCCGGCGCGCTTTTCGCAGGTGAAGATCTATAACCAGCCGGATCCCACGCTGCCCGGATACAACCCGAATGAGGAACATGCCTTGCTCGCACCATCGTTGCGTTCGGCGGCCGTCTCGCCACAGCCGATGGCGGTATATGCTCTGCGTGATGGCGACCTCAATGTGACCGCCCAGGATTCAACCTACACCTCCGATCCCTATGTTTTGGTGCAGTTTCTGGATGCGGTGGATGGCCAATACAAGATGAAGGTTTATAACATCCTTCGCTCGGATAGTAATTTAAGTCTGGGTGATTTAAGCTATGATTATACGTTCAAGGATCAAATGGTGGCCGGTGAGCCCGTCATCCCGTTTTACCCTCTGCCGCAGGTGATTGGGGCCACGCCTGGTCGGGGTAATTACGGCAAGGACGGCCAGCCAACCGTCCAGCGTTGTTATTGGAAAGATCACAAGGGCACAGCCTGGGCGGTGTCGGGCAACAGCTTCTTCTATGCATACTATTTCTATCCCCTGCTGCCGGATTTCTGGTGGCCGCCGGTCGATAACAAGCAGCCCGGTGACTTTGTGGCGTTTTTGCCGGATGTGGCCGGCTATAAGACGAATGTCTTCGATATTAACAAAGACAACGGCTCCCCCTTTGATTACACGCGTAACGACCAAACCCCAAAAGCCCAGGGAATCTATTATACCACCACTTGGCCGGATGCGACGCCGATCCTGAAAGTGGGCGAAACCCTGACCTATCCGGGTGGCGAATACAGCGCTGATAACCCGACCGCCTACACGGTGAATTCACAGGGTGATCTGGTGACGCAAGCCACTCCCGGCTTACCCGGGGTGGTTGGGTTTGCGGCTGGCCAAATTGTGTACGACACCATGAATCCAACGATGGATGATCAGGTTAACTTCAATAGTTATACGGCGCGGATTTTCCCGGCGCTGGACCAGCGCACGGTACCTTTGGCCGTGAGTGATCTTCCGGGCGTCTTAAATCCAGCGAACGGCCGGACGACGGTCCAGAACGGGGTCTATATCTTCAATCAACTGCCGTCGTCGCTGCAGAAGCGCGTTTTCTATGATCCCATCCGGGGAGTGCTCGGCCTCAAGGGGTTGCTGAACAATAAAACGATCAGCGATTCCACGCTCACCGCCTCGCCGCCGGCCGTCTATGCGCTCGAACCTAATGTGTTGACCGCCGTGGAACAACAAATTCTGGACGGTACGGGTGCCACTAGTCCGCTCAAGGATGTGGCCGGTACTAAGTTTGCCAGCCAGATGGACGCGCTGTACAACCTCAGCCGGAACCCCAACCAACTCGATCAGGGCAACGATGGCGTGGATACCGCCTACCGCGTCGGTTTGGAACAAAAAATCGTCGTAAACCCGTCCACGGGGCAGCCGTTAACCACGATGGATAATTATGGGATCGTCTCCGTCCAGCGTGATGCGACCAAAGCCGCGCCGTTGCAAGCCCTGGGGCCGGGTTTGGCGATGGTGGCTAATCCAGCTTTCCTTGATCCGTACAACACGAACCAGATCAGCTTCGTCACTGTGGCGGAAAATAACAGCGATGCCCTGGGCAGCGCGCCCGTGGCGCTGCATATCATCAAGGTGGATAAGACCCAGCGCTATCGTGGATCAATCATGACCATCCTCGCGCCCAATGTCTTTGATGAGAACATCACCTTGCGCCATACCGCTGACTTCGGCGGCAATGCTGATGATCTGGTGTTTGAATGGTGGTATCGCCCGGAAGACGGTACCAGCGCGCTGCCGCCGGATACCCAGCCCGCGCCCTCCCCTTGGAAACTGTTTGCCGATCCTTCCGGCAATCAAGGTCTGGGTTTTTCCCAGCTAACCTTGAAAGGCAACCCCAGCGCGCCCGAGGTCTTGCTGGGCGACACGCTGTTCTACTTGCGCTACCGGCATAAGAACGAAGTTCATAACGGAGAGAACTGGGTCGTCCCGCAGCCGAACCTTGAATCTCATACGGTGCTGGGAATCCGAACCAATGGTATCCCTTATGAATGGGCCGGCGCGGGTAATTCCTCGCCGCAACATATCACCGGCATCAACGACGCGATTATCGGCCAGCCCGAACCTGACTATATCGCCCAACTCGCGGAGGGTTGGGTCAAACGCGTGCTTAATCGGGTGAATCCCTACGAGGCTCGTATCAACGATTTCACCGGGAATAATCCGGCGGTTTATTCCAGCATCATCCAACAGTTGGGTGCGCCTTATTCCGGTCCCGTTGCGTTAAATTCTGACCCGAATGTAATTCAGAATGTCGGCCTGATTGCCCTGTACGAAACCATTTTACAACGGGCTGAAAGTCTAAGCGTCGGCCTGTCCACACCCATCTGTCCGCCGAGCGTTGCCGATGCGCTGGAACTGGCGTCCACCCGGATCTCGGATTTTTATACCCTGCTCGGTAACGAAGCTTATTCCGATTCGTTGAACCCGGCCATCGGCTTCGGCAGCAGCAGTGTGACCTATGGTAACATGGCGCCCACCATTTTGGCCTTTCAGAATCAGGTGTCCACCCGGCTGGACGAGGAGTTGGATCTGCTCCACGGTCAGAACGCAAACAATGGCTTTCCGGTCAACAACCGTTTGTATTGGAATTTCACCCACGCGGAGGGTGAGGCCGCCTACGCGATGAAATACAACATCACAGATGTCAACAATGATGGCTTCATTGATGTCAACGACGCCATGATTCTTTATCCGCAGGGCCATGGCGATGCGTGGGGTCACTATCTTACGGCTGCGAGGATGCAATATGACTTGTTAACGAATCCGTTCTTCAATTGGGTCTCCCGTTCGGAGTACATCAACTCGCAGAATGTGGTGATTCCGGTGGATTACCTGGATGAACGCAAATTCGCGCAGAATGCCGCCGCCAAGGCCCAGGCGGGAGCTGCCATTGTGAATTCAACTTACCGGCAGAAGTTCGTGGCTGATCCCCGCAGTCAGTGGCAGGGTTATTTGGACACGGATCCGAATCAGGCCTGGGGCGTGGATGAATGGGCGCGCCGTGCGGGTCAGGGTGCCTACTTTGACTGGATCACCGCCAATGCGATCTTGCCGGCGGTTCATCCCAACACCAACTACACCGGCATCCAGAAAGTGGATCGCACCACGGTGACCGACATTGCCAACATTGTTGGCAGTTTCAATGCGATCCAGCAGACCATGGACGAGGTGGATGGTGGCAACAACCCATTGGGACTGGCCAATGGCGCACTGCCGCTTTCCATTGACCCCACTCTGGGCCAAAAGTTTTTTGACCAGACGTATGCCAAGGCGTTGGTCGCCCTGAACAATGCCAAGGCTACCTTTGATAATGCCAATCAGTTCAACAATATGATCCGGCAAGTGGCCAACTCGGCCGCGGATTTTCAGAACAAGGTCTATGATCAAGATGTGGCTTACCGCAACCAGTTGATAGAAATCTTCGGCACCCCGTACGATGGCACCATCGGCGCCGGCAAATTATATCCAGCCGGCTATCAGGGGCCGGATCTCTCCCTGTATTCCTATGTCAAGGTGAACAGCGTTAACGACAGCACCGTGCCCCAGCCTAGCCCGGCGTATTTGACCAGTTTAGGCTCGATGACCACTGGGACGGATGGCAATGCCAGATTGTTCAGCGGCTGGTTAATGTCCTTCGGCGTGTCCAAGAGTTGGAAGGACCAATTCAACATCTCCCTGATGGATGGCACGAACGGTCTCGGCAAAATATCGGATTTCTCCTCCAGCACGGTGGCCACCGATCCGACTCAGTTGCAGAATTTGAATCTGCCGATCATGGCCAGCGGTTATTCGTATGTCGCGCCGCCGGAATGGGGCAATCGCAGTTCCGTGGGGTCGCTGCAATCCAAGATCAACCAGATGGTGCAATCGCAAGCCGATTTGAACCGCGCTGTTTACGCTTGGAATTCGGCCACCACCAAAGTCCTGAATCAGCTTCGTTATCTGAACGCCAAATATGAGTGGGATGCGGACATCGCCTCACTCCAATTGGCTAAAACCATATTTGATGCCGGGGCCGATGCCGTCACGACCGCCACAGATGAGGCTGCAAAGGCTGCAAAGGATGCTGCGGCTGCGGTGGGCGATCAGGCGGATGCGGTCTCCACTTTCGTCCCGACCGATACACCGGTGGTGGGTCTGGCTGATGGTGTGGCGGACGTGCCGACCGCTCCGGCCCGGGCCGGCATTAAAGAAGCCTTCTTTGCCACAAAAGATGTGCTGTTAGCCTCCGGAGACGGTTTCGATACCCTCAAAACCATTGAAACTGTGATTAAAACCGCCGCGGACGCGGGATTTGATGGAGGCGTCGCGTCTTATAAAACCAAAGAGGACTTGCTGAATTCGCTGTTGCAACTTCAAACTTATTTCAAGGATGAATCCGACCAGCGGGTGGCTGTGTTCAAACAGGTCCAGTCGCTGACCCAGTTGTCAGATGATTATCGCACGCTATTGGCTAAAGGATGGCAGTTGCAGCAGGCGCGTACCACATTTAACAAGCGCACCGCTGCGCAAAACCAGCAAAACCAGTATCAGGACCTCACGTTCCGTTTTGAACGCAATGCCGCGCTGGAAAAATACCGTTCCTCGCTCGATCTGGCCGCGCAATACGCCTATCTGGCGGCTTCCGCCTATGATTACGACTTGAATTTGAGCCCGGATGATGCCGGGTCCCCTTACACCATCATGGCCGACATTGTCCGCCAGCGATCAATCGGTCTGGTGACAAGCACGCCGCAGATCGGCTCCGGCGGTCTGGCTGAGGATCTGGCCATTTTGCGGGCCAACTACGATGTGCTGAGTTCCCGCATGGGCTTGAACAATCCGCAGGTGGAGACAACCACGCTGTCGCTGCGGTCGGAACGATTCCGACTGTTGGGCGTCAATACGACGAATACCTCCGATCTGTCCTGGCAGCAGTTGTTGCAAAACCCTACATATCGCAAGGCGGATCTGTGGCAGGTGCCTGAGTTCCGTCGGTATTGCCGAGCCTTCGCTCCGGAAACCAACGGGGCTCAGCCGGGCTTGGTCATCCCCTTGTGCACAAAAATAGTGTCCGGTCTGAACTTCTTCGGCTGGCCGTTGGGCGGCGGCGATAATGCCTATGACCCCTCCGTCTTCGCCACCCGCATTTCGTCGGTGGGTGTCGCTTTAGCTGGATATGATACCGTCAATTTGAGCCAAACGCCTCGGGTCTATTTGATTCCGGCGGGGACGGATATCATGACCATTCCCAATAGTCCCAATCAGGACGTCCGCCAATGGAATGTGCTCGATCAGGTCCTGCCGGTTCCCTATCCCGCGAGCACTGCCAATATGAATGACCCGAATTGGAAACCCACCCTCGACACGGTGACCGGCTCTGATGGGGCGCTGGGTGATATCCGCCAGTTTTCCAGCTTTCGCGCTTATGGTTTCAGCGACACGACACTGACGGCCGCTGATCTGGCCACTGTTGGTTCCGATTCGCGGCTCGTGGGCCGTTCCGCGTGGAACACGCAATGGCTGCTGATCATTCCCGGTGCGACCTTGAATGCCCTACCCAACACCGGGCTGGACAAATTCATCAACAGCGTCAAAGACATCAAGCTCATCATTAAGAGCTACGGTTACTCTGGCAACTGACCCGCACCCGCCTAGGATATGAAAAAACAACTTAAAAAACTTTTTGTCGCCGCGTTGCTGGCCGCGCTGCTCGCGCCAGTGGCGGGGTTCGCCCAAATTTTCGAACCCGACACCATCTTTTACGGGCAGGTCATCAACCGCACCAGCGGCCAGATGGATCTGCTGACGCAGGGTCAATTGGTCTGGGTCATTGCCCGACCTGACGGTCAACAGCTCACCCTGCAGACCACCTTGTATCCGCTCAAAAACGGCCAGTATTCTTATCGGCTCTCCGTGCCGCACGAGGCCCTCACCTACGGTCTGACCGTGGATGCCACCCAGGTGCCGCTCTCGGCCTCAGCCGCCGCGTGCAGTTTGGTGTCGATCATGGTGGATGGCAATGCCGCCAGTATCGTTGCGCCCGGCACCAGTTCCTTTATCGTGGGCCAGAGCCTGCGTGGGGCCACTTACCGCTTGGATTTGGAACTTACTAATCAGCTCGTCAGCTCCAGCGGCGATGGCATTCCCGACTGGTGGAAATCCCTTTATGGTGTCAGTAATCCCAACGGCATCACGTCGGCCGATGGCTGGTCGAATCTGCAGAAATTCCAGAACGGCGGCACGCCCAACCAGGACAACCGCTTTCCGACCCTCCTCACCACCGAATACACGGCCTATGCGGATGGCCAGACGGAAATCCCGCTCGCCGTGGTGGATTCCGACAGCGCTGCCACAAACATCACGTTCACGCTCACCAGCCTGCCGGCGAACGGCAGCTTTTATCTCCGCAACTATTCCAACGATGTCACCCTCGCCCTCGGGGGCACGTTTACGCTGGATGATGTGAATCACGGGAAGTTGATCTTTGCCCACGCCGGGGTCAGCGCGCTTGCGGGCCCGACTAGCTTCAATGTGAATCTGTGTGACGAAAATCCAGCGCACGCCACCAACTACACTGTCTGGCTGAACGTGTATCGTCCGAATTATCCCGACAGCGTGAGCCTGGCTGCTCAGGCCGCCGCGAACGCGCCGCTGGGTTTTAGCGATATTCCCGGCCTGGCGTTCACCGAACAGCAGTTGCTAATCAATTATTACCTGAGCCGCGATCACGGGTTCATTGTTGCCGATTCCTCCCGCTTCGCCATGTCGCGGACCAATCAGGCCGCCAGCGTCTCCCCGGATCGGGCCGTGCCGCATGTCTTCATCGGGGGTACGGGTAACGACCGCCTCGCCGGCGGTGCCGGCAATGACATCCTCGTCGGCGGCCGTGGCAACGACACGTTGCGCGGTAACGGCGGCTCGGACCTGTTCCTCATCTCCGGACCCAATTCGGGCAACGACGTCATTGAGGATTTCTCCACGAACAACGCCGATGCGCTGGATATCTCCCGCGCACTCATCGGATCTTCGTGGCAGTTGACCAATTACGTCCAACTCACGACTGACGGCACAAATTCCTATCTCGGTATCAACTACACCGGTACGGCCACCGGTTACACGAACGCTACCGTGACGCTCCTCGGGGTCCAGTTTTCGCAGGCCAACCTGCGTGCGTTGTGTGACGGTGGTTATCTGCTCACCGGCGCCAAGGCACTGTCGCCGAGCGTCTCCATCGCCGCCACGCAGCCGGCGGCCAGCGAGAACGGCCCGGTCTCCGGCCAGTTCACCCTCACCCGCAGCGGCTCGATGAGTGCAACCATGACGGTCAACCTCACTATTTCCGGTTCGGCCATCAACGGTTCGAGTTATCAACAGATCGTCAGCCCGGTGACGTTCGCGGCCGGCCAGCGCACCCTGACTATTCCGGTGAATCCCTACCAGACGGCGGACACACTGGCCAATATCGTCCAAGTGTCAGTCGCGGCCGGCACCGGATATGACGTTGGCGCCGCCTCGGTGGCCCAGGTTTCCATTGCCCCGCTCGCGGCTCAAGTCTCCATCGTGGCGGTGGCGCCTGTGGCGGAAAAAGCCACTCCCACGCCGGGTATATTCTCCGTCACGCGCGCCGGCATCCTGAGCAGCCAGATTTCCGTGCGACTTGGCTTGAGCGGTTCCGCTTCGAGCACCACGGATTATACCATCACCGATGGCAATAACCTCACTATCTCTGCGGCGTACCCGCTGCTCAACTTTGCGGCCCAGCAGACCGAGGCCTTCATCTATATCACGCCCAAGCCCACGGCCAACCTGACCGCTGGCCCGAAATATGTGGTGGTGACGCTCAAGACCAACTCCACCTACCAGGTCATGACCCCGAGCTTTGACCGCGTGTTCCTCGTGAACCAGTTGCTGAACGGTTTGACTTGGCAGCAGATGTATTTCCCCAATTCATCGGATGCCTGGACCGCGTTTGCCAATGCGGATACTGGCAACAAGGGGATCAAAAACCTGTACCGCTATGCGTTCGGCTTGAACGCCACGAACCCCGTCGTCACCAGCGGCCTGCCGTTCTATCGCATGGTGCATGGCCATTTGGCGGTGACCTTCCGCCGGCCGCTCGCCGTCACCGACCTGAATTATGTCGTGCAGGTGTCCGACGACTTGGTCAACTGGAGTTCTCTGTCCACCGACATTGCGCCGTTTACGCCGACCGACGTGAGCACCAACGATGTGGAATTAAACTCCTATGAAGGCACGGCGGCCGTCGCCGGCAAGCCGAAACAATTCATGCGCGTGGTGGTGCAGCCGCAATAAACCAGTACCGCCTTTTTCCTGGCCATGAAATTTCTCGCCCCAGCCGCTCGCCTCAGCACCGTCCTCACGGTGTTGGGGCTGTGCGTGGCGGGGTGCGGTAAAAAAACCGCGCCCGACGTGCTCGCGCGCGTGGGAGAGCAGGTGATCACCGTGGACGATTTCCAGACGGAGCTCCAATACCGCACCGCCAACCGGCAGCCGGTCCCTGCCGAGCGCGCGGCTTTGCTGGACCAGATGATCACTCGCCTGACCCTCGTGCAGCAGGCCAAGGCGGACGGGCTGGAAAAATCTCCCGACGTGCATCGCCTGTACGAAGAAATGCTAATCGCCCGGCTCAAGGAAAAGGAACTGGATCCACAGCGGGTGGCCTTGAAGGTTTTGCCGGGTGAAATTCAGGCCGAATACGAGCGGGATGCCGCCCGCTTCACCCAGCCCGCCAAGGCTCAACTCGCCATCATTTTTGTGGCCGCCGATCCCAAATTCGATACGAACCGGCTGGCGGAAATGGCCGCGCGCGCCGCCGAGGCGCGCCAATTGGCGATAGCCTTGCCCGTGACGGAAAAAGGGTTTGGCCCGGTGGCCGCAGGCTATTCCGAGGACCAAGTCACCCGCTATCGTGGGGGCGACGCCGGCTGGTTTACGGCCGACCTGCTGGCCAGCCGCTGGCCCCGGGAGGTCATCAACATCGGTCTGGCACTGTCCCAAATCGGCGAGACGAGCGAGGTTATTCATGCGGGCAATGGATTTTACTTTGTTAAAAAAATGGACGCCCGCCCGCCGGTCATTACGCCGTTAGTGCAGGTGCAAGGTACCATTGTCCACCGCTTGCTGACCGACAAAAGTCTGCAGCTGGAAGTCGACTTCAATCAGTCGCTCCGCGCTGGCAAGGTCCAGACGAATTTAGACCTTTTAGCGCGAGTGACCTACCCCGCACCGAATCCAATGAACATGGCATCCCGCCCGCCGGCGGCGCCAGGCAACCCTTAAATAATTTGACATGAAATCCTCATCTTCAATCCCTCATCGCACGTTGACCCGGTTCGCGGTGTTGTCGCTCGCCCTGCTTTTTGCCCTGCCCGTGCGAATGTTCGCCCCGCCGTTGCCACCGGGACCAACCGTCACCCTCGTGACGCCGGGCGGCATCAATGACGAGCAAACCTCGTATCCGTTCAGCAGCGCCATGGTCAACGACTTGACCACCAACGTGGTGAAGGTTTATGTGGATTTCACGCCCGCTGCTGACGGCTCATTGAGCGGCGGTGGCGTGCTGCAAAATGGCACGAATGTCCTCACCGTTGCCAATGCTTTAGCCGCGCAATCCGCTTTGCAGGCGCTCTTGTTTACCCCGGTGGCCAACTTGATTCCGGTCCCGACGTCCGCCAATGTGACGTTTCACGTCCGAGTGACCGACGCCAACAATAACTCGTCTTCCGGCAACACGACCTTGAACATCACCGCGACCAACAACGCCCCCGCCCTTACCGCCACCGCCCCATTCAACTACAGCATCACAGATAAGACCAACACGCCGGTCTTTACCGGCGTAACCATCACCGATGTGGATAACAGCGGTACCCAGGCGGTGACGGTCACCATCACGCTGGATAACACGACCAAGGGGACTTTCTCCACGCTGGCGGGCTTTGCCAACAGCGGTGGCACGTATACGCTGACCGACACCCCCGCGAATGTGACGACTGCCCTCTCGCAACTCGTTTTCCAGCCCACGCCCAACCGGGTCACGCCCGGCACGTCGGAGACGACGACCTTCACCCTATCCGTGGATGACGGGTATGCCACCCCGGTGACGAGTTCAGCGTATTCCGTGACGGCCCTTTCCATCAATGATGCCCCCACCATCACCGCCGGTCTGCCTTTGTCCTACAATATCGGTGACAATATGACGGCGCCGGTCTTCACCAATACGACCATCGCCGACGTGGATTTAAGCGGCACCCAGACGGTGTATGTCACGCTCGTGATCAATGAGACAAATAACCCGGGGACGATGAACATTCCCACCAATGTCGTGCCGGGCTTCACCAACAACAGCACTGGTTATGCCTTTACGGGAACGGTTTCGGGTACGCCGGCTCAGGTCACCGCTGCGCTCCGCGCCTTGAAGTACGTGCCCACGCCGCATCATGTGCCGGTGGGTTCCAATGAGACGGCCACCTTCACTCTGGTGGTGGATGACCATTCCGGCGGTGCGGCTACCAATTCCAGCTATTCCGTCACCGCTACGGCCATCAACGATCTGCCGCAGATTTTCGGCGTGACTACCAACCATATCCAGGTGCAAACTCCCAACAGCACCTCGCCGTTTTCAGCAATCACGCTCATTGACGCGAACCAGAATGTAAATCTGAGCGATCACAACGGTGAAAACCTGAATTGGTCCGTCTCCCTGAGCGGGCCCGCCCCCCTTGGCTATCTGGCCTTCAATGGGAATAACATCGGCACCAACTATTCCAGCTCTGGTGACCCGACCGTGGCAAGCTCGAATCTGCGCCTGTTGACCTACCATGCGCCATCGGTGTCGCTGACCACCACCAACGTTTTAACACTGACCATCACGGCGGATGACGGCCACCCGGGCGGGCTGGTCTCCACGAATAAAGCTATTGATCTTTATACGATTTATTCTCCGCCGGGCCTGTCCGGCACCCAATCCGGTCAAATCACCTATGATAATGCCACGATCGCATTGTTTTCCAAGGTCAGCATTCAAAGTTTCAACGGCAACGCCATGTCGGTCTGGATCAGTCTGGCGGGCGGGGCGACCAATGACATCCAGGGGCAATTGATCAACCTGGGCAGTTTTACTAAAAGTAGCGTCTCCAATGCCCCATCCCTTTATCAATACACCGGGACCAGCGAAGGTGCCACGGCTGCGATCCGGGCCCTCTTATTCCAGCCCACCCCGAACCGCATCATCGGCTCCAGCCTCGGTGAAATCGCCACGTTTGCCATTACACTGGTGGATGGCAACTTTACTAATACCCCCCCCGACACCACCACTACCGTCAGTGTGACCCCGTTTAATTATCCCCCGACCTTGGCTGGCATTTCGCCGCTGGTCACCATTCAGGACACGGATACTCTGGCACCCTTCTCCCAGGTGCTGATCACCGATCCCAACGAAAATGGCAACCAGGCGGTCACGGCCACGATTACTCTGGACTCCACCACCAAAGGCGGATTCAGCGCCGCCAGCCTGTTGGCGTCCACTTTCACCAACGTGAATGGCAGCTATACCTTTACCGGGCGCCCCGCCGCCCTCACGGCCGCCATCCACCAGCTTGTTTTTATTCCGACGCAGGGTCTCGTGGCGGTGGGTCTCAATACCATCACCACGTTTAACCTCAATCTGAATGATACCTACGGCGGTATCGTAAACAACTCCGCTACGCAGGTGCGTGTGGTTTCCGTCAGCGGGGGACCCTTCTTGCACCTGCCGGCGGAACCAGCTTCAACCCGGTTGTCCACCAACAATTATGTGCTCGCAGCCATCACCGTCAGCGACAGCACCGCTCTCAAACTGAATGTCCGCATCAACGACCCCACGCAGGGATCCTTTACCACGAACAGCTTGATGACCTCCGGTTTTACCAACTTGGGCGGGGGCCTCTATTACATCAGCGGTGTGGCTACAAACATTAATAAGGCACTCGGTCAGTTGGACTTTTTACCGGGCGCGACGCTGGCCAATGGGGCCACGGTCCACTTCACCATCAGCGTGACGAACGCGTTGCTGAATTATGCGTCAGCCGACCACGCCATCGTCCTGCGCAAGGTGCAGAATTCCTTCATTGTCACCCGATTGACAGATTACGATCCGAGTTCCACCAATGCCCCCGTGCCGGGCTCCCTGCGCCTGGCCATCGCCACCGCTAACAGTGGCGACCATATCACGTTCGACATCCGCTCGACCACGAACGGGATCCCCGCTTATCCGGCGGTCATCCACCTCGTCGCACCCATTACGCTGAACAATAATCTGACCTTTGATGGCCCCGGCGCCGACAGCCTGACGATCAGTGGCGATGGCAACGGGACGAATGACGCCCAGCATGTGCAGCTGTTCACCGTGAACGCGGCGGTGACCATGAACCGGCTGGCCTTCTCCAAGGGCCATACGTCCAACGCGGGCGGGGCCTTTGAAGTAACCGCCGCCGGCGACCTTGTTTTGAGCTATTGCTCCGTGACCGCCTCCACCGCAGCCTTCTGGGGCGGGGCAGTCGACGTGGATCAGGGCAGCCTGATTGTGGACCACTGTTTGATTGCGGGCAATAGCACCAGCAGCGCTCAGGGCTTGGGGGGTGGCGGCATCTCGCTTTGGACGTATTGGCCTTGTTTGATTGAAAACACGACCTTCGCGACCAACCGGCAAAACGCCGTGGGCGGTCTGGGCGGCGGGGCGTTGTACGCGGCCACGGCCGACCCGGGCATCGAATTCGACGCGTCCGTTGTGAACTGCACGTTTCATGATAATCGCGACGTGTCCGGCCAGGGGACGTCCATCCGCCCGGATGTAGATAATAACACCGTGGTCCACCTGCAGAATAGCATCGTGGCCGACGGTCAGGGCAGGAACATTGAGATGGATCAGGGTGGCTTGGTGATTTCCTTTGGCGGTAATATTTCAGACGACGGTACGGCTTCGATGTACTCCGCCGGCGGACAGCCCCTCAACACCATCATTTTCAACCAGCCTGGCGATCAGGTGAACGTCAATGCCACCAATCTCTTCAGCGCGCTGTCCAACAACGGCGGTCCGACGGGAACGTATCCCCTGGTCCCCGGCAGTCGCGCCATTGGCAATGCCATCGCCAATAGTGTCAGCGCCGCATATACGAACACTCTCGGCACGGATCAGCGGGGCTATTTTCGCGATGGCAGCCCGGACAGTGGCGCCTATGAACGCGGCGCTGGCCAGCGCCTCATCATCGAGGAATTGCGATTTAATCCGGGCCCGACGAATACCGGCGACCAATTCATTGAATTCTATGTCCCGCATGATTCCACTAATCTGGATGTGGCGGGCTATCAGTTGCTGGTGGACGGTGTGCTGCGTCACACGTTCTCAGCCCAGCCTCTGCAGCCGGGCAATGCTCTGGTCCTGTTCTCGGCAGGCACTGTAAATACGAGCTTGCCCGCCGGCGTGAAAACGCAGACCTCGGCCAATCCACTCATGATGGACCCTTCCGCTGGTCAGCTGACCCTCCTGAATGCCTCCAACCAGATCGTGTTCCAGGCCGATTATGTGGGCGCCTTTGCCGTTACCGATACGAATAATGATTACGGGTATTTGGCCAACAATTATCAGTCGTTGGTGCTCAGCCCGCAATTTCAGGGGGTCTTCCTGCCATACCAACGGGCCGTGGCCAAAGTTGGCGGCAGTAATCCTAACGGTCTGCTCGCAAATCCCGGCTACGACACGATTGGTCAGCCGCTCGCCCCCGGTAATGCGCCCCCGTCGGCTTACGCCGACACCGCCTCCACGGACGCCCATACCATCCTGACCAACCTCAATGTCTTGGCCAATGATGTCGATCTGGACATCAATGATGTGCTCCGGGTGGTGGGCGTCGGCACGAACGGTAATCCCGGCGTGACCGGTTTCACTAACCTGAGCGTGTTGGGCGCGGGACTCTTCATTAACAATTCACCCACAAACGGCCTGTCGGTGAGTTATAATCCAAAAGTCTCACCATTTCTCACCTCCTTGCCTCAAGGTAGCAATGTGGTGGATAGCTTCCAATACACCATTCAAGATTATATCACTGCCCCCGAATATGCTGCCTATACGAATCAGATTTATACGTATACCAATCAGGGTCCCACCGTCACCAACCTGGTGATGGTGTCAACCAATCCGGCGATTGTTTCCGTCAACGTGTTCCTCACGTCCAGCAACCTGGCGAGCCTCTCGAGCAGTCCGGTGATTGTCTCTACCAATACAATTAATATTACCAGCAACCTGGTCTTTTCCACCACCAATGTGTTCCTCGCTTCCAGCAATCTGGTGGTGATTTCCACCAATAGTGTGATTATAAACACCCCGTGGATTTACCTCGACGCGTCGAATCATTACCGGGGCACCAATGTCAGCGACACCAGCTCGCCGACTTATATGGGTAATCTGACCAAAGCCACGGCCACGGTAACTGTCCACGTGGTGGGCGTTAACGCGGCGCCGACGCCGCAGAACGATAGCACCAACACCGCCTCCCTACTCACCACGGCGGCCAATGCCGTTCTGGACTTCACCACGGCGACCAACATTCTCGAGAATGATACCGATCCCAATTCGGATGACAATAGCACCACCCTGCAAATCATTTCGCTTTCGCCCACCAACGGTTTTATCCCGTACACGCTAGCCATCACCAGTGCGCTCGGCGCAACGGTCACGCTGGATATTCGTTTTGACCGGACCCAAACCCATATCACCTACGACCCGCGCGGTTCGACCAATCTTCTCGCTCTCGGCTACGGCCAGACAATCTCCGACACATTCTATTACACCATCCAGGATAGCCACGGTGCCATCGGCACGGCGGCCATTAGCATTCTGGTGCAAGGGATTAACAATGCCCCGACGGCAAACCCGGACTCTTTCACGACCGATCAAAACACCCCACGCACCTTGCCGTTTGCCGCGTTCCTGGCCAATGATACCGATCCGGACACCGAGGACCAAAGCCAGTTGACCATTACAGGGGTTGCAAACAGCACGCTGGGGGCCAGCGTGGTGATTTCCGGCACCAACGTTATTTATGATCCCACTGTTTCGCTCACTTTAAAGGCTTTGGGGCGGAAGGAATTTGCGACCGACACCTTTCTTTATACCATCAGCGATCCGTGGGGTTTGACCAGCACCGCCACCAACACGGTGACCGTGGCCGGACGGAACGACCACCCGGTCGGCCAGCCGGATGCCTATACCACGGGCGAAAAGATCCCGTTCACAACAAACGCCCCGGGCGTGTTGGTTAACGACACGGATCCGGATATCCATGACACAATCCGGGTGCTCCCCGCTACGAATACCACTCCGTTCGGAGTCACGGTGGCGGTCAATGCCGACGGCAGTTTCACCTACGACCCCCGCACCCATTTTGACTGGCTGTACCAGGGCCAGCTGACCAATGACAGCTTCAACTACGTGGTGATGGATCACAGCCTGAGCATCGCCAACGACGATGTGTTCACGGTGACCGCAAGTACGTCGAACAATATTCTGCCGGTGCTGGCCAACGATGCCGTGCTGTCACAGGCGGGGGGCGTCTTTACCATTATGGGCCTATCCACGCCGAACCAGGGCGGCACGCTGTCGATTAACACGAACAGCCTTGCGGTGGTTTACACCCCGCTGCCCGGGTTCACGGGCACAGAAACATTCCGCTACACCAATTCCGATGGGCTGGGCGGCGGCGATTGGGCGAATGTGACGGTGACTGTCGCGGGCAGCGCGCTCTACGCCAATGCGGATGCCTTCACCGTGGCCAAGGGGACGACCAACGTGCTTAATCTGCTGGCTAATGACACCATCCTGCCCGCAACCGGGGCCGCCATGACCATTACGAGCCTTGGTACTCCGAACTCCGGCGGCATGGTTACTCTCAACGGCACGGGCCCGAACAATCAGGTTAATTATAGCCCCAACCCGGTGGCGACCAACCTGCAGGTGGAGAGCTTCACCTATACGGTCACCAGCGGCTCGCTGACGGCCACGGGGGTCGTCTACGTGACGGTTTTCGACCGTAACAATGTGCTGTCGCTGGCGGCGCAAAATGACTTCTTCACGGTCATGGCGAACGGAGCCAGCTCAACGCTGGACGTGCTGGCTAACGATGGCAACCTTTCCGCGCCCAACCCGAACCTGGTGCTTACCAGCATCACGCCTCCCGCGCACGGCACCGCTTCCCTCAATACCGCCCATACGCGCATTGTCTACAAACCCAGCTCCCTGGTGACGGGTACCAATGGCTATTCCGATGTCATCAATTATTATTTCACGGATAACGCGGGCGGCACGGGAACGGCGACCTTGAACGTCTATGTGGTGCCCAGCGGCTTCTATGCCAATAACGACTATTTTCTGGTGGAGAAAAATAGCGCTACCAACAATCTGCCGGTCATGATCAACGACGTGATCCTGCCCAACTTTGGGCAGACCTTGACCATCAGCGATGTCGGCATTGGCACCAACGCGCCGAATCACGGGGGTACCGTCACCATCAACGGTGCCGGCACCGGTTTGGTCTATACTCCGGCGGCAACCAATTACACGGGCGGCGAAGATTTCGGCTACGAGATCAGCGACGGCAGCCCAGCGCGGGCGCTCGGTCATGTTCATGTGCAGTTGGTGAATTCCGGCGCCCTGGCGGGAAATCCCGACACCTATCGGGTCCAACCCAACAGCACGAGTAACCCGCTGCCCGTCTTAAACAACGACTCGTCCCTGCCGCTGCTCCCCGGAACCCTGACAATCACCGGTCTGGAAACCAACGGGGTGCACGGGACCGTGGCCTACAATAATCCCTCGAATAGCACGTCGCTGTTCTATACGCCCAATCCTGGCTTCATCGGCCAGGACCTGTTCGGGTATGAAACCATGGATAATCTCGGAAACAAGGGCACGAACCTCGTCACCATCACAGTGGGAGCCCTTTATCCGCAAAACGACGCCTTCAGCGTTCTCTCCAATTCCACCAACACGCTTGACGTCCTGGCCAACGACTTGGTTTATCCTGACCCCAATAGCGACCGGAACATTTATCAAGTGTATGGGACCGATCAAGGCGGCTCGGTCACCACCAACAGCACCGGTACGGCCGTGATTTACAAGCCGGCGGCCGGCTTCACGGGGGTGGAACACTTCACCTATCAACTCCAGGATGATTCAACGCTCCTCTACACGGCCCAGGCAACGGTGACGGTGGTTCAGCAGGGTTCCGACCGGGACACCCGAACGGTCACGATGACATTGGTCGGCACCAATGACCTGCCCACCATCACCGGCAGCACTAATTCTGCCATCACGGATAAACAGACCGTGAATGTGTTTACCAACCTTACCGTGTGGGATGTCGACCAGTTTGATCAGCAGCTCCAGATTGCCACAATCGAAATGGATCAGCTGTATAATGAAACATTGCAAAACCTCGGGGGCTTTGTGCAGACCGCACCAGGCCACTTTACGATGACCGATACGCCGCCAAATATTACTGCGGCCCTGAACGGCATTGTTTTTGCCCCGTTGGAAAATCATATTATGGTCCCCACTCCGGTGACAACGCATCTGCTCCTGAGTCTGTATGACCAATACATTCCCAATACGTTTAATGCCGTGCCGGTGACGAACCTGACCACGGTGACTATTACCCCCGTGGACGACGCCCCGACCATCGTGGGGGCCGTTACCAATGCCATCGACGACAAGTCCACCGTCCTCCCCTTCCCGAACATCGTGGTGGCCGATGTGGATAACTCCACCACCCAGGCCCTGATCGCCCACATTATCCTCGATCATGTGGATAACCAGAGCCTCACCAACCTCGGTGGCTTCTCCAATCTCGGGGGCGGCGTGTATGTGTATGGCACCACCAACGGCACCGTCACCGGCGCCATGATCACCGCGGCTCTCCAGGGCATTGTCCTGGTGCCCACGCCCAATCACATCATCGTCCCCACCACAGTGACCACCTTGTTGACCCTCACGGTGGATGACACCTTCCTGCCCACTGTCACCAATGCCCAGACCACGGTGAGCATCACCGCCTCCAACGATATTCCGACCATCTCCGGCACTGTCACCAACGCCATCACCGATCAGCAGACGGTCAACCCGTTCGCCACCACCGTGATTGCCGATGTGGACAACGACGGCCTGCAGACCCAGACCGTGTATATCACGCTGGATCACTTGGATAACCAGTCCCTGACCAACCTCGGCGGCTTTACTCTGGTCACCAATGGCGTCTTCGGGATGATGGACACGCCCACCAATATTACCACCGCCTTGCAGGGCATCGTGTTGGTGCCCACACCCAACCACATCACCGTGCCCACCTCGGTCACCACCCACCTCGCCCTCAGCGATGACGACGGCTTTGCCGCCACCGTGTTCGATACCAACACCACGGTGACCATCACCTCCGTCAACGACGCGCCGACCATCACTGGCAACGGCAATTATGCCATCACGGATAAGCAGACGGTCCAGCCCTTCGCCTCCATCAACGTGGGCGACGTGGACAATGACGGCCAGCAGATTCTCACCGTGGATCTCGTGATGGATAATCTCGATAAGGGCGCCCTCCAGAATCTCGGCGGCTTCACCCTGATCACCAACGGCTTGTTTGAACTCAGCGATACGCCCGCCCATATCACCACGTCCCTCCGCGGTATGCTCTATGTGCCGGTGCCCAATCATATCCCGGTGCCCACCACGGTCACCACGCACCTCACCTTGAATGCCAACGATGGTTTTGCCCCGGTGGTCACCAACCTCACCACCGTCAGCGTCACCGCCTCCAACGATACGCCCATCATCTCAGGTACGGTCGCGGGCCAGATCATTTACGACCGCAGTTCGATCAAGCCCTTCTTCACCACTCTCATTACCGAGGTGGATGATGATACCACCCAGGCGCTCCGTATGACGATTACCCTGGATACTACTACTAAGGGCTATTTCACCCAGCTCGGCGGCTTTACCAATCTCGGCAACGGCGTCTATTCCTATGGTGTGGCCCGAGGCAATGTCACGGCGGCGATGATCACCACCGCCTTGCGCGGCCTGATCTACACGCCCACCACCGTCAATCGCGTCACCCCCGGCGCGCCGGAAACCACCCGCTTCACCCTCCGCTTGGACGACTTTTATTGCCCCACTGTCGTGGATAGCAATACTACCGTTATCGCCTTCGATGCCTTGACCGCCAAGGTGATGGCCGGCGATCGCTCTAGTGCGGCCCAGTTCGGCTGGTCCGTGGCCAACACCCGCGACCTCGCGGTCATCGGCGCGCCCCATGACTCGGTCCTCAGCGCCAATGCCGGCTCCGTCTATCTCTTCGCCCGCAGTTTGGATGGTTCCAATACCTGGACCCAGATCAAGAAGCTCGTGGCCCCGGATAGCCATGCCAACGACGCCTTCGGCACCTCCGTCGGTATCAGTGGTAATACTGTTGTCGTCGGTGCGCCCTTCAACACTTCCGCCACTAATCAGGGCGCGGCTTACGTGTACGAATCCAACCTCGGTGGCGTCAATCAGTGGGGCTTTGAACGCAAACTGGTCTCGACGAACGTCGTGCTCAATGACCAGTTGGGCACCTCGGTCGCCATCAGCGGCGACGATATCGTGGTGGGCGTGCCCTTGTCGGATACCACCGGCATCGGGGGCGACACCGGCTCGGCTTACATCTACGAGCGCAACATTGGCGGGGCTGGTCAGTGGGGCGTCCTCAAACGCCTCGTTTCCACCAACGCCTTTGCCGGAGATCACTTCGGTGCCGCTGTGGCGATGAGCGGCGATGACGTTGTGGTCGGCGTGCCCCTCTCGGATACCACCGGCCTTGGCGGCGATACCGGCTCCGCCTATATCTTTGAGCGCAACGTCGGCGGCTCCAACCAGTGGAATGTCCTTAAACGCCTTGTCTCCACCAATGCCGTCATCAATGACCACTTCGGTGCCGCGGTGGCCGTCAGCGCGGATGATGTCGTGGTCGGTGTGCCGCTGTCCGATACCGGTGCCACTCTGGACACCGGCTCGGCCTATATCTTCAATCGTAATCTGGGCGGCTCCAACCAGTGGGGTATCATCCGCCGCCTCGTCTCCACCAATGCCGTCGCCAACGACCAGTTCGGTGCGGCGGTGGCCATCAATGCCGACTATGTCGTGGTCGGCGTGCCCCTGGCCAATGATGGCGGCGTGGATTCCGGTGCCACCTATCTCTATGGCCGCAACCAGACCGGCACCAACCTCTGGGGCCAGCAGGATAAGTTCCTGCCGGCGGCCGTGGGCACTCAGGACCAGTTCGGCGTCTCCGTCTCCATCTGGAGTAACACCGTCGTGGTGGGCGCTTACAATGGTCTGGATACGACCCTGCGTACTGGTGCGGCCTACATGTTCCGCACCAAATTCAACAATGGCCCGCGCGTGCTGGTTCCTCTGGTGGATCAAACCGTGACCAACGGGTCGCTGTTAAGCTATACCATCCCGGCCAACGCCTTTGCGGATCCGGATGTGAATGAGATTCTCACCCTCAGCCTCCTCACCACGCCCACGCCGCCGGCCTGGCTGGCGTTCAATGCGGGCACGGGCCTGTTTAGCGGTACGGCGGGTGCCGCTGGCACCTACTTGACCGGCGTGGTCGCCACTGACTCCGACGGCTTGAGCGCCACCAACCGCTTCTCCATCTATGTCAATTTGTTGCCGGTCGAGCCCTTCTTCCTGTCGCTGGGTTTCCAATCCGGCATCACGAGCCATATCGCGGGTCAGGGCAACTCTCAGATCGCCGTCGTGACCCTCACCGGCACGGTGGGGGCGTCCTTCAAGTTGCAACGCACCACGTCCCTGGTGGGTCCGGTGGTCTGGACCGATGTGTCCAGCGGCAAAGTGGACAGTACCGGCAAGCTGGTGCTCTACGATGTGAGCACCGCCAACAGCATGTTCTACCGCGCCGTCCCGCAATAAGTGCGGCCCTGGGTGCGGGCTCAGCCTTCAACGCCCGGAAATCCCGCCGTAAGTCGGGGATTCCGGGCGGCTTGTTTTTCAGACTGCCCGGAGTGAAGGTCAGGCCGGTTAACCTCCGGGAGCGCCGGCATCTCGCCGGCCCTTTTTATCCGCTTGATGGTTTCCAAGGCGGCCGCGGGCCCCGGCCAAAACTTTCACTTGGCAATCGCCGCCGCGGGAGTACGTTCGGCTATGAGGATCAGACTCCTTATCAGTGTCGCGCTGTTGGCCGGAATGTTCCCGGCCCGGAGTGTGGCTGAACCTTCAACCCCAGGCGTCACCATGCACCTTATTCTTTCCACTCCCGCGTTTGCTTCAGGCCAGCCCCTGCCGCAGCGGTACGCGTATCAGGACCGGAATCTTTCCCCGCCCCTGCAATGGCAGGGGGTGCCGCCCGCCGCCCAAAGCCTCGCGCTGATTTGCGATGACCCGGATGCCCCGCGGGGCATCTGGGTCCATTGGGTGCTCTACGATCTGCCCCCGAACATCGCGAGCCTTGCTGAAAACATCCCGAAAGTGCCGGTTCTGGCCAATGGCGCCAAACAGGGCCTGAATGATTACCAGCAGCTCGGCTATGGCGGGCCGTGCCCTCCGCCCGGCCCCCCGCACCGTTATTTTTTCAAGCTCTACGCGCTCGACAAAGTCACCGGCCTCCCCGCCGGGGCAACGAAAAAGGATTTACTCCAGGCAATGACCGGTCACGTCCTCGCCCAGGGCCAATGGATGGGAACGTATCAAACCCAATAACCGACGGCCATAGCCGGTGGAAAGGAGAGTGACGGTGACTCCCGACGACCTGACCCCAGCCTTTCTCCGCCTGTTTATCGCTGTCGCCGTCCCGCCGGACGTGCGGCAGGAAATCGCCCGGGCGCAGGACCAGTTGCGGCGTAACTCTCCGCCGGGCGCCCTCCGCTGGACACGGCCGGAACAGTTTCACCTCACGCTAAAATTCCTCGGCGACGTGCCGGCCACCCAGGTAGGGGCTTTGGAAAACGCGGTGTCCGCGGCGTGTGCCGGCTTTCCTGTCTTGCCGTTGGCCGCCCATGGCCTGGGTTTTTCCCCCAATGAACAGAGGCCGCGGGTGATTTGGGCGGGCGTGGACGACCCCGGCGGCCAACTGGCCGAACTGCACCGGCGGATTGAAGTCGCCGTGCTACCCTTCGCCCCCTCACCGGCGCCGGAACGATTTGCCGGTCACATCACCCTCGGCCGGTTCAAGCCGGGGTATCACGGCGCGATGGGAAAGCTGCTGGCCCGCGCCACCCTTCTCCGCACCCGTCACTTCGGGGACTGGCGGGCGGAGCAAGTGGACATCATCCGCAGCGAACTCACCGCTGCCGGGGCCAGGCATACGCCGCTCGTCTCCTACCGGCTGTCCGGCTGAGTCTCCGTTGTGGCGTGCCCAAGGCAGCGTGGCAGGTGTTGCAATTTGATACCTGAGGCGTTCGGGAAAAGAGGGTCCGCCGTCTTTCCATTGGCGAACCCGCTACCGGTGGCGTAGAGTTTTAATCGCATGAGGAGTGGGCCCATCACCTACCGCCAGTGGGGCACGGATGTGGATGACAATGCGCGTCAGCAGATGGCGAACGCCTGTCAGCTGCCCGTGTCTGTTGCCGCTGCGATCATGCCCGACGCCCATGTCGGCTACGGCCTGCCCATCGGCGGCGTGCTGGCCACGGACAACGCGGTCATCCCCTATGCGGTCGGCGTGGACATCGCCTGCCGCGTGAAAATGACCGTGCTGGATCTGCCCCTCGACTGGTTGCACCGGCATGAAAGTGATCTCCGGCAGGCCATCGCCGCCGAAACGCGCTTCGGCCTCGGCGCGGAATTCTCCCGCCGTCGCACGCATCCGGTCATGGACGAGGACTGGTCCGTCAGCCCCGTCACGCAACGTTTCCGCAATAAGGCTTGGGCCCAGCTGGGCACCAGCGGCAGCGGCAACCACTTTGTTGAGTTCGGCGAATTCACCGTGGCCAACCGGGAGCTCGGACTGGAACCGGGCACCTATCTGGCCTTGTTGAGCCACAGCGGCAGCCGTGGCACGGGCGCGCAGGTGTGCGAGTATTACAGCCGCGTGGCCCGCCAAACCCATCCGGAGCTGCCGAAAGAACTCAGCTTTCTCGCCTGGCTTGATCTCGCCACGGCCGCCGGTCAGGAATATTGGGCCGCGATGGAGTTGATGGGCCTCTATGCCTCCGCCAATCATCAGCTCATCCACAAACACCTCGCGCGCCATCTCGGGGCTCACGTGCTGTTGGACATCGAAAACCATCACAACTTTGCGTGGAAGGAACGCCACCGGAACCGCGACGTCATCGTTCACCGCAAGGGCGCCACGCCGGCGGGCCTGGGTGTGCTGGGCGTCATTCCGGGCTCGATGGCCAGCGCCACGTATGTGGCGCGCGGCAAGGGCAATGCCGAGTCGCTCCACTCCGCCGCGCACGGCGCCGGTCGCGTGATGAGCCGCCATCAGGCCCGGGAGCGTTTCAATTGGAAGCTGGTGCAGCCTTATCTCGATGAGCGCGGGGTGCGAGTGATTTCCGCCGGCCTGGACGAAGTGCCGATGGTTTATAAAAACATTGATGAAGTCATGGCCGCGCAGAGCGATCTCGTGGAGCCGCTCGGCCGGTTTTTCCCGCGCCTCGTCAAGATGGCCGAGCCGGGCGAGCGGGCGGAGGATTAGGCTCCGCTACCGCCCCGGAATTTGGGCCTGTTGCTTTGATTTGAGTTTTTTCCGCTCTTACCCGTGGCGTCTCTGCATGAAATCAATCCATGTTTATCCGCGAGCGGATAGACACAGCCAAGGGGGGGGGATTGCGTTGGGTGGCCATTAAGACGCGCGAGCCAGGCCCGCGCGGGCCACTTCAGAAAACCGGAATAAGCCCCGTGGGAGACTCAGGCGTTCTTGGTTTTGCTTTTCGCCGCTCGAGCTTTGGTCGCCGCAGGAATCTTCGCTGTGGCCGCTTTGCTCACCGTCTGTTTTTCCGGTTTCACTAGTTTCGCGGCTGGAGCCGGCTTTGTGGCCTTCGCGGGCTTGGCAGGCTTAGCCATCTTCGCCGGTGTCGCCACCTTGGCAGCCGGTACCACCTTCGCGGCCTTTGCGGGTTTCACAGCCTTCGCAATCTTCGCCGGCGGTGCGGATTTCGTAGCCTTCGCCGGTTTCGCCACCTTCACAACTTTTGCCACTGTTGCCACCTTGGCCGCGGCCAACGGTTTCGCCGGTACGACGACGGGTGGCGTGGCGGGCACCACAGCGGGGACCAGGGCCGCTGGCACCAAGGCAGGTGCCACCGCGGGAGGTGGCGTGATGGGCGCGGCGACGGGCGCAGCGGGTGCGGCGAGTCGGGGGGAAATGTCCTTGCTGGCTTGGACCATTTCATTCAGCACGTGGTGGAAATCAGCCAGGCCCGTGGAGGGAATAATGATGCTGTTAAATTTGCCGCCCACCTCTTCCGAGATGCGCAGGAACCGGCCGCGCGGATTTTCTTTGAGCGTCAGTTGAAACGATTTGCGCTCGATTTGGATCTGCTCGGTTTTGATCGTATCTTCCTGAACATACGGCCGCTGGGGCGGGGCGCCATACGGCGGCCGATACGGTGGACGGGAAAAAAAGGAGGACTGATTGTTTGAATTCATATTGAGCCGGCGCACATAATTAGGCTTTGAGCCACCTGTTCCAGATGGCAAACCGTATCATATCCGGTCCGCCAAAGCAAAAAGGTTTTATTGATCGGGACTGGGATCAGGCAAAAACGCCGCCGGAGACGCGGTGAACCATTCCCAAACCGCCTGACCCAAAGCTCGCCGGCCGGATTCCGGCTGCCGTTGAGCGCACGGCAACGGCAATGGCCCCCAAAGCCATCAGTAACCTTATTGGCATTGAAATTGACATTTCTGCTTCATGGGCACTCTTGGTGCCATGGTGGTTAAGTTTTATTCAGGCGGATAAATGTGTGCCGGCGGAGTGCCAATTAGCCTTACTCAAACTTTCGCCGCCGGTGGGGAAAACACCAACACTCTGATCGCCGCAGCGGGATGACCGCGCCCGGAGCAGCCGTGGCCATGCGGGGCAGCCCGGGCGACCATGCGGTGCCGTTCACCGTTGGCATCAGCGAACGGCTAATGACAGCCCGGCGCCTTTTTTCTTCAAGGCCCTTCTGTCCCCCCGCTCACCCTGTTAAGCTCATTCCGCAATGTTTCGCGTCATCTTGCATATCGACATGGATGCGTTCTACGCCTCGGTGGAACAGCGCGATAACCCGGCCTTGCGCGGCCGCCCCGTGATTGTTGGTGCGCCTCCCACCCAACGGGGCGTGGTGTGCGCGGCCAGCTACGAGGCGCGTCGCTTTGGCGTGCGGTCGGCCTTGCCCAGCATCACCGCCCAGCGGCTCTGTCCCGAGGGCGTTTTTGTCCGGCCACGGATAGATCATTACCAGAATGAGTCGGAATGCATCATGCAGATTATCGGGCGCACCGGGGCAATCGTGGAACAGGTGTCCATTGACGAAGCGTATCTGGACCTGTCCGCGATATGCCAGGCAACGGACGCGGAGGCGTCACTGCAGGCCGCTTTACCGCTAGCCCGGAATTTAAAGGCGTGGATCCAACAGGAGCGCGGCTTGACCGCGACCATCGGTGTGGCGTCCAACAAACTGCTGGCCAAGATCGCCAGCGATGCCCGGAAGCCCGATGGGCTGACACTTATCACGGATCAAGAAAAGGTGGCCTATCTGCGACCTCTCCCCGTGCGGACGCTCTACGGCGTCGGCAAAGTTACCGAACAAGTGCTGAACCAGGCCGGTCTGAACACGGTGGGGGATGTTCAGGATTACCCCGGCGACCTGCGGGCGTTGGTCGGTTCCTTCGGGCCCAGACTGAAGCAATTTGCCGTCGGTGAGGACGACCGCCCTCTGGAGCAGGGCGAGGAAGTCAAAAGCATCAGCGGGGAGGAGACCTTCTTGAAGGACACCGAGGATCGAAACGTATTACGGGCTTGCCTGAAACAGCAGGCTGTCGACATTGCCGCCCGGCTCAAGCACCGGCGACTGGGCGCGCACACGGTACAGGTGAAGGTTCGGTATGGCGACTTTGCCACCCTGACGCGGCAGATCACCGTGGAGGAACCGCTGACGGAAGCGCCGGAGATTTACCGGCTGAGCTGCTTCCTGCTGCGCCGGGATCGGCTCGTGTCGCGACCCCTCCGACTGCTCGGTCTGGGCGTGAGCAGTCTGTGTGAACCGGTCGGCGAGCAGTTGGTATTGTTGTAAAGAAAGCTGGGTCCGGCGGGCGCCGTTCAAACGCATTCGTGGGCAGACATCGGTTTGGTAGGCCCACGTTCCGCTTGCTGTTGCCATCCGGCCAACGCATGCTTGGAGCTGAGCAGGCGACGACGCACTGTGTTATACCCGCGGGACGGGGTCGCTTATTTCCATTGGTCAGCGATGGGCATCATGAAAATACCACATATCCAGAAACAAGAATGCTTAGCGGTGGACGCGGGAGTTTCCAAGCTCTCCAAAGTTGAGTTTGCCCGCAATCCCTACCCCGCGCTGCTGAAAGAACCGGCGCAATTCTGGGATGAAATTTATATCGCGAATGAAGCCTACATCCTGGATGAGATTACGCATCCGCGGATCCGGCGTAAACTGGCGTATGAGGCCGAGTCGCATCGCCTTTTTCTGGAATATGTGGAGGGGACGACGCTGCAAGATCTGGTGAAAGCCGGCGTGGGTCGCCAGGATCCCGGGCGGATCCATAAGATTTTGCAAAGTGTGGCGGAGACGGTGGCGGATATGCACGCCGGAATTCTGTGCGGCCGACCGATTGTTCATAATGACTTGAAAAGTCTGAACGTGCTGGTGCCCACGGCCTTCCCGGCGGAAGCCATCCTGATTGATTTTTCCCACTCCTATTTCGAAGGGCACCTGCCCCCTTTTATTGTTGAGCAGAAGCAAAGCCCATCGGGAACGGCCAAGTATATGGCCCCCGAGAAATGGGAGGGCAACTATAGTCAGGGTTTTAAAAGCGATGTCTACGCCTTTGGGGTGCTGACGTATTATGCGTATACGGGGAAATTTCCGTTTGACGGGGATGCCACCGTGATCGAGAAGCAGGTTCGGGAAGAAACGCCAGCCTGGCCCCTGTCATTAGGGGTGGAGGTGCAGCGCAACACCCTGGCCACCATGATGGCGTGTCTGGGAAAAAAGCCTGCGCAAAGGCCCACCATGGAGCATGTGGCCAAGTGTTACGCGGACACCGCCTGCCTGTTCAGTTAAGTTGACGGCCAGATGCGCCCAGTCATTCGGGCAGGGCCGGGCGCTGGGCCATTCCTTAGTCGGTGGCGAGACCCATCTTGGTGATGTCGAGCTGACGAAGGGTGTCCATGCAATTGACCATGATCTGGTAATCCGCCTCGTCGGCGCCCTTCAAGACCACGCCCAGATCCGGGTTGCTCGCTTTGAGTTGCGCCAGCCGTTCCTTCAACTGCGGCACCGTGACGATGACGTCATTCAGCGCGATCTGACCGGCGGCGTTCACCACAATGCGGCTCGGCTTGGGCTTGGGCTTGTGGTCCACCGGGGGCGGTTTGCCCGACGGCAGATTGATTTCCAGATTGTTCACCAGCTGCGGCGTCGTAATGATGAAGATCACCAGCAGCACGAACACGAGGTCCAGCAACGGCGTGATGTTCAGCTCGTTCATCGTGCTGTGCCCGCGTTTGGATGTCTTCTTCAGGCTCATTGCGTCATCACCGGTTCGGTTTCTTCCTGCACGTCAAATCGGATCGTCACATTTGGCGGAAAATTGGTCGGCGGCCGCCGGTCGATGCTTTGGACTGCCTTGAACACATCCTTCACCGTCTGATCCCACCTGGCATCGCCCGACCCTTTCAACCAGTTCGGCTGGCTGAGGTTGCCCGCGCGATCCACGTTCACCGCCACTTCGACCACATATTTGTCGTCCGGCAGATCCTCCGGCCGGTTCCATTTGGAGCGCAGGGTGTATTCGAGGTAACCCTTGTACAGTTGTACCGGATCGCTCTCCGAGTTGACGGCCTTGCCGCCTTCAAACTCAAAGCTCGGCACGTCGTTTGCCGGCGGGGCCACCACGGGCGGGGCCATGGTGGGCGGGGCTTTGGCCACTTCCGTTTTGGGG
>Ga0214172_1000006_pt1 | contig 167238 bp, 150 predicted proteins | sample TroBogEpilimnion_29_FD_153010 | JGI IMG/M metagenome (GOLD analysis project Ga0214172, IMG submission 153010) | Freshwater microbial communities from Trout Bog Lake, WI - 12JUL2007 epilimnion | ecosystem: Environmental > Aquatic > Freshwater > Lake > Epilimnion/Euphotic zone | place: Trout...
CGGAGCGGCGGCAATCTGACCCTCAACTGGAATACCGCCACCGGAGAATATTTCTCCATCGAATACGCCACCGATCTGACAACCGGTTTTAATCGCGTCGTTGTAACCAACCAGCTTGCCACACCGCCAACCAATAACCTCACCGTAACCAATGTCGGCTACTACCGCCTGAAGTTTTGAAGCTGGGAAAATGAGTGATGAAAATTATGCGCCAGATATTTTTACTGTTTTTGTTTTGTGTGGTTCCGACTGTTTGGGCGGGGCCGACCAATGCGATCCTATTTGTCTCACAAGTGTGCGTCCCGGCCGATTTCGGGACCATTGCCTCAACGTTCGGAAACCAGCAAGCCGGGCCAAATTTTTGCGGGCGCGGAGGGGATTTGTATATCCGTTATCCAGATGGAACCCTCAAGAACCTGACGCGTTCAGCCGGTTATGGCCAATGGGGAGTGCAGGCACCCAATGGCATTGCTGTGCGTCAACCCTGTGTCCATTGGAGCGGACAAAAAGCGCTGTTCAGCATGGTCGTAGGCTCTCCCGCCAGTATTAATTCAGGCACGACCTATTACTGGCAGCTTTATGAGATCACGAATTTTACCAGCCCCAGTTCCCTACCAGCGATCACCAGAGTGCCAAATCAGCCGACGAATTATAACAACCTGGCGCCAATTTACGGCTCAGACGACCGAATCATCTTCAGCAGCGACCGACCGCGCAACGGCCAGGCGCAGCTCTATCCACAACTTGACGAGTATGAAGAATTGGCCACTGTCACGGGATTATGGAGTTTGCAACCGACCAACGGCGACCTATTTCTCCTCACTCACACGCCGAGCGGCGCATTCACACCCTTGCTGGACAGCGCCGGTAGAATTATTTACTGCCGTTGGGACCATCTCCAGAGGGATCAGCAGGCCGACAGTGATTGGGCAAACGGCACCGTCAATTATGGTGCATTCAACTGGAGTGACGAGTCCGTCGGTTCGGTGGCCACGACCAATCTGGCGGAAGTATTCCCCGAACCCCGGAGTATCCGCACAGACCTGCTGGCAGGCACGGGACTAGCCGGAAATACATTCAACCAATTTTTCCCTTGGGCCATCAATCAAGACGGCACGGATGAGGAAACCGTGAATCACATCGGGCGTCATGAAATTGGCGGTAGTTACGGTGCTGCAGCTATGACCAACGACCCGAACCTTCAAGACATTTATTATTTTGGCGGCAATTATAACACGAACGCCATTAATAATTTTTTGCAGGTGAGTGAAGACCCCCATAGCCAGGGGCTGTTTTACGGCATCGATGCGCCGGAGTTTGCCACCCATGGCGCCGGCCAGATTGTTTCCCTCACCGGCAACACAAACCTCAATGCCTTCTACATGCGGCTCAACTACCTGACCCCGCGCTCCACCCACACCTATGCGGCTACCCCTGCGACCATTCCACCAGATCATAGCGGACTGTATCGCAATCCGCTCATGACCGCGGATGGCTACCTGATCGCCGCGCACACAACGAACACCCAGGCCGAGAGCAGTTCCAGCGGATCCGCCAACACCATGTATGATTTTCGGTTGAAATTCCTGCAGTTTACCAACGGCTATTATGCGCCTGGCCCCAATTTGACCCCGGGGCTGACCAACTGGGTCACCTACCAGGACCCCTACAATTATGTGACGGTGGTGCAGACAAATCGGCTCTGGGAATTCGACCCGGTCGAAGTGATGGCCCGGCCGAGGCCCACCCCTCATGTGACGCCTATGGAAGGGCCGGAACAGGCCGCGTTTTCGGCAGCTAAAGTAGACGTGGGCGCGTTCCAGAATTATCTGCGCACGCATCAACTAGCTCTCATCGTCAGCCGCGATGTGACGACCCGCGACCGGGCCGACCACCAACAACCGTTCAATTTACAGGTCTCGGGCACGAGCCATCAAACCCTCGGCGCCTCTGGGAAAATTTACAACATCGCCTGGCTACAACTCTTCCAAGCCGACCAGCTGCGCGGATTGAATTACGGTTATCCGGGGAATCCCGGCACCGGCCGCCGCGTCCTCGCACAATATCTTCATGATCCTGCCGTGGATAATCCTGCGGGTGTCGGCGCGCCGGCCGGCAGCGTAGCGCTCGCCGCCGACGGCTCGCAAGCGGCCATCGTCCCCGCCCAGCGAGCGATGACCTGGCAACTAGTGGATACGAATGGCGTCGGCGTGGTGCGCGAGCGATATTGGCTGACGTTTGCCGCGGGTGAAATCCGCACCTGCACCAGCTGCCACGGCATCAACGAGCAAACGCAGTCCGGTGGACCCGCCCCCACCAACACCCCGCTGGCTTTAATCCAACTGCTCACCTATTGGAAGACCAATACCGCCTTGCAGCCCAACCTGATGGCAAGCCAGGGTACGAATTATTTTCAGGCCACCTTCCGACGCCGACCCGCCGAAGCCGGAATCACCTATCATGTGCAACTCTCCACAAACCTCGTTAGCTGGTCCGAGATTGCCAGCTACGCGGGTACCAATATCATACTCACCCCGCAGGCCTTGGAAGTTTCCCGGTCGGGCACGCCCAATGAAAACGTCACCGTCCGCGATGCCGCCCCCGTGAGAGGCCAGAGGGCCCACTATCTGCGCGTCACGGTGACTCGGCCCTAGCCGGATAGAGCAGCGTGACTAATTCCTTGAATTATACAGTGCTATGTGGCTGACCATGCCTTAAAGTGGCCGCGATGTTTCATTCCAGGCTCACGCGCGCCAGTTGGCTCGTCATTTATCTGACGATCGTTTCCGCCCGCGCTAGCAGCTGGAACTATTGGGTGCATATCTCCATTCCCAACATGCAGCTCGGCACGCAATCCGCCCAGCTGGCCACGGACCGCACCCAACTTTATTACAGCACTCTGGTAGACGGCGTCTACCGCGCGGCCCTCGCCGACCACCAGTTTACGGCTATGCCGCTCACGGGCTTTCCGCTCTGGGACGCCAGCGTGAACACCAACGGCTATGCAGTCTGGCACATCCATGTCGCCCCGCACGGCACGCTGCTCTTGTCCGGCTCGCCGGTCAACATCAGCAACCGGTCGCTCAGTTCGCCGCCCAGCCCGTTTTACAACACCCTGCCGCCGTTTTACTGGTGGGATGAAACGAACCAGGTCTGGCAAGCGGCCGCCATTGCCTGCAAGACCTATCCTTACACCACCTACGTCGGGAATTTCTGCAACGCCCCCGACGGCTCGGTATGGACGTGTTCGGGCTGGGCCAGCTATGCTTACCGCAGCACCGACGACGGACACAGCTACACCGCCTTTGACATCAACGCCCGGGTGCCAGCTAATTATTTTCCGCTGCCCTTCACCACCGACCAGCTCTCGTTTGGTAAAATTTTTAGCATTGTCGCCGGGCCACACAACGAGGTGGTGATCGGCACCGAGACCGGCGGATATCTCCACAGTGCCAACAACGGAACGAACTGGACCAGTCTGGACCCGGATTACACAGATCCAAACTCGGTGAATCCGCTGGGGCGGATTGGCGACGCGCTCATTGCAGGCTTGGACCGCTACGGGAATTTCCTTTGTAAAAACATCTGGCTTGGCCAGGTGCCCGGCTACGCCACTTGGGGCGGAGTCAGCCTCATCGGCTGGCATCCGGCGGACGGTTCGCTGTTCAACGCCGCGAGCGGTTTCCCTCCGGAGGTCGGCCCGGGGCGGGTCTTAACGACGGCGGCTGGCGTGTCGTTCACCTTCATGAATCAGGGCACCAATTTGCTCGGCGGCATCTACGTCGCGCCTGAGGGCAAAAGTTGGTCCCAAAATAACACCAACATACCAGGACTGATTAATGTTTCGCCAAATGTGGGTGACTCCGTCATTCCCGGCGGCTGCCTCACGACCTTGGGTAATCTGGTGTTTATCGGCACGGGTAATACGATTTATACTTACGACAGCACGCCGCCGCCCATCACTAATCGCCCGCCTGTGGCACTGCCGCAAAATGTCAACCTTTGGGAAAACATCCCAACGAACCTCACCCTGACCGGTAGCGACGCGGACGGCGACGCCCTGAACTTCACCCTTGTCACGCAACCGCGCCGCGGCACGCTCACCGGCACGCCGCCAGACCTGATCTATACACCTGCCAACAACTCCCTTCGCCTCGATAGCTTTTCCTACTTGGTGGACGACGGGATAGCGACGTCCGCCCCGGTAGCGATCAACCTTGTCATCAACGCGACGACGAACCCGCTTTCCAATATCGCCTTCACGAGCCCGCTGGAGGGCCGGTTTTTTATCGAGCCAGCCAACGTCACCCTGACCGTTGCTGCGGACAATCTGAATGGCATCAACTCGGTGAGTCTCTATTCGACCAGCGGCACCAACCTTACCGCGCTGAGTTTTTTGACCAACGCGCCATACACGTATGTCCTCACCAACCAGCCGGTGGGTGACAACACCTTTTCCGCGATGGCTACGGATAATCACGGGGCGCGCACCTGGTCCACGCCCGTCCGCATTTTCGTGCTGCCGGTAGCGCCGAACCTGACCCTGCAGCCCGTGGATTCCAGCAATGTCGCCGTGACATGGCCGCTCAGCCTCGCGGGCTTTTACCTTGAGTCCGCGACCGAGATGTGCGGCCCGTGGACGCTATCGCCGGTGCAGCCGATTCTATACGAAACCAATCAAACGGTGACCCTCCCGCTGGCCGACCTGCAATTTTTCCGGCTGATGCGGCCATAGTGCCAATACGCCGACCGGCGTATTGGCGGGCAATAAAAACTGCGATTTACTGAAGAATGGATCAACTCATGCCAGTCAATGTACGCCGCTTAAGCAGCAACCCGTTTTTTCTAGCTGCCATATTTCTACAGGCTTGATTAACTTGGTGAACCATGGATGATTTTTCAGGCCCAAGCCTGATCTGCCGGGGCGGACTGGTGACCCACTGCCTTTCCAAGACCTTCCAGTAGCGTTCTTGCCGGCCGGCAACTGTGAATATGTCCGCACTTCCGCGCACGGAGGTTCGGTTGGACAGGAAGGCTGGACAGGCTTAGGTTCCGGACGGAGGTAAAAACAGCAACGCCTGAACCAGATGGAGGGACACATGGAAAAACTACCGAACATCATGCTGAGGCGGGGGAGAGAAAGTTGGGGCCGGGTGACCTATGAATTCACACAGGTTCACTTTTCACCCAGTCAGGCCCAGCCTCTTTGGGTGCCTGCCATCAATGCTTATCGCTTGCACAATGAATTCCTGATTTGTGTGGAGCTTGCGGGAGTGGATCGCGCCCGCGTCCACGTGCAGGTGGAAACGCGAAGGCTCTGGATTCACGGGCAGCGGCGGCTGCCCGAACCGGAGTCAAACGCCGGACCACCGCTGCAAGTGCTGGCCCTGGAAATTGACCACGGGCCGTTCACTCGCGAAGTGATGCTGCCGGTGGAGGTGCTGCCGGATTCAGTACTGGCCGAACAGCGGAATGGGTTGCTTTGGATCCGCCTGCCACTGCGGTCGCCGGCCCGAGGAAAGGAGCGCGGGAAGGCCTTATGAATCGTCGGATCGAATTTGATGACCTGGTTCCAGCCATTATGGCGGCGGCCACGGCGCCGGCCAAGGCGGAGCGCAAGTCCGAGGACGGGACGGAACCCAAGATTCCCGACGTGCTGGGCATACTGCCGCTGCGCAATCTGGTCTTGTTTCCCGGCACCGTTGCGCCTGTGAGCGTAGGCCGGCCTGGCTCCATCAAATTGATTGAGGAGAGCCTGCCTAAAAGCAAGGTCATCGGGCTGATTGCCCAGCGTAATCCTGAACAAACCGAGCCGGCGCTGGACGACCTGTTTCGAGTGGGCACGGCGGTGACGGTGCTCAAGCTAATCCGGCAGTCGGAAAACACGGTGATTCTGGTGGTGCAAGGCCTGCGGCGGTTTGCGGTGCGCCAGTTTGTGCAGACGCTGCCTTACGCTTTAGCGGAAATCGATCTATTGGCAGCTCCGCCCCCGCCCAGCGCGGACCATGAATGGCTGGCCACCGTGAAAAACCTCCGGGAGACCGCAGCTCAATTGTTGGAACTGACACCGGATGCGCCGGATGAAATGCGCACGGCCGTCCTGAACATTGAGGAACCCGGCAATCTCGCGGATTTTCTTGCGGGCGGCATCAATATGGAACTGGCGCAACGGCAGGAAATTCTGGAGGCGGTGGACGTGAGGCAGCGCGTGCGGCTAGTGCAGCAGCGCGTGTCGGCGCAGCTGGAAATTGCGCACATCCAGCAAAAACTGCAGAAGGACGTGAGTTCCCAGTTCAACGACATGCAGCGGCGCGCCTACTTACATGAACAGATCAAAGCGCTGCAAAAGGAACTGGGCGAAGGCGAACAGGCGGTGGGAGCGCAGGTGGAGCAGTTACGCCAGCGGCTGACGGAGGCGAAGGCGCCGCCGGAAGTCATGGAGCAGGCGGAACGCGAGCTAAAGCGGCTGAACTATGTGCCGCCCGCCAGCGCTGAGTTTTCCGTTATTGTCAGCTACGTCGAGACGCTCGCGGAATTGCCGTGGAGCAAACTGACGGACGATAATCTGGATTTAGTGCGCGCGCAAAAAATTCTCGACCGTGATCATTTTGATCTCGAAAAAGTGAAGCGCCGGCTCATTGAGTATCTGGCCGTGCGGAAACTGAATCCCAACGGACGCGGTCCCATCCTTTGTCTCCTCGGCCCCCCGGGCGTGGGCAAGACGAGCCTCGGTCAATCCATCGCCAACGCGCTGGGCCGCAAGTTCGCCCGCATGAGCCTGGGCGGGATGCGCGATGAGGCGGAGATCCGCGGCCACCGCCGGACGTATATCGGCTCGATGCCCGGCCGGCTGATCCAGGAATTGCGACGTCAGGGCACGCGCAACCCCGTCTTCATGCTGGATGAGGTGGACAAGATCGGCGCCGATTTCCGGGGCGATCCGGCGAACGCCTTGCTGGAAGTGCTGGACCCCGCGCAAAACCAGTCGTTTGTGGATCACTACCTGGATGTGCCGTTCGATCTATCGCAGGTCATGTTCATCACCACGGCCAACGTCATGGACCCGGTGCCGCCCGCATTGCGCGACCGCATGGAGGTCATTGAAATGCCCGGCTACACCGACCGCGAGAAACTGGCCATCGCGAAAAAATATCTCGTGCGCCGGCAGCTCAAGGAAAACGGGCTGCAGCCGGAACAATGCCCCTGGCTTGTGAGCCCGCTGAAAAAAATTATCGAGGACTACACGCGCGAAGCGGGCGTGCGTGAACTGGAACGGCAGATTGGCGCCGTCTGCCGGGCGGTGGCCGCTCAAATAGCAAAGGGCGAACGCAGCCGGGTGAGCATCACCCTTGAACGCATTCAAAAGATCCTTGGCCCGCCCAAATACATCCGGGAGGAACGCCTCAAGACGAATCGCCCGGGCGTGGCCACCGGTCTGGCCTACACGCCCGAGGGGGGCGAAATCCTCCACATTGAAGCCACGCGCTATCCCGGCAAAGGGGAGGTCACGCTCACGGGCCAGATGGGTGAGGTCATGGAAGAATCAGTGGAAGCGGCTTTGAGTCTGGTCCGTAGCCGCGTCAAGGAACTCGGCATCGCGCCGGGCGCTTTCAAAAATACGGACATCCATGTGCATGTGCCGAGCGGCGCGGTCCCCAAGGATGGTCCGTCCGCCGGCGTGGCAATGTTCACTGCGCTGGCATCCCTATTTACCGACACCCCCGTACGCACGAGTGTGGCGATGACCGGCGAGATCACGCTCCGGGGTTTGGTGCTGCCCATTGGCGGATTGAAAGAAAAAACCCTGGCCGCCCTGCGCGCCGGCATCAAGCAGGTCATTCTCCCTAAATTGAACGCCAAGGATTTGATTGAGGTGCCGGCTGAAGTGAAACGAAAGCTCAAATTTACGCTGGTGGAAAATGCCGATGATGTGCTGGCGGCCGCGCTAGAGCCGAAGAAAACCGTCGCCCCAATCCTCACGACCGGATTGCTACCACATCTGTCGACCCGCCCGCGCTGCCGGTCGCGAATTATACGCCGAGCAGGCGCTGCACGCCACACCGGCATCCGCCCCCACCGTAATCCACCTGCGCCAACCCAACCACTCAAACGCGGCAGTACGATGTAGCCACTGAACTTTGGTGAAGCGGAAATATTCACCCCACAGGAAATGCGATCGCTTTGCCACTCTTTGAATACGTTTGCCGAAAATGCCGACGTCGTTTGGCCTGGTGCTGACCCTCAAAGAACACAAAGCGAAAAAATACTACCCCACGTGCCATAGTCAGGAGGTGCGGCAAGTTATTGAGCCGTTCATCCCCAAGGCCGAGAGCAAGACCAGACCGTGGTGTGTAAGCCCATGCGTCCGCTGATTCGTAACGGGACCGAACGAGAGGGATATCATCGGGTTCCACCCATTCTGGCGGCGTCCTTGCCCGGAATAAAATCGCGTTCCCGTTCGCGGACCACCAGCACCGGGCAAGGTGCATGCCGTACCACACGTTCGGTCACGCTGCCCAGCAACACATGCTTCAAACCCGTGCGTCCATGCGTCGAAAGAATAATCAAGTCGGCATTGATTTCGCCCGCCGCAACCACGATCTCTTGCCAGGGTGCCCCGACACACACCTTGACTTGAGCGAGGGTATCCCCACTCATCTCGCGGTGGCACAACAACTCCAATTCTTCCCGCGCCTGGTTCTCCAGTTCTTGCTGACTAACTGCCAACTCCGGCGGGATATAACCCAGTTCCGCCGAGACGGTGTACGGCTGAACCACATGCATCAGCACCACTTCAGCCGCGAATGCCGCAGCAAACGGCACGGCATATAGAAGGGCTTTCCGGCCTGTATCGGAGAAATCCAAGGGCACCAAGATGCGTTGAATTTGAAAGGGCAGCGGCTTCAGCCAGCTTTCATCGGCAGCTTCCAGTTCCACGGCAACCTTGCCTTTTTTGGGGGTGGGCCTGACTTTCATAATCATTAAGCGCGAATACTTTTTTCACAAACATGACCCGCCCCGGATTGGCTACCAGCCAACCAGCCGCCGCGCTGAAAAGTCACAAATCAATCTTACGGCGGCGGCGGCTTTCCACCCGGGTTTTCGTCGCCGCCGATTGCCGCGCCGGCGGGTTGGTGACCTGATAAGATTTTGACAATCCAAGGATCATCGCCACGGTCGCTTGCGGCCTTACGGTTTCTGAAATGGAATGATGTGTTTTCATAAGATCACCTCGACACAAATTTTACCGGCACGCGTTTCCGACGACTAACGGGGGATTCGGCGGGCTGACTAGCTGGCTGCTCCGCGAGGGTCAGTTCGAGACTACGCTTAACCCCATTGTTGTTTTTCTGGCAGTTCCCTGACTGGCTGATGGCCCGAAGCTGCCACTCGGCCTGCAGCCAATATTCCTGGTCCCGACCCATTTGCGCCCCCTCTTTCTGCCAGATTTGGCAAGCCAGCCGGGCAATTTCATCGTGATTTAAAACGGGATTTGTTTGTGTATTTACATTCATAATTTCCGGGTTTTCTTGTTTTTATTGGCCACATGCTGCCGCCGAAATTCGCTCCTCGCCCGCCCACCGGGTCTGTATGCCTCTTTTACGCGTCAGGACAAATTGGCGGACCACTTCACTGGCCCGGCAGTCCGCCCGCGCCACTTTCCGCTCCCGGGCTTGCGTGACGAAAAAATCCATATCGCCTGCCGCCGCCGCCTGCTTTAGTTGCACCAGCCCCCCCGCGGCATCCGCTACGGTTTTCCTACCGTCATCCAGCACAGCCACTAGTGCTCCGGGGCGACCCTGACGGAGATCCAGCCAGCGCTTCACCCACGCCGCCAGCGTCTCAGGCAATTCCTGCCTGGCAGGCAGACCGATGATGATCATGTCCGCCGTGGCGGCTTCAAGGGCGGCCAGTTCCCGAAATGAGTTGAAGGCCAAGACTTCTAAATTCCACCACTGATGGAACAGCCGACCTTCGGCGTGTTTCAGCTTACGCCCGAGCAATTGGAGCACCCCGTCTGCACGCGCGGCCGTGACGGCATCCGCAAAGGAGATAACCACACTCAAGTCCCTGCCTTCTTCATGCGATGCGTCATTGAGTCGTTTTAACACCAGTTCCATGGCGGAGAGATTGACCGATAAACCGCCCCCGGACAATTGGACGGACTCCTTGATGTACGGGTGAACTCAATTTATCGAGGCTAAATAATGTACCTAAACCCAGGCGACCCTGGCTATCGCTCACCAATTCCGGCGGCGGATCTGAAGGAGAAAACGGACCACGCGGCCTGCGGACTCAAGCCCTTATTTCCGCCTCGGCTTCGAGTTCAAACAGGAGGTCGTCCCGGCAGACATCGCATTGCGCAGTGACGACGGGCATTTGCGCCAGTTGATTCGCCGCCCGCCATTCCGTAAAGACACCGGCATCGGCCGGATGGCGAAAATAAGCCGTGGCGCGCGTGAGATCGGAAAAATCACCACCGCGGGCACGCAGCATCGCCTCGACCACAGCCATCGTCAGCTCAACCTGTTTATGTACATCGCCCACCCACAACGTTTTGCCACCGGGCGCGATGCTTGCCGTCCCAGATATGAACAACCGACGTCCCATGTCCGAGGCGAGTTCCATCGCGCGACTGAACGAACTGCCATACGCGGGCGCAGGACATTGCAACGGCGAGGCCACTTCCCGAGCGCACGAATAATTTTCAAGCGGGCGGAACGCCCATGCCGCCAACGCCAGGGCGGCGCCGGTCGGGTTTTTTGCACCAACGCCCGTGCTGGCCGGCAGCGAACCCGTGTGGAACTTCACGCCGTCATAGATATTTGTCCGGGCGCGATTAAAATCGTCATACCACTCCAAAATATTTTCCAGAAAAAACCACGTTCGCACGGTATCCGCCAGCTCGAAGCCCGCCTGCGCCAAAATCGTCTGCAAGTTTTCGAGCGTGCAGCGGGTTTGGTCCGACCGCGACAGGGTGTTGTCCGCTGGCGAAAGTCCGCCCACGAAACACTGTCGCGCGCCACCTTCCGTAAAAACTGAACCCACGGAGTGTCCGTTAAATTCAATGCGTTCCACTCCGCCGGTAAAAGCGTGAACTTGAATTCCCGCAATCGGACCCTGATTGCAGGTTGCGCCCTCCACCCACGTTACCGGCCAATCCACGCGGCCCTGACTATGCTCGAGTGCGGACAGCGTGGCGGCGTAGGCGCGGATATTTCCAAAGGCCAGCAGATGTAACGGCGTGGCGTTGAGGGTGTCCAATTGAGCGGCAAGCCGGCGGCACAACGCCGGAATGGCCTCGCCCGGCAGTGGCCGGCAGGTGAGCGTCACCACCTTGCCCCCCGGGCGGGCGGGCTCCGACAGCGGAGCAGTTTCCCAATGGGAAGCGAGTAATGGCATTTCCTTATTCGACGATCAGGCCACCGGTTTAGTTACAAGCATTCCTATTTCACCCGAACAATTATCTGCTTACCACTAATCATATCTTGCCATTTGAATGACAAGATAGGTGTCGTTTTTTTTGAATCTTTTACCGGCACGCTGTCGTCTAATCAGACTGTGAAGCCCCGCGCCAAAATGTGTCCCGCCCCCCGCATCTTCTGGCGGCTGGTGCTCCTCGTCGTGGCCGTTGGAAAACTTTCAGCCGCCGCGCCATATGAAAATGTCACCGAGCCGACCCCGCATACCAAAATTGACGACCTGGTTTTTGCGCGACTTCAGGAATTGCAGATCGCGCCAGCGCATCTGTGTTCCGACGCCGTGTTCGTGCGGCGCGTTCATTTGGATGTGACGGGCACTTTACCCACGGCGACCGAGGCGCGGCAATTCATTCTGGATCGCAGCCCGGACAAACGGCGAGTTTTGATTGATCGGCTTCTGGCGCGCGATGAGTTTGCCGATTATCTGGCGCTGAAATGGGGCGACCTGCTCCGCATCAAGGCTGAGTTTCCCATCAACCTCTGGCCAAACGCCGCCCAATCGTATCACCGGTGGATTCACGATGTGATTCGCGACAACAAACCCTGGAATGAAATTGCCCGCGAATTACTCACCGCCAGCGGCAGCAATTTTGAACTGCAGCCGGTAAATTTTTATCGCGCAATGCAAAACCGGACGCCCGCCGGCATTGCTCAAACAGTCGCGCTCACGTGGCTTGGTGAACGCACAGCCCACTGGCCTTCCAATGAGTTGGCCAATTTGGCGGTCTTCTTTGCAAACATCGGATACAAAACCACCGCCGAGTGGAAGGAGGAAATTGTTTATTTCAATCCCGCCTCGACGAATACCGACGCGCTGAACGGCGCGGCGCGCAACGCGGTTTTGCCCGATGGCTTGGCCGTGAAACTTTCGCCGGATCAGGATCCACGCACCGTGTTCGCCGACTGGCTGGTGACAAACCCTCAATTCGCGCGGAACATTGTCAACCGCGCGTGGTCCTGGCTGCAGGGCGTCGGCATCGTGCAGGAGGCGGATGATTTTCGGGCGGACAATCCCCCCAGCAATCCGGACCTGCTCGCGTTTTTGGAGAAGCAATTTGTCGCATCTGGCTATGATTTCAAGCAACTCTACCGGTTGATATTAAATTCCAGAACCTATCAGCTCGCCACCCTTCCACAGAGCCACAACCCGGCGGCGGCGGCCAATTTTGGCTATTACCCCTTGCGCCGGCTGGACGCAGAAGTATTGATTGATGCCCTGGATCAAATCACAGGAACGAACGAGAAATATTCCAGTGCCATTCCCGAACCCTACACGTTCATTCCCGACAACCTGCGTTCCATCGCACTGCCTGATGGCAGCATCACCAGTGCGTTCCTTGAAATGTTTGGCCGGCCGCCGCGCGACACCGGTTTAGAATCCGAACGCAACAACCACATCACGGCCGCGCAGAAACTATGCCTCCTCAACTCCAGCGTGATGCAACGGAAAATCGAATCCAGCCGGATGATTGAATTTCAAACCGCGTCCAATCGCGCGCCGGCGGACATCGCCACCGGTATGTATTTGGGAATCCTTTCGCGATTCCCAACGCCGGAGGAGATCAAGACGGTGCAGAATTATTTTCAAGCGGGCATGGGCAAGCGTCAGGCGTCCGTGGACCTGGCTTGGGCATTGATGAACAGCACGGAATTTCTCTATCGGCACTGAACCCCAATTAAAAATGAACGCCTTTTATTTTGATTTTGAAAAACAGCGGCCGCGCCTCAGCCGGCGTGAAGCCATCCGCCGCGCCCTGTTTGCCGCGAGCGGATTGGTGCTGGCAAATCACTTGTCGTTCAAAGCCTTTGCCGCACCGCGCAGTCCGCGCGCCAAGGCGGTCATCCAAATTTGGATGTGGGGTGGGCCTTCGCATCTCGACATATTCGATCCCAAACCGGACGCGGGCTACGATTATTGCGGGCCGCTGAAGACGCCAATTGAGACGAATGTTTCCAGCACACGCATTGGCGAACTGCTGCCGGCACTGGCGAAACAGGCGGACAAGTATTCCATCATCCGCAGCATGACGCATGGCAACAACGGCCACGAAACTGCGTCCTATATCGTGCAAACCGGCCGGCAGCCGGGCGGGCGCACCGTATTCCCGTGCGTCGGCTCCGTGGTGTCGCTCACGAAAGGCTACGATGCGGGCTACAAAGGGCTGATACCGCCCTACGTCGTCTTGACGGAACCGCAGGGGCGGTTTGACGAGGCTGGTTTTTTGGGCGCACGCTTCAAACCCTTCGCCACCGGCGGCGATCCGTCAAAAACCCCTTTCGCCGTCGAAGGCGTCGTGGCGCCGGGCATTACGGATCAGCATCAGAAAAAAAGGCGCGAACTGCTACACCAGCTCAATACGCTCGCGGAGGCGTTGCCGGAAGATCCCCAAATCACCGCCACCTCGCTGGCGGAAAATATGGCTTACGACATGATCCTCGGCGACGGCGCAAAGGTATTTGACCTCTCGCAGGAAAAACCAGAGATGCGGGAACGTTACGGCAAAAGCAAGTTCGGCCAGTCGTGCCTCGTCGCGCGACGGCTGGTGGAGCGCGGTATTCCCTACGTGACAATCAACTACGCCGGCTGGGACACCCACAAAAATAATTTTCAAACGATGCAGCGGCAGCTGCCCGAATTGGACAAGGGTTTTGCGACATTGCTACAGGATTTGTCCGACCGCGGACTGCTCGATAGTACAATTGTCTGGTGGGGAGGTGAATTTGGCCGGACACCGAAAATCCTGTGGGAAGCGCCATGGAATGGGGGGCGCAATCATTATGGAAAAGTTTTTACCGCCGTGCTCGCCGGCGGCGGATTCAAAGGCGGTCACGTTATCGGCGCGTCGGATGCACGGGGCGAAGAAGTCAAAGAACGACCCGTTTATCCGGTGGACTTGATCGGCAGCATCTACGCGCAACTGGGCATCGACGCGACGACGACACTCCCCAATCCTGAAGGGCAGCCCACGTTTGTGATGCCGGCGTCCGGCGACGGAATCAAATCCGCCGGACTGCTGAAGGAAATTATGTCCACATGAAGCTATTCCGAACCTTTGCCATTTTCCTATTTTTCGCGGGAAATGTTTTCGCCCAACAGGGTCCGCACCTGGCCTACATTTATCCAGCGGGCGGAAAAGCCGGAACGACCTTTCAAGTCACCGTCGGCGGACAATTTTTAATGACGGCTTCTAACGCATTCATCAGCGGTTCCGGCATTAGCACAACGGTGCTGGATCGCACTCGACCGATGGCACAGCAGGAATTCAACGAGTTGCGCGACCGGCTCAAGGCCTTGCAGGAAAAATTCCAAGCCTCGCGCAAGGGCGAGGCCGGCACAAATGTTTGGACATCGGTGGACGCGCTCGAACGCGAACAGATCCGCGCCAAAATCCTCAAGAACCCGCCAAACCGCACCGCCAATCCAGCGATGCTTGATACCGTGACGATCAACGTATCCATTGCGAACAACGCCGCACCCGGCGATCGTGAAATTCGCCTCGCGACGCCGAATGCGCTCTCCAATCCGCTTCGTTTCTGTGTAGGCACGCTACCTGAAATCACGAAGCCCACCGCCAAGCCCACGAATCCGGACCTGGATAAATACATTGAAAAAATAGGCGGCCGGCTCGCCCCCGCCGGCACTCCGAAATATGAGACCCATGTGAATCTGCCCGCGACCATCAATGGACAGATCATGCCCGGCGGCGTTGATCGCTACCGTTTTTCCGCGCTGCGCGGCCAGCAACTCATCATCGCCGCGAGCGCGCGGACACTGATTCCCTATCTTGCGGATGCGGTGCCGGGCTGGTTCGAATCGGTTCTGACGGTTTATGATGCGCAAGGCAAGGAACTGACCAGCGAAGAGCGCTTCCACCTTCAGCCTGACCCGGTGATTCATTTTGAGGTGCCGCATGATGGGGAATACACCGTCGACATTCACGACTCGATATTCCGCGGGCGCGAAGACTTTATTTACCGGCTGGCCATTGGCGAACTCCCCTTTGTCACCGGCATTTTTCCACTGGGCGGCCAGCTAGGTCAAAAAACCACCGTCGCGGTAACCGGCTGGAATTTGCCGGAGAAATCATTCCCTCACAACAATCTTGAAGTCGGCATGACGACGCTGAATGGAAAATTCTTTAACGCCGTTCCGTTCGTCGTGGATGACCTGCCAGAAGTTTATGCCCAGGGATCGCATCAAGCCCTGAACAACGCGCAAGCCGTGAATTTACCTGTCATCATCAACGGCCTCATCCACAAGCCGGGTGAACACACCGTGTTCAAATTTTCCGGTCATATGGGTCAGCCGATCGTCGCGGAAGTGTTCGCGCGGCGGCTGAATTCACCCGTGGATTCATATTTGAGACTGATGGATGAGGACGGAAAACAACTCGCATTCAATGATGATTTTGAGGACAAAGGCTCCGGTCTGAATACCCACCATGCGGATTCGTATCTCACCGCCACGCTACCGACCGACGGCACCTTTTTCCTCCAGCTCACCGACATCCAAGGTCAGGGCGGACCGCAGTTCGCATACCGGTTACGCATCAGCGAGCCACAGCCGGACTTTGCGTTGCGCATCATGCCATCGAGCCTCAGCCTGCGCGCCGGCATGAGTACGCCGGTGACCGCGCTTGTGCTGCGCCGCGACGGCTTTACCAACACCATCGACCTGAGCCTGAAAAATGCCCCGGAAGGATTTTCCCTAAGTGGTGCGCGGATTGCTGCGAACCAGGACAAGGTGCAATTCACCCTAAAAGCCCCGCCGATGCCGACGGAAAAACCTGTTGCCATTAGCATCGAAGGCCACGCCCTCATCGGCGGTCGCCTCATCGCCCACACGGCCGCCCCAGCCGAGGACATGATGCAGGCATTTATTTACCGACATCTCGTACCATCGCAGGAACTGGCTGTTATGGTGAACGGCCAGCAAAAGTGGTTCCTGCGCGATGCCTTTAAGATTATCAGCACCATGCCAGTACAAATTTCACCAGGCGGAAAAGCGCGGGTGAAAGTCAGTGGGCCGGCCTTTGCCTTTGCCGACCGGTTCAAGTTGGAATTGGATAATGCGCCCGAGGGGATTTCGCTCAAAAGCACATCGCCAGTGGTGGGTGGTTTGGAACTCACCTTTGACTGTGACACCGAAAAAACACACGCGGGGGCGTCCGGCAATCTCATCTGCAGCGTGGTGCCAAAAACCCCGGCGCAGCCAGACAAAAAACAGCAGAAGTTTGGCAATCCGCCAAAACGTGCCGCAGTTGCCACCCTGCCGGCGATTCCATTCACCGTCGTTGCGGAATAATGCTACAGCGGGAAATCGCGGTTCTCCTCAGGCATCACCACGTCGCGTCGCGTAGCCGTCGCCGGTTCGGGAGCCTTGGGTTCGACCGCTAGTGTTTCCGCCGCTGATACTGCCACGGTTTCCGGGTTCACAACCGGCTTTGCTTTAGGCAGCGGGTTGTCGGCGACGGGCATTTCCGGCGCAGCCAAGGCGGAACGCACGGGAACGCGGTTGGCGAGCGTGAGCAACGAAATGGACGAGGCGGCTTCACGTTCGGCTTTTTCGATGCGCGCAAATTCGCCATAGATTTCTGCGAGTGCGGGATGCTCGCGCAGCGGTAATTCCTGGCCGGTGCCGGTGCGCAAAGCCAGCAGGATGTCGTGGGCGGTAATGGTGTCCAGCGGGCGCGCGGGCACGAAAGCGGTCTCGGCCCCAGCCACTTCCGTGACGAGTTGCGTTTGTGCGAGCGCGCGCAACACGGATTGCGTCAGCCGACTGGGAATGCCGAGTTCGGCAGAAAGCTGGAAAACCGTCGCCGGGCGCAATCCGTTTTGGAAGCGCTGGCCGAGGCAGGTCATCAGGCGAAGGGCGACGAATTCACGACCGCGCTGGTTCACGTTGTCGGCGAGGCGATCCTGCAAATAGGCGGCGCGGTTCTGGTAGGCATAGGCAATTTGCGCACCGAAGAGCAGGATGACCCAGGAAAAATAAATGCCGACCATGAACACCGGCAGCAGGCCAAGGCTCCCGTAGATTGAGTTATTGCTGAACACGCGGGAGACGAACAGAAAACCGAACACGTTGTTCAAATGCCAGAGCGTGCCTGCGACCGCGCCGCCGACAAAAGCGGCAGAAAACTTCACCTTCGTATTGGGCAGCAGAAGATAGACAAAGGCGAAGGCGAGCCACAGCACGAGCAGCGGCAGTAGTTCAAAGACGAATTTGCCGACGAACGGGGTCTGCGTGATGTAGTCCTTGACGGACTGGAATTGGGAACCGCCGGCGAGACCGAGGGCCGTGATGAGCAACAGCGGGCCAAGCATGATGGCGGTTGAATACAGCTGGATTTGCGTCAGTAAGTTGCGGCCGCGCGTGACGCCCCAGATGTCGTTGAACGTCTCCTCAATGCGACCCAATAGCGAGACGGCGACAAATAGCAGCAGCACGACACCCGTTGCACCCAGCGCCCCACTTTGGGTTTTTTGCACAAAAACCCAGATCTGCCGGGCGATTTCTTTTTGAGCACTCACGGGTACAACACTGGCATTCGCCGAACTGACGACAGCGGCAAGATTGGTGGAAACGCCATTGGTATCAAAGCCGTCCGTAGCAGCATCCAGATTGGTGGTGACGAGGGTGACGGCGTGACTATCGGAGGCGGTGATGTTCGTGCCGATGGTCGCGGGCGGGATGAGGGCCCCAGTCAATTTTTCAATGGCATGCTGGAACTGCTCCTCGCCCTGATTTTTCAGCAGACTACTGGTGACGCTCAAGGCAACCGCCAACAGCGGGATGAGGGCGATGAGCGTGGAGTAGGACAACGCCGACGCGCGCACGAGACAGCGATGGCGCACGAACTGCCGCGTGACGAGCACCCAGAAGTGCACGAAACGTTCGAGGCGACCTTCAAGCAGGAAAATTTCATCCTCCGCGTCGGCGGCGGCGCCGGAAAGGATTTTGATGAGGCGGGAGAACCGTTTGCTGGCCATGTTGCGGACACGCTAACAAAGCGCACAAACAAGTCAACGGCGCGTACAGGGCTAGGTGCCGGCGGGAGAATTACACTTTTTGATCAGGGTCAAACACACGCCGTTTTTTGCTCTCGCTGGCCACTGTTCCCGCTTACGATATGGACGCATGGCAATCCTCGGCAAACGCAATCTGCTCGCAATCATTCGCGCGTCGCAGCCCGGCCTCTATCTAGACGGCGGGGAACTGGGTGAAATTCTATTACCCGGACGCTATATTCCCGCCGGCCTGGCGCCGAAGCAAAAGCTTGATGTCTTTGTCTATCGGGATTCTGAAGACCGGCTTGTCGCCACCACCGAAAAACCACACGCGATGGTCGGTGAATTTGGCTACATGAAGGTCATCAACGTGAATCCGCAGATCGGGGCGTTTCTGGACTGGGGACTCACGAAGGATTTGCTGGTTCCGTTTCGCGAACAGGACATTCCGTTGCAAGTGGGTGATTGGGCGGTGGTCTACGTCGCGCTCGATGCGCAGACGAATCGCATTCTTGCCAGCACGCGGCTGAACCGGCACCTGAACCGCGACACGCCAGCCTATCGCGACGGCCAGCCGGTGAGCATTCTCATAACCGGTAAAACGCCGCTCGGCTACAACGCTATCGTGGACAACGCGCATTTCGGTTTGCTTTACAAAAGCCAGCTTGCCTACGCGCTCAAGATAGGCGCGAAGCTGAAAGGCTTTGTCCGCACCATGCGCCCGAACGGAAAGATTGATTTAAGCCTTGATGCCGTTGGCTACAAGCGCGTCGCGTCACTGACGGACCTGATTGTCGCCGCGCTCAAAATGAGCGGCGGCAAGCTGGCATTTGACGACAACAGTTCGCCGGTCGAGATTCGACAGAACTTCAGCGTCAGCAAAAAGGCATTCAAGCAGGCGCTCGGCAAACTGTACAAGACGCGGCGCATCGCGTTTACCAAGCCGGGCATAGAACTGTTGGATAATGAAACGTGGATTCCAGGAGCAAAACTAAAACCATGAAAGACCTCGTCATCCAGTTGCTGGAACAGAAGAACTACGTTCCGTTGAGCGCGGAAAGCTTGCAGCGCCACCTGCGGGTGACGCCAGAGCGCGAACCTGAATTTCAACGCACGCTCCGCAAACTAGAGCGCGACGGCGAAATCGTCTGCATCAAGGGCGCGCGTTATGCCCTCGCCAGCGACGCGGATTTGATTCCCGGCCGCATCCGCATGAACCGGGCGGGTCGCGGATTCCTCCAGCCGGACGATGCGAAACTCAAGGAGATTTCCATTGCGGAAAGCGCCACCGGCACGGCGTTGCACGAAGATCGCGTGCTGGTACGCCGCGACGTGCGCCGGAAGAATTTTCGCGAGGGCGAGCAGGAGAACGGCACGGTCGTGCGCATTTTGGAACGGCGGCGAACCCAGATCGTCGGCACGCTGGCGCAGAGCAAGCAATTCCTCTACGTCATTCCCGATGACCCGCGCATTCCGCATGATATTTATGTAACGCCGCCGCGCGATCTGGGCCGACCCACGCGCGTAGGCGACAAGGTGGTCGTCGAACTGCGCGAATGGGAAGAGCGCAACGCCAATCCCGAAGGCGAAATCGTCGAGGTGCTCGGGGCGCCGGACGAGGAAGGCGTGGATATGTTGTCCGTGCTGCGCCAATACAACTTACCACTGCATTTTCCGAAAAATGTTTTGGCTGAAGCGCACGCCGTTGGCTCGGTGGTTTCGGAAAAAGAGTTCGCCGGTCGCCTTGATTGCCGTGCGCACAATGTCATCACAATTGATCCCGACGACGCGAAGGATTTTGATGACGCCATCTGCCTCGAGAAACTCTCCACAGATCAATGGCGTTTATGGGTGCATATCGCGGACGTATCGCATTACGTCAAGCCAGGCACCCCGCTCGACGAGGAGGCGCGCAAGCGCGGCAACTCCACTTATCTGGTGGACCGCGTCATTCCGATGCTGCCGGAGGCCTTGAGCAACGAACTTTGTTCACTCAAACCGAACGTGGACCGCCTGACGAAGTGCGTGGAATTTTTGGTGACGAACGATGGCCGCGTGGTGAACACTAAATTTCACGCCGCCGTGATTCATTCGCAGCGCCGCTTCGCCTACGGACAGGTGCTGGAGATTTTACAGCGCACGCCGGCGGATGAGCCGATCGAACAGATGCTGCATCAGGCGCATCAGCTGGCGCAGAAAATCCGGAAGCACCGGTTCAAGAACGGTTCGCTGGACCTTGATTTTCCGGAAACAAAAATCCGGCTGGACGAATCGGGGAAAATTCTGCGCATTGAGAAAAACGAGAACGATGTATCTCACCAGTTGATCGAAGAATATATGCTGCTGGCCAATGAGGCGGTGGCGACGCGGCTGATGACATTGCGGACGCCGGCGATTTACCGCATCCACGAGGAGCCGGATGCGCGGCGCCTGCAGGAATACCGGCAGGAAGTGCTGGCGCACAACGTGCAATGCGGCAATTTGAGCCAGCCCACCGAAGTGCAAAAGCTGCTGCAGAAACTCGGCACACTGCCCATCGGCTCGGCGCTGAAAATCGGCTTTCTGAAATCGCTCATGCGGGCTTGTTACTCGGTGGAGCCGCTCGGCCATTACGGGTTGGCGAAGAAAAAATACACGCACTTCACATCGCCCATCCGCCGCTACGCCGACCTGGCTGTGCATCGCGCGCTGTTCGACAAGAACGCGGCGAAGGAATCGGCGCTCAAGGAAATCGCCGAGCACATCTCGGTTACAGAACGCAATTCCGCCGACGCCGAACGCGACAGCAAGGATGTGAAACTCTTCGCATTCCTTAAATCACAACTCGCCTCCGGCGAGCCAACAAAATATCCCGCGCTTGTGACAGACGTCCGGAATTTTGGCTTCTTCGTGGATGTGCCAGGTCTCGCGATGAGCGGCCTCGTGCCGCTCTCAACGATTGAGGATGATTTTTATGTGTTTGATGACATGCGCCGCAATCTTGTGGGCCGCCGCACGCGCCGCGTGATCCGGCTGGGCGATAAGCTCACAGTGCAGGTTGCCAAAGTGGATTCGTTCAAAAAACAGGTGGATTTCCGTCTCGCCGAGGGGGACCGCAAAGCAACCGCGCCGCGCCCGCCAGCAGCGCGGCCAACGCCGGCGCGGCCGCAACCCTTACCCCACAATAAAAAAACGTCACCGTTCCGACCGGAAACCAAGCGGCCGCCATTCGCGCGACAAAAAGAGCCGCGGCGGCAGGATTCACGGCAAACCTCATCGCGCGGGGCAGATTCACGACCGCAGGCTACGCGTTCAACTACAAAAGCGCGGGAAGAGGGCCGTCCGCAGGAAGGGCGGCCGATGTTCCGTACGTCGGGCTCGCAACTGCCAACCTCGCAGCGGCCGCTGCTAAAATCCAGCGGGCATAACCGTTTTTCCAAGCCGCAGCGGTAGGAATTGCCCTAGCCGCTGGCCTGGCAAGGCGATTGAGCCTTGATCCGGCACGCACTTCACCTTGACGGGAGCGGACAGACGTTTATTTTCGGTGCATGAAAAAGATTTTACCCTGGCTGCTCATGCTCATTTGTACGGTTACGCTCACGCGGGCGCAGGACGCCGGCACGCAACAGCAGATTGACAAACTGTTCGGGCAAATTCAGGACATGCAGGCGGCACAGGAGTTGCAGGGCAAACGCCTTGATGCCTTAGCCAAGCAAATCAGCGACTTAAGTGAAAAAGTCAGCACGCCTGTTGTAAGCGACAGCGCCAGCCGTGAGGACTTGAAGACACTGGCGACGCAGGTGCAGGAGATTGATAAGAAACGCCAGGACGACCGCGACCTGATCCTCAAGCAGATTGAAAATCTTGGCAAGCTAAGCGGTGGTGTGCCGACGAGCCACAAGCCGACAGCCCCGGTTGCCACGCCCAAAACCGCGGACAATAAAGAGGCCGCGCCCGCCGGGCCGCAGAAGGGGTACGAATACACGATTGCACCGGGCGACACGGTCTCAGCCATCGCCAAGGCTTATCGTGCGCAAGGCGTGAGGGTGACGACGGCGCAAATCATCGCGGCCAATCCCAAAATGAATCCGAACGCGCTGATTGCCGGGAAAAAGATTTTCATTCCCGACGCGACCGCCAAATGATTGGCGCCGGGCCTTTTGATTTTCGTTGGGGCTGATTACTTCACCTTGAAGTGAATGAGCAGCACGCCGGCGGCGGCGAGGAGACAATAAACACCAAAGAATTTCCAGCGCCCTCCTTCAAGCCAGCGTGACAGCAACTTAAGTGCGAGCAATCCGGCGATAAAACTCAAGACCATCCCGACGAGTCCCGGCACGAAGAGGTGGGCCACGGAATTTTGCCCACTCAGCGCGTGCGCCTTCATCAGGCGGTGCGCTTCTTGCGCGATAATGGGCGGGGTCAAGACGACGGCGAGCGCAAAGCTGAATTCCTCCAGCTTCTGTTTGGGCAAACCCAGAATCAGGCCGGTGGAAATGGTTGCCCCGGAACGAGAAAAGCCACGGAACGGGAGGCACAAACCTTGTACGACGCCAATCCAGAACGAATGCTGGGGCTGAATTTCTGCATGACGCGGTGATTTATTTTCACGCAAGCCGGCGTAAATGATCAATATACCCACCGCCGTCAATGCGCCGGCAATCAGCGGCAGGTTGGAAAAGAGATTTTCAATTTCCGCATGTTCTGCGCCGCGCATAAAAACTTTTTCAACGAGCAATTTAAGTCCAAGCCCGACGATGCCGGTGCAAATTGTCGCGAGGATAACTTGAATGGCAAACCACTGGAACTGCGCCGCAGTGGCAAAATAGTCGCGTTTCCACCCTTTCCAAAAATAAACGATCACGGCAAACATGGTGCCGGTATGCAGCAGGACGAGGAGCATCGTCATTTCCGGACTGGCTGGATTAAGACCCATCAGCTTTTCCGCCGCAATGACGTGCGCGGAACTGGAAACGGGCAGAAGTTCAGCCGCACCCTGAATGAGTGCGAGAATGAGGATTTGAAAATAGCTTACCATAATTTTGAAACTTGCCTGAAAAACTCCCTAATTACAACGATAGGAATGACCTCCGACTATTTTTTCCCACCCCAGAACGCTTTGGATTCTTCCGCGCGCTGCTTGACCTTGAGTTGGCCGAGAATGGCATGCCAGCCGATATAAATCTTATGCCACTGGGTTTCGAGGCCGCGCAACGCGCCCTCACTCATCTCGCTCAAATAGCGGAGCGAAGGGGCGTTGGTGATGAGTCCGTGAATCTCCTCGCGCGTAGGCGTCTGGACTTCGATGGAGGCAAAAATCAATTCCAACTCCTGCACGATGATGCTTTTGATTTCGAGAAAATGGTTATCGTCCGCCGGGCCAAATTTTTTTGCGCGGGCGATGGAGATGAAATGATTAAACTGCTTCCAGCATTCGATGTGCGTCTCAATCTGAGTGACGAGCTGGTTGATGTCCTTGGAGGTCATAGGCGGGAACGGGTTGGCGTCGGGAGCAACGCGGTTTGGGGAAACAGAAAAATGATTGCGCCGCCGCGTAACTCACGGGCGGTGATGTGGAGGCTGCCGAATTGCAGGCTAATCTCAGCAAGCGGCATCTGGGCCGCACGCGCCTCACTGAAGAGCTCCAGCACGTCGCGACCGATGTCGCGCAGGAAGTTTTTGGGATACGTGGAGGAAACGGTCGAAGTGATGATGTGGCCGTTGCGGTCCACCGTGATGGTGCCGGTGGGCAACTGCTGCACGCCTGCGCGGACGCGAAAAAATCGTTTTAAGAATCCCATGACGCAACTAGCTTTCGGCTTTTCTCGAGCAAATTTCCGGTGGCTTCGACCGGCCAACCGACGAGGAACAGCCGCTCCTCGCGTTCCAACACCAGCACTTGACGTTCCAAATTCTGACCGGTGACCTGCATGACCGGCCCAGCCTCAAGCCGTTCTCCTAAACGGCGGGCGAGGGCGGCAGCATGGCGCGTCCACTGGACGAGGGGCGTGACCAGCTGAGTGCCGAGCGCCTCGGGCTCACCCATACCTTCGGGCGGAATGGCGATGACAAAATCCGCACCCTCGCGCGTCAGCAAGGAAAGTTTCCAAATCGACTTGCGATGCGATGATTGTTCGATGGATTCCGGCGTGATGGGATTGGCGGCTTCATCGATATCCTGCGCGGTTTCGAGCAGTAGGGCATTGACTGGTTTCATGATGAGACGCTCGTGATCCGGCTCGGCGGGAAGGTTTTCAAACGTGCCGGATTTCCACGAAAGAATCCGTCGAAAAGCCGCCTCGCCGCGTGCCCCCTCGGCCTCGGCATCAATTAATTCGCCATCTTGAATCCACAGCTTCGACACGAGCGGCCCGCGCGTAATGCGCAGCACGGATGAACTGCGCGAAAGACATTCCATCTGGATGATGTCCATCAAACTTTTGCTCTGGATCCCGCGAAAGCCTGGTTCGTCGTCACGGCCAAGCAAGGATTCTAAGCACTCAATGAACAATTTTGAGTTGCGCTGCATCTCCATTTTGATCCAGAACAAATCCACGCCCAATGCGTAGGCGCGCGAGCGAAAATCCTCATCTTCCAGACCACTCAAGACAACGGTGCGCAGTTCGGGATAGCGACGGCGGACGATAGCCAGGATTTGCAGGCCATCAATGCGCGGCATTTTCAAATCACAAATCAACAGCCGGACCGGCTCGGATTCAAGCAAGGAAAGCGCGCGCTTGCCACTGTTGGCGGTGAGGATTTCAGGACGACTCGGCAGGGCGGCAAGCATTTCCCGACACAACGTGAGCCAGTCGGTGTCGTCATCTAGAATTAAGATTTTATGTCGTTTTTCCATCATCAGCCCGCACTACGGCTAACCGCATGGCCTGCGAAATTCAAGCATTAAAGCACCGCGGCACTATCATAAGCAATCCGCGTTCCGCCCAGCCAGCTGATTATTAGTTACAAATCAGGACAATCCGCATCACCATCAGTCTCATCGCAGGACAAAAAATGGAAAAAATCATTTCTATTAACCGTGGCGTGAATTCTGCTTGAATATACATCGCCTGTCGAGAGTTGACAGGGCCAACTCAAAAAACGAAAGTCATGTCAACCATGGTTAAATCGAAATTTGCCGGACTGTTGCGCGGCCTCTTGCGGAGAATGGATTCGCCGGAGCTGCCGCCTGCACCTATCGTCCAGGCGTCCGTGCCGCCACCATTCATACCAGCGCCGGTACCGCCGAACGCCAATGAAATTGCCGTTCCGCTCGCGTCCATCGTTGCCAGCCTATCGCCGGAGTTGCGCGGGAAAATCATGACCGTGCCGCCACCAACAATGACCATCAATTTGGCGATTGAAACCATCACGGCGCAGCTCCAGTTCGGGGCGGTAAAAATTTCCTTTGGCGAACTACGCCAGCTCGCCGCTGGCTACTTTGCCAATTCTGGCGGCGAACATGATGAAAAAATGGTCAATCTGCCGCTGAGTGAAATTCTCCCACGCCTAAATCCGGCACTGCTCGCGCGCCGCGCTGTCCCGAAAGCAGAGGTTGCCACTGACATCAAAGGTCCGTTCGGCGGCACCGGCAACAGCGTTGCCTTCACCACGCAGCCGCTCAAGGCCCCCTCGCCGCCCCCCGTAGCCGAACTGGCACCCGCCCCTTTGCCGGTGAACCCATCAGTGGTGCGAGCCGCGCCAATATCGTTCACGCCACCGCCCAGCTTGCAACCCGCCATGGCTCCCGCGCCGCCGGCACAACCGGTTCGCCCCATCGCGCCCGCACCGACTCCCGCACCCATTATACCCACCCTCACCACTGCACCCGCTGCGCTGCGGCCGGAGCCTGCACGGCCGACAATTTTCGCCTCACTCTGGGATCTGGCCGAAAACTGGCCGGAGGAACTGAAAAATGAAATTTCACAATCTGCACTGGCCAATGTCAGCGTACCGCTGGCGGGCGAACTGGTGGCGGCCGGCTTGAAGCGGGGCCGATTGACGATGCCGTGGAAACAATTGCGCACGCTCGCCAAGCCGAGTTCGCTTGCGTCACCAAACGATCTGCTCGAACTGGATCTGCCGCTGAAAGTGATCACCCCGATATTTTTTGCCGCGCAAAAAACCCAGCCCACGGCACGGATAAAGGCCGCGGTTGCGCCGGAAATCCCCAATTTATTTTTCGGTTTTCCGCAAGCCGCGCCTACGCCGCCGATCAGCGCCCCAAAACCAGCGGAGAAAACATCCGCAGATACGAATTTTTACGTCTGGACCGACACGAGCGATGTGCCCAAGTTGGAAGAAAATATTTTTACAGCGCCGCCGGTGCCGCTGACGGATTTCACCCATCGCCATGCGCCCCCCAAAGACGTGGTGACGCGCGCAACCGCCTTACCGGGCGTCGCTGGCGCGGTGGTGACGTTACCGGATGGTCTGCGCGTGGCTAGCGAGGTGCCGGCGGAGTTCAACGCTGATACGCTTGCAGCCTTCATTCCGCAAATTTTTGAGCGGATGAACCAGAGCGCGAAAGAGTTGCGGATGGGGGCGCTGAACAATGTAAGCTTCACCGTGGGCAATGTGCCGTGGCGGATATTCCGCATAAACTCGGTTTACTTTGCGGCGTTCGGTAGAGCAGGTGAATCTCTGCCCGCGGCACAGCTGGCGGCATTGGCGGGCGAACTGGATCGTAAACGAACTCAATAATTTTATGGCCATCATCAATCAAGCAACCAAAGAGTTGCAGGTAAAAATAGTTTATTACGGCCCGGCAATGGGCGGCAAAACTACGAACCTCGTGCAGGTTCACGACCACGTCCAAACGACGTCAGGAAATAAAGGGAAGCTGGTGTCGCTCGCTACGAGTTCGGACCGCACATTGTTTTTTGATTTTCTGCCGATCGAGGCGATGACGATCAAGGGCTTCAAAACGAAGTTCCAGCTTTATACGGTCCCGGGGCAGGTGATTTACAACACGACGCGGCAACTCGTCTTGCGCGGCGTGGACGGCATCGTGTTCGTCGCGGATTCGCAATACGAAAAAATGCCAGAAAACGTGGAGAGCTTTCAAAATCTCATCGAGAATTTGAATTCGCTCAAACTGAACCTCGCCGAAATCCCCTATGTTTTGCAGTACAACAAGCGGGATTTGCCGAATGCCGCGCCGACGGAGTATCTTGATTTTCTGCTCAACAACCGCGACGTGCAGGTGCCATCCTTCACGGCCACCGCACATAAATGCGAAGGGGTTTTTGAATCGCTGAACATGATCACACGAATGCTCCTCCAAAAATACCTCAACCAAAGCGCGCCGCCAGCCGCCTAATATGCCCACCCTGCCCCAACTCATTGAGGAGGACATCCAACGGCTCGACGTGACGCTGCGGGAGTTCAATGCGCAGACCGACGCCACCACGTCGCTGATCATTGACAAAGGTGGCTTTCTGATCGCTCACCAAGGCGACGACCAGCAGTTCGACCTCACAACCATCGGCGCGCTGGCGTCCGGCGCATTCATGGCTAACCAGACTATCGCGGGACTGGTCAACGAAAAGAATTTCAACAGCATCTACCAGCAGGGGGAAAAATTCTCCATGTTCGTCATCAACGTGGACGAACATTGTTTACTGGCGGTCATTTTTCCGTCGCAATCCGGCGTGGGGGTGGTGAGATTTTATGCCACCGCCGCCGTCAACCGCATCGCGCAACAGCTCACGCACGCGCAGGCGCGCGATCCTCAGTCGGGCCTCGACCTCTCAGCGTTGAACGCGATAAACCCGCAGGATTTTTTTCACAAGAAGAACGGCTGATTTTTTTCTGGTTTGACCGGCGATGCGGACGTAGGCTGGCAAAACAACAAATCTTTTCAATCAATCATTATGGACATCGTCTTCAACTGCCCGAATTGCGACCAAGAAATGGCCGTGGATCACACCGGTGCCGGTTCCGAAATTGAATGCCCTTCCTGCAGCCAAACCATCACAATCCCGTCGAGCGGCAAAGTGACCACAGGTTCGCTGCCCGCCATGACCCCGCCGCCCGCGCCGACGGCTAACCCCATCGCTGCGTCCGCCGCCGGCAAGGTTTCGCTGCATTTGAAAGTGCCAGTGCGCGACAAGCCGGGCGAATCACTAATCGACAAGCCCAAACCGCCGCTTGAAATCGTCCAAAAGGGCGCGGGTAAGAAACTGCGCCTCCACACCATCCGCCGCGCGGCGTGCATGGAGTCCGGCCACGACAAGTTTGACGAGAAGGTCACGGCATTTTTGCAAGAGGTTACCGAGACCAACCTCATCGGCATCCACACGATCAGCTACGAGATATTTGACGTGGGGGTGCAGAAGATCATGACGGATTACGGTGTCCTGATCGTCTATCGGGGTTGAATGGTTTTGACTTGGCGAAAATTGGCCGCTACCGTTCTCGGCAAATGAATCGCTGGCTTGGCTTCTGGTTTTTGATGGCTGTCGTGGTGGTGCTGTGGCCGCTGCGCTCGCCCGCGCCTCTGATCAATGTGCCAGGCGAGGGCTGGTACTATGAGCCTTACGGCGAAACCGCCAAGTGGCAGCGGACCCGTGCCAAGGACCAATTGCAGGCGGCCGAAGACGCTTTTACGGCCAAGAATTATTCTGTCACGCTTCGTGCGGCTCACCGGGTTTTGCGCGTGTGGCCGCTTTCCGATTACGCCCCGCGCGCCGAGTATCTCATCGGCCGCTGCTTGGAGGAAGACGGCAAGGATGAGGCTGCGTTCAATGCCTACCAAAACATCATCGAGAAATACCCCAAAAGTTCCCAATACAACGAAGTGCTGTGGCGGCAATATGGCATTGCCGGCCGTTTTCTCAACGGCGAATGGTTCCGGCTGTGGAACACGATTCCCATCTATACCTCGATGGATGAGACCGCGAAACTCTACGATAAGATTGTTGCCAACGGGCCTTACAGCGAGGTTGCTCCGCACGCGCAATTGAACATTGGCGCCGCGCGCGAAAAGCAAAAAAACTACGCAGATGCCGTGGACGCCTACAACACCGCCGCCGATCGCTACAACGGCCAACCGCTCATTGCCGCCGACGCCATGTATCGCGCAGGCGTGGCGTGGGAGAAGCAAGCTGACACTGCCGAATACGACCAGAGTGCGGCGGCACAAGCCATCGCCGCCTACACGGATTTCCTGGTTGTCAATCCGGACGACAAGCGAGTGGCCACCGCCCAGGTTGCCATTACCAAGCTCAAGGCTGAACAGGTGCGTGGTAGTTTTGCGATTGCCAAATTTTACGAAGCCAACCACAAGTGGGCCGGCGCGATCATTTATTACAATGACGTGCTGCAACTGGACGCCAATTCCACGCTCGCCGCGGCAGCCCGCCAGCGCATTGAAATTTTGAAACCCCGGCTGCAGATCGCGCAGCCAAAATAACCCGCCATGCGCGCGTTAAAATTTCTTTTTCCGGTTCTTGTGGCGTTGGCTTTATCCGGCTGCGCCGGCTACCGCCTTGGCTCCGTTAATGGCGACGCGGCTGGTGAAAAAACCGTGGAGGTTCAACCGTTCAACAACCAAACACTCCAACCGCGCCTTGGCGATGCCATCACGCAGGGCTTGCGCGAACGCCTGCAAACAGACGGCACTTACCGACTAGTGACTCGCGAAGCGGGCGACCTCGTGGTCAGTGGCGTCATCCGCCTCTACGAACGCGAGGGTTTGGGTAATTTGAATAAGGATTTCTCGACCATTCAGAACTATCGCGTCTGCGTCACCGTGCATGTTGCCGTCCATGACCGCGTTTCCGGCAAATTGTTGCTCGATCGCGATGTGAAAGGCCATACACTCGTCAACGTCGGTCCCGACTTCGCCAGTTCTGAACAGCAGGCAGCGCCACTGCTGGCGGCTGATCTGGCGCAAAATCTCACCGAGCTGTTGACTGAAGGCGCCTGGTGATTTTTTAAAATATTGCAGACCTTTCGCCTGTCTGCCCAAAGAGTCGGTAAAATCTTCAAATGACACCTGCCCTAATAAACATAACGGCAGTGCTTTGATTCACGATCCAGCTCGCCCCCGCTAAAAAGAACGCAACGCGGAGAAGAAAGCGGGCGGCAAGGGCTGTTTTTTATTTTTTGCGCCACCAACTCGTCATGCGCTTGGGCTGTGGAGCCGCTTCCGGCGCTTGGGATTGCTGCCGCAACAACATGCTACGGGCGGCTTCCAGTTCCATGATGAATTCGTCGTAGCTCAGAAAACGGTCACCAGGATTTTTGGCAAGCGAGCGGCTAAGGGCATCACTCGTGGCCTGAGATATTTCCGGCACGACGAGGTTCGGCGGCGTCAGCGGCGTCTGCACCTGCGCGATGACCACCTCTTCTACGGTCGGAGCGTCGAACGGCACATGGCCGGTTATGGCGTGATACAACGTCGCGCCAAGACTATACATGTCGGACAAGAAAGTTTCCGGTTCCCGTTTGATTTTTTCCGGCGCGACGTAATACGGTGTGCCGCGCGTGAACTCCGCGCCTTCCGCTTCCGCATCCGTTTTGCGTGCGAGTCCGAAATCCACCAGCTTCGGCTCGTGGTCGGCGTTGAACAGAATATTTCCCGGCTTGATGTCACAGTGCAGCAAATCGTACTTCAACGCCATGTCCAGCGCTGAGGCAATTTTAATGCCGACATCAAGAACCTGCAACTCCGGCAGCAGGTGAAGTTTTTCAATCCGCGCGTCCAGACTGCCTTGATCCGCGATTTCCATCACAAGGTAACGCTCGCCTTCCCATTCGTCGAACGTGTAAATGTGGATGATGTTTGTGTGGTTGAGCTTTGCACAGGCGCGCGCCTCGAGGTAAAAACTTTCGAGCATCTTCGGCTCGTCGAGTAATTCCTTTTTCATCAGCTTCACGGCCACGAGCCGTTCGAGGGTCGTATCCCACGCGCGATAAACCACGCCCATCCCGCCGGAAGCGATTTTGCTGCGCAGTTCGAATTGGCGCAGCGTCATAGGCATCATGATCGCATGACCGCACTTCTTGCAGGGCTCGGAAGCCAGCGGCGGCAAATCGCCAGGAATGAACGTCTTCGCGTCGCAGCCAGGACAAGTAACCATTTTTAACGGTCGATCGCTCATGTATGTGTGAGCAAATTACCACGCCCGTCAAATTCGACAAGCGGGGAAAATTTCCAGTCTTAATCCTAATCCCAATCTATCCAACGCGGATTACGAACAAACAGGCAAATCCAACACGATTTGACAATCCGCCAAAACTTGCTAAGGTATGACCGTATTAAATGAAGCCCACTTTCACCAACTCAATGAAGACACACGCGCCGGTAAATGGCTCTATGGCCATTTGGCAGCGTGGCTCCTGTCCTTGGGGCATCGTGGGAATGAAACCTTGATTATTTAGATTAACAATTTTTCAAAACCCGCGACTGCCCAAGGCAATCGCGGGTTTTGTGCTTTTAAACACCAACCAAAAGAAACATATGAATAACATCAAAACGAAAGTAACCACCGGGTTTGCACCCGTGACGCAATTCACGCTCCAACCGGTGACAACCACTCCATTCCGTGCCAACCTCGAAAGCGAGTTTGAGCGGCTCAAGAGTCGCCTGCTGGCCGAGACGCTCACCAAGGCCGAGCAGCCCGAATTGAACACCCCGCTCCGCCGCGCCGCCAACGAGGCCGCTGCGCTTGCTTGGGTAACCTTCTACCCGCTGCTCGTGTTCCCTGCGCTATTTGAGGAAAAGAGCCGCGCTGCCGTCCGGCAAGCCGCCCGGCAGGCGCGCATCTACGCCAACAGTCGTGAAATCATCGCCGCATGAAAACGCGTGCCAACCAGAATGCCGGCCGACAGGTGATGGGTGGCTCGAGCCGCCAACCATCACCTGTCGGCCGGCATGAACTTCGTCAATGCACATTGCACCGGAGACAGTGAAAAACTGTGTCCTGCGGCCTCCCTTTGGGGCCGCAGGCGCGGGCAGCCCGCGGAAATTATTTTTCTTCAACGCGCTGAATCCGCGCGCCAAGTTTCCGCAGCTTCGCATCCATCTGCTCGTATCCTCGATCCAGATGATAAATACGATTCACCTGCGTTGTCCCCTTCGCCGCCAGACCTGCAATGACCAGTGCCGCGCTGGCGCGCAAATCGCTCGCCATCACCGGCGCGCCGCTCAACGGCTTGCCACCCTTCACAATCGCGCTTGGCCCCTCAATCTCGATGTCTGCGCCCAGCCGCGCCAATTCGCTGACATGCATAAAGCGTGATTCAAAAATCCGCTCCGTAATAATGCTGATGCCCTTTGCCAGTACCAGCAGTGACATCATTTGCGCCTGCACATCCGTCGGAAAACCGGAATACGGCAGCGTCGTGATGTCTACCGGCTTCAGCTTGCCAGTGCGCCGAGCAATCAGATCCGCGCCGCAGCGCTCAATACCGACGCCGACTTCGTGCAATTTGTCAATCACCGCGTGCAGATGGTCGGCGCGGACACCCTTCAAAGTCACTTCCCCATTCGTGGCACCGGCGGCAATCAGAAACGTCGCAGCCTCAATGCGGTCAGGAATCACCTCATGCTCTGCGCCGTGAAGTTTTTTCACGCCGGTGATCGTAATGGTTGGCCCCCCCGCGCCGGCAATCTGCGCCCCCATCGCGGTTAGGAATTTCGCCAGATCCACAACCTCCGGCTCGCATGCCGCGCTTTCGATGACCGTCACACCGTCCGCCAGCGTTGCCGCCATCATGACGTTCGCGGTGCCCAGCACCGTTGGTCCAGCACGCCCGCCGAGGAACAGTGAACTGCCTGCCAGTTTTTTTACCGTGGCGTTGATGTAACCGCCTTCAATTTTGGTTTTCACCCCGAGCGCTTGAAAACCCTTTAAATGCAGGTTGATCGGTCGCGCGCCAATGATGCAACCGCCAGGCAGAGAAATCCGCGCCTGGCGCAGCCGCGCCAGCAAGGGTCCGGCAATACAGATGGAGCCGCGCATTTTACGGACGAGTTCATAGTCCGCATAGCCCTTGATTTTTTTTGCACGCACGGTGACGGTACCGTTCTCAAACCTAACGGTTGCGCCGAGCGATTCCAAAATCTGCACCATAAACCGCGTGTCGCTTAAGTCTGGAACGCGGCGGATGACGCAGGTCTCGTCCGTGAGCAGCGTGGCGGCAAGGATGGGGAGGGCGGCATTTTTGCTACCGCTGATGGTGACTTCGCCGCGCAACGGCACCCCGCCTCTGATGAGAAAACTTTCCATATTCGTTGAATCGTTGCAGCGTTGAACGGTTGACCCGATTTAACAATTCAACGAGGCTATCAAAATTCTGGCGCGCTGACTGTAGTCATCCAGCACGGCTTCGACAATCCACTTTTCGGCCTCGAAGATTTTTTTAATGTCGTCCGCCTGGCCGTCGCCGAATTCCAGCATGATTTTCCCAGTCGGTTTTAAGAACGGTTTGGACTCCCCCGCAAGCCGCCGGTAAAAATCCAGCCCATCCGCGCCACCGTCAAGCGCACCGCGCGGATCACAATCACGAACTTCCGGCTCCAACGTCTCAATCTCTGATGACGCAATATACGGCGGATTGCTGACGAGCAAATCAAATTGATTTCCCGCACAGAGGGCGGCAAACCCATCGCCGTGCAAAAAAACAATCCGGTCGGCGACCTGGTTTCGCTCGGCGTTTTGTTTCGCCAATACCAGGGCTTCAGCGGAAACGTCAAGTGAAGTGATTCTGGCATGAGGACATTTTGCCGCCAGCGCAATGGCGATACACCCGGTGCCGGTGCCGAAGTCCAAGGCACTAGGACCGCCAGCTCCTGGCGGCACGACAAGAAGAAACTTCCAACCAAGTTCGGCAAGCTGTTCGGTTTCCGGACGCGGAATCAGCGCGTGACGGCTGACGGTGATTTCACAGCCACAAAACGACGTTGATCCGACAATGTGCTGAAGCGGTTCGCGCTGACCACGACGCTTGACAAGATCGCGCAACCCGTCGGTTTCAATCACAGTAAGCTCGCGATCAAAATTCAGATACAACTTCATGCGCGGCATTTTGAGCTGGTGCGCGAGAAGCAATTCCGTTTGCAAGCGCGCGGATTCGACACCTTTTTTAGCAAGAAAGTCGGTGCTTTTTTGAATCGCTTCGAGGACAGTCATACCAATTTATTTCCCCTCAACACCCTTAAGATACGCCAAAATCAGTTCCGGTAAATCTTTACTGTAGCCGCCTTCGAGCAAACTGAAAAAAGGCACGCCGAGAGAGCGCAACTCCTGACCGAGCCAGTAAAAATCCTCGGACAGCAAGGTGCCTTCTGCAAGCGGGTCTCGCACATAGGCGTCGAAACCAGCGGATACGGCGATGAGGTCAGGTCGGTAGCTGCGTAAATCATCCAGCGCATGGGCGAGCTTGGCACGATACATCAAGCGCGGTGTGCCGGGCGTGATCGGGTAATTGAAACAATTGTGACCGGCATTTTCCGCACCGGTGTCTGGATACGCGGGATGCTGGTGGACAGAAAAAAACTCCACGCCAGGGTGATTCCTCAAAATGTCCTCGGTGCCGTTACCGTGGTGCACGTCGAAATCAAACACGCCGACCCGCTTCGTGCCGGTGGCGCGGGCTTCGAGTGTGGCGATGGCGACATTGTTGAGGTAACAAAAACCCATGGATTTTTGCCGCGTGGCATGGTGACCAGGCGGACGCATGAGACTGAAAACGGTTTCTCCATTGCGCGCCCATTTCAAGGCGTCCAGAGAGGCGGCAACGGACGCGCGGGCATAACAGGAAATATTTTCAAAGAACGGCGTGTCGTTGTCGAAATCCTCCGGCACATCGAGCCGGGCAAGCACTTCGGGCGCATGGGCGCGCAGAATGATTTCATCGGCAACCTTTTCGCCGGGGACAATCCAGGTGAGGGGCAGTTCCGTCTGGCCTTGCAGTCGCACGACGGTGGCGGCGACGCGCCGGGGGGTTTCCGGATGGCCGGCGCGCGCATAACCGGTGCAGCGATCGTCGGTAATGATTTTCACAGCGGCATTAAACCACGGATAGCCAAAGATGAACACGGATTTTGTATGACCCGAAACAGTTTTGACACAGGCACCTATTTCGCTACGCTCAAACTCCATTGATGAATCGGACATTATTGATCATGGCCGCCCTGTTTGGCGCGCTCACATTTCCTGCCGCTGCGTGGGACTATGAAAGTCATCGGGTGGTCAATGAACTTGCACTGGCGACCTTGCCGACGAATTTCCCGCCCATTGCGCTGACCCAGGAAACGCGCACGCGCCTCGCATACCAGGCAGACGAGGGCGACCGCTGGCGCAATGAAACAAGCATAAAAAATGGCACCGGCCTTGCGCTCAGTCACGCGAGCGGGCCAGACCATTTTATTGATTTGGAAGACCTAAAACTGATCGGCCTAACGCCGGCGACACTGCCGGCACTGCGGTATGATTTCGTGGCGTCACTCGTTAAGGCACGCGCAGCGCATCCGGAAAAATTTCCGGCCATTGACCCTAAAAAAGATGCCGACCATACATGGGAGCTATGCGGATTTTTGCCGTGGGCGATCACGGAGTATTATGAGAAACTACAGTCCGCCTTTGCCACGCTCGCGGCGCTGGAAAAGTTCGGTGGCACGCCGACAGAAATTGCGAATGCGAAGCAGAACCTTATTTATGTGATGGGGGTGATGGGACATTTTGTCGGGGACGCCAGCCAGCCGCTGCACACCACGATACATCACCATGGTTGGGTCGGTGAGAACCCTAAACACTATACAACGTCCTTTGGCTTCCACGCGTGGATTGATGGCGGCTTTTTCAAAAACACCGGCGGTCTTGAAGCTAAAGCGTTAGCAGTTAAAACCCATCCGGCAGGGAAAATTCCGGCAGCGGAAGATCCAAACGGCATTTTTTATGCGTCGGTACAATTCATTTTAGCCGCCAACCAACTCGTAGAGCCCTTATACCTTCTGGATCGTGACGGCAAATTATCCCTCACCAGTGGCCGCAATGATGTCGGCCGCGCCTTTCTGGAGGCGCAACTAGTGAAGAGTGGTCAACTCCTTGGAGACCTTTGGTTCACGGCGTGGGCGACCGCGCCGGAGGATACATTTCTGGAACATGAGTTACAGCGGCGCGCGACCAATGAAATTAGGTGAGGACACAATTGATCCGGACTAAGGGTTGACCACCCATTAGCTGCAAAACTCTCCATTCCCAAGGCAATAAAAAAAATTAAAATTCATGAATCAGAGAAACGATATAACTCCACATTCAGCAGCCACTCGGGTCGCTGCCCTGACAGGATTCATTGCCGTATTAACGGGGGCGTTTGGGGCGCATGGATTGAAAGTCCTGCTCGCGCACAACGACACGGCGGCCGTCTGGGACAAGGCCGTGTTCTATCATTCTGTTCATGCAGTGATGCTGTTTTTGCTCGCGGACCGCAAACCCTTTCCCACCGTGGCGTGGTGGAGTTTTCTCGCGGGAATCTTCTTTTTCTCAGGCTCACTGTATTTGCTGGCATTGACGGGCGATCGTTGGCTGGGGGCCATCACGCCCTTGGGCGGAGTGAGTTTGATGGTGGGCTGGCTGGCCTTGGCGCTGAATTGGGGACGCAATCACTAGATTTAGTCAGGTTTCGACAATTCCGAGACATACGCCCTCTTTTTTGCCATGTTTTTGTAACAGAAAGGGGGTTGATTTTGTTGTGGATCCGATTTAGTGTGTTCTCGAATAAGCCACTGGGGAAGTATCCCACTTAATCAATGTCGGAAGAAATTCCGGCTGCACGTTGGTTTTTTATCTCGTGCCGCAGTAAAAATGAAACAAACGTTTGGAATCTTGTTGTTGCTACTGGTCACCCTGACCAGCCGCGCTGACTTGACCAACCTGACGGTGTCGACCTCGCCGGGAACAGTCATTCCAGATGCAAATCCAGTTGGGATTACTTCCACCCTGACGGTGAGCGGCATGACAGGATTCACGACCAATCTGACAGTGGCACTTGACATCACGGGCGGTTTCACGGGCGATTTGTATGCTTATCTGATTTCGCCGACGGGGACAATGGTGGTCTTGCTAAACCGGCCGGGTATGAGTTCCAGTGCCAGTTTCGGCTACAGCAATTCCGGTTTTGATGTGACTCTGAGTGCGTCTTCGAGCAACATTCACACTTTTGAGGCGGGTAGCTACAGCCTCAACGGCGGCGGGCAACTCACAGGTACCTGGGGGACGGATAGCCGGGCGATTGATCCGATGGGGGCGCCCAGCACGTTCGATGCGGCAGCCGCTGGCAATACTCTTTTGAATTTGAACGGCACCAGCCCGAACGGGGTATGGACGATCTTTGTGGCCGATCTTTCCGGCGGTGGACAATCCACCCTGGTGAGCTGGGGTCTAACGGTCGTGACCGCGCCGGAACCTCAGACTTGGACCCTCTTGGGAGGTGGGCTGGCAGCTCTCTGGGCGATTGGACGGAAGCGCTTCGTTTAGTTTTCAGTTGGTAAAAGGGAAGTTTAGTCCGAAGGTTGATAGTTTTTATTTCCAATGGCCCCTTCCGAAATCACCCACTGACTTCATTTTTTTTGACTTACTACGAGTGCATCAGGCTATCGTGAGGATTTTGTCCCCAGTTAACCGTCACGTGAATATTCAATTTTCTTCCTTATAGAAAGCGGACCCCATCCGAGTTGGGTTTACGCCACTCCTCATACCAGTTCCTATGGGTGGGAGAAACAATCCCTGCGCCTTGGCAATGGATCCTGCCGGGGTCGCGCCAATTCATAGGCGGCGGCTTTAATATGACCGTTTGGCGGGTGGGGTTTTGACGAACGTCGTTTCCCTCAGATATATCGGCTCCAGTTTTTCACCGGCCACAAAATCAGTCCGCCCCGTCGCCATCTGCGCCACCATGGCTGCGCCGGGATATAATACCTGATCCTGTTCTGGCCCTAGGCAGATATTTCCCTCTGTCTTCCGCGCTTCAACATCCGCCGCCGAAACGATTTTCAGCGGTGCCAGCTCTTGGAATACCGATTCTGATACGTCCCATTCAGCCAGATAAAATTCCCCGCGCTGTGCGTCAATGACCACATTGACGCGCCCGAATATTTTATCGGCCTGGGCCTGCGCCGCCAGTACCTCCGCACTACTTACACCGAGTAACCTCACCTCACGAGCCAACTGCCAGCCCTGCGCCAGCGCAATGGCTGCGCGGATGCCCGTATAACTACCCGGCCCCATCCCGACCGCGATGACTTGGACATCCGCGCGCGAAACTTTTGCCGTTGCCAACACTTTTTCGATCAGGCCAAATGCGTTCGTGACGCGATAACCGCCAGATTCCATCGCCTCGGCCAGAACAACGCCACCCCGCGCTAGCGCGACGCTGCGTTGCGCAGAGGAAAATTCAAAGGCCAATATCGTCATAAATAATTTTCCGGTGCGGGTCGCTGAGGATTTCGATTTTCACTTGAATCAGACCGTGGACAGAGTTCAGCCGTTCAGCCCACTCGATCACGGCTACGCCATCAGGGGACAAAAACTCCTCGATACCGGCTGAAAGGATCTGGCCAGGTGTTTCCAACCGGTATAAATCCAGATGAAAAAGTTTCAATCGGCCACCGGTGTACTCGTTCACGAGCGTGAAGGTGGGGGAATGGACACGGCTGAAAACTTCCATCCCGCGGGCCAAGCCGCGAACAAACTGCGTTTTGCCAGCGCCCAGATCACCGCTCAACGCAATCACGAGGCCGCGCTTGGCAGCGCGGCCAAACTTTTCACCCAGCGCTTCGGTCTCTGCCGGACTATGCGAAATGTACGTAACCATGCGCATTCAGTTGGTGCGAGCCGTGCCGGTCGCGGATCAAAACGCCCTCGCCAGCGACAATTTTCCCGATGCAACTCAATTTCAAGTGGGGAAACTGCTTTCTCCACGCATCAAGCAGCTTCACCGCGTCACGGCTGGCAAGGGTAAACAACAACTCAAAATCCTCACCGTCCGTCAGCGCGGCCACGAAGGCCGGTTTGGCAGCGGAACTTTCATTGGCGCGCACTTTGGCCGCACGCGATACCGGCACTGCCGATTTCAAAATTTCCGCGCCGACCCGACTGGCGTTCAGGATGTGCCGCAAATCGCCGCCGAGTCCGTCACTCAAGTCCATGAGCGCGTGGAGGGAAAAGTGTTCCGTCAGCCACCGGGCCTCGGCCAGGCGCGGCGCGAACTCCAGATGCCTGCCCGCCAGCGAACCACCAAGCTCACCTGTGACAAAAATGGCGTCGCCAACCTTGGCGCCGCTTCGCAGGACTTGTTTTCCCCGCGGAAGGGTTCCTATCAGGGAGATAGAGATTAAAATGCGTTCAGGATTGGTGGTGGTTTCGCCGCCGACAATCGCCACGCCCGTTGCTGTGGCTAGTGCTTTGAGTCCGTCGTAGATTTTCACCAGGAAATCCGCCTCAAACGTCTTGGGCAACGCCAGGGTGACGAGGGCGGCCGTGGGGGTTCCCCCCATGGCCGCAATGTCGCTCAGACAGCGAGCGAGGGCCTTGCGCCCGATTTTTTCCGGTGGGGTTTCGCGAGTGAAGTGAATCCCCTCCACAACCGCGTCGGTTTTGAACAATACAAGTTTACCTGGGACGCCCAAATCAAGTATGGCGCAGTCGTCGCCTGTGCCAACGACGACAGACTCATTAGCCGGCAGTGCCTGGGTCAGTCGCGCAATGAGTTCGAATTCGTTCATCGTTGCTGAGTGTACAAAATGATGAGGTTAGCGGTATTAAACAGACTGTGGGCCAGGATGGGCGCAAGCAGGCAGTCGGTTTTCTGGTAGAGCCACGTCAGCACCAGCGCCAATACAAACAGCGGCAGGAACGTGGGGGCGTTGAAATGGATGAGTGCGAAGAACAAGCTCACCCCCACCCATGCGAGCCGAGTATAGCCCAGCTGTTTGACGAACGGAAACAGCACGCCGCGAAATAAAAACTCCTCGGCTACTGGTGCGAGGACCATGGCGAAGAAAACGAGATAGCCGCGCAGCCACCCGGCCTTGGCATTGACAATCAAGGTTACTGCGCGCTGATCTTCCAGCGGCCAGCCGATTTTTTGCAGGGCCAACACGGAAACTTGCTCCAAGCATAATACTACAGGCAGCATCAGGGCCAGCACGCCGGCGGCCAGCAGCAGGGTTCGGTTCAAATTAAGATTGGTCAGGCCAAACGCGACGCGCCAGTTGATCTGGTGCTGCTTGAGAAAATTGAATATCAAAAACCAGGTTGCACCCTGAAAACTCAAGGTGGCGAGAAGGATGTTCGCAAAGCTGTCCGGCGCCTTGAATGCGGTCAAACCGGCTTTTTGCAGCATCGCGGCCGTCAGTACGCCGAGACACAGGCAGACGAATACGCCCGCAATCAGCTGGAACACGGCTTCGGCCCGCCACGGCTTGGGCGACAACATGATTTCAGCCTAGCGCAGCGGCGCGCGGGTGACGACGTAAAATTATTCGCGGTGAACCGGGTTATGGTGCAGAGTTTCCGCGATGTCCGTCCAACATACCAACCGGCTCGCTCAGGAAAAATCACCGTATCTGCTCCAGCACGCGCACAATCCCGTGAACTGGTTTGCATGGAACGAGGAGGCCTTTCAAAAGGCGCGAGTGGAGAACAAGCCGATCTTCCTGAGCATTGGCTACTCGACTTGTCACTGGTGCCATGTGATGGAACGGGAATCGTTCGAGCGAGACGCCATTGGCGGCATTCTCAACGAGCATTTTGTGAGCATTAAGGTCGACCGCGAGGAACGGCCGGACGTGGATAAGATTTACATGGCGTTCGTGCAGTCCACCATCGGTAGCGGCGGCTGGCCACTGAACGTGTTTCTGACACCCGAATTGAAACCGTTTTTTGGGGGTACTTATTTCCCGCCGGACGCCCGCCACGGGCGGCCGAGCTTTGGGCAATTGCTGGAACAAATTGCCGGGGTGTGGCGTGAACGGAAGACGGAAATCGTGACGTCGGCTGACGAGCTGCTCGCGCGGCTGGAACTAGTGACGGCGCGCGAGGGAAAGTCCGATCTTCCGATCACGCAAGATCTGCTCAAGCGCGCCGCAGACCTGTTCAAGGATTCATTCGACCCCACAAACGGAGGTTTCGGCGGCGCACCGAAATTCCCACAACCGAGTATCCCCGCCCTCCTGCTGCGGGCGGCGAAACGCTTTGGTGATACCGAGGCGGCAAACATGGTCCTGCAGACCTGCGACCGGATGAATGCCGGCGGCATCCACGATCAGCTCGGCGGCGGCTTTGCGCGCTACGCCGTGGATGCGGAGTGGCTGGTACCGCATTTCGAGAAGATGCTCTACGACAATGCACAGCTCGCGCAGTTGTATCTGGACGCGTTTCTTGTCAGCGGGGACGTGCGCCACGCGGATACCGTGCGGGACATTCTAGATTATGGGTTGCGAGATCTGACGCATCCTGACGGCGGATTTTTTTCCGCCGAAGATGCCGACAGCGAAGGGCACGAGGGGAAATTCTATTGCTGGACGCAGGCGGAACTTTCCCGACTGCTCACGGTGGAAGAATTCAATGTGACGGTCAGATACTTTGGCATTACGGACGAAGGAAACTTTGTAGACCACAGCCATCCCGCACCACTGGCTGGGCAAAACGTTTTGAGCGTGGTCAATCCAGCCGTGCCTGCAGCCGACCAGCCCCTACTCGCGGCGGCGAGAAAAAAAATGTCTGAGATTCGCGCGAAACGCATCCGTCCGCATCGGGACGACAAAATTCTCGCGTCGTGGAATGGGCTAATGCTCGGAGCAGTTGCGAGGGCATCTGTGGTTTTGGGGGAGGAAAAATACCGGACGGCGGCGGAAACGAATGTAGCATTCCTGCGCGAAAAACTCTGGGATGAAAGCACCAAGATGCTATTTCACCGCTGGCGCGACGGTGAACGTGACACGGTCCAGTTGCTCGAAGGCTATGCATTTTTACTCGCTGGCGTCATTGAACTCTACGAGGCCACGCTGGAACCGAAGCATTTGGATTTTGCAAGCGAACTAGCGGTGGCGATGCTCGCCAGATTTTATGACCCGGCAACGGGCGGCTTTTGGCAGAGCCCCGCCGACAACCGCGATTTAATTTTGCGCGTGAAGGATGATTATGACGGTGCGGAGCCGAGCGGCAATTCCGTGGCCACGCTCGCGCTGCTGAAGCTCGCCGCCATCACTGGCCGGGAGGATTTCGGCCAACCCGCCGAGGCGACGCTGCAACTCTTCGCACACCGGATTGAAAGCCAGCCGGCGGCCATGGCGTTCATGCTGCAGGCGGTAGACTTCTGGCTGGACGAACCGCGCCGCGTGATCATCGTAGGGGAAAGCGAAGCGGAAGAATTTCAACAGTTGCTCAGGGCGGCACACTCGGTTTATCAGCCGAATAAAATCATCTTGGGCAATGCGGGTGCGGTCGAGCCCTTCGCCAAAACGTTGACGGCAAAAAATGTAGCGACGGCATTTATTTGCACGGGGACGACTTGCCATCCGCCCACGAGGGAGCTGGCACAGGTGAAAGAGTGGTTGGAATAATTTTCGCACGCGGGGAGATTCGACCCACCGGGTGAGGCATCACTTTAATCCCAGCACCAGAATTATCAGATCAATTACGAACAGCAGCACAATGGTTATTTCAAGCCAGACCATCACGCGGTTGTTCTGGTCCTGCTTGAGGATCAGGTAGAGGTCGTCGAGGGTTTTGAGTTTGCCGCCAATGGTGCGGTGCCAGTCCGCGAGATGGAAGCGCGAAGAAATTTTTTCGTAGATGCGGGCGAGATGCCAGTCACCGAAAAACTTCGTGATGTTGGATAGCTCGTCGTTGAAACGCGCCATGTCGATGCGAATCTCACGCAGCTCGCGCAGAATGTCGCGGCGCGACCGCAGCGGACGTTCGCCGAGGTCGCGGTAGGAGCGTTCCAGCGCGTCATCAAGCAGTCGGTCGTAGGCCTCAAGTTCGGCGAGTTGGAGGTTGGCGAGTTCCATGATGTAGAGCGGCTCGTCGAAATCCGATGGCTCATCCACCAGCAGTGCCGCATCCCAGTCGATGACCACAAGGTCGTTGTCGTAGTAACTCAAATACCGGGCGGTGGATTCCTCGGATTCTTGTTTTGAAAGGCGCTCAAACTTTTCCTCCTGCGTGAGGAGTGCGGCAATTTGGCGGCGATGCGCCTGAAACCATTGCTCGGCGTTCATTGAGGCGCTGTCAGCATCCAACATTGAGGATGCGATGCAGAAAACCGTGTAAGCCTCCTCCTCAGGCAAATGCGGCTGCGGCCGGATCAAATGTCCGCATAGCTCTACGACCACTTCCTGCGCGAGGCGGTGGACTTCATCATGCAATGAGCCGTTGCTGAACTGCAGATCGTGGAACGCGACGAGTTCCTCAACATGATTCACCGCGAAAGGCACGCGCACGGTAATGCTGATGGCCCCGACAGGCAGCAGTTTGATGACGCGCTCGACATGCACCGGACCGAGCGGACCGATGCGTTCCATCGACGGTAGACGGATCATCTGCGGCTTGTAAAAAAAAAGCTGGCGGGGACTGCGCTTACTGATATCCACCGCGAATTGCGCCACCGGTTGGCCAAGCAGAGTTTGAATCGGCTTGCGCGAGGTGTCATAGGCCACGTCAAACGCATAAATGTAAACGACCTCGCCACGGTAACGGAGGGCCGGATTCGCATTCATAACACTGCACAGTACCCCACAAACGGGAATTATGCAGAGGGATTATGGATAAGAAAGCGTGCCAGCTTAGACCGCTTTACACTTCATCATTCGTTCTTCATCGATCATAATTTGACTTGGCATGAGCGACTATGAAACCAGATTTGGCGGCATCGCGCGGCTTTACGGTAAAAACGGACTAACGAAGTTACGCGTGGCTCACGTCGGCATCATCGGCATCGGCGGCGTCGGCACCTGGGCGGCGGAGGCGCTCGCGCGCTCGGGCGTCGGCGCGCTCACGCTCGTGGATCTGGACGAAATCTGCGTGACCAATATCAACCGTCAGTCGCACGCGCTGACCGAAACCGTTGGGCGCGCCAAAGCCGAGGTGATGGCCGAACGTATCCGCGCCATCAATCCCAATTGCCGCGTCACGGCAGAGCCTAAATTTTTTACTGCGCAGACTGCCGAAGAATTACTTGCGCCGAAATATGATTTCATCCTTGATGCCATTGATAATGTAACGAACAAGGTTTTACTGCTAGTGCGCTGCCGTGAATATAATCTACCGGTCATCACCTCTGGCGGCGCCGGCGGACGCCGCGAGCTAACCGCCGTGCGCATCGGCGATTTGTCCCAAGCCAGCCACGACAAACTGCTTGCAGAAGTTCGTCGCCGGCTGCGCCAGGAGCATCAGTTTCCCGCCGGTCATTCGGTGATGAACGTGCCGTGTGTGTATTCGGTGGAACGCACCGTGTTCCCGCAGCCAGACGGCTCGGTATGCGAAATGCGCACGGCGGCGGAAGATGGGGCGCGGCTGAACTGCAATGGCGGCCTCGGCTCGGCCACGTTTGTAACCGGCGCATTCGGCTTTGCGGCGGCGGGACACATCGTGAAAGAAATTGCAGGATCCTAATACCGCCGGCTGCCCGACACCGTTCCAGCGATTCAAATATGGCTTTCTGGTCAAAGAAACTAAAACCCACCAAAGACGCGCCGGAAATTTTCCGCGACGCGCGCAACGAGCGTTTCCATTTTTTCTCCGAGACATTCCGCGAGGCCGGCATAAACTGCGACGAGATTGGCGGGATGGTTCAGCAATTTGCCATCCGCGCCGACTAGTGGAAACCGGTTTTTAGCTTCCGGCAAATGCTGATCCGGAGCATCGGTTTCGACGAGCAATCGGTCACCAGGAACGTGCTTGAACGCCTCACGCTGACGCCGTTTACTCTCATGCAGAAAATAACCGGGAAAACTAAAATACGCCCCCAGTTTGGCGAACTGGGGAATCATTTCTACTGGACCGCCAAAACTGTGAAGCACGCAGCCCCGCGCCGGGCGCGGATGGTCGCGCAGCAGTTCATACAATCGCCCCCACGCTTGCAAACAATGAATACTCACGGGCAGATCGCGTTCGGCAGCAATATTTAATTGCATGAGGAACGCTTCCTCCTGGCCCTCATAGCACAGACCCGGTTTCCAACGGTCAAGGCCGATTTCTCCGACAGCGCCGGGGATTTTATCGAGGTATTTGTTGAGATTCACCAGCCAGTTCGGCGTGCGTTCGCCGAGATGCCAGGGATGATAACCAAAGCTAGGCAACACGATTTCATGCTCTAACGCCAGCGTCAGAACTTGGGGCCAGTCACCTTCGCCCGTGCCGTTCACAACCATTCGCGCCACGCCGGATTTTTCACATGTGACTGCCAGTTCACTTTGGCGACCGGCAAAACGCCCGTCCTGAAAATGATTGTGCGCGTCGAAAAATCTCATTTGGTGTTTGCCTCGGCAAACCGGCAGATGTACTCCCAGATTTTTGAAAGCGCATTGCGGCGGTTGGGCGTAAGGTGTTGCGTGATGCCGAACGGCGCGAGAAATTTTGGATCATGCGCAAGGATTTCGGCCGGCGGATGGCCGCTGTAAAAGTCGCAGAGCAAACCGGCCACGGCTTTGATGACGAGCGAATCAGAGTCACAATTAAAGAAACATTTGCCGTCGCGAAAACCTGTTGCGAGCCATAATTTCGCAAGACAGCCGGGAATCAAGTTTGCCTCTGTCCGGATTTCAGGTGTGAGCAGGGGCTGTTTCCTGGCCCTTTCAACGAGGCACGCAAAACGGTCCTGACCATTTTTTATGGCGGCCAGTTCCTCAGTGAGTTGCTGTTGCTTTTCCGCGAGGTTCATGCGCGGAAAAGATTTTAATCCGTTTGCGGCGGCGCGGCGTCCTCAACGACCGGCGGCGGCTGGGAGGGGGCGGCCGCGGGCTCGCGCGGTTCGGGCTGCGGACGGCGCGATTCATCACGACGCTGATTTTGCTCGCGAAAATCGCGGCGAGGTTCACGTGAAGGTATCACCGTTTGTGGCGGCTCACGACGCGGCGGCTGGATGCGCCGAAGGGCGCGGCGCAGTTCGTCAATCTCACGCTCGTCGGCGAGCTTCTGGCGTTCGGCGACCTCCACAAGCTCCAACACTTCGTCGAGCTGATCAATCATCTGCTTGAGCGTCTCCGCGATTTCGGTGGCGTGCGCCACCGCTTGGCTGACGGCCGAAGTTTCAGCGGGGCGAAAATCGACGGGCTTAACCCAAGGCTTCGGGCGCAACGGTTCGGGGCGGCGTTCAGGGCGCTGGCCGCGCTGGGGTTCGCGCTGAAATTCGCGCGGCGGCCTGGATTCCGGCGCGGGCGAAGTTTCGTTGGCGAGTTCCACCGCCGGTTGTTCTGCCGGGTGGTTTTCATGGGAGGCAAAATCGGCGGGCATTTCCGCGTGCGGTTCGCGAAAATCACCGGAGGAATCGGCCTCATGTTCGGAGTGTTCCAGATTCTCCATTTCAGCCGCCGGCGGACCGGTTTGCTCAAGCGTCTCGGACGCGGGCGAATTCTCTTCGGCGCCGGGCGCGCCGGTTTTTTCTGTCACGGGACGGGGGCCACGGCCACGGCCACCACGACGACCACGACGGCGATTGGCGCTGGGCCGACGCGCAGCGGCGGCGGCGGTGGGCGAATTAAGATTAGATTGTTCGTCAGGCACAAATTTTACGTGAGGATGGCGGCTTGCCGCGTAAATGCAATGGTGAATTACGGTTACTTTTTCACAAACAGCGCCACCGAAGCGGTGAAGCCGTGCAGGAAATTTTTTTCGCCAACTGGGCCGATTTCACCATTGCAGAAAAATCCAGCCACTCCGGTGGGGCCGAAATGCGCCTGCACCAGCTCGGCATCATGGCTGGGGCGGCCAAAAAGATTCTTGCCGCGGCCGTTGCAGCAGAACAGGCAGCCGCCGTAAATCTCCGCGCCCGCCAGATTTTTCTTGGCCCGCGCCAGCAGCTCGTTCAAATCCTCAGACGCAGCGGCGGCATCCCGGCGTTGGAACTGGATCGTCTGCCCCATGCGCGGGAGCGCGCCAACCGCAAGCACGCCGGAACCGGGATCACCGCCGAGCAGATTCCGCACAAGAAAATCACCACGCTGAAAATTTTCAAGATACTCGTTTACGACGAGTCCGATATGGAGGTTGCCTTGCACCTTGCGCTGTTCCTCCGCCGGTAGTTGTTGCACGGTCTCGGACAACACGGCGTAGGCAGGACGATTGCCGATGTGGCGAATGAGATTCTGCTCCACGCGCGTCAGCGTCCACGTCTCACCGATGGGTGTACATCCCTGGGAAATAACGCCCGTCAGCGTCACCTCCCCGCCAATCGCGATAGCCACGCCCCCGTCCTCGAACACCTCCCCGTTGAGATAGAGCTGCGTGAGCGGCTCGGGAAAATTACCGCTGGCAAGCCCGCCATAAACCGGCAACGGCGAATAACTATCATTCCACGAGCGCAGCCATTTTTCGGCGTCCAGATGAAACGGATCAACAAAAGCTAGCCAACCATTCGCGTGATCTTTGGCGACACCGGTTTCCATCGGCCAGAAATTTTCACCTGCCGCGGCCGACACTTGCTCCTCCGTAAAACGAACGCCTTTGAGCTTTGCGCCAGGCAACGAGTAAAGCGCCAGCACTAGTCCGCCGGCGCTTTCCAGTTCCTCGGCATTGGCAACTAGGCCGCCGCCGGAACAGCCAGCCAACAGCGGTAGACACGCATGGACGCGAAGAATTTCCAGCACCTGAGACGCATAGGGGAAAAATTTTGGCGACATGAAGACGAGGCCGAGTGTCACCTCTTTCGCGGGGAGCCGCGCACGCAACCGCCGCGCCCAGTCAGCCAGGCCGATTTCGTCCAGGCCGTCCGACCAATAGGCTGCTATGGAATTTTCTTTGCTCACAAGCTTACTTCAACCATGCCACAACTTTTTCGCCCGCCCAAATTTCTTTTACCGACTGGCGGACCCGCGCGACGGCAACTTTCTTGCCGCTCACCAAAACTTCAGCCGCCAGCGGCCTTGTGTTGTAATTGCTAGCCATCACAAACCCATACGCGCCCGCACTCAACAGCGCCAGTCGGTCACCTTCACCAACTTTCCTTAGCGGCCGGTCCTTGCAGAAATAATCGCCGGACTCGCAAATGCCGCCGACCACGTCGGACGAAATTTTCGCGCCGCCTTTTTTCACCAGCGGCACGATCTCATGATAAGAATCGTAAAAAGCGGGGCGGATCAAATCATTCATCGCGGCGTCCACGATGACGAAATTCTTTTTGCCGGTGCGCTTAACATATTCGACCTGCGTGACCAGCGCGCCGGCGTTGCCCACGATGAAGCGGCCCGGCTCGATTAGGATTTTCAAACCCAGCGGCTGAAGCAGCGGGAGCAGCTTTTCCGCGTATGTCGCCGGGGTCAAGATCCCCTTGGCCGCAGCGCTTTTCCACCACTTCGCCGACCCGCTTTCGAGCGCCTGATTATAAATGATTCCAAGGCCGCCGCCGGGGCTGAAAAATTCCAGCTCGTATTTTTCGGCCAGTTTACGAACGAGCGGCAGGACTTTTTTTACCGCCAATTCGTAAGGCACAACCGAAGTCAGCTGCGAGCCGATGTGCATCTGGACGCCGCGCAGCCAGATGTTTTTCAAATTGCTCGCGCGGGCATAGATCGCCTCGACGTGCTCGAACTGGATGCCGAATTTATTCTCATAAGTGCCGGTCGTGATCTTGGAATGGGTCTTGGCCGAGACATTTGGATTGATGCGCACGGCGATAGGCGCGCGCATTTTCAAACGTGCGGCAACCCGGTTAATGCGCAAGATTTCCGGTTCACTTTCGCAATTGAAGGAATAAATCCCCTGGCGCAGTGCGAATTCTATTTCCATCTCCGACTTGGCGACCCCGGCGAAGACGCATTTTTTGGGATCACCGCCCGCCGCAATGACGCGCTGTAATTCGCCCGCACTCACCACATCAAAGCCGCTGCCCCGATTTGCCAGTACGCGCATTACCGAGAGATTTGAATTCGCCTTCATGGCGAAGCAAATCAGGTGGTCCAAGGGCGCGAGCGCGTCATCCAGTTTCTGGAAATGGTCCTCCAGCGTATGCTGGGAATAGACATAAAGCGGGGTGCCAAATTTTTTGGCCAGAGCCGTCAGGCTCGCACCCTCACAAAACAACTCGTTGTCGACAAAGCGAAAATCATGCATGGCACGGGAGTTTAATGTCCACGGCGCAAAGTTCAAGGTCGGGGAAGCAAAAACCCGCCGGAAATTTTCCGGCGGGTGCGGGGGAGATCCGTTTACTGCTCTGAAAGAATGGCGGCTCGCTGTGAGTGGTATTCCTGCGGCGTAATCTGGTCAGCCTTGTAATGAGCCAGCAACACTTGGAGTCTTTCAGCCTTCGACAGGCTGGATGCCCCCCCCGGAGGCTTCGGTGGCGTCATCGCAGTCACTTTGACTTCTTCCTTCGCTTCAGCCGGCATCGGGGCGGGCGGGGCAGTCATGGGCGCAACAGCCGCCGGGGCGGCTTCAACCGTCACAGCCGGGGCGATCTGCTGAGGTGCGGGAGCAGGTGTTTCAACCCCTGGCGTGGTTCCAGCAGGCGTGACTTCAATCGCCGCCGCACCGGCGGCAGCTGGGGCGACTGCCGCAGGTGCCGCAGCTTCTGCAGCGGCTGGGGCGGCAACGGCTGGCGCGACCGGGGCAGCCGGCACAATCGCAGGCACTGCCGGCGGTGGGGTCGGAGTCGGGGACGAGGGGTTTCCGTCCATTTCATTCATCTTTTGCTGCAAGGCTGCGCGCGCGGCGGCCTGGGCGGCATTGTCCTGAGCGTGGAGAGTCATGCCGCTGAACATGGCCAGCGCGCAAATCCAGAGGGGAAATTTGGAAATCTGCATGCCGCTTTCTTACGCCAATTTGCCGCCCGAATCAACTGCTTTCACATTCTGCGGATACAATCCCCGCCACGCTGGTGCCAAAGGGCTGCACAACAGTGAGCGGAAAATAATTTGCTGCACCTCACGGCGCGATACTTTCACGCGCTGCTGCAATTCCACCACATTCGCCGACCGTAGTTTCTCAATTGTCTTCACGCCGAGTAAAACCGGCCACGCACACGCCAACCGCACGCGGACTTGGCCGAACGGCAGCGCGTTAGTGTAACGCCAGCCCGCCGCCAAATGCGCCTCCGCCATATCCAGATACTCGTGAAACAGCGGCAGAAATTTCCGGGCATTGGCCGGCGAGAGCAGTGTTGCTGGCAACAGCTTCACCTCATCCAGCCGTTGCGATGGCAGATAACAGCGGCCAATTTTCAAGTCGGCAGGCAGGTCGCGTAGGATATTGACGAGTTGCAACCCTTTACCGAAACGAATGCCGTCCGCCACAAACTGTTTTTCATCCAGCCGCGCACCGGGAAAAAGATGTGCCCGGCAAATTCTCGTCCAGAACTCGCCCACGCAGCCAGCCACACGGTAAGTATAATCGTCCAGATCCGCCGCCGTTTCCAGCGCGAGGATTGGCTGACCGGTGGCGCTCGCCCCTGTCCTAGGCAGCATGCCAAACCGCCGCAAGTCCATTTCCTGCCCGCTGGTTATAGTCGTGAGGACCTCCCTTACCAGTTTTAAATCTTCACTTGAAAGCGTTTTTAAAACGGCCAACCCCTCCTCGGTCTTTTCCAGCAACAATTTTTCGGCCGGCGACCCTTGTTGTTGTGCGAGAGAGCCGAAATTGAGCGGCGCGGAACTTTGGCCGAGAATCCGTTCGCGCAGTATTTGCAACGCATCGAGCCGTTGCGCGAGCGGGATAATTTCCGTATCCGCAATGGTGTCCGTCGTACGTGCGAGCAGATAGGCGAGGCCGATCTGCGACCGCACCGCCGCCGGCAGCACCCGCAACGTCAGATAAAACGAGCGCGATGTCTGTTTTAACAAGCCATTGAGCGCAGCGTTCATGAATTACGACAGCTGTTCCCGCCAACGAGCCAGTTGCTTTGCGACTTCCTTCGTTCCCGGTGCGCCGGTGATGTTCCGTTTTGCCATCGCCGTTTTCAGATTGAACACGGCCAGAGCATCGCGACCAAAGGTTTTATCCACGGCCTGCAGTTCGGCAAGCGTCAGCTGGTTGAGTGGTTTGCCACAGTTTTCCGCCATGGCCACTACCGCCCCCACCACATGATGCGCCAGCCGGAACGCCATGCCTTTGCGCACTAGATAATCCGCCAGATCGGTAGCCAACAACGCGGGATCACTTGCGGCTTCGGCACACACGGGCCGATTTACCTGGGTATTGTTTAACATCGCGGCCATGAGCCGCGTGGTCGCGCGCACGGTATCAGCGGTGTCGAACAACCGTTCCTTGTCCTCCTGTAAATCGCGGTTATAAGTCATAGGCAAGCCTTTCAGCAGCGTGAGCAACGACATCAGGTTGCCAAAGACGCGGCCGGTCTTACCGCGCGTCAGTTCGGCAATGTCGGGGTTTTTTTTCTGCGGCATGAGGGACGAACCCGTGGTGTAGGCGTCGGCGATCTTGATGAAATTGAATTCGGCGCCGGCCCAAAGAATCACGTCCTCAGCGAGACGCGAGAGATGGACGGCGAGCAGTGCGCCAGCGGCGCAAAATTCAACGGCAAAATCACGGTCGCTCACGGCATCCATGGAGTTTTGCGTAAGTTGCGGCTTGCCGCTCGCGTCCACAAAATCAAGCAGCTTGGCGACGAGTGCGCGATTGAGGGGCAGCGTACTGCCGGCGATCGCGCCGCTGCCAAGCGGGCAGACGTTCACACGCGAATGGCAATCCCAAAAGCGTTCGCAATCCCGTTCAAGCATCTCGACGTAGGCGAGCAGATGGTGCGCCAAATAGACGGGCTGGGCGCGCTGCAGATGCGTGTAGCCGGGGATGATAACATCAGCATTCTTTTCTCCGAGCGCGATCAGGGCGCGCTGCAGGCCGGCAATTTCGCCGAGCAACGCTGTAATTTCATCGCGCAGCCAGAGCCGCATGTCGAGCGCGACCTGGTCGTTGCGCGAACGGGCCGTATGCAGTTTCGCGCCGGCTGGCACGCGCCGGGTGAGTTCCGCCTCAATGTTCATGTGGACGTCTTCGAGTTCCGGCTTCCACGAAAACTTTCCAGCGCGTATTTCCTTGCCGATCGTATCGAGACCGCGCGTGATGGCAATCTGTTCCGCCTTGGTCAGCACGCCGATCTTTCGAAGCATCGCCGCGTGGGCCAGGGAGCCGAGGATATCGTGCCGCCAGAGCCGCCAGTCGAAGGAAATAGATTCGGTGAATTGCGCGACATCGGCAGCGGGCCCGCCGCTGAAGCGTCCGCTGCGGGAGACGGGAGATTTTTTGCTCATAGTTGCGGCCTAATTAAAACCATAGAAGCATCCGGAAAGACACTGTTTTTTACAGGGCAAAAACCTCGAAGGGGACAGCCGGCGAAATTCCCGCCGCCCAGCCTCTGCACCCTCTGCTTAATCCGGTCAGATAAAATCCACGTTGCCAGCACGCCGCGAATGTGAAATGTTGGCGGCGCAGCATGAGCGAATTTAAATTTGCCTGTCCCGTGTGTGGCCAGCACATGATGTGTGACGCGTCGCATGGCGGCTCGGTCATGGAGTGTCCCACCTGCTTCCAGAAAATCACCGCCCCGCAAGCCCCCGCGCCGGATGCCAAATTCATCCTGACCGGCACCAAAGTGTCGGAGAAAAAGATTTCCGTGCGCGGTTTTGAGTCGGTCACCAGCCCCGCAAAGCCCCAGGAAAACTTTCCGGTGGCCATCCTCATTGGCACCATTATTTTGGCGCTATCAGTCGCTGCCGTGCTGTATTTTCTGCGGGGAAGGCATTTCCAGTCCGCCGCGGTGATGCCGGCCAAAATTGCCGTGGCCACCAATGCCGCGCCGCCGCCGAAACCGGCTCCCGTGGCACCGCCTGCAAATGACACCAACTGGCTGCTGACGCTGGACAGCGCGATGATACCTGACGCGCCCGTGGCCGGGCGCATTCACGGACAGGATTTCATCATCGAACGGGCCACTTATCAAAACGGCTCACTCATTTTGCGTCAAGGCACGCGAGGGGCGGTGGAGTTCGGCGTGTTGATCAATTTCAGCGGGGCCCCGCCGGACGCACTGGCCGGCAAGTCCATCAATGTGAGCGCCGATGCGGACAAGGCAGCACCAGTTTCGCTGCGCTGGAAGGCCTCGGGCGGAATCCAAAAGGAAAATTATGATGTGGGCTATGCGCTGCGGCTGGAGTTCGACGCCATCTCCAAAGGGAAGCTGCCGGGGAAAATCTATCTTTGCACGCCAGATGCGGAAAAAAGTTATCTCCTGGGAAAATTCACCGCCGCCATCGTCAGGCCCAAGCCGAAGCCACCGACGACAAAGTAGAAGTGTTATTTTTTAAACAGAAACACAAGCAGTCGGGAATTTCATTTCATGGAATCCTGCTTTTTTATTTACCCTGAAATGAATGTTGAACTCGTCAATACCGGTAGTGAACTAATGCTCGGACGCGTCCTGAATACGCACCAGCAATGGCTGTGCCGGCGGCTCGCCGACCTCGGCCATGTCGTCACGCGGCAGGTGGCCATCGCAGACACCGGGAGCGAAATTCAAACCGCTGTGCGCGAGGCATTGGGCCGGGCTGATCTCATCATCACCACCGGCGGCCTCGGCCCGACTTCGGATGATATCACACGCGAACTCATCGCAGAACTACTCGGCAAAAAACTGGTCGCGAACCCGACGGTTCTGGCGCACATCGAAAACTTCTTCGCCAAACGCGGGCGGCCGCGGCCGCAAAAAACCGACGTGGAAACCTTTGTCCCCGAAGGCGCGGAAGTTTTTCTCAACGCCACCGGCACGGCGCCGGGGTTGGCGATGAAGTTGAGGTGCCGGAGTGCGGATTGGGGAGCTGAGCCCCAGACATCCCCGTCGACCTTAATTGACCGCCCCCAATGGCTTGTGATGCTGCCCGGACCACCGCGCGAACTGCGGCCGATGTTTGATGCATTTGTGGTCCCGCTGTTGAAACGGGAATTTGCCAGTGAAATCTTCATCTGCCGCACCCTGCTCACGACCGGCATTGGCGAGTCGCGCGTGCAGGAGTGGGTTGAGGCGGACTTACAACCGCTCGTGCAGCGCGGTTTGGAAATCGGTTATTGCGCGCGGCCCGGCGCGGTGGACGTGCGGCTGGTGGCCAGCGGCGCAACGGCGGAAAAACTTGCGAGCGAAGCGGAAGCCGTGGCGCAAAGAATTTTGGGCGAGCATATTTTTGGCCGCGACGACGACGAAATTGAGCAGGTGGTGGTGAAACTACTGCGGCAGCGGAAAAAAACGGTGGCGCTTGCGGAGTCCTGCACCGGCGGTTTGCTTGCCAGTCGGATTACAGATGTGCCGGGGGCATCGGAGGTTTTTCTCGGCGGAGTGGTTAGCTACGCCAATTCCGCAAAAGAAAACTATCTAGGTGTAAGCAGTGGCACGCTCGCGGTGCATGGCGCAGTGAGTGAGGCGGTGGCTAGCGAAATGGCCGTGCGCACGCGGGAAAAGTTTGGTTCGGATTTTGCCATCGCCGTTACTGGCATTGCCGGCCCGGCCGGCGGCACCCCGGAAAAACCGGTGGGCACGGTCTTCATCGCCTTAGCCTCAGCTGGTGGCGTGGATGTGAAGCGGCTTTTGAACGTGTGGGACCGCATGACGTTTAAGCAAGTGACGGCGACACAGGCACTGGAATGGCTGCGACGGGCGGTTTCTGCTTGAGGCCCGACTTTTTTGCGCTAGTTTCGGAAGATTATGTCTGCACCCGCTGATTCCTTAGCCGAAGCCAGTGCGACCGTTTCCGAATTGATTACCTCCACGCCGACCCCAAAGCGGCGCGGGACGCTGTTGATTGTGGACGATGAAGAAGGGCCGCGCATGGCACTCAAGCTGATCTTCAAGGAAACCTACGATTTGCTGATCGCCGAGGACGGGCCGACGGCCATTGCCCTCGCACAGGAAAATGACATTGACGTGGCCATTCTCGACATTCGCATGGCAGGAATGTCCGGCATCGAGGTACTGGAACGGCTGCGGTTCGTACGGCCGAACCTTGAAGCTATCATGATCACCGCATTTGAAACGACCGACACGATGCGTCAGGCTTTGCGGTTACGGGCATGCGACTATATCAACAAGCCCTTCAACCTCGCGACCATCCGGAGCGCGGTGGGTCAGGCAATGCAGCGCCGCGTCCTCGAAAGCGAAATCCACAACAGCGCCGAAAAAGTCCACGAGTTGCTCACCGAACTTCAAAACCAGCGCGTCGAGGAGCAGATCGCCCAGACCCGGGGCGACATCTACGCGAGTATCATCCACGACATCAACGGCCCGCTGTCGGTGAGCTACGGCTTTGTTCAGCTGCTGAACCAGAAATTGGGCAAGAATCTCAAACTCGAAGTCGAGGATTTGGAATTTATCAAGGAACGGCTGCGTTCCGTTGAGCGACAGATGAGCAACTGCATTGAGATTCAACGCCGCTACCTCGGCTTTCTCCGGCGCCAGAGCGGAGACGCCATGTCAGCGGGCGTGAATCATCTGTTGCACGATCTTGAGCAACTCGTGCGAGTGCATCCGAGTCTGCAGGAAAATGAATTCCGCCTCACGCCGCTCATCGGCGAAATCGGCGTCAAGGTCAATGGAACGGACATCATTCAGATTCTGCTGAACCTCACAGTCAACGCCTTCCAATGCACCCCAACGCCGCATCGCGTGGAAATCGGCGGCGAAGTGCTGGGCGCGCCGCTCGACCTCACGTTGTTCAAGGACGGCCCGAATGACCGGTTGCTGAACGTCGAGAGCATGAGCAACGCCGCGCCGCTGGTGAAGCTCTGGGTGCGCGATACCGGTCCCGGCATTCCGCTCGTGGTGCTGCCGAAAATTTTTGACCCCTATTTCACCACCAAAGGCCCGCGGCAGGGCACCGGGCTGGGCCTGAACATCGTCCAGCGGCTCATCAAGGCCGCCAGCGGCGCGCTGCACGTTCATACCGTAATCGGAGAAGGCACGACCTTTACGATTTATCTGCCGGGGGCGAATCTCGTGAAATAAACCATTCGTCATGCGCGGCAAACAATTCATTTTCCCAATCGTTTTTTCCGCAATGGCCGCTACCGTTCGCGCCAACGAGAACTTTCCCATACTCCAAGCCGGCGGCGAGACTTTCAGCAATGTAACTATCACCAGCGTCAGCGCCACGGACATCTATTTCACTTACACGGGCGGGATGGAAAACGTGAAGATCAAAACGCTTTCACCCGCGTTACAGAAACATTTTGGTTTTGATCTTAAGAAAGCGCAGGTGAGGGAACTTGAGATGGCCGAGAATAAAATCAGATATCACGCGCAGCTCCTCGAACAGCCTGCGGCGCAGCCGCCCGATATGGCGCGTGATCCGCATGCCTCCAACACGCCAGCGTCCACGCCGGTGTGGCGGACCGATTTTCCCGCCGCTCTGAAACAGGCACAGGCCGATAACAAGCTGGTGCTGATTGATTTCACCGGCTCGGACTGGTGCCCTTGGTGCATCAAGTTTGACCGGGAAGTTTTAGCCACTGACCGCTTTGCCGGTTATGCGCAGAAAAACCTGGTGCTGGTGAAAGCGGATTTTCCTCGCCACACGCCGCAGCGCATAGAATTGATCCGCAGCAATGCCGCCCTGAAAAATACTTTTAATGTTGACGGCTTTCCCACCTATATCCTCCTGAAATCAAACGGCGAGGTACTCGGCCGGCAGGTTGGCTATCTTGAGGGCGGGCCGGAGGGTTTCATTCGTGAGTTGGACGGTTTCAACCACCGGTAAAAAAACACCGCTGACGGATCGCACCAGCGAGCGCATCAGCGGTGAAATTGTTTTCTGGATTTGGTTAATTTCCCAAATATCCGCGCGGGTCGGTGACTTTTCCGGTCAACGCGCTCGCGGCTACCGTTGCCGGGGATGCGAGGAACACCTGTGATTCCTTGTCGCCCATGCGACCGGGGAAATTACGGTTCGTCGCGCTGATGCACTTGATGCCGGATTTGTTGATGCGGCCAAACGTGTCGACCGGGCCGCCAAGACAGGCAGCGCAGCCGGCATTCTCGGTCATCTGCACCCCGGCGCTCACAAGCACGTCCCAGATGGTCACGTTGCCCCAATACGTGGACTGCAAATCGCGCACAATCTCGGGGGTTGCGGGCACGCCAAAGGTATCAATAACCACCTTCTTGCCGCGCAACACGCGGGCAAATTCCACGAAGTCGCTCGTCTTGCCGCCGGTGCAGGAACCAACGTAGGCACGGTCGAGCTTGGTGTCGCCCATGTCCTTGGCCTTCTTGCGCTGACCCGGGTCGGGATGGCAGGCGACGGTCGGTTCGAGCTGGCTCAAATCCACGACGAGTTCATAGACAAATTTTTCATTCTTGTCGCGGCTGACCGGTTCGTAGGTGGATTTGGTTCCGTTTAATTTCACGCGGGCATCCACATATTCCGCCGTGCGCGAGTCGAATTCAAAGATGGCGTTCTTGCCGCCCGCCTCAATGGCCATGTTAGCGATGGTCATGCGGTCATCCATCGAGAGATTACTCGCACCCTCGCCGTCGAATTGCATCGCGCGATAAGTCGCGCCGTCGAAACCAATCTCGCCGATACAATGCAGGATGATGTCCTTCGCCATGACGCCCGGCTGCAATTTTCCTTCGAGCCGGAAATGCATGGTCTCAGGCACCTTGATGAGCAGTTTGCCTGTGCCCATCACAAAGCCCGCATCCGTATTACCAATGCCGGTGGCAAACTGGTTGAAGGCACCCGCCATGCAGGTGTGCGAGTCAGTACCGAAAAGAATTTCGCCCGGCCGCGTGTGGCCCTTCTGCGGCAGCGCCGTGTGGCAGACGCCGGCGTAGCGCGAACCATATTGGCGCTTCATGTTGCCCTTTACAGCGTCAAACACCCAGTGGCCGTTCTGGTCGTCAATGACGTCATAGAAATACTCGATGCCCTGCTCGCGCGAAAAATCGCGAAGAATATCAACATTGCGATTCGATTTGGAATCGGCGGTGAAAATATAATGATCGGGAATGATGACGATTTTATTCTTGTCCCAAACCTTCGCGGTCTGGCCAAACTCGCGCTTGAACACGCCGATGGTCCCCGGCCCGCAGACGTCGTGCGTCATGAGTACGTCGGCATTCACCCAGATGTTGTCGCCGGACTGAACCGAGGTTTTGCCGGCGGCCCGCGCAAGAATTTTTTCCGTCAACGTCATAAGCCGGCAAGCATAGCCGATGCCCGTTACAAGTTCAACTGTGGCGTTGGGCTTGAACCTTGCGGGGACGGCGGCTGACGGCAACGGCCATAAAAAACAAAATGATCCAGCCGTCATGCCGCCGACTCATTTTTATTAAAGCCCACCTTGGGACCCTTTGTATAGGTTCTGCACTGTGCCATCAAAACACGCTTCCAGGACTTGACGAATTTTTAAATTGTGCCATTTTGCCACACAGATCATTTGATTTTCGTCAATGGCTGCAACCAAATCCAGTTTTCTCGACAAAGTGCTGGGCCGGATCGGTCGGCTGGACACAGAAGGGTTACAAACCGTCGTCCAGCGGCTGGCGCGCGAGCGCAGCTTCCTGGAAACCCTCTTCAATACGATTGAAGACGGCGTGCTAGTGACGGATGAAGCTGGACGGGTGCTTTATTTTAATCAGGCCGTCACCCGGCTTATCGGGGTGCAACCCGATGCGGAGGATTTGCAGATCGCCGATATATTGCCGGAGGTGGACTGGGCGCACATATTCCGGGCTGACCACGCCGGTGGCGCGCACGTTACCCGGCACGAATTTGAAATCCATTATCCGCGGCCGCGCTTTCTCCGACTCTACGCCGCACCACTTGACAGCGAGACGACAGACAGCTCCGGCGTGGCGCTGATTTTGCACGACGCAACCGAGGCGCGGCAAAAAACGTTCGCCGCCATTGAGAGTGAACGCATTCAGGCCCTGACCTTACTTGCGGCGAGCGTCGCCCACGAAATCGGGAACCCTCTCAATGCGCTGCATATCCATTTGCAGTTAATGGAGCGGGAGGTGAAAAAATTGCAAACCGCCACGCCCGATTCAAAATTCCTGGCACGAGCGCGTCCCAAAAATGTCCCACCGGAAACCGACCCGGCTGAAACCGGAAAAAAACTCGAACAGTATCTCGCTGTGGCGAAAGGCGAGATTCACAGGCTGGATTATATCGTCACGCAATTTCTCGGCGCCATCCGCCCCGCACCGTTACAGTTGAAACTGGCGTCGCTCAATGACGTAGTGGAAAAAACCCTGGCGCTCTTGCGGCCGGAAATTGAAAACCGCGGCGTGACCGTAAAAACCAAATTATCGCGCAACCTGACCGCAACGCCGGTGGACGCGACCCAGTTGCAACAGGTGCTGGTGAATCTCGTGAAAAACGCCAGTCAGGCAATGACCACCGGCGGCACATTGACATTGCAGACGGGCGAGACGAGTGACGATGTGTGGATGAGTGTGGCCGATACGGGCGGCGGCATTCCGCAGGAGCAGATCAACCGCATTTTCGAGCCGTTTTACACAACCAAAAAAAAGGGCAGCGGTTTGGGCTTGATGATTGTGCAGCGGATCATACGAGCACACAACGGACGGATAGAACTGGAAAGTCATATCGGCCGCGGCACGACCTTTCGGATGTGGCTGCCCCTGCACGAACGCAAGCCCCGGCTCCTGGAAGCTCCCGCGCGTGAACAAAAATAAATTTTTAATTGCCGTTATTCGATCTACGAATCGCGTGGCACCCGTCACGGCAATCGTAAATTGCAGATCCTGATATTTCATGAAGCCAACCTTGCTGATTGTAGATGACGAAAAGACGACGCGCGAAGGGTTGCGGGCGGCGCTCGAAGAACGCTATGACGTTTATATTGCCGAGGACGCACAGACGGCCATGGAACTGCTCAGCGGCGAAAACTTTGACGTGCTGCTCACGGATTTCCGGTTACCCAATGAGGACGGCATGAAATTGATCGCCCGCGCGAAGTCGCTGGCAAAACCGCCCATCTGTATTTTGATGACCGCGTACGGTTCAGAAGAGCTCGCGGTCGACGCGATGAAGCATGGTGCAGATGATTATATTGCCAAAGGCCGTCTTCAGATTGATGAACTGGAGATGCGGATTGCGCGGGCGCTCAAACAACAAAATCTGGAGGTGGAAAACGTCTCGTTAAGGAAACAATTGGATTCCAAATTTGGCCTGGAAAAAATCATCGGCCAGTCGCCGGCGATGAAGGAAATATTCGAGATTGTCCAGCAGGTCGCCCCGACCCGCGCGACAGTTTTGGTGCTGGGCGAAAGCGGCACGGGCAAGGAACTGATTGCGAAGGCGGTGCATCAGTTGAGCCCGCGCGCAAAACAACCCTTCGTCACTGTTCATTGCGCGGCGCTCGCGCCGACGCTGTTGGAAAGCGAACTATTCGGGCATGAACGCGGTGCGTTCACTGGTGCGCACGAGCGGCGCATCGGCCGGTTTGAGCAGGCGCAGGGCGGCACCCTGTTTCTGGATGAGATCGGCGAGATTGACGCCGCCATCCAGGTGAAACTGTTGCGTTTTCTAGGCGAAAAAACGTTTGAACGCGTCGGCTCGAACAAGACTTTAACGGCGGATGTACGCCTGGTGGCGGCGACGAACAAAAACCTGGAAGAACTGGTCCAGGCCGGAAAATTCCGTGAAGATTTGTTTTTCCGTCTGCGGGTGGTAGAAATCGCCCTGCCGCCGTTGCGCGAACGACCGGGCGACATACCGTTGCTGGCGCAAGCATTTTTGCGCGAATTTGCCAAGGAAAACGGCAAAACGGTGAATGATTTCACGGCCGAGGCTTTGGATGCGTTGATGAGTTTTTCGTGGCCGGGCAATGTGCGCGAGGTGCGCACGGCCATCGAGCACGCGGTGGTTTTGTGCCGGAGCGAACGCATATCCCTGCGCGACCTGCCGCCGTCGGTGCGCGGGCACTTGCGTCCTGACACGCAAATATTCCAAGAAAAAGATTTGACGGTGAAGGCTGCCGAGAAACAATTGGTCGTCCGCGCCCTGAAAGAGACAGGCGGCAACCGCACGCGGGCAGCGCAAAAAATCGGCATGAGCCGAAGAACGTTTCACCGCAAGTTGCATGAGTATCACCTGGAAGGATTTTGATTTATGATAATATCTGAACGGATTCAGCATATGATCCATGCACTGGAAGTCGGCTCGCTGTCGCGCTGGCTGCCGTATTTACCGCTGGCGGTGGCGGTCATCGGTCTGGCCGGGCTTTACGACTTGAGCGCGTATCGGGGGTTTAATTCAGTGGAGGCGATGGACGCAGCTCAGGTGGCGCACCACATGACCGAAGGGAAAGGTTACACGACGGATTTCATCCGGCCGTTTAGCGTTTATCTGGTCCAAAAGCACAACCACGAACTCCATGCCGGCGAAATCCAGATGAGCAACGTGGTGGACTTCGCTCAGCTCAACAGTCCGCATACCGACCTTGCTAATCCGCCGGTGTACCCCACAGTGCTGGCAGGCTTCATGAAGTTTTTTCCGCCAAAATGGAAGGTGGAAACCCGCAAACCATTCTGGACAGAAGGAGGACGGTTCCTCAGGTATCAGCCTGAATTTCGCATCGCCCTCCTGAACCAGGCGCTGCTCGTGCTGGTGGTGGCACTGACATTCCTGATCGCCAAAAAGCTGTTTGATGCCCCGGCAGCCTGGCTGGCGGCGCTGTTGACGCTCGGCGCAGATGTATTATGGCGGTTTAGCGTGTCCGGCCAGTCGACGATGTTGCTGCTGGTAATGTTCCTGGGGCTGGTGTGGTGCCTGATAAAAATCGAGGAACTGGGTAGCGTGGAAAAACCGAACGTGAAAAATCTTTTCATTCTGGCCGTCTCCGCCGGCGTGTTGACGGGTGCCGGCATGTTGACGCGTTATTCGTTTGGCTGGACGATTGTGCCGGTGGTCATTTTTTTGACGCTGTTTGGCGGCGTGCGGCGACCGGGACTGGCCGTCGCGGCGTTTCTGGCTTTTGGGCTGGCCGTGCTGCCGTGGATCTTGCGCAACCTGTCGGTGAGCGGCACGCTTTTCGGCACCGCCGGCTATGCAGTGGTGGAGGGCACGTTTGCCTTCCCCGGCTCACGGCTGATGCAATCGGTCAACCCCGACCTGACCTCGGCCTACTGGGTGCGGCCTTACTTAAGCAAATTCATGGCGAACATCCGACCCATCTTGCAGGGTGATCTGCTACGGATCGGCGGCAACTGGGTGGCCATCTTGTTTTTTTGCGGGCTACTGCTGGGCTTGCGTCATACCGCCGCCCGGCGAATGCGGTATTTTACGATGCTGTGCCTCGGCGTATTTGCCGTAGTGCAGGCGCTCGGAAAAACCCAGCTTTCGGTCATCGCACCCGAAATTAATTCAGAAAACCTGTTCGTGCTGCTCACACCGCTCGTGATCCTATTCGGCGTGGTTTTTTTCCTGAACCTGCTCAACCAGATGAAGGTGCCCTCGCCACAGATCCGGCTGACCGTCATCACCTTAATGGCAATCATCTGCTGCCAGTCCCTCATCTTCAGCCTCTTGCCACCCAAAACCTCCCCCGTCGCCTACCCGCCGTATTTCCCGCCGGAAATCCAGAAGGTCTCCGGCTGGATGGGAGCCGACGAACTCATGATGAGCGACATTCCCTGGGCCGTCGCCTGGTATGGCAACCACCAATGCACTTGGAATACCATCAATTCCCAATACGAATTTTTTCAGTTCAACGACTATGTCAAACAGGTGCGCGCACTTTATCTTACGCTTAACACGCTCGACGGAAAACTCTTCACCGAATGCCTGCAGGGCGGCGTGGACAGCTGGGGGAATTTTTGCCTGAAGACCGTCGCCGCCAACCAGATTCCACCGCAATTTCCGCTGCGCACCGCGCCCTACGGCCTGCTGTCCGGCCTATTCCTCACCGACCGGCAGCGCTGGGAATCTGAATAGCGGCTCAGGCGGCGGCACGCCGCAGCCGGTCTGCAATGCCCGACCATTCCGGCAATTCCGGCGGCGCCTCCACCACGATCAGCCCGGCACCCGCCAGGTCACAGCGGTGCCACTCCGCGTAAAGGGCGCGCGCAAACGCCTCCGCATCGTGCGGCATCACGCTCACATCGGCAAATGTTTCCACCCCGGGAATTTTCGTGTGCGCAATGATATGCGTGGCTGAAAGGGGAACAGAGGAAGTCGAAAGTTGGGAATGCAATTCTGTGTCGTCGGCCCAGTTCAGAACCCATAATTTCGCCTGCGGCGCATAATGTTTTTCCAGCAGTCCCGGACTCCGCAAGGGCGCTTCTGTTTTCCGAAGGCTCGACCCCAGGCTCTGGATTTCTCCCGCAACCGCCGCGAGCGATTCTGCATGAATCATCCCCGGCCGTAAAATACGCGGCGGCGCCACCGTCAAATCCAGCACCGTGGACTCAATGCCGACCTGCGACTGGCCGCCGTCTACAATCAGGGAGATCTTGCCCCCTAATTGCAAGCGGACGTGCGCCGCGTTCGTCGGCGAAATCTGATTCGACAGATTGGCACTGGGCGCCGCAAGCGGAAAACCGCACTCGCGAATGACCGCCTGCATGAAGGGATGGCCCGGCCAGCGGACGCCCACCGTTCCACCGCCTGCTGTCACCGCATCCGGAATTCTTTCTGCGCGCGCTAATACCAGAGTCAGTGGGCCCGGCCAGAACGCCTTGGAAAATTTCTCTGCCAGGTCGGTCCATTCAGCCACACAGGCGTGCGCCATCTCGTTGCTGGCCACATGAACGATGATGGGATTATGCGCGGGGCGGCCCTTGGTTTGGAAAATTTTGGCGACGGCGTCTTCATCCAGCGCATTGGCCGCCAGCCCGTAAACCGTTTCCGTCGGCAGCGCCACCACCTCGCCGGCGCGCAACCGTTCCGCGGCACGGCGCACGGCGGCAGCGAACAGCGCCGGCGTGTGGGTTGATAAAATTTCTGTTTTCATCCAAATCAACGTCGCACCGGGAGCGGAACGACCGCGAAAGACTATGCCGGAGTTTCAGCGCGCTGCTTTTTTAATTGAGCCGGCTTGGCGCTCTTCGCGCAACTCATTCATAGCGCAACGCTTCAATCGGGTCGAGTCGCGACGCTTTCCACGCCGGATAAAAACCCGAAACGATGCCGATCGCCGCACTGGAAATACAGGCGATGCCAATCCACGCGAACGGGGTCAGGGTCGGCCAGCCCGTGAAATGCGAGGTGATTTTGGCCGCTCCCATGCCGAGGGCGATGCCCATAATGCCTCCGACTGCACTTAACGTCACGGCCTCGATTAGAAATTGAATCAAAATATCACGACCGCGCGCGCCGACGGCCATGCGGATGCCGATTTCACGCGTCCGTTCCGTGACGCTGACGAGCATAATGTTCATGATACCGATCCCGCCGACGATGAGCGAAACACTTGCGATCGCGCCCAGCAGGACCGACATGATGCGGGTGGTTGAGGTGGCCATCTGCATCAATTCCAGCTGAGTGCGCACGGTGAAATCCGGCTCTGCGCTTTTGTGCCGATCGCGCAGCAGCGCAGTGATGTCGTCCTGCACCTGCGTGATACTATCCTTACTGGCGGCCTGCACCATGATGGAATTCACAAAGGTGCGCTTCGTGATGCGCCGCATATGGCTGGTGTAGGGAATGATCACAATATCATCCTGATCCTGACCAAACAGATTGAATCCCTTCGCCTCCAGCACGCCGACCACTTTGAACGGGATGTTGCGGATGATCAAGGTCTGGCCAACCGGATCCTGATTGATGAATAATTGGTCCACCACCGTTTTGCCAATGATCGCAACCTTGGCGATGCTGCGCACATCCGCTTCGGTGAACATCGCGCCATCGGCGATGTCCCAATCGCGAATTTGCGGATAATCCGGCGATTCGCCCTGAATCTGGGTGTTCCAGTTCAGGCCGTTTGCCAGAATCTGCATCCGGTCACGCACTTCCGGGCTGACCGCCGCAACGTTGGCAACTTCATTTTTAATGGCGACTGTATCTTCCACCGTCAGCGTCGGTGCGCTGCCCCACCCCCCGCGCGACCCACTTCCGGTAAAACTACCAGAGAACACTGTGACCACATTTTGGCCTAGACTTGCAACCTTGTCCTCAACCTGCTTTGACGCTCCTGTGGTGATGCTGACCGAAGCAATGACCGAACCAACGCCGATGATGACGCCCAGCATGGTTAGCAGCGAACGCATCTTGTTCCGACGCAGTGCGCGCGCGGCAAGTTTGAATGGCGCGAAGAGTTTCATGCGAGTTTCACCGCCTCCTGCGCCTGACGCAAATTCTTCAATTCATTTTCGGCACTAAAACGGCCAGCCACTTTTTCATCCGTCAAAACCTTGCCGTCGCGCAAAATAATCATCCGCTTCGTGTAGCGCGCCACGTCCAGCTCATGGGTGACCATGATAATGGTGATGCCGGCGTCGTTGAGCTTCTGGAACACGCCCATGATTTCAATGCTCGTCTGGCTATCCAGATTCCCCGTCGGCTCGTCCGCGAGTAGCAGCGATGGCTGGTTTACCAGGGCGCGGGCGATCGCAACCCGCTGCTGTTGTCCGCCGGAAAGCTGGTTGGGCTTGTGGTCGGCGCGGGATGCGAGGCCGACCAGATCGAGCGATTTTTGGGCGCGCTTTTTTTGTTCGACAGACGAAATGCGCTGATGATTGTACAGCATCGGCATCTCGACATTTTCCAGCGCCGTGGTGCGCGAAAGCAGATTGAAGCCCTGAAACACGAAACCGATCTTGTCGTTGCGGATTTTCGCACGCTGGTCACGGTCAAGCGTGGAAACGTCCAGACCATCAAGAAAGTAACTGCCTCGGGTCGGCCGGTCGAGGCAGCCGATCATGTTCATCAGGGTGCTTTTGCCGGAGCCGCTCGATCCCATGATGGCCACAAATTCCCCCGGCTGGATGTCCAACGACACGCCACGCACGGCGTGCACATCCACTTCACCTGTGTGGTAAATCTTGTGGATATCCGCAAGATGGATGACGGCATTCGTAGGTACGGCGGACATAAATCAATGCCGTGGGAAGCCGCCGCCAAACGGACTGGCCGTGCCAGCAGCAGCTTGCGCGTCGGTTTGCACAACGCTTGAAACGATCTTGTCGCCCTCGTTTAAGCCGGCCAGAACCTCGGTAAAAATACCATCCGTGATGCCGGCTTTGATCTGCATCGGTTTCAACTGCGGGGAATTGGTGTCGCCAGTGAGCACGTAAACCGTGCGCAGGCCGCGGCCGCTCTTGTTTTTATGCTGACCTTTACCAGCGACCACCGCGTTTGTCTGCACTACTCCACCCACGGCATTAGTCAGCACCACGGCATTTTCCGGCGGGCGAAAACGCAGTGCCACATTGGGAATTTTCAATGCGTCATCCCGCTGCGAGACGATGATCGAAACGTTCGCCGTCATGCCCGGCTTCAATTTGTAATCCGCATTGGTTACGCTGATGACCGTGTCGTAGGTGACGACATTGTTGACCGTTATCGGGGAGTTGCGCACCTGCGTCACTTCGCCGTGGAAGGTGCGCGTCGGATACGCGTCCACCGTGAAATCCACACTCTGCCCCTCGACCACACCGCCGATATCCGCCTCCGCCACGTTCGAGTCGATCTGCATCTTGGTCAGGTCGTTCGCGATCTGGAAGATGGTCGGCGTATTAAAGCTGGACGCCACGGTCTGACCCAGCTCCACCGCCCGCGAAATCACCACGCCATCCACCGGCGAGACAATCTTGCAATAATTTAAATTCACCATCGCGTTGCTTAATGACGCCTGCTTGATTTTAACCATCGCTTCCGCCTCGTGCAACGTCGCGAGCGCCGTGTCATAATCCGACCCGGAAATCAGCTTGTTTGTGAACAACTCACTGCTGCGGGCATACTGCACCTGCTGCAGTTCCATATTTGCCCTGGCATTCGCCAGATCCGCACCTGCCTGCTCGACGGCGGCCTGATACGTCGAAGGATCAATCTCCGCAAGCACCTGCCCCTTCGTCACCGGCGAATTGTAATCCGCATACAGCTTGCTGATACGCCCGGAGACTTGACTCCCCACCGTTACGTTGACCACCGGGTTCAAAATACCGGTGGCCGTGACCGTCGCCGTCAGTTCGCCCCGCGTGGCCACCACCGTGTTAAAACTCAACGGCTCACCACCGCCATGGCGGAAATAAACAATACCGCCCGCCACCAGCGCGAGTAGGACCGCAATCCAAAGCCATTTCCACCAACCACCGCTTGTTTTTTCTGCCATAGAATAAATAGTTTGATCCGCCACTGCAGACTGAGGTTTCAGGTAACAAGTTACGATAATTTACGCCACCGTAGCAATTTAGTTTAAGCTTTTTGCTTGGCACCGCCCCAATTCCGGCTGATGGCGTGCCTCACAACGGAGGGGAACGGGGGGATTGAACTGTTAAAAATCTGTAACCGGCTACTTGCGCCGGCGTCTCACCCTGAGTAGTCTGAACAAACAACAACCAAAATATTGATATGAAAAAACTCATCCTCCTCGCCGTCGCACTCTGCTGCGCCTCCGCCATTGTGGTTCAAGCGCAAGACGCCCCCAAGAAACACAAGCTGACGGCTGAGCAAAAGCAGGTCATGGCCGACATGCTCGCCAAATACGACACCAACAAGGACGGCAAACTGGACAAGGCTGAAAAGTCCGCCATGTCTGCGGAAGACAAAGCCGCTTATTCCAAAGCCTTTCCGGCTCACGGCAAAAAGAAGGCCGAAGGCTCCAGCAGCGAAGCCGCCAGCACCAATGCCCCGGCGACCGACAAATAATCTGATTTTTTAATCTCAAAACGCCCCGCTGAAGTCAGCGGGGCGTTTTTTATTGTCACCTAAAGAGATTCGCCTGTAAAAAAACGGGCGCCCCAATGGCGGGGCGCCCGTGCGAAAGTCAGCGGTGGACTGCCTTATTTGCCGGGTTCAGTCGGCATTTTCACCGCTTTCCAGCCATCAATGCCATCGGCCATGTGTTTGATGTTCGTGTACCCCAGTTTCTGCGCCGCCTTGGCCGCGCGCAGATACGCGCCGCATTGCGGATTGCCGCAATAGGCGATGATGAGCGTGTTTTTATCCGCCGGCAGGCTGGCCACCAGATCGCTCTTGATGGCGGCAAAACTCAACGCCCCCGGCACGTGGCCGGCCTTGTAGGAATCGGGACTGTTAGCATCAATGATGACCGCCGTCTTGTCGGTGGCCGCCGCAAGGACGTCCTTGGGGCTGATATCGGCGAATTCACTGGCATAAACCGAGGCGGCCAACACGGTTGCCGCGAGGAGTGTAATAATTTTTTTCATGGTGGTTATATTGTTTTAAGGTTGGTCGTTCGGCCATTTGACCAGAAAAGCGCGGCGCTGTTCAATCAACAACTCGCTGGGCGTATTGTCGACCACCTCACCAGGGTGGGCTGATGATTTGGAATTTTCACACAATTTCACCGTGGGCTGCTCCCATCCGTGGCTCCGCAGCTGAAAATGCGTTGCGAACAACCGCTCGCACGCTTTATTCAGGGATGGGACACAAATCAAATTGCAGTTGAAATTCGCGGCACGAGTGTGCGACAAGTTTAATCTCAATTCTTATGAACCACAAAATCGCCATCATCACTGGAGGATCTCGGGGCATCGGCAAAGCCATCGCCTTGCGCCTTGCCAAGTCGGGCATTGATTCCGTCATCACCTATAAATCCTCGCAGACCGAGGCCGGCGACGTCGTGAAACAGATCGAAGCGCTCGGCGCCCGCGCCGTGGCCGTGCAACTGGACGTCGCCACCCGCGATTCCTACCTGAACTTTGCCACCGTGGCCGGGACTGCGCTTGAAAAGCTTGGCGCGACCCGCTTCGATTTCCTCGTCAACAACGCCGGCGTCGGCCTGTCACAACCCTTCGCCGAGACCACTGAGGCGCAGTTTGACGAAATGACGAACATCCATTTCAAGTCCGTCTTCTTTCTGTCGCAATCCCTGCTGCCGCTCATCAACGACGGCGGCCATATCGTCAACATCTCCACCGGCACCAGCCGGTTCGTGCTGCCGGGCTACTCGCTTTACGCCTCGCTCAAAACGGCCGTGGAAGGGCTCACCCGCTACATGGCCAAGGAACTTGGCCCGCGCAAAATCCGGGTGAACGTGGTGGCGCCGGGCGCGACGGAAACAGATTTCCGCGGCGGCTTTATCCGGAATAATCCGCAGTTCAAGCAGTTGATGGAAGCCAACATCGCGCTGGGCCGCGTGGGTCAAGCCGACGACATCGCCGGCGTGGTCAACGCGCTGCTCTCCGACGATTGCTACTGGGTCAACGGCCAGCGCATCGAGGCCTCCGGAGGACAGGTGCTTTGAGGATGGGCGCGCGCGAACCGCGTAAAGTTAAGGTTTCCGACGCGGCGATGCCGATGCCGTGGACGAGCGCGGTGGGGGTGGTTATAAAAATCCTTTTAGCAAAATTCCCAGGCTTTGCCGGAGATCTTTTGCAAATCAATCACCAGGGACGTAAGACTCCATAGCCCTCTTAATCCAACTTTCGTAAATATGGTCCATTGCGATTCAGATATTTTTACTTTGTAATCTTCAGCACCATGAACGGTTTCGCTGAAGGGCATTATTACAAAACATGCGTGAGGCGTTTGAGTGGACATATTTAAACAGAAAATTCCGCCAACGCTTTGATAGCGCTGACGGAACTTTTGCTTTGCAATAAATTTACTTTTTCTTCCCATGCACCTTGGCCGCCACTTTCAGGCGCAGGGCGTTCAGGCGGATAAAGCCGGTGGCGTCGTCCTGATTATAGGCCTTGGTCGGGTCGGCTTCCATCGTGGCGATGTGCGGGTTGTAGAGGCTCACCGGGGATTTGCGACCGCTGACCATGATGTTACCCTTGTAGAGCTTCACGCGCACGGTGCCGGTGACATTCTTCTGACTCTCGGTCACGTAGGCCTGCAACGCGAGGCGTTCGGGCGCATACCAGAAACCGTTGTAAACGAGCTCGGCATACTTGGGGATGAGTGCGTCGCGCTGGTGCATCACTTCGCGGTCCATCGTGAGCGATTCCATCTGGCGATGGGCAAAATGCAGGATGGCGCCGCCGGGCGTCTCATACACGCCGCGCGATTTCATGCCCACGTAGCGATTTTCCACCATGTCCACGCGGCCAACGCCGTGTTTGCCGCCAATCTTATTGAGCGCCTTCATCACGCCGAGCGGATTCAATTTCTTGCCATTCACCGCCACACAATCGCCTTTGATGAAATCCAGCTCAACGAATTCCGGCTTGTCCGGCGCGTCTTCCGGGAGCACCGAGAGCGTGGTGAAATAGCTGCGGTTTTTCAGGTCGTAGGAATCGAACCACGGGTCTTCGAGAATGCCGGCCTCGTAGGAGATGTGCAGGAGGTTGCGGTCCATCGAGTAGGGCTTCTTGGCACTGGCCTGCACGGGAATCTTGTGCTTGGCGCAGTAGTCAATCATCTGCTGGCGACCGGGAAATTCCGCGCGGTAGCGTTCGTCGCGCCAGGGGGCGATCACCTGCAAGTCGGGAGCGAGTGCGGCGGCGGTCAGTTCAAAGCGGACCTGGTCGTTGCCTTTGCCGGTGGCGCCATGGGCGATGGCATCGGCCTTTTCTTTCCGGGCGATTTCCACCATGCGCTTGGCGATGAGCGGGCGGGCGATGCTGGTGCCGAGGAAATACTGGCCCTCGTAAATTGCGCTGGCCTGGATGATCGGATAAATGAAATCGCGGGCGAATTCCTCCTGCAAATCATCGATGTAAATCTTGGAAGCGCCGGTGTTGATAGCCTTCTTTTCGAGGCCCTCGAGTTCCTCTTCCTGCCCCACATCGGCGCAGAAGCCGATCATCTCGGCGTTGTATTTTTCCTTGATCCAGGACATCAGCACCGAGGTGTCGAGTCCGCCGGAGTAAGCGAGAACAATTTTCATGTGACGGACATTAAACCGTCAAACGGGGGTGCGGGCAAAAAGAAAATGCACTGAATCGGTTTATTCCCAGCCGGACAGGGAATTGTATCGGAAGGTCATTTCGTTGGTGTTGTAGCTATTATACCACTTGGCGTGGCCGTCGGCGAAGAGGACATTCTGGCCTTTGCTGTGCGCCTGCCAATCTTCCCACGGCAGCCCGTTGGCTGGACCCCCAACGCAGTTTTGCGAGTAATCATCCTTGTCCGCGTCGGCCGACTCAAAGTCCAGCGTGTCGCCGGACAACACGAAAGCGGTTGGAAACTGGATGCGCTTGCCATCCACGGCAGCAAAATGCCATTTGGTCGGGTCGGGATCGGAGGCGACAAAGGCAGCTCGTACGCCGTTGAAATAATTGAAGTGCGACTGGGCGGTCAACGGCAACAACTTGTTCGCTGGGCAGCGAAAGGTATTCGTGTTCTGGACGTACGAATAAACCTGCTGCATCCAGCTGTTTTTTCCCGTGCCAGGATCAACCGCATCCCAAGGGATAGCTGCGCCGGATAAGGGATAGAGGCCACTGTTGTCGTCGGCAAACATGATCAGGCCAAGACTGATCTGGTGGAGATTCGAATTGCACGTGATGGTCCACGCTCGCTGCTTAGCCGAGGCCAGCGCCGGCAGCAGCATCGCCGCCAGAATGGCGATAATGGCAATGACCGCGAGCAATTCGATCAGAGTAAAAGCTTTTCTCCTCGGCATGAAGAAAACAGACGCCCACAAGACAAGTTACGTTACCACTTTTTTAAGGCGGAAAACCGATGGCGAGTTTCACCGCCGAATACTCGGGGTGAATTTTTCCGTCACGCGTGCGGATAATGAGTTCTGGCTCGGTCCACGTCTGACCGCGAAACCATTCCGGCAAATCGTCCGCGCGCATCAGGCCGAACAAGCCGACGAGCGCCGGATCCCCTTCACGAAACACCACGGGACGCTTGCGAACAATGACCAATCCGGCTTGGCGTGCCCCCACCACCACCCGTTCAAGTTGCGCAGGTTCATGCGGGAACACACATGCGAAAAAACCACCGGGCGCAAGATGCTTTGCCGCCGTCGTACAATAGTCGGCAATGGTGCCGCGCAACTCAAAGCGGCAGGCGAGCTTTTGCGGATGCTCACTCTCGATGCCCGCGCCGAGTGGAAAATACGGCGGACTGCCGGTGATGAGATCAAACCTTTCGTCGGCCCGGAGGGTTTCCGGCGCGCGAAAATCGCCTTCGCGAATTTCGTAGCGGTCGGCAATTCCATTGTAGCGCGCCGATTTTCGGGCCAGCGCCACGCTGTCACTTTGCGCTTCCACGGTCACAAAGGTTGCGCCGGGCAGCCGCCACGCGCAGATCATACCGACGGTGCCGAGGCCGCTGCCGAGATCGAGCGCGGCGCGCGCCGTCGGGCACCAACTCGTGCCATACCATGCGGTCAAAATATCGTCGGTGGAAAACCGGTGGCCGTCGCGGAGTTGGAACAAGCGGAAATGGCCACTGATGGCATCCAACGTTTCGTGGGCTGCAACTGTTTCACCGGCAGACAACCCCGGAGGAACGGTTCCCGGTTTGGCCCAGCCTTTGAAATGCGTTGCCGGAGCCGGGGGGACGGGACTCAAATCACCTTGTGGAATTTCCAATTTCATCAGTCAGAGCCTTCTCACAGCGGTTCCAGCACGTTGTTTTTGGCCGGTTTGAGAGGCTCGATATGGATAAGCACGTCACGGACGGACGGGACTTGGGCGCGCACTTTGTTCTTCACCTCATGACCAATGCGGTGCGAATTTTCCACGGTCATCTGCGAATCCACTTCGACGTGCATGTCCACGAAGAACTGGTACCCCATCTTGCGGACAAAACATTTTTCCACACCGTCCACACCGGGAATGGTTTCCGCCACGGCACGGATTTTCTCAATAAGCTTGGAGTCGGGCGAGCGGTCCATCAATTCGTTACAGGCCGGTCGCAGCAACCGCCACCCATTCCAGGCGATGACCGCCGCCGCGGCGACGGCCGCCCAGTTGTCCGCCGCCTCGTAGCCTTTGCCGCCAATGAGCGAAATGCTGATGCCCAGAAATGCCGCCGCCGAAGTGATGGCGTCGCTGCGATGATGCCACGCATCGGTTTCCACGGCGGAACTGGAAACCGTCTCTGATTCGCGCAGCACAAAACGGAATAGCGTTTCCTTAACGGCAATGACGAGCACAAGAACAATGAGGGTCCACGGCGATGGGGCGACGCGGGGGGTGTTGAGGGCGTGGAGGGCATTGAACGCAATCCACGCAGCGGCCAGCAACAGCATCACGGACACGATGGCGGCGGAAATCGGCTCAGCCTTGCCGTGGCCGTAGGGATGATCCGCGTCGGGCGGCGTTTCCGCGACAACCAGCCCCCGCCAGACGATGATGGAACTAAAGATATCCGCGAGGGATTCCACGGCGTCGGCGATGAGCGCCTGCGAATGGCCGAAGATGCCGGCGAGAAATTTCGCAACGGTCAGCGCGACGTTCGCGGCGAGGCCGAGGAACGTGGCGCGGAGACTGCGCTGCAGGCGGGCGGTTGACACAGGGAAATTATTAACCACGAAGCCCACGAAACACACGAAACAAATCACGGATCCCCGCTTGGAATTCAGCCATGCGGACGGAGGCTTCCCCTTGCGCGGTAGGATTGGTGTGGTCGGTCATTTCGGTGGTTGCCCTTCAACGGCATGAGGGCCGCAAAGGGTGTCGGTTGCCAGACCAAGTAGCGGCGGCCGGGGCGCCGCTACAAATTAGATCAGGTGGCAGAACATCGCGTCGCGGAGCTTCGGCTCGAACCAGGTGCTCTTGGGCGGCATGATGCCGCCGGCGTCAGCGATGGTCATCAAATCCTCGATGCTGGTGGGGAACATCGAGAACGCGCAGGCGTATTCGCCGCTGTTCACAAGTTTTTCCAGTTCCGCCGTGCCGCGGATGCCGCCAACAAAATTGATTTTCTTGCTCGTGCGCGGATCGTCAATGCCGAAGATGGGAGCCAAAATCTGCTTCTGCAAAATTGTCACATCCAGGCGCTCAATCGGGTCACTCGTCGCGGTGAACTGGGGCTTGAAAGTCAACGTGCGCCACTGGCCCTGGAAATAAAAACCCAGCTCGTGTTTCCCTTGCGGCACCGCGCTGCCGGCCCGGATATCGAATACAGCTGCGAGTTTCTGCAATAGCTGCTCCGGCGCATTGCCGTTCAATTCTTTCAGCACGCGGTTGTAGGGCAGAATCTGCATCTGGTTGTGCGGGAAAATCACGGCGAGAAATTGTCCGCTGTGACCCGCGCCCTGGCGCGACTGGAACACGCGCCCCGCCGCCGCACTGCGATGATGGCCATCAGCGATATAGAGAAACGGAATTTTCGCAAACTGCGCCGCGACGAACTGGAGATCGTCCGCGTTAGAGATCGTCCACGACGTGTGGCGCACACCGTCCTGGCCGGTGAAGTCCACGGCGGGCGTTTCGGTAATCTTCTTCGCGACGAACGCATCGAATTGTTCCACGGCGCGATAGGTGAGAAACACGGGCCCGGTCTGCGCGTTCAGCGCCTCGATATGGCGCACGCGGTCGTCCTCCTTATCCGGGCGGGTGAACTCATGCTTCTTAATGAGGTTCGCCAGGTATTCCTCGCAGCTGGCGGCAGCAACCAGGCCGACTTGCGCGTGGCCCCCCATGATTTGGCGGTAGAGATAAAAATTCGGGTGTTCGTCCTGCCGGAGCGCTCCTTGCGCGATGAGCCCGGCAAAATTCTCCGCGCCCTTGGCATAAACTTCGGCTGAATACAGATCCGTGCCGGCGGGCAGATCAATTTCCGGCTTGCTGACGTGCAGGAAGCTCAAGGGCTTGCCGGCGGCCATGACGCGCGCCTCGTCGGAGGACATCACGTCATAGGGCAGCTCACAAATCCGGGCAGCGAGTTCGGGTTTCGGTCGCAGGGCGGCAAAAGGTTTCAAGTTGGCCATAAAAAATGCGTCGTGAAGATACGTTTGGCGGGCGGCAAAGGCACGCAGAATTTCCCGGAAAAAGAACTTGTCATCAGGGAAATCGCTGATACGCTTTGCGGCTCTTTAAAGAAAGAATAATTTATGGCACGCATTTGTGAATTGACCGGCAAACGCCCGATGAAGGGCAGTATCATTTGGCGCTCAGGTAAGGCCAAGAAAACCGGCGGCATCGGCACGCACATCACCGCGATCACCAAGCGCAAGTTCCACGTGAACTTGCAGCGCGTGAAGGCGTTGCTGCCCAGCGGCGAAGTACGCTACATCCGCGTAGCGGCGACCGCCCTCAAGCAGGGCCTCGTCACCAAGGCGCCCAAGCGCACTTGGAAAAAAGGCGACGTCGCCAAGAAGGCGTAATTCCCGCCAAATCCTTTCAAAGCGAGGTCTAACGACCTCGCTTTTTTATTTGGCTGACCTAGCGAAAGAAGGCTGGATCGTCTCATTCCCTGGCGAGCTTTATCTGGCTATGGCTGCGTTCCCACCCCTTCAATCACCCTCGCATAAAACAAACCATTCAGGAAAATGAGACCCGACAACCATTCCAGACTGCCCTATTTGTTTTTTGCCCACTTCATCGTGGCGCGCTTCATTTCGCGGTCATCGTCGCGTTTTTTGATGTCGTCGCGTTTATCAAATGACTGCTTGCCGGAGCCCACGCCGAGGGACACCTTTACCTTGCCGTTCTTCCAGTAAAACGCCAGCGGGAACAGCGCGTTGCCCTTCACCGACGCCAGCTCAAACAATTTGCGGATCTCCGATTTGTGCAGCAGCAGCTTGCGCGGCGCTTTGAGCGCGTGATTATAGATATTGCCGTGCGCATATTCCTCAATGTGCGCGTTGTAGAGCCAGGCTTCACCCTTTTCCACGCGCGCGAAGGCGTCGGCGATCTGACCCTTGCCTGCGCGCAGCGACTTGACCTCCGTGCCATGCAGCACGATGCCCGCCTCGAACGTCTCAAGGATGTGGTAATCGCGCCGGGCTTTATGGTTGGTCACGATGTCGGCCATGAAAAATACTTAAAAATACTATTGGCAGTTTACGCTGTTTGGGGAAATAAAAAAGCCGGAAGAATGATTCCTCCGGCTTTCGCAAAATTTCAGGAAGGCGCTTAGTGCTTCTTGCGCTTCTTGGCAATCGGACGGACGGCAGCCACTTCTTCGGGGATTTCCCAGCCCATCTTTTTCTCGATGATTTCCGTTAGCGCGATGTCGGCGAGGCCCATGCTGGCCGGCACATCCACCAGCGGACGGCCCAACCCGCCGCCACCGGCGTTGAGTTGGCGCACGCGGCGCGACACGATGTTCACCAGCACGTTGGGGTTACCAACAATCTCCATGGCCTTTTTGCAAAGTTCAGCGTTCATTATAGATTCAGAAAACGAGCGGGTCAGAATACCAGCCAGCGCCCTTAAAGCAATCTTAAAAATTCCCTTCAAACTTGCCGGTATTTCCGGCATTTTCTGCGGGTACTTATATTTATATGGCCGCCAAAACCAAGCCCTTCGACCTGAACCGGTTTCTCGCCACGCGCACCGAAACCGTCAATGCCGCGCTCGACAAGTTTCTGCCCAGCGAGAAGACCAAGCCCGCCACCATCCACCAGGCCATGCGGTACTCGCTCTTTGCCGGCGGCAAGCGGATGCGCCCGGCGGTTCTTCTGGCCGCCGCCGAGGCCTGTGGCGGCAGCGACGCCGCGGCAATGCCCCTGGCCTGCGCTGTGGAGTGCATCCACACCTACTCGCTCATCCACGACGATCTGCCCGCGATGGACAACGACGATTTCCGCCGCGGCAAGCCAACCAACCACAAAGTCTTCGGCGAAGGCATTGCCGTGCTGGCGGGCGACGCGCTGCTGACGCAGGCCTTTGAGATCGCCGCGCAAGCCAAAGGCTGGTCGCGCTATACGCACCGCGATTTGATTCTGGAGCTTGCCCAAGCCTCCGGCTCGCTGCAACTCGTCGCCGGACAGGTGGCGGACCTGGAAGGCGAAGGCAAAAAACTCTCGGTGGCCAAGCTCCGCTACATCCACGAACGCAAGACCTCCGCCCTGCTCTGCTGTTCCGTCCGCCTCGGCGGCATGAGTGCCAACTGTACCCCGGCACAACTCAAGGCGTTGACAGACTTCGGCTACCATGTCGGTCTCGCCTTCCAGGTGATTGACGATATTCTGGACGTCACGCAGACCAGCGAACAACTCGGCAAAACAGCGGGCAAGGACGTGGCGGTACAAAAGGCGACCTATCCCGCCATCGTGGGCCTGGAAAAATCACGGAAAATTGCAGCCCAACTGACGGCCAAGGCCTTTGGGGCGCTGGACATTTTCAAGGGCAAGGCGGTGGCCCTTGAAGCGCTGGCGGAATTCCTGTTGAAACGGGATAAATGACGGCACCGGTTGAGAGCCGCCCGCCCGACAGACTTGCCTTAATCACCCCTTGCCGCCGGCTCCGGCGGGCAATGGGGCGTTGGTTTCTTTAAATCAATTACAGGTGGACAAAGACCCGGGTTTTACAAGAATGGGGTTATGAACAAAATCAAAGCCATCGCCGGGTCGACATTGTTCTGCATCCTGCTGATCCACTCCAGCTGCCTGGTCGCTGGCGAGAAATTAGAAACGACGACCTCCAGCCCGAGCGTGCGGCTGGTTTTGGAATTGAAGGATGGCAGCCGCGTGACCGGCCAGCCGGTGTTGTTGAAATGGCCCTTGCACACAGAACTGGCCGGCACGCTGAAAATGGAGTTAAACCGGATTTCTTACATCGAAACGGCCAAATCCAATGCCTGGCTGGTGAATTTCAGCAACGGCGACCGGCTCAAGGCTGAGGTGACGCTGGCGCAGATTGAAATCAAAACGTCTTTCGGCACCGTGAACATTGCGCCGGACTTGATCCGCAGCATTCGGGTTTCAGCCGCCAACGGAGTCCGGCATGCGCTGAAATTCAATTTGAACAACCGGGTGGAAATCCCCAACGACCCCGCATTGCAGTTTGGGGATTCGCCCTTTGCCGTTTCATTCTGGATCAAGTCGGACTCCACCCGACCGCTCGTGAGCTTCGTTTCTAAACGGCTGAATTCATTGGGCGATGGCTGGGTGATACATCAGGATCACGGGCAACTGCTGTTTTATTGCGCGGGTTGCGCGTCGCCAAAATCTCAGCCGGTCAACATCCGCGATAATGAGTGGCACCTTCTGGCGGTCACGCGTGCGGGCAGTCTCCTGACGTTTTACCTGGACGGCAAGACTGTCGGCGCGGGCGAGACCCGTTGCGGGCATTATGACACCAATCCGATCCGCATCGGCATGGATGGGGATGGTAACTCCTGGCATTATGAGGGCGAGATTTCCGAGGTGCATATCTATAGCCGCGCATTGGGTGCCGACGAAGTCTTAGAGGAATGGAACCAAGGTCAGGGACTCACGGCGTCCGTCGCGGGCGGCGGATTGGTGGCCGGCTACCATTTTGACGAAGGCCAGGGCAGTGTGGCCAAAGATTTTTCCGGCAACCACCATGACGGGATGCTCATCAATAGCCCGGAGTGGGATAATCAGTGATTTGTTCATTCCAGTTTGCAGCTTAAACCTCCTGTACCGGTGAGTTACTGCGGCCCCTGACAGAGTCCCTGCATCCGGTCTCAGGAGTAAGGTTATGCCTGGCCCAATTTACCCCCTGGTACTCCAAAGCACTCCGCTATCGGGAGGCCAAACGGTCCGATTTTCCTCTGTGAACTTGGCGGCGCTGTGACTAGACTGATTTCATGTCTGCTGAACAACAACCGACGCCCGACGCGCCGAATCCCGAACGCAAAACTTTAGACGACCGCGCCAAGATGACCGAGTTGGAGCGCATCCGCCACTCCGCCGCCCACGTCATGGCCACCGCCATCCTGCGCCTGTGGCCGGATGCCCAGTTTGCCTACGGCCCGCCCGTCGAAACTGGTTTTTACTACGATTTAGAATGCTCCCACCGCATTTCGCCCGAGGATTTCGAGAAGATCGAGGCGGAGATGAAGAAGGAAATTAAGGCGAACCATCCCTTTGAGAAACTTACCGTCACCCGCGAACAGGCGATGGCTGACGCGAACACCGGCCGGCTCGGTGGATTGACCGAACGACCAAACGGGGCGTCAAAATTCAAACTGGATTTGCTCAAGCAGATTCCCGAGGGCGAAGCGATTTCCTATTTCAAGAACGGTGATTTCATTGACCTGTGCGCCGGGCCGCACGTGATGCGCACCGGTAATATTGGCGCATTCAAGCTCACCAGCGTGGCCGCCGCCTACTACAAGGGCAACGAAAAAGGACCGCAGCTCCAGCGCATCTACGGCACGGCCTTCAAGAACAAGACTGCCCTAGACGAGTATTTCAAGATGATCGAGGAGGCCAAGCGTCGCGACCATCGCAAGATCGGCGCGGAGATGGGGCTGTTCGCGATCGATACCGAATTTGTCGGGCCGGGCATGCCACTGTGGCTCCCCAAGGGGACGGTGCTCGTGGAAGAACTGGAGAAGCTCGCCAAGGAAACCGAATTCGCCGCCGGCTACGTCCGCGTCCGCACCCCGCATCTGGCCCGGGAGAAAATGTATAAGACCTCCGGGCATTTGCCCTATTACGCGGACAGCATGTTTCCACCGATCGAATTGGCGGGAGAAGGAAAACCCGACGCGGAACTGGAGCGGAAGATCAAGAGTGGCGAGGACAAGCTGCGTGAAATGGAATCGGCGGTAGCAGCCATTGAGTCGAAAGAACAGACCGAGGGCGGCACCGAAGAGGACGCCGAGGCCTTGGGTGAAGATTTGTATCTGCGCGAAAAGCTGCGCGAAGAACTGGCCCAGTTGACCGCCCAGCGCAGCAACATTGACCGGTATTACCTCAAAGCCATGAACTGTCCGCATCACCACCGCATTTTTGCGGCGGAACCGCACAGTTACCGTGATTTGCCGCTGCGCCTGGCAGAGTACGGCACCTGCTACCGCTATGAGCAGAGCGGCGAATTGTTCGGCCTGATGCGCGTGCGCTCGCTCAACATGAACGACGCCCACATCTATTGCACCAAGGAGCAGTTCGCCGACGAGTTCCGCGCTGTGAACGACATGTATCTGAAGTATTTCAAGATCTTCGGCCTCGAAAAATATCAGATGCGCTTCAGCACGTCCTCGCCCGAAGGCCTGGGCAAGAAATATGTCAACGAGCCGGAGCTGTGGAAAAAGACTGAGGATATGGTGCGCAAGGTACTGATCGAGTCCGGCATCAACTTCGTCGAGGTGGCCAACGAGGCGGCGTTTTACGGGCCAAAGATTGACGTGCAGGTATGGAGCGCCATCGGCCGCGAGTTCACCATCGCCACCAACCAGGTGGACTTCGCCGTGCCCGCCAAGTTCGGCCTCGTCTATCGCGACAAGGATAATTCAAACAAGACGCCGCTCTGCATCCATCGCGCACCGCTCGGCACGCATGAACGCTTTATCGGCTTCCTCATCGAGCATTACGCCGGTAACTTCCCGCTCTGGCTCGCGCCGGATCAGGTGCGTGTGATCACCATCGGCGACGAGGAACCGCTGTTGCACTATGCCAAGGGGATCGTGAATGAACTGCGTGCCCAGGGCGTCCGGGCTGAGGGCGACTACGGTACCGATCCGATGAAGGCGAAAATCGCCAACGCGGAACAGTTGCGCGTCCACACGATGCTGGTCATCGGCGGTCGCGATATGGAGGCCAGCGCGGTGAGCGTGCGGCTGCACGGCAAGGGCAATGTCGGCGCCAAACCGAAGGCCGAAGCCGTGGCGGATATTTTGCAGAGCATCAAAGAGCGGCGGGCGTGATTTCCCGTTTAACCGCGCATTCAACAATTCACGACCGGGCCGTTTCAAAATTCCATTGAGACGGCCCGTTTTATTGGTAACCTCCGTTTGGACGGAAATTCTCCCCGACCGAATATGGATGCAATTGACAGTCTAACAGCCGAAGACAGCGTGGCTGCGCCGGCGTTGGAGCCGATCGCCATGGTGGCACTCGACGCCGGACGCATGTTGATGGAAGCCGGCGCCAGCGCGAATAGCATTGCCGTTATCGTGGCGAAGTTTGCGCGCGGGCTCGGTGCGGATCGGGTGGATTTGCGGATCGGCTACGCATCCATGGCAATCACCATCGGCATCGGCGCGAATGGGATCACGCGGATGCGCCAGGTCGGCCACCTCGGCGTGAACCAGCAATTAGACCAGGAATTATGGCACCTCGCGGCGGCGGTGGCGCGCGGCGGATTAACCACGGCCCAGACACGCGCCAAACTCGACCACCTGGCGACCGCCACGCCACGCCACGCCGCGTGGGTCATGGCGGTGGCGGTGGGGATGGCGTGCGCGGCGTTCGGCCGGCTGCTGGGCGCGGACTGGTTAAGCACGGGTCCGGTATTTTTTGCGGCGGCAATGGGTCAGTTTGTCCGGCGTAAACTGCTCACGCGCCATGTCAACGTCTTCATCTGCGCGACGATGGTTTCGTTTTTAAGTTCGCTGCTCGGCGGCCTTGGCGCCCGTTGGTGGGGCAGCACCACCATTACGACGGCCATGATCGCCTCGATTTTACTGCTCGTCCCGGGCGTGCCTTCCGTGAACGCGTTGAACGATATATTGGAGGGCCATCCCACGCTGGGCAGCGCGCGGGCGGTGACGGTGGCGGTAATCTTAATCTTTGCCGCCGCCGGACTATGGTTTGGCCAAGTGCTGCTGGCAAACTGGCATTAAATTATGAATCCACTTTTTTTGCTGCATCAAACGGTTTGTGGCGCGCTGGCAGCCGTCGGTTTCGGTGTGCTGTTTAACATCGGGTTCCGCTCGCTGCCGTGGTGTGCCGCCACCGGCGCGATGGCACTGGCGGTGCGGACCTATTGCCTGGGTCTGGGCTGGAATTTGGAAGCGTCGTCGTTTGCCGCCGCGCTCACCGTGGGCGCGGCCGTGCAGGTGCTGCGGGCGCGTACTGAAATTTCCCGGAACGCGCTGGACGTGGTTGGCTGCATTCCGATGGTGCCCGGCAGTTTTGCGGCGAAGGCCATTCTCGCCATGTTCGCGCTCACTTCAACCAACACCACGGACGCCTCCGAAACTCTGATCACCGCCGTGCAGTTCGCCTTGCGCGTGACGTTCACCATCGGTGCCATCGGCACCGGTCTGGCCATCCCCACGCTGCTGCTGCGCGTGCGGGTGAGCCGCTGACTGTCGAATTGAGTCGCGTCGGCATCTCCGTTATTCTGACGGCATGAACTGCATCATCACCGCCGGACCGACGTTTGAGCCGTTAGACGACGTGCGCCGGCTCACGAACTTTTCCACGGGCCGGCTCGGTACGGAGCTGGCCAATTTCCTCACCGCCCGTGGCCACCGGGTCACGCTGCTCATCGGCGAGTCGGCAACGTATCCGGGCGAGCGCCGGGCGCAGTCGGTGAAATCATTCTCCACCACGGCGGATCTGCAGGCAAAACTGAAAGCGTTTTCCGGCAAAAAGGTGGACGCGATTTTTCATGCGGCCGCAGTCAGTGATTTCGCCTTTGGCCAAATCTTCCTGGAGAAAAAAACCGGTACGTTCACCGCGCTCAAAGCCGTCCGGAAAATCTCCACCCGGCAGGGCAGCCTGCTCGTGGAGCTGGTGCCGACCCCCAAGATCCTCGCGGCGCTACGCGGGTGGTTTCCCCGGACAAAGATTATCGGCTGGAAATACGAGGCGGATGGCAAACGGGCGGCGGCAATCCACGCGGCGGAACAGCAGCTCGCGGCCTGCGCGACAGATTTCTGCGTGGCGAACGGGCCAGCCTACGGCAATGGGTTCAATCTCGTTTCAGCGGGCAGGCGGCAACATTTTGCGGCGAGCGGGAATTTATTTGCGGCCCTGGAGAAATCCCTAAAGTGCCCATAAAAATGGCAGCTGGATGATTTCGCGCGTTTGGCTTACTGCCTTCTGTATTCTTAATTCTAACTTCCACCTTTATTTTTCACGTCTCGAAGCTTTTCAGGTGCTTCAGGCCCCATTTCATAGGCAGCCAACCGACCGCAAACGAGAACACCACAAACCCAACGATGCAGACAAACGCCAGGCCGACGCGCGCGTGGAAGCCGCCGCCGCCGGTGACCAGCAACGCCAATGATCCAATGATGTAAACCGAGCTCAGCACAAAACAAAGCGTCCCGCCAAAGCCGCTGACAATCTTGTTCGGGTTGGTTTCCTTGACGTTCGGGTACAACACCCCAAGGCCAACGGCGAGGCCGTTGAGGGCGAAGGTCATCACGGTGATGACGGCGCCGAAGAAGGCGACGTCAGCCCAGGGCATTTTCAGCAGATAGCACGATAGCGTGACCAACGCGAGGGTGACGGCGAGCGAACCGGCGCTGGCGAGCCAGTATTTCGTCATCACGATGCGAGCCAGGCCCATCGGAGACATGCCCACGATCCACATGCGCCGGCCTTCGAGGGAAAATTGCGGGAACACAAAGCGCGTGGTGACGGACGCGAGGTTGAAGGCGCAGGCGCCCAGGTTCAGGAACGCGACGGCATGGATCCAGAACGGGCTGGTAAGCTGGTGCGTGAAATTACGGAGGTTAATGATGTAGGCGCCGAGCAAACCGAAAAACATGATGGACTGACCCCACTGTGTCGTATCGCGCCAGAACATCCGCAAGTCCTTGACGGCAATAGCCCGGGTGTCGGATTGCAGCCCCGGTATTATTTCGAAGAACTTTTCCAGGAAGCCCGGCGTGGCGGAACCGCGTACGGTCGTCCGCGATAAACTGAAATTAAAACCGCCGCCCGCCCGACTTTGCACCGCCGAAGCTGTGGCATAGAACATATTGCCGAATCGCGTGAACGCGAGGGTGCCGAAAAAGAGCGTGTTGCTCAGCAGCACGGCCGCAAAGAAAATGGCGTTATTGGTGATGCCCTCGGCCCATTGCAGCACCGCGCCGGAAAGCCAGTAGCTGGGCAAAAACGGGAACATGGTGAAGCGCGTTTTGGCGAGCAGCCGGTCAAGGGCCTCAAGCGTGCGCTTGTCGAGCAGATCGTCGTCCACCGGATTTGTCTTCCACCAGAATGCCACAAATGCCAGCAGCGCCAAGGCGAGCAACAGCAGGACGATTTGAAAACTTTTCCGGTCCAGATGCCGGCCGATGCCAATGGCCAGCGCGGAGCCGAAGACGCCGGGCAGGATGATGAACAGCCCAATGAGCAGCACCGTCAGCGGATAAAAATGCCACGGCACATCCCGCACCAGGCCGAAGGCGACCAGCAGCGGTGCAATCAGGAATAAAAACGCCCACGACGCCAGCACCATCGACTCGATGAACTTCCAGCGGAAAATGGTTTCATTGGATACCGGCAGCGTCAGCAGGAACGCCGTTTCGCGGTTCTGAAACAAATTCGTGTAAGCAATGATGAGATTGCTCAACAGCAGCAGCGCGAATAAAAAAGCAAACAGCGTATAAAGCAGGCGCTCCGTCAGCACCGCCCCGAGTCCTGGAAACTTCGCGACAAACTGTAGCCCGTGATAGAATAGCTCGAAGGCCAGCACCAGGTAGCCAAGCACAAATGCGCTGATAATGCCGGTGAGCAGTCGCGACTGCTTGCGAACGTCCAACAGGCGCCGCCAACTATGAACGGCGTTGGTGCGCAGCAAGAGGAGCAGCGGCGACGATCTTATTTGAGCAACAAGGCTGGACACGCGCCCACAGTAACTTTCCCCGACCCCGCCCGCAACTGGCGAAACACCGGACAAACGACATTTAAAGCCGGCGGGCGAGGGCAGCGGCTCCCGGGAATACCGGGGAATCAGGCCGTGGCCAGATTTCCTTCGAGTATTTTTGAGCGGGCCGAATTTTCCACCAATTCAGCTTGGGGATCTGCGGTAAATACTTTTATCGGCTCGTAAAACGTATTTCGCTGCACGGGCGTCAGACCGGTTTCACGGATGGCCTTGATCATGTCGGCTTCTGTCTGCAATTGCGGCGAGGTCGCACCCGCCATGTGGAAAATGTGTTCCTCAATAATTGTGCCGTGCAGATCATCCGCGCCGTAGCTCAACGCGACCTGCGCGAGCTTCATGCCGAGGCCCACCCAATAGGCGGTAAGATGCGGAAAATTGTCGAGGTAGATGCGGCTGACGGCGATGGTGCGCAGCGAATCGAACCCGGTGGGCGGCGTCTTGACCGGGATCTGGTTGTTCTCCGGATGATACGCGAGCGGGATGAAGCCGGTAAAACCGTTGGTTTCATCCTGCAACGCGCGTAGTTGCCGCAGATGATCCACGCGGTCCGCGAGGCTTTCCACGTGGCCGTAAAGCATCGTGCAAGTGCTGCGCCCGCCCAGCTGGTGCCAGATGCGATGCACGTCGAGATATTCCTCGGCAGATTCCTTGCCCTTGGCAATTTGCGACCGGACTTCCTTGCGGAAAATTTCCGCGCCGCCGCCGGTGAGCGAATCCAAACCGGCGGCCTTCAATTCAGTCAGCGTCTCCCGCACGGATTTTTTTGCGAGCCACGCCAGATGCAAAATCTCAATGGCGGTGAAGCACTTGAGCTGCAGCCGCGCATCCAGCGTCTTGAGCGCCTTCAGCATGTCCGTGTAATGGCTGAAGGGCTGCGACGGGTGCAAGCCGCCGACAATGTGCAGTTCCGTGATGCCTATTTTCAACGCCTCGCGCGCCTTTGCGACGATCTCCTCAACGGATAATTGAAAGCCGTCAGCATCGCGTTTCTTGCGCGCAAAGGAGCAGAACTGGCACGAGAGTATGCAGTAGTTCGAGTAGTTGATGTAGCGATTGACAATGAAGCTGGCGCGGTTGCCGACCTTGCGTTGCCGCACAAAATCGGCAATCGCACCGAGCGCGTTCAAATCTTTTGTCTCAAACAGCCGCAGCGCATCAGCCTCGGAAATGCGTTCATCCGCCACGACCTTGTCGTAAAGGTCGCGCAGTTCGCTGCGTTGAATGAAGAAATTCATTTTTTGAACTATACACTTTTGCGGGAGCAAGGCAAACCCGCCAAAACGACGCCGGCATTGGCTTTAAACCTCGCGCACACCGCCCCAGTGGAGATTCAGAGGTTTACTCGGTTACAACCTCACCGCCTTGACGGGAACTTTAACCTCAGTTTTCTGAAGTCGGCGCCGGCGGCGGTTTTCACACTACCTTCGTAAGCCAGACTGATACGCTTGCGGGCCGAGAAACTCGACCGCTGCGATGGCTGACCCTGATCGGAGCGAATTGTTTCATGCCGACACGGATTGGACGAATTTCCACCAATTGAAATCCATTTTGGCTGGCCGCCGTGAGCGACTGCCGTAAAAGTTCGCATTTGTAAATCTACCGATTTTCTGCAACTTTTCGGGGCTCGTACTGTTAAACTTGAACCTAAATGGCCTTTAGCCCAGTCAGAAATCTCGTTGCGACGGTCGCAGAAGCGTCTCCGGCGCAGTTCGACGATTGGCGCAAGTCGTGGCGCGCGGCGGTGGACGGCGGTTCCGCCGAACCCCTGCTCACGTTCGTGGCGCGCGAACGCGGCGTGGCCGAAGATGTTTTCACCCAAAAGCTCGCCGCGGCGCTCGGCTGGCCGTATCTTGATTTGCCCAAGCTCACGGTCGAGAACGAAGTGCGGGGCAAACTCTCCACCAAGATTGCGTTTCAGTATTTTGTGCTGCCGGTGGCGATTAACGATGGTGTTTTGCAGATTGCCGCCAGCGACCCGTTCGACGCCGCCATGATGAACGCCGTCCGGTTCGACGCCAAGATGCCCGTATCTTTTGCGCTGGCGACGCGCAGCGAAATCGAGAAGGCGCTGAAAAAATATTACGGGGTTGGCGCCGAAACCCTCGACGAAATGGGCGAAGGCGAACCCATGGAGCTCGACCTCGCCTACGATAAGGAAATTACCGAGGGCGACCAGGAGGCGAGCGTCATCAAGTTCGTGAACCAGATCATCTGGGAAGCCTTCAAGGATCGTGCAACGGACATCCATTTTGAGCCGCAGGAAGACGAACTGCGCATCCGCAACCGCGTGGACGGTATCCTGCACCAGATTCCGTTGCCGCCGCAATTGAAGCGTTTTCAATCTGCCATCATCTCGCGTATCAAGGTGATGAGCGGCATGAATATTTCGGAAAAGCGCCTGCCGCAGGACGGGCGCATCAATGTCCGCATCAAGGGGGAAGAGATTGATATCCGCGTTTCCACGGTGCCGACGGTTTATGGCGAAAGCGTCTCGCTCCGCTTGCTGACGCGCGGAAAGATCTTTCTGTCGCTCGACAAGCTCGGCTTTTCCAAGCTGGAGGAAGACGCCATCCGCGAAATCATCGTCAAACCGCACGGGATTTTTCTCGTCACCGGTCCGACGGGTTCAGGCAAATCCACGTCCCTTTACGCATTTCTGAGCGCGATCAATTCCGTCAGCAAGCGCATCATCACCATCGAGGAGCCCGTCGAATACGAACTCAAAGGCATCAACCAGATCGCCGTGCGTTCAGACATCGGGCTCACGTTTGCAATGGGGCTGCGCCACATTCTGCGCCAGGATCCCAACGTGGTGATGATCGGCGAAATCCGCGATCAGGAGACGGCCGATATCGCCATCCGCGCCTCACTGACGGGGCATTTGGTTTTCTCCACGCTGCACACGAACGACGCACCGAGCGCGTTCACGCGGTTGACCGACATGGGCATCGAACCGTTTTTGATCGCGTCCTCGGTCGAGGCGGTGCAAGCGCAGCGGCTCGTCCGCACCATTTGCCAGCACTGCAAGACGGAGCAGAAAGTGGATCGCGACTACCTGCGCAAGATTGGTTTTCCCGAAGCCGACATTGAGACGGCGAAAATCTGGCACGGCACGGGGTGCGAAAACTGCCGACAGCAGGGCTATCAGGGCCGCAAAGGCATTTACGAACTGCTCATCGTCACCGAGGCGCTGCGGCCGCTGATCATGAACCGCGCGCCAGCCACAACCATCGCGCAACGCGCGATTGAGGCGGGCATGCGGACGCTGCGCACCGACGGCTGGAACAAGGTGAAAGCCGGCACTACCACCATTGAGGAAGTCCTGCGCGTCACCCAGATGGAGGAACACATGGAATCGCTGTCCGGCGGCGAGGATAAAACCCAATTTATAGCGCGTTAACATGATTTTCACCGTTACCCCCATCATGGATCGGCCAGCCACTGGCGGCGCGCTTCAATTGCAAACCAGCCATCGCAAACCCTAAATTCAAATGTCCCGCTGGAATTCCTGCAACATCCTCCACGTCGCCCCGGACGCAAAACGCGTCTGGCAGTTTGACGCGAAAGGTGGCGGCTTTGCGCTCAACCGCGAGCTGCGCGTGGCGCACGCGGAAAAGCTGCCGGCCAAGGGTATTGCCAAACAATGGTCGTCCCTGTGGCAGCCCAAGCTGAACATCGCATGGCTGCCGGGGGAACATGTGTTTCTCCGCGTCGCCGAGCTCCCAGCGAGCAACTTTGAGGAGACGCTGGCCATGGTGGAGTTGCAGCTGGAAAAATTCTCCCCCTTGCCGGTCACCCAAATTGTCTGGACGATGCATGTCATCGGCACCCACACCGCGCCGGTCCAGGGCGAGGCGGCGCCGGAAACTTTGCAGACGGTGGTCGTGGTCGTGGTCGAACGTAAGGTGGTGGAGGAATTTCTCGGTCGCCTGGAGCGCGAAGGTTTTCTCGCCGACCGGCTGGAGACGCCCATGCTCGACCAGCTCGCAGCGGTGGCGCCGACGGACGACGGCGCCTGGTTTTTCCCGTTGTCGCTCGGTGGCCAAAGCGCCGCATTGGTGGCGTGGTGGTATGGCGGCGTGCTGCGCAACTTGAGTTTTGTCACGCTCCCCGCCGGCGGCGACCGCGCCCGGGAATTGAAGGACCAACTCGCCCACCTGGCCTGGTCGGGCGAACTCGAAGGCTGGCTGACGGCACCGCCGAAATGGCACCTGATTGCCGACCCGGTGAACGCGACGGAATGGGAGACGGTTTTGCGCGCAGCCTTGAACGAACCGGTGCAGGTTTCTGCGCCACCGGTGCCCGCCGTGCTCGCGGCCGGCACGGCCAAGCGCGCGGCGACCGCGGAGAAATCCAACTTGCTGCCGGCGGAATTCACGGCGCAGTATCACCAGCAATTCGTGGACCGGCTGTGGCTGCGCGGCCTCGCCTACGCGGGCGTGGCGTATGCCGTGTTCCTGGTGATTTATTTTTGCGCCACGGCGGTGCTGGGCTACCGCACCACTAAAGTCGAAGGGAACGTGTCCCGGATCAGCAACGACTACACGAACGCCCTCCAACTGAAGGCAGTTTACGATGTGCTGAAAGAGCGGTCGCAGCTGAAATACGCGGCCCTGGATTGCTGGCAGTGGGTGGCCCAGGAGCTGCCGACGACGATTTCGCTCCAGCGGTTCAGTTTTTCGGACGGTCAGCATGTGTCGCTGAGCGGCACCGCGCCGCAGGAACAGGTCAACACGCTGTTCGATTTCAACACGGCGCTGAAAAAGAAGCAGGTCAATGGCCAGCATGTGTTTGACCAGCAAAAAGGCGAAAATGTGAACCCGCGCGCGAGTGGCAATCAGGAAACCTGGAACCTGAGCCTCGAACTGCTGCGCTCGGAGGCGGAACCCCAATGAAAAAGTATTTCGCTCAATTACGCCCGATGGAACGCCGCCTCGTCGTCGGCGTGGCGGTAGTACTGGTATTGGTGCTGAACGCGGTGTTTATCTGGCCGCATTTCTCGGACTGGGGCAAGCTGCGACACCGGTTGGACGAAGCGCATGGCAAATTGAAGCTGTATCAGACGACGGTGGCACAGATCCCGGCGCTGCGCGCGCAGGTGAAGTCGTTTGCCAGCGAGGGCGAATTCGTCGCCCCGGAAGACCAGGCGATCAACCTGATGCGCACCATCCAGGCACAAGCCGCCGCGAGCGGTTTTGGCATCCAGAATTATTCGCGTTCGCTCATGCGCACGAGCGACGCCTTTTTTGTCGAGCAGGTGCAAAACATCAATGTCGTTGCGACCGAGGAACAGCTGGTGGACTTTTTGTACAAGCTCGGCTCGGGCGCTTCGATGATCCGGGTGCGCGATCTTGAACTGCAGCCTGACGGCCCGCGCCAGCGGCTCAACGCCAACATCCGCCTCGTGGCGAGCTACCAGAAAAACCCAACGTCCACCGAAAAAATTTCAACCGCAAAGGCAAAATGAAAACCATCCTTCTCGCACTGGCTTTGACTGTCACCGGCCTGGAACTGTGGGCGCAGACGCCGCCCGGCTTGCCGACCCCCACGCCGCGCCGTTTCCCGGCGCGATTCGGCAACACCAACGGCCCGGTTACCCTGCCGCGTTACCAGGCGCCGGCGACCGCCCCGATGACTTCCTACGCCGCCCCCACCGCACCGGCGCAGCCGGAGGAAGTCATTCCCGCCGGCACGATCAATTTTCAAGGGGTTGAGGTGAGTCAGGTGCTGGAAATCTATTCGCAACTGGTGGGGCGCACATTGCTGCGCGCCGGCCTGCCGTCGGCGCAGATTGTTTTGAAGACGCAGACGCCGTTGACCAAGACGGAGGCCATCGAGGCCTTGCAGGCGGTGCTGGCCCTCAACGGCATCGCGGTGGTGAACATCGGCGACAAGTTCGTAAAGGTCGGGCCGGTGGACCAGGCCAATTCCTACGGGGCGGAGTTCAACAATGCCAACGCGACGAATCTGCCGAACCTCGGCTCCTACGTCACCCACATCGTGCAGTTGAAATACGTCAAGCCCAGCGAGATGATCCCGATCATCCAGCCGTTCGCGAAGCTGGCAAACTCCATTCTTTCCATTGACAGCAACGGCATCCTCGTACTGCGCGACTACGCGGAAAACGTCAAGCGCATGCTGGAGATGATTGAGCGCATCGACGTGAGCGTGCCGGCAGAATTTATTTCCGAAGTCATTCCAATTCGTTACGCGGAGGCGGCGGACATCGCCAGCGCCTTGAACAGCCTTGGCGGGGCCGGGGGGTCCACGGTGAGCTTTGGCAGCAGTGGGGCGGCCGCGGGCATCAGCGGGGTGCACAGCGGTGCGTCCGGCCTCAGCAGCATGGGCGGAGCGGGTGGTGGCATGGGGACCTCCGGCGGCATGGGCGGCGGCTATCCTGGCGGCATGGGCGGCAGCGGCAGCAGCGCCTTTGGCAGTCGCACCGGCACGGGTGTGAGTATGGGCGGGGCGGCGGGAGCCAACGGCACCCCCACCGGCGGATCAACGTTCCAGCAGCGGTTGCAATCGATTATCAACCGTGCGGGCGGCGGCACGGGCGGCGCCGCGGGTCAGGATCAAATCCAACTGTTCGGCCAAACCAAGATCATTGCCGACCAGCGCAGCAATTCGCTGCTCGTCTTCGCCACACGGCAGGACATGGAAAACATCAAGCACGTCATCAGCCAGCTCGACGTGCTGTTGTCCCAGGTGTTAATTGAATCGATCATCATGGACGTCGGCATTGGCAACACGTTGAACGCCGGTGTCTCGGTACGGCAAAACCCGAAACAATTTAACAACTCCAATATCGCCGGCGGCGGGACCGCGCTTAACGGCGGCGGCTCATCATTTTTAAACGTCATTCAGGGCCTGACCACCAATGGTTCAAGTCCTTTCAAGTCATTCTCCATACCCACCAACTCGGCAGCGGGTGGCTTGAGTTATTTTGGCAGCATTGGCGACACGTGGGACATTGCCGTGCAGGCGGCGGAAACGGACAATAACGCCCATATTATCCAGCGCCCGCGCATCCAGACCTCGCAAGCCAAGCCCGCACAATTCTTCGTCGGCGAAACCGTGCCTTACGTTACCAGCACCTATGGCAACAGCATCAACGGCGGTTATGGCGGCTCCTCTTATTCGCAGTTGTCCGTGGGTGTAGAACTGGACGTAACGCCGTTCATCAACCCCGACGGTCTGGTGGTCATGGACGTCAACCAGGAAATCGACGAACTCGCCGGCACGACACCGATCGCCGGCGTGGGCGATGTTCCCAACACCATCAAACGCACGTTGAACAGCGAGATCGCGGTGCGGAACCGTGACACGGTCATTCTGGGTGGCTTTGTTCGCTCCGACAAGAGCCACGGCGTGAGCGGCGTGCCCGTGCTCATGGATATTCCATTATTGGGCTGGCTGTTCCGCAGCACCGTGGACTCCAAGAAGCGCACCGAACTCATCGTCATGATGCGACCCACCGTATTGAAGACGCCGGAAATTGCCGCCGCCCAAACCATCAAGGAAGCCCAGCGTTTACCGGGTGTTTCTGCCGCTGCCGCTGATAGTGCCGAGGATGAACGCAACCTGATTGATGCGGAACGTAAGAAGGAGCTCAAGCGCGCCAAAAACAGTAAGCATGCCGACGGCTTCTTCAATATGAAGCTGGACGGTGACACAGACACCAACGCGCCCGCCGGTGATTTCGGAGCCGCCCCGCAATCGAACACTTCGACCGCCCCGGCTGCCGATGACGGCAAGGCCCGCGCTGCGCTGGATCAAAAGATGAAGGAACTCGACGAACAGAAGGCGGCTGAATCCGTACCCCCGCCCACACCGAAGTGATGGTCAATCCGCCCCCGAAGCGCGAGTTGTCCCCACTGCAGACTGACGCAGGCGCCATGAGCCCGGGGTTTTGGGTGTGTCGCGACGGACCAAACATGCGGATTGGGGACAATCCGCGCTCCCGGGTGGCGCTTTTAAAACCGACGAGCCAGCCCAGCCGGGTTCATTTTATATCGGGGGCGTTGTTGGTAACAGGCCAGATGAATAATTCCTCCAGACTGCGGATGGGGTGCAGCGGCGCGAGCAGGATTTTGGGAATGAAGACGGGGGTCACGACCGGCTCGTCCAACTGGCCGGTGACATGGCACTCGAAAATTTTGCCCACCGGCGACAAGACGAGGCTGACCATCGAGCCGACCACCGGGAGGTTGCGCAGCAGTTGCGCCGTCACGTGCGCATTTACATTCTGTTTCAAATCCACCGTGCCGGCGTATTGCAGCCGCATCATTTCCGTGTGAATGCGCAGCGAGTCGGTGACAATCACGCCGTTGGTGATCACAAACACCGCCGCCGCATCCGAAGCGCGATTATTGCCCAACCCTGGCGCGACGTGGTTCAGCAGCGGCGAAACAAACGCAAAAATCGGGACGTCCCACAAAATCCCGTCGCGCAATTGCACCCGGCCACCGCCGTTCCACGAATGCCAATCCTCCGAGCTGGCATTCGTCACCACAACCTCGCCAGTCAACTGACCTGCCAGATTACTGACGTTGGTGGACAGGTCTGCCGCGAGCAGATGCAGGTTGATGTTGGTGACCGCCATTGAAAAATTAAAGTCGCAATCATGCGTCACCGGCCGGAAGTCCAGGTAGCCCCCACCCTCACCGTGCCCGGCGTAAAGGTCCGCCACGATGTTGCTGAGCGTCAGCGATTGTTGAAACCAGCGAATGGTGGCCGTCACGTTGGTCGTTAACAACTTTGACCAATGGAATGGCACGCCGCGCATGATTTCAAAGGTCAAATCCGCATACTGGGCATCGTGTGCGTTGTTAATACTCACGATCGGCGTGCTGCCATTCACCCGCACCAGCGGCGGCGCCAGAAAATGATACGGCTCCAGCAGATGTGCCGTTTTGGGGCCGATGGCGCGCACCACCGCCTGTGGATCCGCCAAGGCCCAGCCATTCGTGATCCAGATGGCTTGCCGCCGCAAATCGAGCAGCACCGTATCCGCCTTGATCCATTGCGCCCCGTTCTCCCGCCATAATTGCGGCGCGAAAATGGTGGCCGTCAGGTTTGTGTAAAAAAATCTGCCGGTGATGGAATCCATCCTCTCCCCGCGAATGGCAAAGTTCGTCAGCGCTAGCTGGCCAGTGGCACACAGGGTTTCCAACGTGCGCAAATTACCACTGACATCCACCGACAGCACCAGCGGCTCCTGAAACGAAAACTGTGCCAGCCCGTGAACCGCGTTGCTTGTTCGCATCAAAGCGGCCACGCTGGCCTCATCCAATTGGCCGGTCAGGAGGAAGTGAACATTTTTTGTCGCCTCGCTTACTTCGCCGCTCAGGCACAGCCGTGTCCGCCCCTGTTCCACCGTCAAGTCCGGCACGTCCCAGAGCAGATCCGTGTAGGAAAAGTGCGTCCGCACCACGTTCAGCCGCAAGCCGCCGGCGACGGCATTGGTGAACGCCAAATTACCATGGACCGACAAGGACGGGGCGATGTCGCGCTGCCACTCTTTTGCGACATTCGTCCATGTCGGCAAACGCAAGGAGCCCGTCACATGCAGCGCCGGCGGCTGCGTCCACGTCATTTCTGCCAGTGGCGCGCGGATACCTTCCGGCAAACATTTCACCACGGCGTGCGGGTCAATTTGCGAGTCATTGGTAAACTCCAGGATCCGTGAGTCCACGTTCAATGCGGCGCTCGCAACCAGTTGTCCTCCACCACACTGTCCCGTGAGCTGGGTCACTGCCAGGGTAGGCGCGGCCCAAAAACCCGCACAGTGGAGGGCGTTGGCATCAAGCGACACTGAGTGTAATTCGCCCAAACTCAGGCTCCAGCCGAGACGAAAGGGCTGCACGTTTGTCCACCCGCCCCACGCGAGGGCAATATTCGTGGGCGCCGTTGCGGGTGCGGTGAGGCTGGCCTCGGACTGGAAATCATGTGCGGAGAACCAAGGGGTGCTCACACCGGTCGCGGTGATATTCAAGCGCACCGTGATGCCATGCGGGTCACGCGCATCCCCGGCCAGAGCCAGGCGCAGTTGCGGTTCGCCTTGGAAATGGATTTTCCGCACCGTGTCAGAAAACGTTTTTAGCGCATCCAGCACCTCACCCTTGTCCCCGGTGCGCCCAGCAAATAATTTCCAGTGCGCCGCCTCGGGCGCATGCGTGACTTCACCGCTGATAACAATCCTAGTCCCGGCAAAGTTCGCGCGCAAATCATCGAAGGACCAGGTGTCATTAGCCTGAAAGCGCAGGTCCGTCTGAAGATTATCGAGCCTGAGCGCATTGGTCGGGGAGAGCGGCACAATAAATTGTCCGTCCCTCACCACCAGGCCGTCCAGTTGCCACCCCCAGCGCAGGAGCGCGGGGAAATTTAATTGCAGCTGTACCTGACGGGCGGTAAAGGCCGGACTATCCGACACCTGCGCCTGACCGGCCCGCACGTTTTCCGCCACCAGTCCGTGGATGAGACTCAAGCGCATCCGGGAAAACTCCAGTTTCACCCCGCGTTCGGACAGGGTACCAACAATCCGCGCCTTCAAAAATTCCGGCAGCCCGATGCGGTTACACCAGATAAACGCCACCAGCACCGCCAGCACCGTGAACCAGGCGGCGAAGCGGACGCAGCGAAGGACGGTGCGGCATTGGCGCCAAAAGCGAGACATACTACGGCACGTTGGGTGGAATCGTCAGGTAGGTGGCCACGAACTGATAAAGCACCGGCGGGAATACGCATACCCAGCGTTCGTCCCCCAACATCACGGCGGCGAGCGCCGTTTTGGCCGGGGCCAGCTCGGTGCCAAAATCGAGGGTCAATTTTTCGCCGGACTTGAGTTCGACGGTGAGCGTTAGATTGTTGGGGTTCAAGCCGTATTTTTCCGGCGCGGTCACGCGGCGGCCCACCCAGCCGGCTGCGGTCAGTTCGCCGAGCCGGTGCAACGTTTCCTCCAGGGCGGGCGGATTAATCATGCCCTGCGAATTCGGCCCGAGCGACCATTTGTCATAGCCGGTGCGGATCATCTGGCGCGTTTTGCCGTTTTGGCGTGCCGTGATCTGCACCACGTTCGTCTCGGAAAAAGTCCAGATGCGCCGGTCGCGGAATTCCCAGCCGGCCTCCGGCAACCGGGCAAAATCCTCCAGCTTGATGGCGTAAATAAAATCCTCGTCGCCGCGTTTGACTAACACCCGGCCCGGCTCATTAGTGCCAAAATACAATTGCGCCAGCACGCTGTTCGAGCCGCCCGCCGGACCCCGCAGGATGATCTGCCGCGCCGGCGACGTGAGGCCAAAGCCCTGTAAATCCTGCGCCGTGACCACATCCTTCACAAATTCCGAGACGCGCAGCCCCGCCAACAGCTTGAGAAAATTTTGCACATTTTCCAGGTCGGCGGCATAAGTCTCGCCCGCCACCGTCCAGCCGATTGGACCCCGGTCTTGGAGCGTGAAATGATTTTCTCCGCGCACCTCAATTTCCGCCACCGGCGAGGTCAGCGCGAGCAGATGCGGATCACGAAAATCGTTCACGCCGCCGCGCCAAGGCGTGAAAACCTCCTTGCCAGCAGTCACCACCGCGTTCCAGCCGTCGCGCCGCACATAAAGCTGCGCGGGCGTTTCCGCGGGATTTTTTCCGGCCTGGAGAGCGGCGGTGTAATTGGTACCGCGGCCGAGCCAGATGGCCAGGTCCGCCGGCTGCAAGCCAAAGCTGCTCAAGTCGGCCCGCGGATCGTCCGTGACAAATCGGGCGACGCGCCCAGCCTGGAGTTGCTGCAACGCGGCGGCCAGCCGCACACCGTCCGCCCGCGCCGCCAGCGGCCGGATCATCCGCCACAGCTGACTGGTCGCGTCCCGGCGGAATTCCATGGCCTTGGCCCCGTTGGTAATCACTATCCAGTCCGTGGCGCCGGCGGCGTCCACCAGCGCCGTGTCGCGCCAGTCGCCCGCCGTGCGCGGAATCAATTGCAGCCAGCCGGCGTCTGTTACAAATGCGCCGTCCACGCCAACGACGCGGAGAAACACCTGATCCCCGGGTGCGGTTTTGTTGCCCACGAGCAACTGCCAGCGCTGGTCGCCCGCCACGATGAGCAGCGAGTATTGAGGATTTTCAAAGCCGAAATCCGCGTCCGCATTTTTATGGCTGCGAAATTCGGCGGCGGTCAGGCGGGTGGCGGGCGCGAGCTTTTCCAGGGCGCCGGCGAGCGCCTCAATCGCGGCGGCCTGTGCCGGATACGCCAGCGGTTTCCGCAACTGCCACGCGTGATTGGTGCGAACGGCGGCAATGCCCAGCGCGCCAGCGGGGCTGATTTGAATGGCGGTCAGTTCCGCGGCGCGGAGACCGGAAAGCAGATTGGGAGGCGCCAGCGCGGCGGGCGGCAGCCATTTTTGGGAAAGCCAGATGCCCGCGAACAACGCGGCAGCCAGCACGAACCAGAGGGCGGTGGTCTTGGCTTTCATTGGCGGCGCACGAGCCAGACGAGCCAGCCGAGCAACAATACCCCGCCGGGCAGCACGCCCAGCAGCAGCCATTGCAGCTGCTGTTGTTGGGGTTTGGTCAACAGCAGGCGGAATTCGGTGACGGAGCGCGGGCCGATGCCTTCCAACAACTGCGGCCGGTCCAGGAGCCAGTTGGCGGCACCGTTCAGAAAATCGCGGTTGCCCGCGCCTTCAATGTAATAATTACCCAGAAAAATCGAGTCGCCGGCCACGATAAGTCGGGTGTTGCCGCGCAGGTTGGCCACCCCCGGCGCGGGCTTTTGCATGGCGGCGGCAATGAGCGAATAGCGGCGCGGGGCTTCGCTATGGTCGCCGGCCAGCGTGGTGGTGGGGCTGCTCAGGGCCAGTTCCGTCACCTCCGGCGCGGTGGCGGGCGGGTTCTGCCAGTTCACTTTTTCCACCGGCCGGGGCAGCACCATCTGGAGCGACAGCTGAGTGAGCGAACTGACGGCGGGATGCTGGCCGAATTCCCGCACAACGACGTCCTGACCCGTGACGGTGCTCTTGGCATCCTGCGCAATATCGGCAAGGACGTTGATGCCCCACCGGCGCAAAAGGGGTTCCAGCCCGGTGGCATGCTTGAGTGAGGCGTAATTAAACAGCAGCAGCAAGCGTCCGCCTTGCGTGAGGTACTGGTCGATTTTTTGCAGCTCCATGTCCGCAAAGGCCGCCGCCGGCGCGGCGATGATCAGCAAATGGCAATCCATCGGAATCTCGCTGGCCCCGAGCAATTCCACATTCGTCACGGTGACGTAATTCTGCTGGAGCGCCACGCCAAATTTCGTGTAGCCAAAATCGCCGGTGTCGGTGAGGGACGGTTCCCCGTGGCCCTGCAAAAAATAGGCGTGCAGGGGCTGGGCGTTTTGGAGGGCCAGCAGCATCGCGGTGAACATTTTCTCCCCGGAAAAGGCGACGGGCTTTTTGCGGAACTCGCGCTCTTTTTCGTTGGACACCTGCTCCAGCGTGTATTGCGTCAAGGTTTCGCCGGAAACCATTTTCACCCGGCCGTCACAGTCGAAGATCACCAGGTTCTTGTCCGCCGTGCTGCCCAACTTGTATTGCGCCTTCACCTTTTCCGCCGCGCCGGGATCCTGGACGTAATCCACGATGTGGACGGAGAGGTTTTTGTTCACCGCGCGATATTCGTTCAGGAGCGCAACAATGACCGGGAAAAACTCGTCCGTGCGGTCGAAGTAAAGCGTCACAGACACCGTGTTGGTGAGCGAATGCAGCACGGTGACGGTGCGGGAAGAAAGCTGCACGCGGGTCTGCGAACTCAAAAAATACCGCTGGTAAAATCGCGCACCCAGATAATTCAACATCACGACCACCGCCAGCACGAGCGCCGTGCGCAGGACCACATCCAAGCCGATGGCCCAACGGCTGGCTGGCGAAAAGCTGGGGCGGGATGGGGCGGCGGCGCTCATGTCATTTCCACCGGCGGCTTTCCACCACGCGCAACGTCAGGAACAAAAACCAGAAGGTCGCGCTGACATAAAAAATCACCGTGCGCGTATCCACCACCCCGCGCGTGAAATCTTCCGTCTGCTGAAACAGGTTGAAATAATTCAGCCACTCCGTCGGCGCCCCGGCGGCCCCGGGAATCGCCTGGGCCATGTAGGCCAGGATGAAGAGCAGCACACCGGTCGCCAGGCTAACCACGGCGGCAACCATCTGGCTCTTGGTCAGGGACGAGGCCAGGCAGCCGATGGCTAGAAACAGGCAGCCGCTCAAGACTATCCCCAGATACATCCCCCCGGCCACGCCCAGATCCAGTTTGGGTTGATTGGTAAAGCGCTGGAGAATGATCAGGCTGCCCAGCGTGGGCAACCACGCCGCCATATAAAAAAACAACGCCGCCACAAATTTCGCCGCCACCACTTGGACATCGCCCACCGGCGTGGTCATGAGGTTTTCAAACGTGCCGCTGGCTTTTTCCAACGCGAACAGCCGCATGGTGATGGCCGGCGCCATCAGTATGACCAGCAGCCAATACATGAAGCTGTTGAAAAACAGCTGCGTGACCGGCATGGAAAACGGCTTGGTCCCCAGATTGTGGATCAGCATGACAAACGTCGAACCCGCCATCAGGGTCACCGCCGCGATGATGACGTAGCCCGTGAGCGAGAGAAAAAAGGTCCCGAGCTCGCGGCGCAGCAGGGTCCAAAAAATGCTCATTCGACCGCCTCCGTGGTGGGCCGCGTGACCTGCATGTAAATATCCTCCAGCGAATGGCGGCTGCGCGTCAATTCGCGCAAGGTCCACCCGTTGGCGCGCGCCAGATTATAAATCACCGGGCGCAAATCCTGCCCGTCGCGCGGCGTCAGCGCGCAGCGAAAAAACTCCCCCTCGCCCGCCGAGACATCAAACTGCGCCACCTCCGGCAAATGCTCCCAGGCCAGTCGCAACGCCCCCGCCGGCGCGGCGATTTCCGCAATAACCTGACTGCCGCCCGCCATCCGCCGCTGCAAGTTTTCCGGCGTGTCCGACGCCAACACGCGCCCGGCCAACATGATCAACACCCGGCCGCACATCATTTCCACCTCCGGTAAAATGTGCGTTGAAATCAAAACGGTGTGCTTGCCCGCCAGACTTTTGATCAGCGCGCGCACCGAGCGAATCTGCTGGGGGTCCAAGCCGATGGTCGGCTCGTCCAAAATGATCAGCTCGGGTTCATGCACCAGCGCATCCGCCAGGCCGACGCGCTGCTTGTAGCCTTTGGAAAGCTGGCCGATGATGCGGCGGCTGACGTCCGTCAAACCGCATTGCTCCATCACGGTCGTCACGCGTTCGCGCGATTTTTTCCAGCCCAGCCCTTTGAGCCGGGCGCGGAATTTCAAGTATTCGCGGACCCGCATTTCGGGATGCAGCGGATTGTTTTCCGGCATGTAGCCGATGCGCCGCCGCGTTTCGTCCGCCTCATGAAAGACATCAAAACCCGCCACGCGCACCGTGCCGCTCGTCGCCGGCATGAAGCCGGACAGCACGCGCATGGTCGTGCTCTTGCCCGCGCCGTTCGGCCCGAGCAGGCCGACGATTTCGCCGCGCGCCACCGTGAACGAAATCCCGTCCACCGCCGTGCGGCCTGCATAGCGCTTTGTTAAATTGGAAACTGCAATCATTGCTTCGTGAACCGAAAAAAGATCTTCCTTTAACATAGCCGGAAAATGGCGGCCGCGGCGAACAAAAACTTCGGCGTCGCCCGCCTTCTACCGGCATAAAAGGCTTTCGTTTACGGGATGAAAAGCCGGCAAAAAACTCGCGCGCCCTGTCACCGCCGTTGTGCCGGGCTCTTTCCGGCTGAGCCGCTTGACTTTGTCGCCGGCCGCGCAACGTTGCAGGGTGAATGGTTGCTCAGAAAACTTTTACGCCGTCTGGCGCGAACAGGGCCGCGACCTTCATGCGCTGCGCGACGGCAGCGCCGCCCCGCCGGAGAAATTGTTGCAGGCCATCTGGCAACACCAGCGCATCCACCGCGACCGGCTGCAAACAGCCGACGGCCGGAACCTCCGCGTGCTGCACCCCGGTTTTATGAGCGTCGAGGGCGGGCCTGATTTTCGTGGCGCCGTGCTCCAGTTTGAAAACGACCCGCCGGTTTCCGGCGATGTGGAAATTGATCTGCAGCCCGCCGGCTGGCACGCCCACGGCCACGACCGCAATCCGGGCTTTAAGCATGTCATCCTGCAGGTCGTCTGGGACGAGCCCAAAAAACCGGAGGCCTTTCCCGTATTGCTGCCATTGAAGCCCGTTCTAGACACGCCGCTGGCGGAATTGGCCCTGGCGCTCGAAAACGAATCTCCCCTGCCGGAAGCCCTGCGTGGCCACTGTGCCGCTCTGCTGCGCGACCTGGCGGAACCGCAACGGGCGGAACTCCTCCACGCCGCCGCCCACGTCCGCTTTCACAACAAAGCGGCACGGCTGCTGACGCGGGCCGGAAATTCCGGCGGGGAACAGGCGCTGTGGGAAAACCTGTTCCGCGCGCTCGGTTACAAAAACAATGTCTGGCCGATGCAGCACCTCGCGGAGTCCAAATCGATCTGGCTGCGCGGCGCGGCTTCCGCGTTTGAGATTCAGGTGCGGCTGCTCGGCGTTAGCGGACTGCTGCCGGACGAGTTGACACGCGCCCGGAAATCCTCCGACACCTTTTTGCGACGCGCATGGGATGGCTGGTGGCGCGATCGCGATGCCTTGGAGAGCTGTATTTTGCCGCGCAGCGTCTGGAATTTTCACGGCCAGCGTCCGGCCAATCACCCGCAGCGGCGGCTGGCGCTGGCGGCGCACTGGCTGGCCTCGCAAAATCTGATTCCAAACATTGAAGCCTGGGGTGCCACTGACCTGCCGGACAACCAATTAGTGAAATCGCTTCACGCCCTGTTTCAGGTCGAGTGCGATGATTTCTGGTCGTGGCACTGGACGTTCAAGTCGGCGCGCCTGACCCAACCCCAGCCGCTATTGGGTGCGGCGCGGGTCACCGATCTGGCGGTGAATGTGGTTTTACCGTGGCTCTGGGTTCGCGGTGCTGCCGCAACGGCACCGGACGGCAGTGGCCGATTGCAGCGGGAAGCGTTGCGCCGCTTTTTTGCGTGGCCGGCGGCGGCGGATAATGCAGTCTTGAAACGGGCGCGCCAGCGCCTGCTGGGCACTTCCCCGGCAAACGGCTTGGCCAGCGCGGCGGCGCAACAGGGTTTGCTGCAGATCGTCTCCGATTTTTGCGACCGCACGAACGCGATTTGCTCGGACTGCCGTTTTCCCGATCTGGTGCGGAGCCGGGAAATGGGCGAGAACAAGATCGCGAGCGGGACGCGACCGGAACCAAGTTTGAAAAGGAAATTTCCCAGCGTTGCGGCTAGAAAACCCCTTATTTGACTTCCAAACCGGAGAACGGATTATTCAGAACGCCGGCGGCGGGCTCTTCAGCCACGGCCACTTTGACCTTTTCCGCATGCGGTTTTTTCGGCGCGGGCGCGGGTGCTTCCGGCTCGATCGGTTCGTCTTCGGCGGCGCGCGGGTTTTTAGCGCGCTTGCTGCGCGGGTGAGGACTGATCATCAGGTTGATGGCGCGGCCCACGAGCTTGGGCTGAAAATCGGGATGGCCGAAGGGCGTGATTTCCTCGATGAATTTTTTGATGACCTCGAAGCCGACTTCGGTGTGCGCCATTTCGCGGCCGCGGAATTTCAGTGCGACCTTGACCTTCATGTCTTCGCAGAGAAAATTCACCGCGTGCTGAACCTTGATGCCGAGATCGTGCGGATCAATGCGCGGGCTCAACTGCACTTCCTTGACCACTGAGGCGTGCTGATGTTTCCGCGAATCTTTTTCCTTTTTGGCGAGTTCGTAGCGGAACTTGCCGATCTCAATGATGCGACAGACCGGCGGCACGGCATTGGCGGAAATTTCCACGAGATCCACCCCGTGCTGGCGCGCGAGATTGAGCGCGTCATTCAGCAGAAACACGCCAAGCTGGTTGCCGTCCGGGCCGATCACGCGCACTTCGCGGGCACGGATCTTCCCATTGACACGCATCTGCGAGGCGGGGGAGGAATTGCGGGGGGAATAAGGGCGACTCAAGCGACCCTCTCTGGTTGGGGCTGATTTGTGATGTGCATCAAAACTGGCGTCAGGCTAATTCTTAAGATGTCTGTTTATTAAGCCATGACGGCGGGCGCGGCAAGCAAATTAATTCAATGCGACATCAAAAAAATTCAATGGTGATGCCGAAACAGCCGGTTCCGGTTTTCATAAAGATACCACACGATGAGAATGTTCACCGCGAGCAGAATGCCCAAGCCAATGCGGGGATGGCTGAATAAGTGGGGATGATTGGCCGGAGTGAGCGGACGGCGCCGCACCAGTTCGAAAATTTCCACCGGAATGAAAAAGGCCGATTCGCCGATGGCCAGCCAGATGGCCCACTTGGCGCGCACGGCCAGGCCCGTACCGCCCACCAGCAAAAACAACCCGTAAAGCAGCGTGACCGTGGCGACCGCCTGCACGTTGCCGGGGGTGATGGTGTCCAGCCAGTCGCCGATGTTCGCAAAAAATCTCTTTTCCGGATCCAGATCCACGAAGCGCAGGAACCGGTCGAACATATCCGGCAAATCCCGGCCGGCCACGACAAAAAACCAGACCGCCACCGCCGCCAGCAGCAGGCCTTTGAAGATTTTGAAGCCGGCGATGAAATACAGCGTCGGCGCGTGCTTCGGTTGGGCTTCCGGATTTTTTGTCGTTTCAGACATCGCGAGTCTTTGCCAGCAAAACGTCCAGCAGCTCGGAGATTTTCAAACGCTCCTGCTTGCCGTCGTCACGGTAACGAATCGTCACCGTGCCGAGCAGCTCCGGTTTCTCGCCGAGCGTGTCGAAATCAACGGTCACGCAGAACGGCGTCCCCGCCTCGTCCTGACGCGCGTAGCGACGGCCGATGGAACCCGCCTCGTCGTAAAACACGTTCATCCACGGGCGCAGCAAATCACGGACAGCCAGCGCCTGCTTGACGATTTCCGGCTTGTTTTTCAGCAGCGGCAGCACGGCTACCTTGATCGGGGCCACGCGGGGATGAAACTTCATCGTCACCCGCGTCTCGGTTTTGCCCTTGTCATCCGTCTCGGTGATTTCCGAATACGCATTGGCGATGAGCGCCAGAATCAAGCGATCCACGCCCGCGCTGGGCTCGATGACATGCGGAATGTATTGGCCTTTGGCCAGGCCGTTTGCATCTTCCGTGGCCTGCTGTGAAATCTGCTCCGCAGTTTCGTCCGGCTTGGCGGACTTGGTCAGATAATTTTTGCGGTTATCGTAGTAGCGCTTCCACAAATCATCCGCCTTTTCCTTCGGCAGCTTGGCCCACACGGCCCGCAGTTCATCGTCAAACACACCCATCGGCTTGCCGGAATAGCGCTGGTGCTGGCTCAGGTCAAAGTCGCTGCGCGCGGCAATGCCTTCCAGCTCGTCACCGACGACGTTGCCGTCCGCGTCTTTTTTGCTGAACGGGAACTTGAACAAAATATCCGTGCAGGCGCGGGCGTAATGCGCCAGTTCCGCCGGCGTCTGCCGGTGAAAACCCAGCGTCGAGCGGTCCAGCCCGATGCCCTCGTAGAAGCGCACGCGCTCCTCCACCCAGTATTGATGCCAGGCCTGCCAGCCCCAGTTGGCTTGCGGTTCGCCGGGATGGCCGGTTTCGGGCACGGTCGCCACGGAACCGTGAATGGCCTCGATGACCTCGTCCGGCTTGATGAAAAATTCCAGCTCCATCTGCTCAAACTCGCGCGAGCGGAAGGTGAAGTTGCGCGGCGTGACTTCGTTGCGGAACGCCTTGCCGACCTGCGCGATGCCGAACGGCACTTTCTGCCGCGACGTTTCCAGCACATTCTTGAACTGCGCAAAAATCGCCTGCGCGGTTTCGGGCCGGAGATACGCAATGTCCGCCGCCGTGGCCGTGGGGCCGACATAGGTCTGAAACATCAGGTTGAACGCGCGCGCCTCGGTCTTCTCGCCGTGGCATTCATTGACGCACTTGCTCGGTTTTTGCGGGCAAGGGATCTCATCCGTCTGATCCGCGCGGAAACGGCCCTTGCACGTCTTGCAGTCAATCATCGGGTCGCTGAAGGTGGCGACGTGGCCGGACGCCTCCCAGATTTTCGGCGACATGATGATGGTTGCCTCGAGGCCGGCGACGTCGTCGCGCTGGCGGGTCATGGTGTTCCACCAGAGTTCTTTGACGTTGCGCTTGAGTTCCGCGCCGAGCGGGCCGTAGTCCCAGAAGCCGTTGAGGCCGCCGTAGATCTCGGAGGACTGAAACACGAAGCCGCGCCGCTTGCACAGCGACACGATTTTTTCCATCTGTAAATTCTCTTTTTGCTCGGCCATAGGGTTGAGCAGTGTTCGGCAAACGCGGCACGAAATCAATCACGAAGGCGGAGCGAGTGGGTAAAAGGCTTAAAAGCAAAGGCGGAAAACACTCAACACAGAGACGCAGACATGTTGTGGGTTACTCGGTGGCGTGGGAGCCAGATCCAGCGTGGGGAGACCGCCGTTCCCCAAATGCAGGCTTTGATTTTTGCTTCTGCATTCGGCATGCTTCCTACAGCTTTCACCTTATGCTGCCCTACAAAATCGCCACGCTGCTCTATGTGTTTAACGAGGCGGGCGAAATACTGTTGCTCGAGCGCGCCCAGGAGCCCAACCGCGGCTTCTGGAGTCCGTGCGGCGGCAAATTAAAAATGGACCGTGGCGAATCGCCCTATGCCTGTGCCTGCCGCGAGGCGCACGAGGAAATCGGCCTGGAGTTGTCGCCATCGGATCTGCATCTGGCCGGCCTCATTAGCGAACACGGTTATCAGGGCCAGACGCACTGGCTGATGTTCCTGTTTGAGGTGAAGGTGACATTAAACGCTTTGCCGCCCGTGCATGCGGAGGGGCGCTTTGAGTTTTTTCCACGCGAACAAATCACGTCCCTGAAAATTCCCCAAACCGACCGCGAGCAGATCTGGCCCTGGTTCTGGCAGTATCGCGGCGGCTTTTTTGCGGCGCATTGCCATTGCCACGCCGACGGCCGGAACGAATGGCAATTGGAAGAAACCAAGGCAGTATGAAGATAGTTCGACTGCGCCGGCCTTTGATTTTTGTTTCTGCCTTCGGCATGCTTCCCCCTGCATTTCAATCATGAGCGATCCCATCATCGACCTTCACAGCGACGATTATTTCATGGGCGAAGCCCTGCGTCAGGCGGCCCGGGCCTACGAAAAAGGCGAGGTGCCCGTCGGCGCGGTCGTCGTGCGCGAGGGCCGCATCATCGCGCGGGCGTTCAATCAAGTAGAGGAGCTCAAGGACGCCACCGCGCATGCGGAGATGCTCGCGCTCACGCAGGCGGAAAATGCGGTGGGCGACTGGCGGCTGACCGATTGCACGCTGTATGTCACCAAGGAGCCGTGCCCGATGTGCGCCGGCGCCGTCGTGCATACGCGCCTGGCGCGCGTGGTGTTTGGCGCGGGCGACCCGAAAGGGGGCGCGGCCGGCGGCGCGCTGAATCTGTTGCAGTTCCCCACCTTGAACCACCGCTGCGAGATCACGGCTGGCGTGCGGTTGGAGGAATGCCGTGAGTTGTTGCGGAGTTTTTTCGCCCAGCAACGTGCGGCGAAGAAAAACGGGGACAGTGGGCCGAAACTTGAAACCTGAATCGGAAAAAAGCGGAAGTCAGGAGTCAGGAGCCAGAAGGTAGAAGGCAGAAAACTGAATTCAGGAGCCACCGTTCTGATCCGTGAAAAGGCACAAATGGATCGGCTGGCATGGACTGGGAGATGACATCTGATGACATTATTTTAAATTTGGGCCTTTTCTATCCGGCTTCATAAACTGAAATTCATTCACCACCAAGCCGCCAAGTAGGGGAGCATGGCGGGTTTTGGCGCGATTTGGCGCGATTTGGCGCGATTTGGCGTATTTTTCACCCCGTTTGGGGTGCGCGCCACAATGCGCCATGGGTCAATTACGCCGTTTCAAGCTCCGGACCAGACCAAACCAGACCAAACCGGACCCAAACCGGACCAAACCGGACCAAGAAATGAAATGTTTTGAAAAAGGGGCGAATGGACAAATTTAAAGCGGAAACGTTTTAGCCGCGAAAAGGCACAAAAAGCGCAAAGGGAGCGGGATGGGGTAAAAGCGGAAAGCCAATCCGGCATTCCTTTGCTTGACCAGGGTTGAGGGTAACTTTTGTAAGTCGTTGATAGAGCATCCAGAACTGACCTTTTCTGACCGCCAGAGGGCATATTTTTTTCTGGTCAGTTTCCACCTGAAACAAACCTGGATCGATTTAAACCGCCAAGACGCCAAGGACGCCAGTGGAAAAACCTGAAACCTGAAATTTTTAGCCGCAAAAAGGCACATAAGGCGCAAGTGAACAACTGCCGGCGAGACGCCGGCGCTCCGAGGTACCTGAATTTCAACAACGACAAGGTGAAATGCTAGCCCGGGCGGAGGGGACGGCTCCGACCTGGCTGGGTTCAACGCTGAACCTCAGAACGGTTTACACAACATCGGCATGTCAAAGATCCACCTCAAACCGCTCCGGCTCAAAAAACTGCCATCCCTTTCGCCCACGGAACATTAGCCACCGCCACGTCTGCCCAGCCCGGTCCACGCCGTCAGAATCAGCAGGGCCGAAATCATTTCATAAGTTTTGCATTCTTGTGACGTCATGTCAATAAGCTGACAGCCGGTTTTTAAGAATCAGGAAGGGAGGAAAAACTAAAGAAAGAGTGGAATTTTATGGGCCACAAAAAGCGCGGAAGCCACAAAAGAAAATAGAAACTTGCAGCCTGATTTTTAACCACGAATTAGGCGAAATACACGAATGAACACGGCCAACACCACTGCGGGCTCATTGCGGCGGCGCGCACGGAATGCAGCGCCCTACCTGTGCCACCGTTGTTTGAAACTGCCATACGCAAAACCTTCCGCGCGATTCAGTGAGCGCCGCCGAGACTAGCGCTTGAAACAATCCAACTATGATGGTGACGGTTTGGGTCCTAAAGTAAAAAAAGAGACGCTCCTTGCGGAGCGCCTCGGGTGAGAATCAGGTCAACTTCAGATTAATTACCAAGCGAAGTTGAAATATTGGGTCGTGACCGAGTTGGTGCTGTTCTGCAGGGCCGTGTGCAGGCCGCTGATGCTGAGGGATTGCACGCTACCATCCGCCAGAAGGACGTTGCCGGACTTCTGGTGGTTTTCATTCTGCGTCCAGGCCCAAGCGGCGGTGGTGGCACCAAAGGCCGTTCCTGTGAGCAATTGCTGTGAGGCTTTGGTCGGTGTGCTTGAAGCGGTGGCGCTCGCCGTGCTGAATGAGTAGGAAGAAGCTGAATTGGCCGAGGCGGCGCTTGCAAACCCAATATTCATATCGCCGGAGAGGATGATTTGCGGATCGGTCTCGGTGCCATTGCCATTCACAAAATAGCTGCAAGCACCCGGTGCCGTTTCAGCTCCGTAAGTGGTCGCTGTGCCACGGCCGGCATAGGAGGGGTTGAAGTTGGTGCCAGCCGCGCTATGGTAGCTGTCCGAAGGGCAGTAGGTCACTTTCGGCGTGGACAGTTCGTTGGACATGACCAGAAATGGCATGACGGGATTCAGTCCAGCGCTGGGCGCTGTGGCGCTGGTGTAAACATATTCCATCGCTCCGCCTTGGGCGGTGGAGACGGCGATGGGATATTTGTCGCCGTTGTCGCCGGACCAGATACGGAAGGCCAGACCGACCTGCTTGAGGTTGTTCACACAGTTGATTTTCTGGGCCTTTTTCTTGGCAGCGGCGAGCGCGGGCAAGAGCATGGCGGCCAGAATCGCGATGATCGCGATGACGACGAGGAGTTCGATGAGCGTAAACGCTTTTTTCTGTTGTTGTTTCATAGTTTTATTTTTGTTTGGTTCCGGGGACAGGGCCGCCACTGTAATGGAGCTGGCGCCACTGTCAACACGGGTTGTTGATTCTCTTTAGCAAAGCCGGTGCCAACGTAAAAACTGCTAAAAACCCAATAAATTTGCAGTTTCAGTTTCAAAGGCAGGAGCCAATGAGTGAAAACCTCACGCAAAACGCGTGAGCTTCACGCGCGGATAGAAAGTTATCCACAAACCTGCTGATGAGGCTGGTGGAAAACGCGGCCGGTCACATCCTCTCCTTGGATCGCGCCCGTCCCCGGGCGCTGACCAGCCGCGTGGGCTTTAGGGGATAAAATATATGTTAAACGACCGCCCGCACCCCGGCCCAGGTGACTCGTTCACGCCCCTCACTCGGCCCGCAGCGGCCTTTGCTGACAGCGAATTCCTTTCGTGGCTGCCCCAGCCACTCAAGTCACCCGCGGAGAGAGGGGAAACGCCCCCTGCGTCTTGAGTGTTTCCGTGTTGGATATGACACACATGCCACCGAGTCACCGATGACGGGTCAGTTCCCTCTCCGGAAGGAACGGGGCGGGGTGAGGCTGGTAGTTAATCTTTCTGTCTGTCTTCAGTGGCTGGCTGCTTGAGGGTTGCTGCGCCCGGGGACGGGCGCGCTCCGGACCCGAGTGTCCCCTAGGACCGGCTCGAATGGGCTTTGCCGGACCCGGAAAATCACCTATTAAAAAGGGATGTCGCGTCCGCGTCTCATCGCCCTGCTGCTCGCGCTCGGCACGCTCCTCGTGTTCCTGCCCGTCGGCCAGTTCGGCTTTATCAATTTTGACGATCCGGATTACATCGCGGAAAACAGCTTTGTTAAAAACGGGCTGACCGGAACGGACCTCCACTGGGCGTTCACCACCTTCCACGCCTGCAACTGGCATCCGCTCACCTGGATATCGCTCATGGCCGACTGCACGCTGTTTGGCCTGAACGCGGGCGCCTCACATTTTGTGAACGTCCTCTTGCATGCCGCCAACGCCGCGCTGCTCTTTCTGCTCCTCTGGCGGCTGACGGAAAAAATCTGGCCGGCGGCGTTCGTCGCCGCGCTGTTCGCATGGCATCCGCTGCACATCGAGTCGGTGGCGTGGATTTCCGAGCGCAAGGATGTATTGAGCCTGTTTTTCGGGCTGCTCACGCTGTTGAATTACACGCGCTACGCGCAAGCTGGAGCGGGTGGCGGGTGGCGGGTAAAAAGTCTTTTTTCTCCAGTCACAGAGGCGCCGTCACTGTACCCGGCAGTGGCATTTTTCGCGCTGGGATTGATGGCCAAGCAGATGCTGGTGACACTCCCCCTGGTCATGCTGCTGCTGGATTTCTGGCCATTGCGACGCGTCACGGCGGCCACGTGGTCGCCGGCCACCCTCGGGCGGCTGGTGGCGGAGAAAACCCCTTTCTTTCTGCTCGTGCTGCCCACGTGTGTGGTCACCTGCCTCGCCCAGCATCCGGCCATGAGTTCGCTGGAACGATTGCCCTTCGGATTGCGCCTGGAAAACTCACTGGTCACCTATGGTCTGTATCTGCTCAAACTGTTCTGGCCGGTCAACCTAGCGTTGTTTTATCCATTGGCCCAGCCGTCTCCGGCCCGGCTCGCCGCCGCGGGGTCGGCACTGCTGGCCATGAGCGTTTTTGCCGTCCGTGCGCGGCACCGGTTTCCGTATGTGGCCGTGGGCTGGCTCTGGTTTCTGGGCACACTGGTACCGGTCATCGGCCTCGTCCAGGTGGGCGAACAGGCGATGGCTGATCGCTATGCCTATCTCCCGTCTATCGGGATATTCATCCTGATTGCCTATGGTAGTTACGACCTGGCAGGCCGCTATCCCTTCGCAAAGACCATTTCCGGTCCGGCGGCGATCCTAATACTGGCCGGATGTGTGCTGGCCACGAAAGTTCAACTGCGTTACTGGCGGACGGATGAAACGCTTTTTTTCCGGGCGTTGGCCGTAACCCGGAACAATGAGATTGCACATATCAACCTGGGCGTGGTGTATGAAAAGCAGGGCCGGAACGACGCGGCCATGAACGAATACCGGCAGGCGCTGGCCATCAATCCCCACCGGGCCAACACCCATAACAACATTGGCGATCTGCTGGATGAAGCCGGCCACCCGACGGAAGCCCTGGCCGAATACGAGGCCGCGTTGCAGTTGAAACCGGACGGGCTGGAAACGCATCTGAATCTCGGCAGCGTGCTGGTGGAATTGCAACGATTCGACGAGGCCGCCGCCCACTTCCAGCGGGCGGCGGAACTCAAGCCGGCGGACGCCCGGCCACATTACGAAATGGGCCGGGCGCTCCTCAAACAGGGCCGGGATGCGGCGGCCCTGGATGAATTCCGCCAGACATTGCAGCGTGAGCCGGACAATGGGAAAATCCTGGCCTTTACGGCGCGCGTGCTGGCGGCAGATGAAAACGCCGCCGGGCGGAACGGGCGGGCGGCCCTGGATTTCGCCAGTCACGCCCATGAACTCTACGGCGACAGCCTGCCCATGGCGCTAGATGCGCTGGGCATGGCCTGTGCGGAAACCGGCGATTTCACCAACGCCCAACTCTACGCCCAAAAAGTGCTCGACCTCGCCGTCGCCGCACAGATGCCGGATACCGGGGGGCTGCAACGGCGGCTGGAGCTTTATCGAAACGGGCAGCCGTGGCGGGAGTCCTTTCAGGCCCCCCACGCCTTAAAAAGGTAGAGGGAAGAAGTTGGAAAAGGGGACCTCCGGCGTGGGGATTTACAAGACGCAGTCATCTTGAAACGGAACGGCGATTAAAAAGTTCAGCGACTGGTGCCTTGGCCAGGGCTGCGCCCGAAGACGGACGCGCTCCCAAGGCGACGGAGACTCATTCTGCCGGCGGCGGAAATAAAATTCCATTGTCACTGCGCGCAAAAAAAATAAACTGTCCGCTCGAACACATGAAAACTTTCAATATCGCAGCGCTCGCCGGCGACGGCATCGGCAACGAAGTCATGCGCGAGGCCATCAAGGTTCTCCGCGTCACCGAAAAGAAATTCGGTTTCACCCTGAACATCACCGAGGCGCCCGTCGGCTGGGTGGGCATTGACGCGGCCGGCAAGGCGCTGCCCGACGCGACGCTGGCGCTCTGCAAACAATCGGATTCCATTCTCTTCGGCTCCGTCGGGTTGCCGGATCGGGACCCGACCATTCCCAAGGAAGAACGGCCCGAGCGCGCCGCGCTGCTGCGGCTGCGCAAGGAGTTCGGCCTGTTCGCCAACCTGCGCCCGGTGTCCCTGCCCAAAGTGCTCGCGCATGCGTGTCCGCTGGCGAAAGAGCGGCAGGGCGACGGCATTGATATTCTGGTCGTGCGCGAGTTGACGGGCGGCATGTATTTCGGCCAGCCGAAGAAGACCGAGGATCTGGGCGGCGGGAATTTCCGCGCCATTGATACGATGGTTTACACGACGCTGGAGATCGAACGCATTGCGCACGTGGCGTTCAAGGCCGCGCAGTTGCGCCGGAAGAAACTGACGAGCATCGACAAGGCGAACGTGCTGGAGAACGGCATTCTGTGGCGCGAAGTGGTGACGCGCGTCGGCAAGCAATATCCGGACGTGACGCTGGAACACATGTTCGTGGACAACGGCGCGATGCAGCTCATGCTCAAGCCCACGCAGTTCGACGTGCTGTTGTGCGAAAACATGTTCGGCGACATCCTGAGCGACGAAGCGGCGGCACTGGGCGGCTCGCTGGGCATGCTGCCGAGCGCCAGCCTGGGCGCGACGAACGGCGGGAACACCTTTGGCTTTTACGAGCCCGCCGGCGGCACGGCCCCGGACATCGCCGGGAAAAACCTGGCGAATCCCATCGCCCAAATTCTGTCGAGCGCGATGATGCTGCGCCAGAGCTTCGGCCTGAACGAGGCGGCGGCGGCCATTGAAAAAGCCGTGGCCACCGCCATCGAAGCGGGCCACCGCACGGGCGACATCTTCAGTGCGCATGAGGCGGGCGCCAAGCGCGTGGGCACCCGGGAGATGGGCGACGCGATTGCGGCGGCGATTTGAGCGAAGACGATTCCCGGCGGTAGAGACGTCTCATGCCGTCTCTACCCTCTGGATTCAGGCCTTGGAAACTTAACGACCAAGCGCCCGGAGGCTAGTTCAGATTGTGGTAGAAATCCGCAGCGCCTTTGGTCGGCAGACGGCCGCTCAGGGAAACGTGTCCCAAACCAGGTCGGGATTGTTGGTGATAATGTTGCCGGCGGCGGTGCGATAGGCGGAAACATTGAATCGCCGGGCATGGCCATCCAGAAACAGCAGGTTGGCGCCCCGGTTGTGCAGATTGGTATGGACATAATCTTCCGGCCCCCACGCCGGCAAATTTTTGGTATCAAACAGCCAGACCACCAAAACCGGCCCGGCCGGGATGGCGGTCAGCCGGATGTCGGCATGATCTTTCAGTCCGACGCCATCAAAGCCATCGTTGAGACAGTAATGGAATAAATTATTTTGCAACGCGCTGGCGTTGCATCGCCGGGGATTGGATGGGCACAGCCAGATCGCACCCCCGACCGCCGCTGCGGGATTGGTCCGCCAGGGCATGTCCACATAGGGGGTCAGGTTGATGGCTTGGGGCAACTGGAGATACCAGGCCTTGTTGGTCGGATCCAGATCGCCGGAAGCCGCCTGCGGATTGGCCTTGATCCCTTCGCGCGGCAGCAAGTCGTTGTTGTCCGCCACGTAAATCTGAGTGGCCAGCCCCCACTGTTTCAGATTACCGAGGCATTGAATGCCCTGCGCCGTTGCTTTGGCCTTGCTCAAGGCCGGCAGCAGCAGCGCCGCCAGAATCGCAATAATGGCAATGACCACCAGCAGTTCGATGAGCGTGAAGGCCCGGCGACCCGCCGCCGGTGGCGCGCTATTCCAGATAGGCCCTGATTCAGCTTTTGATTTCATACCTCCTCCATTTTTAATTCGCGCCTCCAAAAATGTCCCCGGCGCCCACTGTATCCTGATGCCGATCCCAAATATTGTCTTCGGATATTTTGCCAAATTGCGCGACAAAAAACGGCCAGCCCAAACTAAAAACTTGAAAGAGAAAGCACAGGCCGGAGCCCCCCCCCTCGCGGTTGGAAAACCGCTCCACCGGCAGGCTGGAAAGCCTGCCCTACAAAAAATTATCCCGCACAGTTCAGCCGGGTTGGAAAAATTTCCGTGGCGTGTGAACGTGGAGCCGCTAATCTGCGTCCAACCTGATCCTCACTGATATGAAAACATTGACCACCCTGCTCCTGCTCGCCGCCGCGCTGACGCTGCGCGCCGCTGACACGAACGCGCCCGCCGCCGCCCCGGACAAAGCCACACTCGGCCAAATCCCCGACGCCTCGCACGCCCCGGTGCGCGTGACCAACACCGTCACCATTGCCGGCGAACGGGTCACCTATGTGGCGGAGACGGGGATGCTGCCGCTGCTCAAGCCGGACGGCACCTCGCGCGCGTCGGTTTTCTATGTGGCCTACACGCGGGTGGAACCGGCCAAAGCGGAAAGCGGAAAGCGGCCCGTCACATTTTCCTTCAACGGCGGCCCCGGCTCGGCGTCGGTGTGGCTGCACCTCGGGGCGCTCGGGCCGCGGCGGGCGAAAATGAATGAGGACGGGGCGCAGCCCGCACCGCCCTTCGCACTGGTGGACAATGAATATTCCCTCCTGAACGCCAGCGATCTGGTGTTTATTGATCCCGTGGCCACGGGTTTCAGCCGCGCGGCGAAGGACGAAAAGGCCGACCAGTTTTTTGGCGACGCGGCGGATCTGGACTCCGTGGGCGAATTCATCCGGCTCTGGACGACGCGTCACGACCGCTGGCTGGCGCCGAAATATGTCTGCGGCGAAAGCTACGGCGTCTTCCGCGCCGCCGGTCTGGCGGATTACCTGCGCAGCCGCTACGGCCTCTATTTGAATGGGCTCATCCTCGTCTCCGGCGTGCTGGATTTCGGCACGATCTGCGGCGTCACGGGCAACGACCTGCCGTATCCGCTGATTCTGCCGGCGTACACGGCGGCGGCGCAGTTTCACCAAAAGCTGCCGGCGGATCTGCAGCCGGATTTGACGAAGGCGCTGGCCGAGGCGCGCGCCTTCGCGAGAGGGGAATACACGTCCGCGCTGCTGCAAGGGGCGGCGCTGCCCGCCGCTGAACGGAACCAAGTGGTGACCGAGCTGGTGCGCCTCACCGGTTTGAAACCGGCCATCATCGAGGATAATAATTTGCGAGTGGATCCGTCCGTGTTTCGCAAACAACTGCGCCACGACGAAGGCTTGATCCTGGGTGCCTATGACGCGCGGCTGACGGGGCGCGACGGGGATGAAGCCGCCCAAGGCGCGGGCTTTGATCCGGCGAGCGCGGCAGTGATGGGGCCGTTTTCGGCGGCGATGAATGCCTACGTGCGGAACGAGTTGAAATTCGAGGACGATTTGCCCTATGAGCTGATCGCCGGCGTGCAGCCGTGGAATTACGGGGCGCGGAATAATTTTGCCAACGCCAGCGACCGGCTGGCGTCCGTGATGAATCAGAATCCGTATCTGAAAATTCTCGTGCTCGGCGGCCGCTGCGACCTGGTCTGCCCGATTGACACGATGCGGCACAGCGTGGATCACATGGGCCTGGCGGAAGCCTACCGCCGGAATGTGACGTTCGCGGAATTTGACGCCGGCCACATGATGTACATCAACCTGCCCGACCTGAAGAAAATGCAGGCGGTACTGGGGAAATTTGTCCAGCCTTGATCGGCCAGGCAGCCAGTTGCTTGTTTCCGAACGGCCGCGGGCGGTTTAGACTGCGATTGCCAATGAAAATGAAATTCGTCGTGGCCGCCGTGATTTTCACCGGCCTGCTTGCGCGCGCACTGCCCACCACCAACGCCCACGCGCTGCCGGCGGAAGAAAACATCTCGCTGGCCGGCCGGTGGGGATTCCAACTCGACCGCGCCGACGTGGGCGTGACGGAAAACTGGGCGGCGAAACCATTGGCCGGCCACATTCATTTGCCCGGCTCGCTGCCGGAACAAGGCATCGGCGACGCGGTCACCACCAACACGCCGTGGATGGGTGGCATCGTGGACAAAGCCTTTTTCACCGAGCCGGAATTTGCCCCCTACCGCCAGGCCGGCCAGGTGAAGCTGCCGTTCTGGCTGACGCCGAAAACACACTATGCCGGCGCGGCGTGGTTTCAGCGTGCGATCACAATCCCGTCCGCCTGGCACAACCAGCGCGTGGTGCTGACGCTGGAACGGGCGCATTGGGAAACGCGGGTATGGGTGGATGGAAAATGTTCCGGCACGAACGATTCCCTCGGCACGCCGCAGAAATACGACCTCGGCCAGCTCGCGCCGGGCCGGCACACGCTGACCCTCCGCGTGGACAATCGCCGGATCGTGGACGTGGGCGAAAATTCGCACAGCATCAGCGACCACACACAGGGCAACTGGAACGGCATCGTCGGCGACCTTTCCCTGCACGCGACGCCGCTGGTGTGGATTGAGGATTTGCAGGTCTATCCGCATATTGCAACGCACTCAGTCACCGTGACGGGCACCCTGGGCAACAGGTCCGGCACCGGCGGCGAGTCGGGAGTGGTTTTTTACCTGGATGGAATACTCACACAATCCAGCGTGGCGGACTGGACGACCAACGGCGGGCATTTCACCGGCGAAATCCCTCTGGGCGATGACACCCCGCTGTGGGACGAATTTCATCCAGCCGTGCGGCACTTGACCGCGAAGCTCGGCAACGCGACGCGCAGCACCAGTTTCGGCCTGCGCGAAATTTCAACTGCAGGCACGCAGTTTGTAGTGAACGGCCGGAAGACTTTTTTCCGGGGCACCCTGGAATGCTGTGTGTTTCCGCTGACGGGTCATCCGCCGACGGACGTGGCGGCGTGGAAACGCATCATCACCATCGCCAAGGCGCACGGGCTGAATCTGATCCGCTTCCACTCCTGGTGCCCGCCGGAAGCGGCGTTTGCGGCGGCGGACGAGCTGGGTTTCTATTTTCAGGTCGAGGCCGGCTCATGGGCGAACCAAAGCACGACCCTTGGTGATGGCCGGCCGGTGGATGCGTGGGTTTATGCAGAAACGGAGCGCATCCTAAAAACTTACGGCAACCATCCGAGCTTTGTGCTGATGGCCTATGGCAACGAGCCGGGCGGGAAAAGTTTCAAGGCGTTTCTGGCCAACTACGTCAGTCATTTCAAATCGCTAGATGCGCGCCGGCTGTGGACGAGCGCCAGCGGCTGGCCGGAATTGCCGGAGAATCAATTTCAAGTGACGCCAAATCCGCGCATCCAGGCGTGGGGGGCGGGCCTGAAATCGCGCATCAACGCGCAGCCGCCGGAGACGGAAACGGATTACGGCGATTACATATCCCGCCGGCCCGCGCCGGTCATCAGCCACGAGATCGGCGAGTGGTGCGCGTACCCGGATTTCGGGGAGATCAAAAAATACACAGGCTATTTGCAGCCGGGCAACTTTGAGATATTTCGCGACTCGCTGGCCGCGCACCGCCTGGGCGACGAGGCAAAATCATTTTTATATGCGTCCGGCAAATTGCAAACCCTGTGCTACAAGGAGGAAATTGAATCGGCACTGCGCACGCCGGGCATGGGTGGATTTGAATTGCTCGGCCTCACGGATTTTCCCGGTCAGGGCACGGCGCTGGTCGGCTCCCTGGATGCCTTTTGGGACGACAAAGGCTATGTGACCGCCGCAGAATACAGCCGGTTTTGCAATGCCGTGGTGCCGCTGGTCCGTTTGGAAAAGCGCGTGTTCACCACGGGAGAAACCCTGTCGGCCGATTTGGAAGTGGCGAATTTTGGCGCGGCACCGCTGACGAACGCGACGCCATATTGCCAGCTGGTGGCGGAAGACGGGCGCGTGATGGCGTCACAGATTTTTGACGGGCGCGACGTGCCGGTGGACAACGGCATTCAGCTTGGCGCGGCGCATTTGAGTTTGAAAAACATTCCGGCGCCCGCACGGTATAAGCTGGTGGTGGGGTTTGCCGGCACCCAGGTTCAGAACGACTGGGACGTGTGGGTTTATCCCAGCTCAGCCAAACCCAAAACGCCGACTGCTGCGGTCCTTTTCCACGAGTTGAACGCCGCCGCGCTGGCGGTGCTGGATTCCGGCGGCACCGTGCTGTGGCTGCTGCCGCCGGAACAGGTTCGCAACGATTCCGCGCGGCCGGTGAAGTTTGGTTTCAGCAGCATTTTCTGGAACACGGCCTGGACCCAGCGGCAGGCGCCGACGACGCTGGGCATCCTCTGCGACGCCCGGTCGACGCTGTTCGCGGAATTTCCGACGGAAAATTTCAGCAACTGGCAATGGTGGTATCTGGTGCAGCACGCCCAGCCGATGATCCTGGATGCGCTACCGGCGGACCTGCGGCCGGCGGTGCAGGTGATCGATGACTGGACGACCAATCACAAGCTGGCACTGGCGTTCGAGGCGAAAGCCGGGAATGGCAAAATCTTTGTGTGCAGCGTGGATTTGGAAACCCCGCTCGACCCCGTGCGCCAACAGTTCCGCACCAGTCTGTTGGATTATCTGGCCAGCCCGGATTTTCAACCGAAGCAAACCGTGACCGCCGCGACGCTGAAACGGCTGGCGAAATAATTTTAGGCGAACGCACGCATCAAGACCCTACCTCACCCCGCCGCTCGCCCGCCTGAGCCGGGCCGGAGGGGGAGAAAAGGGGCGGTTCATGAGCGCCTCGATTTCATTGGCCTCGATGGGAATATGCGCCATCAAATCGCGCGGACCGGCTGCCGTGACCAGAATCGTGTTTTCCAGGCGCACGCCAAAACCCTCTGCCTTGATATAAATCGCCGGTTCACAGCTCAATATCCAGCCGGGCTGGATTTGGGCGTGCTGGCCGGACACATCATGGACATCCAGACCAATGGGGTGAGACACGCCGTGCATGAAATAGGGCCGGACGGCGGGATTTTCCGGCGTCTGTTTTTTGAGCTGCGCCGGCTGAAGCAGACCGAGCGCGACGCATTCTTGTGCCAACAGCGCCTCGCATTCCGTCCGCAACTCCTTCGTGGTTTTGCCGGGGACCAGCGCGCGGGTCATCTGGCGCAACACCCGCAGCACCGCATTGTAGACCTGTTTCTGGCGGCGCGTGAAACGCCCGCTCACGGGGATGGTCCGGGTGAGGTCGCTCATGTAATTGCCCAGGCCCGCCGCGACGTCGAGCAGGAGCAGCTCGCCTTTTTTGCAGGGCTGATCGTTTTGGTTGTAGTGCAGGATGTTATTATTGGCGCCGCCGGCGATGATGGGCGGATAGGCGAACACGCCCTGGTGCCGGATGAATTCATGCGCGAACTCAGCCTCAACTTCCGCCTCATTCACGCCGGGCTTCACGAACTGGCAGACGCGCTCAAAGCCCCGGCCGGTCAGGTCGCAGGCGGCCTGAATGGCGGCAATTTCAGGGGGTGATTTGACGGCGCGCAGTTCGTGCAGCAACGGGGCGAGACGCCGGAAGCGGTGGAGCGGAAACCGTTGCTGGCAGTCGCGGATGAACCGCGCGTCGCGCGTCTCCACGACGACATCGGCGCGCGGATGCTCATTACTGTTGAGATAAAGATGATCCAACTCGCAGGCAAGCGCGCGGAAAACGGCCGGAAACTCGGTCAGCCATTTGACGTTTTTAATTCCCGAACGGGCCGTTGCCGCCGCCTGGGTCAGCTTATGGCCCTCCCAAATCGTGAGGCGCTCGTCGGGCTGCCGCAGGAAAAGAATTTCCCGCTGGCTCGGGTCGAAGGCCTCCGGCGCGAGCAACAGCACGGTTTCCTCCTGCTCGATGCCAGTGAAATAGAACAGGTCGGCGTTGGGGTGATGGCCCATGGTCCCGTCGGCATTCGTGGGCATGACGTCGTTGGCATTGAGCACGGCGAGCGAGCGCGGCAGCAGGCGTTGCGTCAGCCGGACCCGATTGGCAATGAATAATTCGGCAGGGATCGGAACAGGTTTCATGGGCAATGTTTTCCATAGACTAGCCCCTCGGCGGGGCGAGATTAAGGAAAATCCACCGGCTCCGTTAAAGCCGGTCTGAAAATCCGCCTCGGGATGCAGAGAACGGAACGCACTCAACGCAGAGGCGCAGAGCACGCGAGGGACCAACCTGCCATCAAAAAGCGTAGAAACACAATGCCCCCCTCAGCCTCCCCGGGAGGGCAGCGACGGGGAGCAGGGGCGCACGCCAAGGGCGAGGGCGACGGGCGGGTTCAGGCCGAACGCCGCCACCAGACCAGTCCCCCCAGCCCACCCAGCAGCAAGGCGGACACGGCCCAGGCACCGGCATTGCCGCTGTGCGGCAGGAGCTGCAGCGACACCGCCCCGACCGCCGGGCCAAAACAATTGCCAGCCCCGATGGCCGCCTCATGGATGCCGCCGTGTTCGCTCTTCGTATCGCTCGCGTCCATGGAGTAAAACAACGAGGAATAATAAATCAGCCCGATGGCGCTGCCGAAAAAGATCTGCGCGATCAGCAGGGCTGCCAGGCTCGGCACCATCAGAATGGCCGCGAAGGACAGCACGAGAGCGCTGAACGCCGTCACCAGCCAGCGGAAGCGGTAGTGCCAGCTCGGCCAGCACCACAGGGCCACGAATGCCGCCAGCCGGACAAAGGCCCACAGCGAACACGCAAAGCCCGCCACCATGGGCGACAGATGAAATTTCACTGCAACGCCCGGCAACACGGCAATGAGCGTGTTGATGGCGATATAGGCGAACGGATTGGCCAGCCAGGCGAGCTGCTGAAAGTTTTTGGCGCGCGCCGGCGCGGGACGATTCCGGTCAGGAGGCAGCACCGAATGATTTTCGGAGGCGGCGGGCACGGGCGTTTTTTCCAACCACAGCGTCAACCCGATTTGGCCGGCCAGGATAACGACCGGGAGGTAAAAAATGCTGTGGTAGCCCCACTGTTCCACGAGCGTGCCGCCGATGAACAGCGCCGCGGCATTGGTCGCCGCCCAGGTGATATTGTAGATGCCGATGGCGTGCGGCACCCGATCGGGCGTTTCATTTTCGCTGATGAGCGCCTCCAGCACCGGCCAGGTGAAACACATTCCCAAAGTGACCACGGCGGCGGAAAGGATTTCGCCCGTCGCCGAATGAAGCTGCGCGCCGACGAGCAGCGCCGCGGCCATGATGCCAAAGCCGAGTTTCAGCGCGGCGAAATAGCCCCAGCGCTGCGCCAATCGTCCAGCCTGCCACGAGGCCAGCGCGTAGCAAAGTCCCAGCAGCGCCGCGACAGCAAGGTTGGCCTTGTCGTTGAAGCCGAATTGATCGTGCAGCAGGAAATACAGGTAGGTGAAGTACAGCACCGTAGCGAAGGAATTCAGCCCTTCGATGGCGAAGCAAAGCCCCTGACGTTTTTGGCGCAGGTTCACGTGGCGGCAGTGATTTCCGCGAGCGCCCGGTGGCAATACCATTTCACCGCATCGGTCATGGGCGGGGACAGGGTTTCCAGATCGTCACGGCGGCACCAGCGAATGTCGTGATGCTCGGCAGCGGCCAGTTTGACGGCGGCGGAATTTTTCGGCCGCGCCCAATAAATCATGCCGATGTGCTCGTGCGTGTCGCTGATGCGATGGATGTCGAGAAAGCGCGGCGCGAGGAGCGCTCGCGTGCCGGGGGAAGTGGTGGGCGGACGCTCGCCGAGCAGCTCCACGTCGAGGCCGCTCTCTTCCCTGGCCTCGCGCAACGCGGCCTGCTCCGGATCTTCATCCAACTCGATGTGGCCGCCGAGCGGCAGCCACTTGCCGAGCTTGCGATGGTGGATCAGTAGAATTTTTTCATCGTGAACAATGAAAATCGCAACGGTGAAATCAATTTTTTCGTGGATGTGAGCCATGGGGATTTACATTTTATGATTTACGCGTGATGCGCCATAAAAAAATTACGAGCCCGGGAAAAATCCGCAGGCTCGTAATTCGCAAATTGAAAATGAAAATTTACTTCATCTTGTCGAAATTCTTCTGAAGAATCTGCCAGTCCTTCATCCCAGCGGTTTTGCTCTGGTAGGACTTGATAATTTCCGCTTCGCGCGCGTTTTTGGTCGGCTTGCTATTCTTGTAGAAAATACCGAAGTGGCCGGGAAACTCCGCGCCCGCCAGTTTGTACGCCGCGAGTTCATCCGTCACGTCGTGGCTCTTCGGCACTTCGGTGAATACGCCGCCCTTGCGCGGATTACTCGCGTCAAACGCGCCTTCGTAAAACTCCACGCACTCGCTCAAGCATTCGATAAAGCTGAACCCATCGTGATCCATCGCGGCTTCCATCATCTGCAACACGTGATTGGGATTCGTGTGCGTGGTGCGCGCCACAAACGTGGCACCGGCGGCGATGGCCTGTTTCAGCGGATTGATCGGATAATCGACCGCGCCCCAGATGTCAGTCTTGCTTTTGAAGCCGAGCGGCGAGGTGGGCGAGGTCTGCTTTTTGGTGAGTCCGTAAACCCAGTTATCCATCACGCAATAGGTCATCTTAATGTTCTTGCGCGCGGTGTGGGTGAAATGATTACCGCCGATGGAAAAGGCGTCGCCGTCGCCACCAAACACGAACACGTGCAGATCGGGACGGGAGAGGGAAATACCGCTCGCAAACGGCAGCGCGCGGCCATGGATGTAATGGGCCCCGTGCGCCTGCACGAAATACGGAAAGCGGCTGGAGCAGCCGATACCCGCGATGGTGGTGATTTTCTCGTGCCACATTTTGCGCTTTTCAATCAGCTTGAAATACAGTGCGAGCACGGAGAAGTCGCCACAGCCGGGACACCAGGTCGGGTGGTCGGCGGCGACTTCTTTTTTGGTCAGACCCTTGCGTTCCTCGACGGGCGGCGTGGTGGTACTGACAGCGGGTTTGGCAATCAAAGTTTCGCTCATAAGTTTTGGCGGTTGAAATTAAATTTTGCTCAACCCGGCGGACAGGTTGGTTTTGGTGCGTTCGAGGATTTCCTTCACCTTCCAGGTGAGGCCGTCGGTCTTGTTGATCCCCTGGATTTTCGGATCGCAATAGCGGGCGCGCAAAATCGAGCCGAACTGGCCGAACCCGTAGAGACCCTCGTCATTCATCTCCACAACGAGCACGTGATTGAAGCCGGAGAAAATATTTTCCAGTCCGTTCGGCAGCGGGTTGATGTGCTTGAGGTGAATTGAAGAAACGCTGTCACCAGCGGCGCGGGCGCGATCCACCGCTTCCTTGATGGGACCTTCCGTGGAACCCCAGCCGACGAGCAACACATTGCCTTCGGTCGGGCCGTAAATTTTCGGCACCGGCAGCGTGGCGGCGAGCGCCTGCAATTTTTTGCGCCGCTTGGCGGTCATCAGCATGTGCAATTTGGGCGAGCCAGTGGGATGCCCGAGCTCGTCGTGCTCCAGGCCGGTGACGATCGGATATTTGCCGCTGTTGATTTTCGTGCCCGGCGGGACGTGGTGCGAAATACCATTGGCCTTGGACAAATCGTAAGGCTTGTGATCGGCAATCGGCGTAAAATCCGGGGAAATGTCCTGACACACTTTTTCGAGGTTGGGCTCCACAAACGCCTCAATGCGGGTGGCAATGCCCTGATCGGTCAGCAAAATCACCGGCACACTGTATTTGCGGGCGATGTTCACGGCTTCGATGGCCATGTAAAAACAATCTTCGACGTTCGCCGGCGCGATAACCACGCGCGGAGCGTCGCCGTGGCCGCCGTTGACGGCGATATTGAGATCGGATTGCTCAATGTTCGTCGGCATGCCGGTGGAGGGGCCACCGCGCTGCACATCAATAATGACGAGCGGCATTTCGGCCATGATTGCCCAGCCCAACGCCTCGGTTTTGAGAGAAATGCCCGGGCCGCTGGAACCCGTCACCGCGACTCGGCCGGCGTAACTGCCGCCGATGGCCATGGAGATGGCGGCGATTTCGTCCTCGGTCTGAATGAAGCAGCCGCCATATTTGGGCAGTTCGCGGCGGAGCAATTCCATGATGTCCGTCCACGGCGTGATGGGATAGCCCGCGCCGAAGCGCACGCCGGCGGCGATGAGGCCATAGCCGATGGCTTCGTTGCCGTTCATGACGACCTGGTGTCCATCCTTCTTTTGGGCATCCACGAACTTGAAGGTTTCCAGCACGTTGCCGAGCGGATTGGCATGGCCGGCATGGAACGCGGCAAGCGCGTTGTTCAGAATGCTCGGATCCTTGCCGGTGAACCGTTCGCCGATCAATTTTTCCAGCTTCGGCAGATTCAAGTCGAACATCTTGGCGATGAGGCCGAGGGCGAAAATGTTTTTACCCTTGTCCTTGGCCGTGCCGCCGATGGCTTCGACCGTCAGGCCGGAAATCGGGATGCCGAGATGGTGGTAGGTCTTTTTAAGATCCTCATTCGGCACAACGTGGTCGGAATCGTAAAGCACGATGCCGCCCTTTTTGAGCCCGCCAATATGGGCTTCGTAACTGTGCTGATAAAACGCGAGCAATACATCGGCTTCGTCGCCGGAGCTTAACACCTCGCCGCTGCCCATGCGGACCTGAAAGATGGAGGCGCCGCCGGAGATGGTGGCGGGAATCGTCATGAACGTCATGACTTCCTGCTCACTGCGGCCGGCGAGCCGTGCGAGAAAACCGCCGATGGCCTGAATCCCATCCTGGGAATTGCCGGCGATGCGAATCACCGCTTCGTTGATTTGCGAAACTTTTTGCGCGCCATCCGCCGACGGCACACCCACTGTTGCATTACTCATAAGGAACCTCGGAATCTAAAAGATTACTGTGGCAAGGTGGATTGACGACTGAAGACATTTCAGCACGACACCTTAACATTAACACGTTATTACATTTAAGGGGAACGTGTCAATTTCTAATGAAGCCTATATCTTACTCAATATCAACAACATGCAGCAATCTCAAAAACAGTGTCTGAAAAATGAAAACAAACGATTAGTTCATGTTATTATTGCTTTGGTCAATATCAGCCCGCGCTGGCAGCGCCAACGCACGGGCGGCCCGCCAGCCCGGCGCGCCGCCACGGCCACCGGGGTTGGCCTCCCCCGCCGGTTTCCAGGTTTGAATTTGGGATGGATTTGCGGCGTTTTTTTGCGACACTGAGTGTCTGATGAAGCCGATTATCAAACTGTTACTCGAAGGCGGCAGCCTCAACACCGCGCAGATGGCGCAGGTTTTGAACCTGTCCGAGACCGAAGTAAACCGCCAGCTTGACGAACTGAAACAGCAGCGCGTGCTGCTGGGATTCCGTCCCGTGCTGAACCTTGCCCAGGAAGATTCCGGCGTCGTCCGCGCCGTCATCGAAGTGCGGATCACTCCCGAACGCGGCGGCGGCTTCAACCGGCTGGCCGAACGCATCTCGCGTTTTGACGAGGTGGAATCCTGCTTTCTGATGTCCGGCGGCTATGATTTGCTCGTGTTCGTGAATGGTTCCAGCCTGCAAAAAGTCGCAGCGTTCGTCTCGGAAAAGCTCGCCTCCATCGAAGGCGTGCTCTCCACCGCCACCCATTTCATGCTCCGCTCCTACAAAGAACAGGGGTTCCTGATGGACGTGAAACCGGAAGAAGCCGAACGGCTCAAGGTGGCGCCGTAATTTCAGGGCGTCACTCCCAACCCGGAATTTAATAAATCCCATGGACTCCTCGCGCCACATCGCCAAGCACGTCGTCAACCTGCCCAAGTCGGGCATCCGCGACTTTTTTGAAATCGTCTCGAAGATGAAGGATGTGATTTCCCTCGGCATCGGCGAGCCGGATTTCGACACGCCCTGGCACATCCGCGAGGCCGGCATTTACGCGCTGGAAAAGGGCAAGACGCATTACACCTCCAACCTCGGCTTGATTGAATTGCGCCGTGCCATTCACCGCTACGTTGAGAAAAACTATTCCGTCAGCTACCGGCCCGAGGATGAAATCATCATCACCGTCGGCGTGAGCGAAGCGCTGGATCTGGCGTGCCGCGCCCTCATCAACCCCGGCGACAAGGTGATGTATCACCAGCCGTGCTACGTCAGTTATTCCCCGAGCATCACGCTCGCGCACGGTCTGGCCGTGCCGGTGCCGACGTTTGCGAAGGATCATTTTGCGCTGACCGTGGAGGCCCTGCGCGCCGCGTGGGAGCCCGGATGCAAACTGCTCATGCTGAACCTGCCGTGCAATCCCACCGGCGGCACCTGCGACCGCACGCAGATTGAGGCCATCGCGAAGTTCGCAATCGAAAAAGATCTGGTCGTCCTGAGCGATGAGATTTATTCCGAGCTGACCTTTGAGGGCGTGCATACCAGCATTGCGAGCCTGCCCGGCATGAAGGAGCGCACGATTTTTCTGCACGGATTTTCCAAGGCCTTTGCCATGACCGGCTGGCGGATTGGCTATGCGTGCGGTCCGGCAGCGCTCATTGAGGCCATGATGAAGGTGCATCAATACTCCATGCTCTGCGCGTCCATCATCAGTCAGGAAGCCGCTCTGGAAGCGCTCGTGCGCGGCGAAGACGCGATGAAACTGATGCGCGATCAATACCACCGTCGCCGCGACTTCATTGTGCGCCGGTTCAATGAGATCGGACTCAAATGCCACCTGCCGCGGGGCTCATTTTACGCCTTTCCGGATATCTCCCCGACCGGGCTGAGCGAAAAAGATTTTGCCGTAGGACTGTTGCAGGCGGAAAAAGTGGCAATGGTTCCCGGCACCGCCTTTGGCCAAAACGGCAAGGGGTTTTGTCGCGCCTGTTTTGCGACCAGCTATGAACAACTCATCGAAGCGGGCATCCGCATTGACCGATACGTTCAGTCGCTGGCTAAGGCGAAATAATCCCCGGGACCGCGCGCGGCGGTAGATTTCCATTGGTCGGGCTAAAACCTTCGGGCAAAATCAAGCCCGTGAAGGTTTCGTCCACCGCCAACCCTGAACTCGCCGCCAAGCGATTGGGAACGATTTCCCCGCTGCGCCCGACCCTCGCCATCGTGCTCGGCAGCGGGTTTCATCACGTCCTGTCGGCCCTGCGCGTGGGCGGTAAAATTTCCTGCGCCAAAATTCCCGGCTTTCCAAAACCAACTGTCAGCGGCCATGCGGGAGAATTGTATTGGGGGCATCTCGGTAAAACGCCGGTGCTGGTCTTAAGCGGCCGCGCGCATTTTTACGAAGGTCACGAGATGGAGCGGGTCACTTTTGCCACGCGAGCATTGGCGGCTTTTGGCATCACGGATTTGCTGCTGACGAACGCGGCGGGCGGCATCAACAAAAACTTCCGCCCGGGCGATTTCATGATGCTGACCGACCACATCAATTTCATGGGGGCCAACCCGCTGCGGCCACGGCGGGGCGGTCCCGAGGAAAAGCTGGCCCGCTTCGTGGATCTCACAACAACCTACGACGAGAAGCTGCGGAAGCTTTTGATGCGGGCCGGGACGCTTTCCGGACTGAAACTGCGGCGGGGCGTCTATCTGGCCGTGAGCGGGCCGAGCTATGAAACGCCGGCGGAGATACGCGCGTTCGCCAGGCTCGGCGCGGACGCGGTGGGGATGAGCACGGTGCCGGAGGCGATTGTAGCGCGGCAGTGCGGCGTGCGCGTGGCGGGCATTTCCTGCATCACCAACCTGGCGGCGGGCCTCAGCCGGGGTACCCTATCGCACCCGGAAGTGCTAGCCACGGCGGAGCGGGTGAAAAAATCCGGCACGGCGCTGCTCACCCATTTTGCGGGTCTTTATTCCCCGTAAAGCAATAGCCCGCTCGCGCCGCACCCCAGCGGCGGCAAGTGAAATGCGGGCCTGACGGGGGACTGTCCAACAGCTGCAGTGTTCCAATCCCGTGTGGATGCGCCTTGATATTTTACAGATTCAACGTAACTTCAAAGGTTCGTATTTTTTGATGAATTCTGGAGTTGTATTTGGTTTGGAGAACGCGGCGTGGCCAGCAGTGCTGGTTCACGCAGACGGCGGCGTGTTTCAGACCAATGCAGCGGGGCGGATTTTTTTTGGCGAGACCTTGAGCGGGGCGACGGCCAATCTGGCAACGGTCTGGGCGACGGAAAACGGCATTTCGCCCGCAGATTTTCTGGGGCAACGGGAACCAGCGACGGCGGGCGGCGTGATTTTGAAATTCCGGGCCGCGGACGGCGCGGTGACGCCGATGCAGGCGAGCCTCTGCCCGCTGGAGTCCGACGGGAAAAAGTGTTTTATCCTGCAACTACTGCCGGTACCCCGGCCGACGGCGGTGGAAATCCAATCGCTGGTTCCCGGGGATGCGGCGTTAAAGCAGAAATTGGATTGCGTGCTGCAACTGGCGCGAACGGTGTCGCTGGATTTCAACAACGCGCTGACCGGCGTGCTGGCGCACACTTCGCTCTTGCTGACCAAGGCCGAGCCGGAGCATCCGTGGCGGCGGTCGCTGCTGGAGGTGGAAAAGTCGGCGCAGCGGGCGGCGGAAATTGCGAGCGAACTGGCCCAGTTCAGCCGGCAGGAAAAAGAGACGCGCCGCTCGCCGGCGGGCAACCTGAACGCGCTGGTCACGCGGTGCGTGGAATTTTTCCAAAACGCCCACGGCCCCCGGTTTACTTGGAAGCTGACGCCCGAACGGTCCCTCTTTGCGGCCCGGTTTGACGAGGCCAAGGTGCAGCAGGCGATCACCAAAATTTTTGAAAATGCGGTGGAGGCGTTCGGCATGCACGGCACGGGACAGATTGCGGTGCAGACCCGCAACGTAGAGCTGACGGAGGCAACGCAGGACCGCAATGTGCGGCTGGCGGCCGGAACCTATGTGTGCGTGGAGATTTCCGACAGCGGTTCGGGCATTGACGCCGAATCGTTGCCGCGCATTTTTGAGCCGTTTTTCACCACCAAACGTCCGCCGCACCGCGGGCTGGGGCTGGCGCTGGTCTATGGGATCATTGTAAACCACGGCGGCGGGGTAGCCATCTCGAGTCAGCCGGGCAAGGGCACGTCAGCACGGGTCTATCTGCCGGCGGACAAAACACTGATTCGGGAAGTCATTAGCTCGGACAAGGAATTGCGCGGGTCGGCCACGGTGCTGGTGGTGGATGATGAAAGCCTGATGCTGACCATGGCCGAAACCATCCTGGCCGACTTTGGCTACAAGGTGTTGACGGCGAACAACGGACAAAAGGCTTTGAATGTTCTGGGCCAGCCCGGTGCCAAGGTGGATCTGGTGATCACCGATCTGGTCATGCCCGGCATGGGAGGGCGCGAACTCATGGAGCGCATCCGGCAACTCGATCCCGACCTGCCGGTGATGCCGACCAGCGGCTATGTGCTGCCAGAAGACAAAAAGAACAGCGCGGGCTACCTGCAAAAGCCCTTCACCACCATGGAACTGCTGGTGAAGGTCAAGGCGGCCTTGCTGGCAGGGAAGGCTGTTGACTGATGCTTGCAGTTCTGTTTAATTATACTTATGCAAATCGAAAGCCTGAAAGTCTTCTGTGATCTGGCGGAAACCGAAAGTTTCACCAAGGCCGCGCAAATCAACGGCGTCACCCAGTCCGCCGTCAGCCAGCAGATCAGCTCGCTGGAACGCACCTTCAAGTCACTGCTCATTGAGCGCAGCAAGAAAAAATTCCGCCTCACGCGCGAGGGCCAGGTCCTTTACGATTACAGCAAGCAAATCATCCAGACTTACGACTCCCTGCACAGCAAGTTGCAGGATTTGAAGGACATCATTTCCGGCACCATCCGCGTGGCGACGATTTACTCCATCGGCCTGCACGACCTGCCGCCGTACGTCAAAAAATTCATGAAGAGCTACCCGACCGTGAATGTTCACGTCGAGTATCGCCGCGCCAATCAGGTTTACGAAGACGTGTTCAGCAACGTTGTGGATCTGGGTCTGGTCGCGTATCCGGTGAAGGATTCCAAGCTGGAAATTGTGCCGCTGCGCAAGGAGCCGCTCGTGCTCATCTGCCATCCGCAGCATCCCTTTGCCAAGCAAAAAGCCATCAAGCTCAAATCGCTCGCCGACCAGAAAGTCATCGGCTTTGAGCCCGACATCCCCACCCGCAAGGCGCTGGACAAAATCCTCCGCGAATACGGTGTGGAAATCAAACACGTCATGGAGTTCGACAACGTCGAGACCGTGAAGCGCGCGGTGGAGATCGACGCGGGCATTTCCATCGTACCCGTCGGCACCGTCACCCAGGAGATCTCCAAAAACACCCTGGCGGCCGTGCAGATCGAGGACGGCGAATTTTACCGACCGCTCGCCGCCATCTACAAGAAGAACAAGGTGCTGTCGCCTGCGATGAAACAGTTCCTGACGATTCTCAAGGACACTCTTTAAGCCTTTATTAATTCAAGGCCACGGGCGACGTGAATCACGTCGCCCGTTTTTTTATTTCAAATTTTCGGGGTTCAAACCACGCAGTTCCTTAGGCAGGAATATGCCATCCCGGCGAATGAGTTGACCGTCGAACCAGATTTCACCGCCGCCCCATTCCGGACGCTGGATGAGCACCATGTCCCAATGGATGGCGCTCATATTGCCATTGCCGCAATCCTCATACGCATTGCCCGGCGTGAAGTGCAGCGAACCGGCGATTTTTTCATCGAACAAAATATCGCACAGCGGATTTTGGATGTGCGGGTTGAAGCCGATGGCGAATTCCCCGATGAACCTTGCCCCCGCATCCGTATCGAGGATTTCATTCAGGCGCTTGGTATTATTCGCCGTGGCGTTGACCACCTTGCCGTGCTTCAATTCCAGCCGCACATTTTCAAATTTTGTGCCTGAATACAGCGTCGGCGTATTGAACTGGATGAAGCCGTTCGCCGAGGTTTTGGTCGGGCAGGAAAACACCTCGCCATCGGGAATGTTCCGGGTGCCCTCGCATTTTTTTGCGCCAATCCCCTTGATGCTGAACGTCAGATCCGTGCCCGGCCCCTTGATGTGGACAGCGTCGGTTTTCCGCATCAACTTTTCCAACGGAATCATGGCCTTCGCCATCTTGGCGTAATCCATCGTGCAGACGTCGAAGTACAGATTTTCAAAGGCCTCGGTGCTCATGCTTGCCGCCTGGGCCATGCTGGGCGACGGCCAGCGCAGCACGCACCAGCGCGTTTTATTCACGCGATAATCCAGCACCGGCCGGATGATTTTGGAGTACATCTGCATCAGGCCGCTGGGCACGTCGGCATTTTCCGTGGCGTTCGCACTGCCGCGAACGGCGACGTAGGCCTGCATCTTCTTCATGCGGAATAATTCCAGGTCCAGCACATCAGCGGCGTGCTTGGGATTGGTACCCAACAGCAGCTCGCGCCCAACACGCGTGTGCCGCGTCTCGACGAACGGCGTCGCCCCGGCGGAGCGGACGGCCCGGATCATTTCCACGGTGAACTCGTCCGGGACATCAATCATGTCCAGCAGAATGCGGTCGCCCTTCTTGAGCGCGGTGGAATAGTTGACGAGCAGCTGGGCCAGCTTGGTGTAACGCGGATCGGTCATAATAGAGTGGAAGGTTAGGGGAAAAGTGCCGGCAACGCCATTCCGTAAATGCAGCGCGAGGCATCAGGGTCGTTGCGTGAATAGCGGGCAGCGCAAAAACGCATAACAACCATTGTTTATCGTTTATCGTTTATTTTTTGTTGCATATAGCGATTATATGGCTTAGCATAAGCGCATGGATTTCTTCTGTATCATCACGTTTATATTCATTTTAGCCTGTTATAGCGGGTTCAGTCGTCTTTGGCCGAAGACACGGACGAATCCGGCGACAACCAGCGGGGCACGACTCAAGCGCATTCAAGATGCCGGTTGGTGGCTGCAATTATTGATGGTCATCGGCTTCCTGTCGTGGGGTTACTCGCTGCTGGCGTTTTTTCTGGGCTGGCCATTTTTCTCGGAAGCCCATGTGCGCATCGTAGTATCGGAGCATCATATCTACACTTCACCTGCGGACATGCCGGGCAAGGTACTGACTTTCTGGTTGATCAAAATGGGGTGGTGTGGATTTGGCTATGGGGTGATGTTCTCGTTGTTCGGGCTTTACCAGCGGGGCGTTTTGTACTCGGCCAAAAACATCCAACACATCCGCTCGCTGGGCTATTTTTTGATCGGCAACTGGGGACTGGACAGTCAGTTGCAAAGCAGTGTCCGCGATGTGCAGTTGAGCACGACGCCGATTTTCATCGGGCTGCTCATCATCTTCGTCTCCTGGATCATGGACGAAGGCCGGAAAATTCAGGAGGAGCAGGAATTGACGGTGTGAAGCGAATCAGAACCCAACTTTCAACGTTATGAATTCAAATAATATGATTCCGCAGCTAGCGATGCTGGTTTTAATGCTTGTCGCTTTTGCTTTATTTAGAAATGCGCAGAAGCCGCGTCTGAACAATTCGGCTATGGCAAAAACCGTTTCCGAAATCGCCGATACAAAGTCGACAAATGTGCGGATGAACCGCATTCAAAAAGTCAGCAGAGGCATCCGCATTTTTCTCCAATATGGCATTCCGCTGCTGGTGTTCGGCTTGCTGGCCTTTGGATTTCTGGCCGCCAAATACCAGTTGCACCTGCCCAAGCCAGTACAAACAGATGCCAACGCTCACTTGAAAACCGCCGGGTTGTGGGGTGTTTTGACATTAATTGTCTATTTGTTCTGGTATCGCATCACGCTGAAACTTTTTAGTTTTTTTGAGCAGGGTATTCTTTTCACCGCAGAGACGGTTCGCTGTATTCAAATCTTGGGGGTTATTTATTTTGTCCGCTTTCTTTGTCAAGTGGCCTTGAACTTTGCTTTGGCGGCTCCTGACTGGATGGGAACTGACTTGAGCGATCTCTTCACCAGTTTTTTAATCATCTTCATTGGCTGGCTGATTGATGAGGCGCGGAAAATCCGCGAGGAACAGGAATTGACCGTTTAAGTTATGCCCATCATCGTCAATCTCGACGTGGTGCTCGCCCAGCGCAAAATGCGGCTGAACGACCTCGCCGCCGCCGTGGACATCACGCCGCAAAATCTTTCCATTCTCAAAACCGGCAAGGCCAAGGCCATCCGTTTTTCCACATTGGAGGCCATCTGCGCCACGCTCGGTTGCCAACCCGGCGAAATCCTGGAGTTCCGCCCGGAACCAGTCGACAGCAAAAAACTTTAACGCCAGATTATCACGCTTGAAACATCGACAGAGATGGGATCCGGACAGGGTTCGGGGCCGGGGCTTTTCGGGGTTTCATCCCGACCGCTTGGGCGTTGAATTTTTGCCGCTTTACTCACCGGCAACCACAGGTCATTTTTTCCGTTGATGGTTTTGACCCGCAAAAATCTGGACTGGTGGTGCGAGCGCGGCATCTTGTCGATCGTGCTCGGGATGCTGGCGTTCGGGCCGCTGGCCTTCGGTGCCGTGGACACCTGGGCATTGCTGATCCTGCAGGTGGCCGCCGCGGCGGTCTTCGTTTTATGGGGCGTGCGGCTCTGGCTGAACCCGCGCACCAAACTCCTCTGGCCGCCGCTGGCGTGGGTGGTGCTGGCGTTCATGGTTTACGCGGTGGGGAGATATTTCACGGCGGACATCGAATACATCGCACGGCTGGAGACGATCCAGGTGCTACTGTTTGGCCTGCTGTTTTTTACCGCGCTGAACAACCTGCGCAGTCAGGAGCATCTCTCGGCGGTCAGCGGCACGCTGATCGCGACGGGGACGGTGATCGCCTGCTATGCCGTGGCGCAACTCACGCACAACACCAATCAAGTGTGGAACCAAATCTCGCCGTACGTCGGGCGGGCGTCGGGAACCTATATTTCATCAAACAATCTCGCCTGTTTTCTGGCCATGCTGCTACCGCTGGCACTGGCTTATCTGCTGGTCGGCAAGGTCCACATCGTAACACGGATTCTGTTGATTTATGCCGCCATTGCCATGGCGGCGGGGCTGGCAGTGACGTTTTCGCGCGGCGGCTGGCTGGCGGCGGCGGCGGGCATTCTATTGCTGCTGGGGATTTTATTGGGCCACAGCAACCACCGGCTGAAGGCCGTAATATTGCTCGTAGTGCTGCTGGCGGGGGGCGGCTATTTAACCTCGCATTACCTCTCCAAAACGGTCGGCTACATGCGACGGGTCTCCGCGCCGGATGGCGATGCGGGGGTGAGTATGATTGACGCGAGCGCGGGGTCGCGACTGGCGCTGTGGCAGTCGGCGGCGCGGATGTGGGTGGATCATCCCTGGTTCGGCGTGGGGCCGGCACATTTTGATTATCGTTTCCGGGAATACCGGCCGGAATACATACAGGGCCGGCCCGACCGGGTGCATAATGATTACATCAATTTGCTGGCGGATTGGGGGGCGACAGGCGCGGTCATGGTGTTTACCGGCATGGGCATTTTTGTGTTCTGGCTAAGAAAAACATGGCCGCACGTCCGCCGCGAAGAGAATGATTTCGGCAGCGGCCAGAGCAACCGCTTCGCCTTTTTTCTGGGCGCACTGTGCGGCTTGGTGGCGCTGGCGGTCCATTCGGCGATGGATTTCAACCTGCATATCCCGGCCAATGCCCTGGCAGGCGTGACCCTGCTGGCGCTGCTGGCGAGCAATGCGCGCTATGCGACGGAACGGTTTTGGTTCCGCCCGCCGGTGACGTTAAAGCTGGTTTTGGCGACAGCGCTGGGCGCTGGCGCCATGTACTTCTCAGTGCAGGCGTGGCGGCTGGGCAGGGAAGCCCATTGGCTCGCGGCGGCGGAAAAACAACCGGATTTTTCGCTGGAACGCGCGGCAGCGCTGGAAAAAGCCTTTGCCTGCGAACCGGATAATTTTGCGACAGCCTACGCGATTGGCGAATATTTCCGGGTACAAAGCCTAGCCGGTGTTGAAAACTCCACTCTCTCAGCGCAAAACGCCTTGGACTGGTATGCGCGAGCCATCCGACTGAACCCCCATGACGGCTACAGTTTTCTGCGCACCGGCATGTGCCTGGACTGGCTAGACCGGCACCGGGAGGCGGAGCCGGCCTACCGCGCGGCCGAGGCGCGCGACCCGAACGGCTATTTCATGTTGGCCAATATTGGCTGGCACTACGTCCAGATTGGCGATTATGCCGCCGCGCAGGAATGGTTCAACCGGTCCTTGAAGTTGGAGGGAAATGATAATGTTATCGCCAGAAATTATCTCGCGATCTGTCAGGCCAAATTGGCGGAAAAAGCGTCCGGACGCCCCGTCCTGCCGTCCAATTATTGAGTCAAATGCCCGTTGACAACGAGGGTGATCCGCGGCTATGTTTGAGACAGTTTAAATCCCGCAATAAAAAAGTTGTTATGAAGAAGATTCAAGCCCTCTTTGCCGCCATCCTGTGCGGTTTGGTTTTCAGCGTCGCCATCTCCTCCTCGGCGCAAACTGCCGTGTCCGGTTACGCCACCATCGTGCGCGTGGAAGGAATGGCCAGCTACTCGCTTGGCGATGATCAATGGTATCCGCTGGTTGCCGGCAAAACCCTACCGGAAGGCGCCATTCTGCGCACGGGCCACAACGGCGTGGTGGATGTCGTCCTCGCCAAAGATATCAATTTACCCCAGAATAGCTGGCAATCTCGCTGGACTCCCGTAAATCCTGCCCCGGCGGCAGACTCTCCGGTCAGGGGAATCATTAACAGCCCCTCGACGTATGAACAAAACGTGGTTCGTCTGACGCCCAACACCACGTTGGGCATCACCAAGCTGACCACCACCGACACCGGAGCCGATACGGTGAGCGATACGGAACTGGATCTGAAGCAGGGGAAGATTTTCGCCAATGTCAAAAAAATTCCCGGGGCTTCACAATATTTGATCAAACTGCCCAGCGGCATTGCCGGCGTGCGAGGCACCCAGTTTAGCATCGACGTGACTGGCGGGACTGCGGTCTATGAAAGCACGGGCGGCGGGGTAGTGCTCTCCCTGTCCCTTGGTGGCAGCGCCCCCGTAACAGTCGTGGTGGGTGAAGGTTCCAGCTACGATCCCAGCAATGGCCAGTTGACGGTCAACCCCGGTGAAGTGCAATCCTTTTTGGCGAATTTTTTCACAGCGCTTACAACCCTTTACGCCCAAAATAAATTTAGCGGATACCATAATGGTACCGACCCCGACAACACCTGCATTTACATCTCGCCCACCCACGGTAATTCTGGCGGCCATAAAAAACCCCAAGGTGGCGGTTAAGGAAATCGTTTGCCGGTCCATTTATTTTCAACCAGCGCAGCCTTGAGTTGCGCTGGTTTTTTGTTTAATCCCTCAGAGTGAAGTTCAAGCGCCCCAAGCTCACACCGCTCGTCATCACGTTTGCCATCCTTGCGCTGGTCTGTGGCGTGCGCGCCCTGAAATTAGATTTCCCTGAGCGGTTGGAACGCATGACCTACGACCTGCGCGTGCGCGCGGGGTACCATTTTCCGGCGCCAGCAGCGACCAATCTGGCATTTGTTTCCATAGAGGAGTCCAGCCTCACGGCCGTCAAACGAGGAACCTTTGGGTACAGCTTCGGCCTGCTCTGGCCACGGCAAGTTTATGGCCGGCTTCTGGACGAACTCACCGCGCAAGGGGCCGCAGCCGTCGGCTTCGACGTGCTGTTTGGGGAACTGCGGCCGGACCACCCGACGTTGCGCAGTGGCACTAATATTTCAATGGAAAGCTCCGACGCATTTTTTGCCGAGCAACTCCACCGGGCCGGCAATGTGGTCCTCGCCAGCACCGCCGACGTCACGCCACCGGACATTTTTGTCGCCAACGCCCTCGCCCTTGGCGACATCACCACCGAGCGCGACAGTGACGGGGTTCTCCGCCGCGTTAAAGCCTTTAGCGAGGTGCGCCGCTGGCATCGACTCATTCAAGACATTGCCGACGATCCCGAACTCGCCGTCAACCTGACTAACGCCATTATTGCACCGGGCAAAATCATTCTGCCGCAGACCGGACTGAACAACTCCTTGGAAATCCCGGTGGACACGGAAAACAACTTCACGCTCTCTGATTTAGTAGGTGCTAAAAAACTCCCACCCGGGGTGGCGCCCACAGCCAAAGCCTTCACCACCGAACGCGTCTGGCATCTAGGCATTGTGCTGGCCGCGCAGCAGCTCAAGCTTGACCTCGCGCAAGCCGGCGTGGACCTGCCCGGCGGCACAATCACCCTGCGCGGCACGAACGGCATCCAGCGCGTCATCCCCGTGGATGCCGATGGCTATTTTCTGGTAGACTGGGAACTGACACCCAACGACTCGCGACTCTTGCGACAACCAATCGAAACTCTATTGGGCCAGGATTGCAGGCGTCTGCGCGGCGCGACGCATGACTTAAACAATATTTTCAGGGGAAAGCTCGTGATTATCGGTTCGGCGCTGCAGGGCAACGATTTGACCGACCGCGGCGCCACGCCGCTGGAAAATGACACCCTGCTGGTCAGCAAGCACTGGAACGTCGCCAACTCTATCATTACCGGCCAATTCATTCGCCGCACCACGGCCGGCGAGACCGATGCCATCATTGTACTGCTCGGCCTGCTCACAGCCCTGTTGACCTGGCAACTCCGAGCGCTCACCGCTTCGCTCGCCACCCTGGCGCTCGTCTTCAGCTACACGGCCTTCACATTTTTCATCTTCATCAAATTCCGGATCTGGCTGCCGCTGGTTTTTCCCATCGTGGGAGCGACCCTCATTGAACACATGAGCCTGGTAACCTACCGCGTGGTGTTTGAGGAACGCGAACAACGCCGCGTAAAATCTGTCTTTTCAAAAATCGTCTCGCCGGACGTGGTTAATGAACTGCTGGGGGCGGAAAAACTTTCACTCGGCGGGGCGCGGCGCGAAGTCACCGTCCTCTTTGCGGATGTGCGCGGCTTCACCACCTTTACCGACCAATTGCAGGAGGACGTGGCCGAATACGTCCGCACGCATGAGGTGGACCTGACAACGGCCGAGCACTATTACGAGGAGTCCGCGCGGGAAACGCTGGAGATCGTGAACCTGTATCTCGCCGCCGTCGCCGACGCGGTGAAAAACCATAACGGCACGCTCGACAAATACATCGGGGACTGTGTGATGGCGTTCTGGAATGCACCGCTGACGAATGAACGTCATGCGCTGGCGGCGGTCGAGGCAGCGATCGAATCCCAGCGCGCCATTCACGAACTGAATAAAAGCCGGCTGGCGGAAAACACCGCGCGCGAGGCGGAAAACCGCGTTCGCATTGCCGCCGGCCAACCGCCGCGGCCGTTGCATATTGCACTCCAACTCGGCACGGGTATCAATACCGGCACGGTCACGGTCGGCCTGATGGGCTCGAACCAGCACATCTTGAACTACACGGTTTTTGGGCGCGAGGTGAACCTGGCCAGCCGGCTCGAAGGCGTTTCCGGCAGCGGCCGCATCATCATCAGTGATACGACCTACAACCATCTGCTGCGCCATGCGCCGGCGCTCGCGGCGACCTGCGCCGAACTGTTTCCCGTCCAGGTCAAAGGCATCAAAAACGCCGTCCGCATCTATGAGGTGGCGTGGAAATAGATTTTAATTTGCAGCTTTTGCGTTAAATTGAGGTGTCGCCGGTCGTCCGTCCCAGCGACTATAAACCAACGATTTAGAACCAAAGACTCCCGACCATGCGCACCGCGATTTATCCCGGCAGTTTTGATCCGCTGACCAACGGGCATCTGGACGTGATCCAGCGCGCGGCGAAACTGTTCGACCGCGTCATTGTCGCCGTCGCAAAAAACGAGAGCAAGCATCCGCTCTTCACGCTGGCGGAACGGGTGACGCTGGTGCAAAAGGCTGTGGCGAAGCTGCCGAACGTCCAAGCGGATTCCTTCAGCGGACTGCTGGTGGAATACGTCGTGGAACGCAAGGCTCAGGCGATCGTCCGCGGGCTGCGCGCCGTGTCGGACTTTGAATTTGAATTCCAACTGGCCCTGATGAACCGCAAGCTGGATGAGAGCATTGAGACCATTTTCATGATGCCGAAGGACACCTACACGTTTTTAAGTTCGGGGATCGTGAAGGAAATTGCGCGGCTCGGCGGCGATGTGCGCTCGTTTGTGCCGCCGAATGTCCAGCTGGCCCTGAAAAAGAAGTTGAAAATCCAAAAACAGCATTCGACCCCCAGCTAAAAAAATGTCCTTAAAAATCAATCTCCGGCATCTGGAGGAAGACGGCGTCCACCTGGAGGGTGAACTGCCGGTGGCGGAGCTGGATCTGGGCATCCACGACGAGTTGATTCATTTGGAAAAGCCGTTGCGCTATGATTTGTATGTGGAATTGCTGCATGACGCCCTGCTGGCGACCGGCTCGCTGGTGCTGCCGCTGGAGTGCGAGTGCGGCCGCTGCCTGAAGAAATTCAAAACCGAGCTGAAGCTGTCCGGCTGGGCGGCGCATTTGCCGCTGGAAGGCGAGGATAAGGTGTCCGTAGAGAACGATTGTGTGGACTTGACGCCGTTCGTGCGGGAAGATATGCTTCTCGACTTTCCGCAACATCCGTTGTGCAAACCGGAGTGTGCGGGATTGAAAAAGAAAACGAGCGCCCCCAAGGCCAAAGCCGGCGAAAAGCCGGCAGTGGACGTGTGGGCTGAACTTAACAAACTGAAAATTAAATAGAATTTTATGGGCGTTCCAAAAAGAAAACCATCTACAAGCCGGCAGCGCATGCGCCGCGCTTATAACAGCGTGCTCAAACTTCCGCAGCTCGGCAAATGCCAGCAGTGCGACGCGCCGGCAATGCCGCACCGCGTATGTCCGGCCTGCGGTTTTTACAAGGGCCGCCAGGTGCTGACCGTCACGGCGGGCGCGTGATGAGTTTTTAATTTTGGTTTTTAATTTTAAGCTGGGCAAGCCGCAGCGGTTTTCTTCACTTAAAACTAAAAATTAAAAACTAAAAACTTTCTCATCATGCGAATCGCAGTGGATGTCATGGGTGGTGACCACGGTTGTGGTGTCATCATCGCCGGCGTGAAAGCCGCGCTGGAAGAAAACAAGGACATCACCGCCATCTATCTCGTCGGCAACAAGGCCGACATTCACGCCGCGCTGCCCCCGCGCGGTTTTCGCGATCATCGGGTCCGCATCATCCACACCACCGAGGTGGTGGAGATGGAGGACAAGCCGGTGGTCGCGCTGCGGAAAAAAAAGGATTCCTCCATCGGTCGCGCCGCGGAACTTGTCAGCGATGGCAAGGCCGATGCGGTCATCTCCCTCGGCAACACGGGCGGCATTTTTGCGGCGGCGACCTTCAAGGTGGGCCGGATTGCCGGCGTGGATCGCGGCTGCATCGCCACGGTCATCCCCCGCCAGAACAACGAATTTGTGCTGCTCGACTCGGGCGCAAACGTTGAATGCAAGCCGCTGCACCTCGCGCAGTTTGCCGTGATGGGCAGCGTCTATTCCCGCGAAATTCTCAAACGCAAAAACCCGCGGGTCGGCATCTTGAGCATCGGGTCCGAGGATTCCAAGGGCAACGAACTGACGCTGGAAGCTTTCAAGCTCTGCAAAAAGCTGGATTTAAATTTCATCGGCAACATCGAGGGGCACGACCTATTCAAGGATCGTGTGGACGTGGTCGTGTGCGACGGCTTTGTCGGAAACATTGTTTTAAAAAGCGTCGAAAGCCTGGCCGTGGCGATGTTTTCCATGCTCAAGCGCGAACTGATGCACACTGCGCAACGCAAACTTGGCGCGTATCTGGCGAAAGGCGCGTTTCATTCCATCCGGCGGCGGATGGATCCGGAAGTTTACGGTGGCGCCCCGCTCCTGGGCTTCAACGGCCTCGTGTTCAAGGCGCACGCATCCGCGCGCGAGCGCGCCGTGACGAGCGCCATTCGCGTCACCAACAACGCGGTGAAAACCCAAATCAACCAAATGATTGCCCGGGACATCGCGGCCGCCAACCTCATTTTGAACGCCGATACCGCGACCCCGAATTCATGAAAAACCCGCGCGCAAAACACAACTTCGTCGGCCGGACCTGCTCCATCACTGGCGTTGGCTCCTATGTGCCGGAGCGGATTTTGACGAACGCCGAGCTCGAAAAGCTGGTCGACACCTCCGACGAATGGATCACCACGCGGACCGGCATCAAGGAACGCCGGATCGCGGCCGCCGATGAATTCACCTCCGACCTCGCGGCCAAGGCTGCGCTGCGCGCGATGGAAATGGCGGGCGTCACGGCCGATCAGATTGACCTGATCATCGTTGCCAGCATCACGCCCGACATGCCGTTTCCAAACACCGCGTGCCTCGTGCAGCAGAAAATTGGCGCGCGGCGGATTCCCGCATTCGACATCGAGGCCGCGTGTTCCGGCTTTATCTACGCGCTGGAAGTCGGCCAGAATTTCATCACGGCGCGCACTTACGAAACAGTGCTGGTCATCGGCGCTGAAAAACTTTCTTCCATTACCAACTGGAAAGACCGCAACACCTGTGTGCTGTTTGGCGACGGTGCGGGGGCAGCCGTTTTACAGAACCGGGCACTTTCCCACGGTCTGCTCACCACGGCGCTCGGCGCGGACGGCGGCAAGGCGGAACTGCTTTCGATGCCCGGCGGCGGCAGCCGCTGCCCAGCCTCGGCGCAATCTGTTTTGGACGGACTGCATTTCCTCCGCATGGACGGCAAGGAGACCTTCAAAAACGCCGTGCAGGCAATGTGCAGCGCCGCCAACGAGGTGCTGAGCCGCTGCGAAATCGACATCACCAAAATCAAGTGCGTCATCCCCCATCAAGCCAATCGCCGCATTATTGACGCGGTCGGCGAACGGCTCGGAGCCAAGCCGGAACAGCTTTTCATCAACCTCCACAAATACGGCAACACCTCCGCCGCGTCTGTGGCCATTGCACTGGACGAGGCGGTACGTTCCGGGACGGTGACGCGCGGTGACCTGATTCTCATTGTCGGCTTCGGCGCGGGCCTGACGTGGGGCGCAGCGATCATCGAGTGGTGAGAAACTTAAATTTGACGACGCCGCCTGACGTGCTAGGTTGAATTAAATTATGAGTGCCAAGAAAATCAGCAGTCTGGGTTCAATGGGGAATTCCGTCAGCGTCGCCGGTCGCAAATCCGAATTGGAACTTTCTGCGGACAAGGTTTCCATCCACAAAAGCGGCATTGAGTTTCGCAGCCCCACGCCGTTCAAAGAATGGTCCGAAATGACGGTGGCGCTCCAGTCACCCATCGCCGGCAGCCGCGTTTCCTGCAACGGCGTCGTGGTGGCCTGCGTCGGCAGCAAACATTCCGGGTACCATGTTTCCATGCTGTTCACCAGTCTGACGCCAACGGCAGAAAAACATCTGGGCGCGATGGCGCGCTCTGAGTTCGGAATCGGCTGAACGCCAGATTTTAAACCTTCAATTGCTTTACCCCACGAACAAATGTTCGGGGGGTTATTTTTTTGACCCGCCGCCGACGATTTTATAGCTTACGGCAATGAAAATACTCCTGACCACGACCTCGTTCCAAGACACCCCCGGCGCCCATCATGATTTACTCAAACAGACCGGCTGGGAAATCATCACTGCCCGCGGCCCGTTGAATGAAGTGGACACCCTTGCGCTGGTCGGCGACGTGGATGGCTATATTTGTGGCGATGATTTGATCACCCGCAAGGTTTTGGAAAAGGCGCTCCCGAAGCTCAAGGTCCTGAGCAAATACGGCATTGGCGTGGACAAAATTGACGTGAAGTCCTGCACCGAATTTGGGATTCCCCTGCTCTTCACGCCCGGCGTGAATCACACCACCGTCGCCGAACACACCTTTCTGCTGCTGCTCACGCTCGAAAAAAATCTACTCTTCCATACCGACTCCACCCGCAGCGGTGGCTGGAAACGCAAGACCGGCCACGAACTGCTGGACAAAACCATCGGCATCGTCGGCCTCGGGCGCATTGGCAAGGAAGTCGCCATCCGCGCCCGGGCATTCGGCATGAACGTGATTGGCTTTGATGTGTATTGGGACGAGAAATTCGCCAATGAACACGGAGTGAAGCGCGCCGCGTCGCTCGACGAGGTTTTTGCCGCGAGCGATTACTTGTCGCTGCACACCAACCTCACGCCGGAAACGCGCGATCTGATTTGCACCAAGACCATCGCCAAGATGAAACCGGGCGTGCTGATTCTGAACTGTGCGCGCGGCGAAATCGTCCACACGTCCGACATGGTCGAGGCGCTGAAATCCGGGCGCGTGGGCGGTTACGGCACCGACGTTTTGGATCAGGAGCCGCCGGCGGCTGATCATCCGCTGCTCAAGCTGCCGAACGTCGTCGTCACGCCGCACGTCGGTTCGCGCACTTATGAAAGCGTGGTGCGCCAAGCAACGGCCGCGGTTAAGAATCTCATTCTCGCCATGAACGGCGAAAAACCCATTGCGCAAATCAATCCCGAAGTGCCGGTGAAAAAGGCGGTTTGATTTTTCGCCGGCCGGCGGTGGACATTATTTCATGGTGTCCGCCGCCGCCGTGAGGGACAGGAAAATTTCCTCCAGCGCACCTGTAGAACCACTTTGCCGACGCAGCTCGTCGCGCGTGCCGACAGCGATGAGCTTGCCTCCGTTGATGATGCCGATGCGGTCGCACATCTCCTCGGCGATGCTCAATTGATGCGTGGACACCAACACGGTCATGCCAGCCAGCGAGCGCTCCTTCAGGACGTCTTTCACCACGCGCGCATGCTGCGGGTCGAGACCGACCATCGGCTCGTCAATGACGAATACTTCCGGGTCGTGCAGCAAAGCCGACACGATGGCGATGCGCTGACGCGTGCCGTGCGAAAGGCCTTCGAGCGGACGATCCACAAATTCAGTGAGGTGGAACCGCATGACGAGTTCCCGCGAGTTTTTCTCAATGCGCGCGGGGTCTAGCTGAAACAACTGGCCGGTGAAGCGAAAGAATTCCCACGCGGTCAGTTTGTCGTAGAGAAACGGAAAGTCGGGAACATAGGCCATCCGCTGACGCGCCTCGAGCGGCTGCGCCTGGATGTCAAAACCGCAGATACGCGCGGAGCCGGACGTGGGCTTGATGAGGCCGGCCAGCAGTTTGATCGTCGTGGTCTTGCCGGCGGCATTCGGGCCGAGCATGGCGAAAAATTCGCCGCGCCCGATTTTCAAAGAGACGTCGTTGACGGCGATGAGATCGCCGAAATTCTTTACGAGATGATTTAGTTCGATCATGGCTTGCTCCACTCATCAATGCGGGCGCTGAGGTTACCTGGCAGTTCCACGCGCAAAATTTCGCCCAGCGTACTGATGTCCACCAGCACACTGCGGCCGAGCAGGCTGGATTCAATCCGATAGACAGGCACCGACACCGTGCCAATTTTGACGCGGGTGCGGCTGGCGTGCCACTCCAATTTTTGCGCGGCCGTGGCACCGGCAAAATCCGGCAAATCCATCATCCCGAACAGCGTGTCGGCCACGTTTCCCATGAGCGCGTGCGCCAGCGTGCTGGGATTTTGCAAATCGGCAAAGCTTAAAGTGCGTTCCAGCACAGCGCCTTCGCTGTTGATTTTCAGATGCACGGTCTGATTGGTGGCGAGCGAATGGATTTCCACAACCGTAAGGCGCGAGCTGATTTTCAAGTTGAGCTCCCGCCACACGCGCACGCGCGAAAACTGCACCCGCCCGTCAAATTTTATGCGGTTGGTAAAATCCATGAGCGCGACGTTGCCAGCCACATGGATTTGATAACCCGCCTGCGTAACGAGGCCTTCGGGCGGCGGCTTGTCCGCATCCACCGCAGCCATCTCCTGGCCGACACTGGTGGATAATTCGCAATAGCCCATGCGGTCGTGGTTTTGATAGACGCTCAACGAGGACGCATCCGGCGCGGTCAGAATTTTGCGCCAGACCAGTTCCATCGGCACCGGTGTCTCACCGCTGTGCGAACCGAATTCCGCACGCCAGAGCAGGACATTCATCGTCACCCAGAAGGCAGTGATGGCGAGAAAAGTCAGGCGGGCGGGCATGAAAAATTAATACGGCAGATTCAACGTCTGGCCCACATGCAATTTTTTGGGCGTGACACCGGGATTGGCTGCGGACAATGCGGTCAGACTGACGCCGGATTTGCGGGCGATGGCGGCAAGGGTTTCGCCGGCGGCAACGGTGTGAGTCCGGGCCTTGACCGGTTTGGGCGCCGGAGGCCGCGCCGAAACGGTGGTCGGATTGGGCAACGGGGCAACCGGGGCGGTGGAAATATCATCCGGCGTGGGGCTACCGACAGGTGCGGAAGCCGGATTATTCGGCAACGGGGTCGGCGAATTTTTTTGCGCAGCCGCTTGCGCGGAGTAATACGCGCGCCATTTTTCCACCTCATCCTGCAGCCGGTGATTTTTTTCGGCGAGGTCCTCCAGTTGTTTTTGCGCGGCGGGTGCGCTCGGCAGCGGCAGCACGTCGGCGGCGAGCTGTTGTTTGCAACTGTTGATGCGCTGCTTGATCACTTCGGCATTGTCGGCTTTGGGATTCAGCCGGAGGAATTCCTGATAATGATAAATCGCGGCGGCGGGATCCGATTCCTTCTGATCAAACAGGCAGGCGAGCTGAAAATGAGCCGCCGCCGAGCGGGGATTGGCCTCCAGGGATTCGGTGAACGCCTCGACGGCGCCGGCATAATCCATCGCATTGACGCGGCCTTTGCCGAGGACAAAATGCGGCTCCTTCTCCTCGTCCAACGGACTGGAATCGGAGGGCAGGCAGCCATTCACGGCGACCACAGCCGCCGCCGACAGCAGGACGAGACACAATTTGCCACAAAATGACATGGCTCGAAGCTAAACGAACTTGCCAGCAGGTGCAATGTCAGGCTGCAACCGCCTTGGTGGCCGGAGCAGAAAATCCAAAATGAGGCGCTGATGCAGGAGTAGACGACCCGGGCTTGACCCGACCCATTCATCGGCGCGCGGTGCGTCAGGACTGGTGTTTTTTTGGGGACCGGTGGGGATTGCGCCCGTCACGCAGTTTAGATTCACATTTTTTCTGGCTGGCCATTCCGCGTGACTGGCCCGGCATTTGGCAGCATGGTCACTCCCCGAAATCACCAGAACCCGCACCCGTAAAATTCTTAATAAAATTGCAGTTTTTTCTTGGCGACAGGCTACGCGCCAGCTTAAATGCGACTCTCGTAAGCAACAACAACATAAAACAAACCAATTAAATCATGGCTAAAGCATTGACCAAGTCCCAGATCGCCGCGGAAATCGCGGACAAAAACAGCATCACCAAAAAACAGGCCGTTGAAATCCTCGAGTTCATCGCGGATCTGGCCTACAAGAATGCCAAGAACAGCTTCACCCTGCCGGGCCTCGGCAAGCTCGTTTTGGTCAACCGCAAAGCGCGCGTCGGTCGTAATCCGGCCACGGGCGAAACGATCCAGATCAAGGCCAAGAAGGTCGTGAAGTTCCGCGTCGCCAAGGCGGCCAAGGACGCGATCCTCGGCGTGAAGAAATAATTTCGGATTCCTTTCAAGGCGCTCTGCACCTCGCAGAGCGCCTTTTTTGTGGTCAGAACCGGGATTCATTCCGACCGCCAATCGGGATTCTCTTTGCCGGCGTCACGACATTCTCCGTCCACATCCCGCTATCTCCCATTCGCCCCCCCCCACCTCTTACTTGGGAGGTGCCGTTAAGACATAGCGGTCTGCCACCAGCCGGTCGGGGACCGACTTCACATAAGCCACAGTCACGTTTCCAGGCGCCACGGTGACCCGCACATGGCCCGAATTCCCCAGAAAGACACCCTGCTTGTAGCCGTAGGTTTGCAGGTCGCGAATGCGGTCATTACCGGCGAAACTCGGTTGCGGCACCATGAGATAAAGGATCCCGTCGAGCTCCTGCCGTGCGTAAAAATTGTCATGCGCCCGGAATACCGCCGTGACGTGGTGGCGCAGGAGCAGTTGCTGCACCGGCATTGTCCAACCGGGACGATGCGCCTTGAAGCCATCGCTGCCATCCGCATTTTTTCCACCCCATTCGTTGAACGGCGCGATTTCCACGCCCCCGCGCGAAGCCTGGTCGCCGCTCAAGAGATTGTGAATGAAAACAAATTTATATTTTGACTGGCTGCGTTCCAGCGTTTGCTGGAGCCATTGATACTGCACCTGTCCGAGCGACCAGCTCCAGCCATCGCCACCGCCATGCTGGCGCAGCGAATAGCGGTAAGGGTCCAGCACCACGAATAGTGCATCGCCCCATTCCCAGGCGTAGTAATTTTCGAGCAAGCCGCCATCGGCGCGGGGAAGGTTGTTGCCGGTATAAAACCCATCGGGAACAGGATTGGGGAAATATTTTTTCCGGATCAAATTCGACCAAACCGCCAGCGAGTCGGGCGAGCCGTCATCGTATCGGCTGCTCTCACCGTCATGCACGCCCAGCGCAAGAAACAACGGAACCGACGCGCCAATGTGCCCGAGATAAAACCGCTGTGCCAGATATTGCCGCGCCGCCTCGTCACGCGTTGCGTGCTTGTCGGTCATGAAGAGATTCCCGAGATCAATGTGGAAATCGGGCTGATCGGCGCGAATGTTCGCCAGCGATTGCTCATACACCGCCGCGCTGGTGTGCTCATCCAGATGCACATCCGCCGTCAGGGTAAACGTAAAGCTGCCGCCCGCCGGACGCGCCGTGTGGAAGGTGTATCCCGGGCGACTGGCGAACTCCGAGGTCCCCCTCCGTCGGGAATGGAATTCGTAGAAATACCCCGTATCCGCCTCCAGCGGACTGATGACCCATTCCACTGGCACGCCGGCTTTAAGCTGCCGCACCAGTGTCTGGCGGATGCCACCCCCAGGCTGCGTCCCGTAAGTCACAAAACCCTCCAGGTCTTGGTAGGCCAGCACACTCAACGTCACGGAGTTTTTTTCCGGGCGGGCCAGAATCAAATCGCAATCATGTGCCGGCACGGCCAAATGAAAAACGTTGGTTCCCGCCGCCGCTCCATGCCCGTGATCGCCTTTCGGTTTGACCATGCTGTCCGGTCCGGCAGCCACCGCCACGCCGGCCAACAATGCAAACGCCATGAGGGTTGCCGGAATTTTACGCATGCAGTCCTTTCGATTTCACTGAGTAGCTGTAGGCGATATCTCCGGTCTTGTTCGCCGCAGTCTCATCTTGGGGCAAATAGCTCCGCACATAATCCACCTTCACCTGCTCGGGGGAAACGGTGACACGCAAATGCCCGGAGTTCGGCAGCTTCACCCCGGATTGATAGCGTTCCGCGTTATAGGTCATATAACCCTGATCCGCCGGCATCGGCACTTCCTGATACACGACACCATCGCGCTCCTGCCGGCAATAGAGATGGTCGTGCCCCTGAAAGAAAATCGTGACGCCGTGTTTCACCATGAGCTGATGCACGGGCATTTCCCAGCCGGGGCGGCGCGCTGCAAACTCCCAATCGCCGCGCTTATTCCGGCCGCCCCATTCATACAGGTCGCATTCGTCCACGCCGCCACGCCCTGAACCCATGACGTGGTGGGCAAAGACAAATTTATATTTGGCCCGGCTCTGTTCCAGTGTGCGTTTAAACCACTGATACTGGGGGTTGCCGAGCGTCAAGCCCCACCAATCGCGATCCTTGCCGCGCCCCCGGTTGCCGCCGCCGGCATCCTCTTCATGAAATCCGCTATCCACCTGCGCGGGCGAATGCCAGTAATTGTCCAGCACCACAAAGAGCGCATCGCCCCACGTCCAGGCGCAATAATCCTTCCGCAGCCCCACAGCCGGCAGCGCCTCGGTGTCCCCGGAATAAAATCCTCCCGGCCCGGGCGTGGGATAAAACTGGTTGCGCGCGTTCTGCGCGTGAATCGCCACCGCGTGACGGTCGTCGGTTTGATTGTAGTTAAACAGCGACGCCTGCTCATGATTGCCGTTCAACAGAAACACCGGCGCCGATTGCGCCACCAGTCCCAGAAACGGACGTTGGAGGGTGTAACGAGCGGCCACCGCAGCGAAGGTCACCTCGCGCACCGGGGCCACGCTGAAATCATCGCCCATGCAGATGTAAAAATCCGGACGATCGGCAGCCGCATTCAATAACGTGCGGGCGTAGAGATGCGGCTGGCTCATCTGCGGCCGTTCCGGGTGCGAGTCACCCTGAATCGCGAAGGTGAACGTCCCGCCCACCGCCCGCTGCGTGTGAAAGCGGCACTCCGGCCGCGTCTGAAACGCTATTTCGCCGGGCTTGCGATAATTCAGCCGATAAAAATATTGGGTGTTGGGTTGCAGGTTTTCGAAAACCGTCTCCAGCGGGTGACTGGCAGCCAGCGTGAGCAGCCCGGTCTTGTTCGCATAGCGGCCCGTCGCCGTTCCGTATTCAAAAAAACCTTCCACCGTTTCCCGCGCCAGCGCGCTCACCGTCACAGATTGATCGCTCACGCGTCCCAGCACCAGTGACAGCCAGCTGAACGCCGCCAACTCGGGCGGCAGCACATAATCCTGAGCCTCCCGCCGGCCCCGACCCCCACCCTTGCCACCCTGCTTGTGCTGGCCCAAAGGGTTGGTTTGGGCGACCGCCGGCAGCAACAGCCAGCCTAGCGCGGTGGTGATCACGCTCAAAAACTTCCGGCGATTGCTGGTTAATTTCTTCATGGGATGCTTTTTAGCATGGTCGATTGTATTCTCGGTGCAAACAGAAAATCCGTATCCGGCAGCGGTGGCAGCGCCATGGGATCCGCATACAAAAACGGCAGCGTGGCGGTAAAACCCTCAATGCCGCGGAGTTTTTTGAGGGTCGCCCGCTGCCCGGCCGTCAGGGTGCGGCCCACCTCGGCAAATTGCGTGGCGTAGTAAAATGACAGTTCGCCATCCAGTTCGCCGTAGTGCCGGCATAGCGCCAGAACGGTTTCCCGACCGGGCGCGCCGCCGGTTAAAAACTGCCGCAGCGCCGTCGCCACCGCGCGGCGCGTGTTCACAATGGCCTGCAAATCCCCGCGCTGCAGCGCAACAAGGCTGACCACCCGCTCGCGCTGCGTGGCATCAAGCGCCGCGAGAAAGGCTTCGCCGCTATCGCCCGTCAAGGCGGTGCTGATGGAATAATTCTTTTGATGCACCGCCGGCGCATCCTTCATATAAAACGAACCAAAGTAGGTCCCGTGACCTTCCGGACAGAAATACGTATCCGCCTCCACGGAGCCCGCATACCAACTGAAAAACTCGCTCGCGTAGGTCATCAGCGCCACATGCACCGGATGGGACACCGTGCGTTTATCGAATGTCTCGGGCCCGTCCGGCCAGGTGCGCGAGTCGCCAAACTTGAGCCGGGCGAACTCCGCCTTTTGCGCCGCGGTCAGCGAGTGTACGATTTTTCCATAAACCTCCGCGCGCTCAAAAGCCAGTTCCCCGCCCAATCCAAAAATGCCCGCCGAATAATGCATCACCGCCGCGCGATCCAGCCCCTGGCGACCGACGGGCACAGCACCCTTAAGATTCCGGCAAAACGCCTGGATGAGCGGCAGCCGCTTGAGCGCCAGCTCGCGGATCCGGGGCGTCTGGGCCTTGCCCAGTTCCACCAATTGCGCCGTTTGGCCGGCATTTAGAATCCGCAGCGTGTTATTGGCGATGCGCGTGAGAAAATCCGTATTATGCCCCAGCGCCGCGCCATCCACATCGCGCATATATTGGAAGCCAAAAAAATCCGAGACCTTGCCCGGAGGCAAAAAAGTGTCGCAGAAAAAATCGCCCGTCAGAAACGCCAAACCGTCAAAGGCAATCGTGTTTAACTGAGCGCGGTCGGACGTCGCCTGCATCAGGGAGTAATCTTGGTTTGCCCCACCCGCTGGCCGCTCCTGAGCCGGCGCGGCGAGCGCCAGCAGCGTCAGGATGACGACGGCGATGCCAGTGAAGTTAGTTTTCATCACGATCCTGTCTCTCCTGTAGTCAGGGCCACATTGCGTGAGAGATTTCTTTGCTCAAAGCAATCATTCAAAACTGATTTGTTTTTTTCCCAATCACGCTGGTCCGGTCATAAATAAATTTCAGCTCCGCACTGTCCAGCACCCTGTCCTTCAAGGCATTGATCAACACATTCCGGTTCACGGCGGCGGCCGGCACAGAAAGCTGCACCGGCGCGGACAGCGCATAGATCGTCAGGATGTACGTCTTCGGGCCGGGCCCTTTCGAGTGCGGCGGCGCATAACCCAACTCACGATTCACACTATTGTTCCCCAGCGTGCCCACCCCTTGAACCGCCTTGGGCAGGCTATGGACACCTGCAGGAATATTATAGAGCGTCCAATACCATTTCACGTCTCCCGGTCCGGGGATATGATGCATGATCACCGCGTACGCTTTCGTCCCTGCCGGCGCCCCGCTCCATTCCAGCGGCGGACTCACTCCGGCCCCGTCGCCCGTAAACTCCACCGGCAGCGCCCCGCCATTCGTCACGACCGGACTGCGCAGGCTAAAGGTCCCGCTGCGTTTTGGCGTGAAATTGACGGGCGCTTCGGTCCGACCCCGCGGCTCATCCAGCCCCCCCTCGCGCGGCGGCCGGTCCCGCTGCGACGCTGTCACATCGGCGCGCGGCGGCGGACCTCCATTGCGGCCCCCGGCGCGATAGGTCGCGTCGTGTGTCGTGCCATCAGCATTGGCAAATTGAAACTTCCAGATTCCCTGGCCCAGGCTCGCGTACTGCACGGCCGCCGGCTGGCCGTCCACCGTGTAGTGCAGCGCAAACGTCTGGTCGTCCGGCGAACGGGTGAACTCCGTGATGGTCGCGCCCCGCAACGGCGCTTGCGCCGGACGCACCGGCTGGGCGCGCGGCTGCGGATCCACCTGGCCATTGCGCTCCACCACCTCGCCATGAAACCCGCCGTTCACATAGGGATAACTCTGCGACGCGTGATAGTGATAGCCCAGCGCGGCGGTGGCATGACCCTGAAACGCATCCAGACCCACCGGCGCCGAACCGTCCGGCTCCGTCAGGCCGTAGATCGGATACCCATCCAACGCGTAGGCCACCGGGGCGCTGCGGCCCACCACACTCTGCAAACTCAGCGGCGCCACGTGATAATGATAATCATCCGCCCGCCCGCAATGTCCGCCCCAGGCATCGAGTTCCCCGATCTCCCGGGAAATCTCCCCGCGATTATTCTGGGGATTGAAAATGGGAATGCCGTCCACCCCGATGGCAATGGCCCCGCGCAGAAAATGATTTTTAATCCCCTGCGGATTTTTCGCCGGCACCGGATGCAGTGGAATCGCCCACGCGTTCTCGCCCCAATAGGGCTGCGGCAACGGCACCTGCTGCTGCCATGCCGTAATTCCCACCATCATGCCATGCGCCGGCAACCCGTTATCCTGCACGTACAGATACGTCTCATCCCAACTCACCGACACCCGCGGCGCAAACTTTTCAAACACTGCGGCCTGCGGCGGCGGCGGGTTTGTCCCGCCCCGAGTGTGGCGACTCCCGGTTGCCCCCGCTGGGGCCGCAAACCAGCCCGGAGGCTGACTGATCCCATTGGCCGGCAGCGGCACTTGGGCCTGCGCCACGCCCCCCACCCCCCAAGCCAGCGCCACGAGCCAAAGGATTTGGTAATGTTTCATAAATATCATTTTAAAATGGAATCTGGCTGGGGCGAGTTACCGGCTAAAAAACTGTTCCTGAACGGCCACGCATAAATAATAAACCCCGCCGGCCGAGATCACCGACGTCCCGTAACGCAGCAGTACCGCGTGCAAACTGTGATGGAGTTGCAACCGGCTTACCACCAGCAGCCCGAAGAGCGGCAGCACCACCCACTGATGCCCGGCTTCCACTCCCAGACTGAACGCCCCCAGTGCCAGCCAGGTGCCGGCCGCGGGCAACCCCGCCATCGCCGTCAACAATCCGCCCGCAAACCCCAGCCCATGCACCAGGCCAAACCCGAACGCCACCGTCAAGCGCAGCCGGGAATGCGCCCGTTGCGGCCGGAGCAGATTTTCCAGCGCCACAAACACGATGCTCAAGGCAATCACCGGCTCCACCACCCACGCCGGCAGCCGGCAAACGCCAAAGACACACAGAGCCAGCGTCAACGTATGCGCCAGCGTAAACGCCGCAATCACCTGCACCATCTCCCAGAAACGCCGTGTCGCCAGCACCAGCGCCGCCACGAACAGCAGATGGTCATAGCCCGTGAGGATGTGGCGGATGCCATGCCAGAAATACTCCCCAAACAGCCGCCAACCCGGCCACTGACTGGACGCCGGCGCGGACGCCATGACAGGCGCCCGCAGCACAGGGGTCCTCGTCGGCGAGTTCACCTCAGAATCAATTCTGTAGCCCGTGGGAATGGTGGCTGGTTGACGACCGAGCAGCCAGGTGGTGGCGGTGCTGGCATCCACCCGCTTTGCCCGGATGACATAGCTCACTTCCCAGGCAGCCCCCACGGCATACGGATGCTCCTTGAGCATCTCATTGAGAAAAGTAACTTCCCCGGGCGGCGGGCCGCGCCACGGGTATTCCAGTTCATACTGGTAAAAGGTCTGTTCCGGCTTGCCTAATATCGGCGGGCGCTGGAGCCCGAGGACCGTTCCCGCCAGAACATTCGTCCCGACCGAAAGCGTCAGATGCTGCAACACATACTCCCCGTGCTGCGCCACGGCGCGGTTCAATGCCGCGGTGGCGGCATTGGGATTCAGGCCTGGCGCGAGGCTTTGCGCCACGCCGATTTCTTTTAATGAAACCGACACCGCCACGTGCACCCGGGCCGGCTCAAACTGCACCCACATCGCCTCCTGAGAGAGGGGATGCGCCTGAGCGGACAGCGCCCACGCCAGCCAGAAGGCGCAGGGGAACGCGCCGAAACACGACTGATACAAAGCATGGAACCCCGGGAACATGAGGTGGAGTTTACGGGGTCAAACCTTAAGCAGGCATGAAGGGTTTTAAAAAAAAGCGAAAAGCGGAAAAAAAACCTGAAACTTGAAACCTGAAACCTGAAAAAATTCTGAGCTGCGAAAAGGCACAAAAGGCGCAAAAGTTCCTTCGCCTAGCGGCGAGGAAGCGAGCCAAACGGCGTCTGCCGGTTTATCCGGGATTCGATTTCAGGTTTGGCTTTTGGGCCTCGGCGTGAGATTTCGCTTTGAACGAAATCGGCTTACGGCAATCGCAAGTCGTCAGAGTTTGCCCTTGGTGCTGGGGAGCTGGCCGGCAATCCGCGGGTCGTGCCGGCGCGCGGCGTCCACCGCCCGCGCAAACGCCTTGAACAGCCCCTCCACAATGTGATGCGGCTCGTCGCCGTACAGCAGCTCCAGATGCAGATTGCATCGCGCCTCGTTGGTAAATCCCTGGAAAAATTCCCGCGCCAGGCCGAACCGGAACGTGCTGGAGGTGTCCTGATGCTTTTCCGCGTCGGAAATTTTCTTCTGGCCAAACTGGTTCAGACCGCGCCAGACCAGAAAGGGCCGGCCGCTGAAATCCACCACGCAGCGCGCCAGGCATTCGTCCATGGGGACATAGGCCTCGCCGGTGAACGGGTTCCGCGGATCAAATCCGTGCCCGTAGCGCCGGATGCCGCGCTTGTCGCCCAACGCGGCGGCGACGGCCTGACCGAGGGCGATACCGCAATCCTCCACGGTATGGTGCGCGTCCACCGCCAGATCGCCGTCGCAGCGCAGGTCCAGATCCACCGTGGCATGCTTGGCAAACAGCGTCAGCATGTGGTCAAAGAACGGGATGCCGGTGTGGATTTTGGATTTGCCCTTGCCGTCGAGGTTCAGGCGGAGGGAGATCCGGGTTTCCAGCGTGTGACGTTTGATTTTGGCCGTGCGCACTTTCATGGCAAAAGTAAACCAGAGGAACCCGGGAAAACAAAGTGAAAGCCGCCGAATCCGTGGGAAGCCCACCGGAAACCTGAATTCATTCACCGCCAAGGGGCCAAGGACGCCAAGGAGGGGGCTTGGGAAAAGCGGAAACATTTTTGGCCGCGAAAAAGCACAAAAGGCACAAAAAAAGACAAACCTGAATTTTCAACCGCGAACCAAACCTAACTAAACACAACCAAACCTGACCAAACCTAACCTGTTTTTAGAAAAAAGGACCGCATTTTTTCTTTACCGGTTTCTTTACCAGGCAGCGGGCAACTGTTGTAAGTGCTTGATAGAGCATCCGGAATTTTACCGTTTCTTTACCAATTTCACGTTTTGTGGGGGCCACGGTTCAGATGAAAACCGGCCCTCCGTCATTTGACCGGGTTTGAGGGCAACTGTTGTAAGTCGTTGATAGAGGATCCAAAATTGACCTTTTCTGACCGCCAGAGGCCATATTTTTTTCTGGTCAGGTTCTTTAACTGAAAAAACGGGCCGAGGTAAACAATAAAGGAATAAACCGGTTTTAAGAAAAATCGGAAATAGTGCATCATATTTGGACACAACTTGATACCGACCAACTTCAAAACCAGACCAAACCGGACCCAAACCGGACCAAACCAGACCGAAAAATGAAATATTTTGAAAAAGGGGCGGGTGGGCAAATTAAAAGCGAAAAGCGGAAACTGAAAATCAAACCTGAAACCTGAAACCTGAAACTTGAATGGGGTGAACAACGAAGGCGCACCTTGGACCACTGGCTTGGTTTACCGATTTTTACCGTTTTTTACCACTTTCACGTTCATTCTGTGGCAGGCTCCATGTGCCAAGTGCCATGTGAAATCCGGCCCCCCTTTTTTTTGACCAGGTTTGAGGGCAACTTCTGTAAGTCGTTGATAGAGGATCCAAAACTGACCTTTTCTGACCGCCAGAGGCCATATTTTTTTTCGGTCAGTTTCCACCGGAAACAAACCTGGATCGATTTAAACCGCCAAGACGCCAGCGGAAAAACCTGAAATCTGAAACCTGAAACCTGAATTTTAAACCACGAAAGGCAGAAAACTGAATTCAGGAGACAGAAGGTAGGGGCCGGAAACAAAGACCATGAATGAGCCTCCTGACGTCGGCTGCTACATAACCTAAAAAAATTTACGAGCCGGCGAGACGCCGGCGCTCCCAGGCACCTGAATTTCAACCACGACAAGGTGAAACGCTAGCCCGGGCGGAGGGGACACTCCGACCGGGCAGCACAGGACGCTGAACGGTTTACACAACATCGGCATGTCAAAGATCGGCCTCAAACCGCTCCGGCTCAAAAAAACTGCCATTGGCTTTCTCCCGCGGAACACTAGCCGCCGACGCGTCTGCCCGGCCCGACTCACAGAGTCAGGACCGGCGGGCCGCAAATCATGTCATAAGTTTGACATGCCTGAGACGCCATGTCAATAAGTTGGCCGTTGGTTTTTAGAATCGGGAAGGGAGGGAAACGAAAGACAAGACAAGACACCAATTACACGAATTTACACCAATTAAGTCGTAAACCTGCCGGCTGGAGGATTGGCCGCAAAAAGGCACGTAGGGCGCAAAAGAAAAAACAGAAACTGAGGCCGGAATTTTTACCACGAAATACAAGAAATACACGAAGGAACACGGCCGATACCAACAACCGTGGCGTGGGCGCGCTCACCGGATAGTGAAGATTTTCCCGGAAACGAATTGGGTGGGTGGCTCAATTTTCTTCAACGCTACTTTGCGGCCGTCGGGGAAAACTTCGTAGATGACGCCGTCCTGCGATTGCAGCACGCTCTGTCCGGACGCGAGCACCTGTTCGCGCGCCGCCGCGAAGGCCGAGCCGGAGACGGCGGGAAACTGGCTTTCGAGTTGTTGGATGTCTTGGTCTGACATGGCGAATCTATGTGGTTTGAATATAGGGCAGCCGCCCGTTTACAGCAACCTTGTCTTTCCGGTGAGGAGTTCCGGCATCATGGCCTGCTTGAGATCGCAGTTCTTTTGTCGGCGTAGCTCCAACGCTGCCAGCTCTGCGTCCATGTCCATCAGCGCCGCGCCCTTTATCGCAACCACCGGCTGGGGGACTGAATGATTAGCCGCGAAAAGGCGCAAACGGCGCAGAAGGAAAACCGGTATTTCAGCGAAGGGCACCTCGTCAGCGCCAGTGGTGCCACGACCAGACTGCGGCGGGGAAGGGAATCAGCGCGAGCGCATACTTTTTTACTTTTTCTTGGATTCCAAGTATTTCTGGTAGGACTCCAGGTCGCGGTTGTAACGGTCCACCTGTCGATCATAATCACGCTGCGCACGCTCCAATTCGCTCTCGGCATTCTTCAGACTGGAATCAGCACTATCCACAGACCGCTCGGCAGATTTCCGATCGTTTTCAGTTTTAGCTTTGAAAACCGCCGACTCAGCATCGCGATAGCGTTGATTCGCCAAACGGACAGCATTTTCACGGCTCCGGAGAAAGGAATTACTCGGTGGAGTGGGCCGGGAAACGATTTGTGCCGAGGCCGCCATAACCGAGTAAGCAAAGAGGGCAAGGCAAGTAAATCGAAACAAGGAATGGTATTTCATGAATGAAACTTGGGCCTGGAAGCAGGTGATGTCAAGGTCTGGTCGGTGCGGCCTAGCGTGCCAAGAAAGCCCCGCCTGTTTTATGTCGTAATTGCTTTAAAAATGAAATTGCGGCATTTGACAGCGGCCGGAGGCCACCGGCCATGCCAAGTTTTTCACACTAGCTGAAACCGGGAGAAACGGGCTAATTCATCCCGGTAAAAATGCGTGAAGACGATGTCATGGGCGAACAGCGAGGCCCATTCCAAGGCAGTGGTCCGGTCGAGATCAGTCCCGCCAATCAATTCGTGCTGGCCGTTGGGAAGTTTGACGAGTTTGGCCTGACCGAATTGCTGGATCAGTTGGGTGCGATAGCGTAGCGGAATCAGATGTTTCAGCGGCGATTGATGCCGGTTTATGTCAAAGTTGGGCTCCCTTCACGGTCTTCATGGAATCGATTCCAAAGGAGCTGAGGCATTGGTCCGCGTCAATACCGCCACCCCGGAATATGCGAAAGTCCCGTCGGTGACGCCCTGATCGTAGTACACCAACATGTCGTCGAAGCCGTCGTGGTTGAAATCGCCGTATGCCAGAATGGTAACCTGCATGCTGAAACGGTCCATATTTAAGGACATTTCCGTATCCGTCTGCTTGGTGATCCGGGTCTCAGGGTAAAATTGGAGCCAGGATTGATGCTGTTTGATGGCCTCGGCTACATCATTGGATTCCTCGCTGAGTAGTGGTGCCAAGGTCAGCGGCAGCAAGCGAACCAATTCTTGGCCGGGTTTGAGGTTGCGAACAAAGCTGTTGGTCGCGGGCGTGGCTATTTCGATAAATGGAATGTGCCCGCGAGTTCGCCAGAACCAGCCGGACATGTCCAAGTCGGCACCAGTCTTTTCTGTGCGTTTTTCTCCACCTTCGGCTATGAATTCACGCCAGGTTGTGACGACCACATCCTTGCCAGCGCTGTTTACGCACGTTACCCCGCCAAATTTTACAATCTCCGGCACTGGCACGTCCTTGAGATGTTCCAAGTTGGTACGGCTTGTCACCGGGATGGCTGCCGTGCAGATCACCGGAAAGTATTTCATCACGGGCGAGGGTGTTGTGTGGCGACAACCTAGGCAACACGCCCCACCCACGATGACCATCGCCGCACCTGTGGCCCAAGTTAAAGTGGACAGGGGATTCATTGAGCCTTTTCCACTTGGGCAAATTTGACGATGAATTCCGGCTCGGTCATGGAGCCTGCTTCGGTGAGGCTGGTCTCCTTGATGAAATCCTGATCCTCCGGCAGAAAACTGCCACTCACTTTCACCATCATGCCTGTTTTCAGGTCGGCAACCTGGTTGAACAGATCGCTGTTGATCGGAATCAACGTATTGTCTCCGCTGTCGGACAATTCATTATTGTAGGTTTTAAGTTTGAGTTGGCCAGCGCCGAGCGTGATCGACAAATAGGCATTTCCCTTTGAGGTGGTGGCCATTTCGTCAATCCGGCCCGTCCAGCCCTTGAACTCAAGCGCCGGGACCACTTCCTGAAGCTTTTGTTTGCGACTGACCCGGACGGCGGACTTTTTCAATTCATTTGCAGCTCCCTGATAAGGCGCGATAAAGCCGTTCACAGCGTCGGTGAATACCTTTTCCTCCACTGGCATGGTCATAGCAATTATGCTGCTGGGCGACACGGAGCCGAAAGATGCTTCCATGGTCGATGTTGACGAACCGGAGTGATGCCCCAACCGCGACAGAATCCCCAGTACCACGATGCTGCTAATAATCCAACTGGGTGTTTTGCTGGTGTTGGGAATGACCAGTCCGTTGGTGTCAGTGAACTTCCCCCGGAGGATGGTTAGCAGGTCAAAAGCGAGCCACAGTCCCAGACCACCGATCGTGAACAGTTGCAGGAGGGCTGTTTTCCATTTGCCGACGGCGAACCGGTGAGCGCCGAGCGCGCCGAATGCGAGGGCATTGATGAGTACGAGCCAGAAATTCTTGGGGGAAACTTGAATAGTTTTGTTCATGGATGGTTAATATTTCCACCCATTGTAAAGGTTTCCACGGACCTGTCGTGTCGCGTAAATCGCGACACCCGCGCGTACTTATTTCCGCAACCACTTGGACTTAGGGTTGATCCAGGAACTGTAACAGCGCGGAGCTTTGGGCATATTTCGATCGTTGGAGACGTCCCGGAGCTTCACGGGCAGCCAAACATCCACAGCGGCAGCTGGCTCCTTGGCAATCTGATGACGTTCCAGCCGACGGAAATGTCGGTTAATGGTGCGTTTGGCCTGCTTTTCGGTTGGCTGGAAGCCAACCACCGGAACTTTGCGATAGGAATGACTCATGTTTGTTGCTGGCGCTTAACTTCCCTAAATCAGCAGGTGAAGCAAGTCGCGATATTCGCTACTTGAAAGAGACCCGTGAAGCGGCCGCATGCAGGGCGACGATGATGCGGAAACTAGATTGAAATAGGTCTGAGCATGCGAAAACAAATGTTATAACTCTCCAAGCTACTCAAAAAGTTAAAGTTTTCATCCTGGGAATCTTCTTGTAGAAATTTTTCATACACGGCAACCACCTCGTTAACGTCATTGCCTTTCTCACCGGCTAAAATAGAAACTGGCACTGATTCCAACTTGAATACGACTGGCTGTGGATCGCTGGCCAACAAATTCAGCACGGGAAAATCTTCGGCGGTAAAGCAGGTGGGGCTACCCAGTTTTAAATACAGATTCAACGTCTCAGTGATCAGTTCCGAACCGTATTTGTGTTTCGAATAATTATTTGCCGTCCATCGTGAAGTAGTCAGATATACTTGTCCGTGTTGCCAATTTGCCCCGTCGGTAACTTTTTGCTTCGCCATGCTTTCCAAATAAAACCACAACCCGTCCTTCAGCGGATGAAAAATTTCGTGTTCAATTAATTTGCGAAGGAGTTCAATAACCTTTAATTCACGGATCGGATCATGGCCGCCCAAGCCACGCTTGAGGATGGATTCGCGAAACAGAGTTGAAGTGGCGTGATATAGTGGAAAAGTTAATCGCCCATCTTTTATGAACTCGATTGATCTGGCATTCATATTAAATTTGTTTTTAACGCATGGCTGGCAATAATTAGTAATTCATTCTGAATTGCCAATTTTATTTAGCAGCGATGCGTCGCAGCCAGCCTGCCGAATAATTTCAATACGGAGAGCCTCTTCTGTTTCAACTGAAATGTGACCAAGCAAGGGCAAGCAGGACAAAGATTTACTATCCCAAACCTCCATATTCACGTAAATGGGAGTTTTAATTTTAGGCAAATGTGGAACGGAAAACATGGATCCAATCCAGGGATAGTACGGATGCCCTGGAGTTAATCGTGCTTCGTTCATGTTACCAATATGCCCGTTTGATTTAAGGTTATGGGCAAATCGAATATAACCAGGATGAAATAATGCTGAAAGTTTACCTGGCGTTTTTCCGATTACTGAAGCTTTACCAATATAGAATGGCTGCACTTTTCCATTTTCGTTACGACAATAAATAAGATATAAAACTCCTTCTGGACATGCGGGCGTCCCCCACGTAGCCCTAACATGTTTTTTTATAATTGAGATGCGATCCGAAAAAGGAATTGATCGCGTCATTAATCCGCCGCTCAAAACAACTGATAAGTTGTCAGCGCTGGCACTTAATAAAGGCATGTCGGATTCCGGGTGCAACCCTCCGAACCAATTTTCAACATGCCGAACTGCGATTTGTTTATCCATATTATAAGTAGTTAATCACGATTCGGAATAAGGCACCATCGAGTTGATTTATCACCATGTTCAACTCATTCATATTTAAATGTTCAAGTAGGGAACCGAAAATAGCAATTGTTTTCAGATCGCTATAATTTTCCAGCAGCCAACGTGTTGATGAGATTCCATTCAGCCAGTTCGCCGGCCCAGATCCGGCGGTTCCGCAGGTGCGGCGGCAAATACTTTTTTACCAGCAAATCTGCCCGGGCATAATTGATTTGAGTTGAATCCCATGCCGCAGGCCCGCTGGCTTCCTTCCAGGTGGTTTCCTGTCGCTTTTGAAGTCGATTTCTTTCGGCATTCCATTTGGCAAAATCCTGAAATTGGATCCATGCCCCTGGTCGCAAGGTTCGGGTATTGCCGGCGAGCCACACCAATACTACGGAATCTTTAAGCCAGGAATGGCTGTGGACATGCAACTGCACTCCGGCTGGCCGGGCCATGATGATTTCATACATGGCAAGCGACGTATCCACCAGCAATTGACCAGGACCGGTGAGACTCAGCTTGAATTGATCCCCGGCTTTCAAACCATGCAGCTGCTGCTCCAAGGCGATTAATGCCGGCGTGAATACAGATGTGAGATTGGTGAGAGTGACATTGATAGTTTTGGCGGTTTTCATGAGATTTTGATAGCGTGATGTTTTTTAAGAATGGCCCGGACTTGTGGGGACATGTCCTGCGGCTGGCTTATTTCAATCGGCCCTGGATGCTTCAACAGCGCGGTTGCGCCGCCAAGGGACAAATTATTGTGGCGGCCCAGAGTCAATTTTCCCCGATGTTGGACCAGTGCTCTACAGCAACCCTCCGACAACGCCTTGTCCCAGAAGCCCAAACCGCCCGGCTTTTGAGCCAAGCGGCTAACAGCAAGGTTAGTCACATTCTTTAAGTATGAGAAAGTCAGATTGCCCTGATGCAGACATAATTCGGTCAAGACCGATTCGGGAATTGATCTGAGGTTGGATAAATTTAGGGTGCCGGAGTATGCGGCAAGTTCACGCGCCACTGTTGCCGTCAAGTGTGTGGTGTCAATGCCCAAGTGGCCTCCAGTATGTTTAGCCAAAGCGCTGGCGACTGGCCCCGATAGCCGCCGGACGCCGATCGAAAGCTGATGCGGATGTCGGGCTAGAATTGTCGCCACGGATGGGGAAAGCTGGCGCAATCTGAGCACCGCCACCGGGCCCTTGTGCCGGATGAGGGCGCGGGCGGTTTGCCCATTGAGAGATTTCAGCCAAAACACGAGATCACCCTTGTGGTCCGCCAGTTGCTCGGCAACCTCCGCTTTCAAGACGTCCTGCGGGCTCTGGAACACCAGATTGCTTGGCGTGGCACTCAGGATGGCGGCGATCTTTGTCGTGATGCCATCCAGGTTATTGATGATCAAAGTCCCCTTGTGTGGTGCAAGGGCGCGCGCGGATTCCGGCGTCAAATTGAAGTCATCAAACCACAGACCGCCACGGTGTTGGGACAGGCATTTTGACAGTTCGGCAGGCAGATCCCCGTTTGAAACGTCCACCATGAAGAGATTAGCCCCGGAATGAGTGGCCAGATACGCAGTGATTTCCAGCGTCAAGCGGCTGATTTTTTGCCGGAGTTTGGAGCCGGCTTGTGCCAGCAACTGAATAGCCATGTCATCAAGACCGGTGAAGCAGATTGTTTTGTCCGCCGGTTTTTGCGGGTTCTCCATTTGGCTGAATTCAATGCGCATAAGCAGCCTGAGTCGCTTCAATGTTGATGGGGAGGGTTGGCTTTGATGGAGTCTTTTCCGGTCTTGGCCGGGTTTGCCGCCGAACTTCCTGTTCAATGCACCAGACATAAACCCGGTGCAGGTCGGACAGGTTTTGTTGCTTTTGAATGCGCCGGACATACGACATCACGGTATTGGCGCTGATGTCGAGTTGCTGCGCCACCTCCTTGACCACCAAGCCCTGACCAAAGAGCCGGCAGACCTGAGCGATCCGGGTGGTCGCCAGAAGTTTGTTTTGGGGTGTCACATTCATCGTGGCACCAGCTTAAAGGATTAGGTGTGACAACCAGTGTTCCACATTGTATTTATTTTTAAATTGTGAAACGCCCCGTTAAACCCCGTTCCCTTAAAACTCAACAGCTGGAGCCTTCCCCGGTCAAGATTTCCCGGATGTGGCAGATCCATCAGTTGTTGGCCGAAGGAAAGCCGGTGAACTGTTTCCAACTGGGCCGGCATCTGGAAGTGGACCGGCGCACTATTCTCCGGGCCATGGATTTCATGCGCGACCAGTTGAACCTGCCGATTGGGTATGACGGCTCCAAGAAAACGTATTTCTACTCTGCGCCGGTGAGTCAATTCCCGACGCTGACGATCAGTCCCGGTGAAATGCTAGCCTTGACGGCGGCTCAAAATACCCTGGCGCAATACGGCGGCGCACCGCTGGCCCGCAATCTGGAGGGGGCTTTGGGGAAAATTTCGCAACTGACCGGGTCGAGTATTTTGGGGGCAAAATCAAACACCACGATCCGGGTGGTGGGGGCGGGGAAGGAAGATCTCAAGCACTTCGAGCTACTGGACGCAGCCATCAAGCAGCGGCAACCCGTTCAATTTGTCTATCGCCGACTGGGTGAGGCGGAGGAGACCAAAGAAACTCGAACCGTTGAACCGCATCATGTGGCCTGCACCAAAGGGCGTTGGTATCTGGCAGCGCAGGATTTAAAGCGCCAGGCGATGCGGACGTTTTCCCTGAGCCGAATGGAGGCGCTGGTGGTTTTGAAAGGACGGTTTGAACGCCAGGCAGATTTCGACCCTGATACCTATTTTGCCAGCGGGTTTGGCTTCCTCAAAGGCCAGGGTGATTACCAGGTGGTCATTGAGTTTGACCGCTGGGGGGCCGATTTATTGCAGGCGAATACCTGGCATCCGTCCCAGAAGATCAAACAACTGCCGGAAGGCCGGGTGCAAATGAACCTACAACTGGACAGCCTCGAAGAGATTACAAACTGGCTGATGAGTTGGGGGGAACATGCCACGGTCGCCGCGCCGGAGGAACTGCGTCAGCGACTGCTCAAGATTGCCAAGACGCTGGTGGACCGTTACGGAGCAAAATAAACCACTCTCACTAGCGTAGTGGCCCGCAAAGAAGTGCACATATTCGCGAGCTGAATAGCATAGGGGGATATCACGTAAAAGTATTGGCGGCGTCCTCTCGCAAGCTAAACGAATTCGTCTGGAACAGTGGATTCATGCTGGCTCCACCCCGCAACAGGTGGCGCTGAGGGCGCGGATAATTTTGGCCGCCGCCCGTTTTCCCCACACGCGTGGGGATGGTACGCGAACCGCGTTGGCGTTCAGGCTCTAGCCGACATGGCATCCCTTCCAAACTCCCAATGCTGAAACCTGAAAGGATTTCGACCAGGGATCCACACTGATGACCACAGATTGGAACGGAAACTCGCCGGCGGGACGACGGCCCTGGGAGAGGCGCAGCGGCTTTTTTTGGGGACGGGCTGTAAATCCACATCTGGAACACGGAGTTGGAAAACTCCGTAAACCCGCAGGCTCGAAAGCCGGCGCTACTGACACGTTTCAACGCGCGCGTTCCGGTGCGGCGGTGACACCCCACCGAATCAGCCTGCCAGGCGCGCCGCCAGTTTGCGACCCCGTTTGCGGGATTCGGCGGCGAGCCGCTTTTTGAAAGCCACCAGTTCCGCCAGCAGCCGGGCATCGCTGACGGCGAGTATGGAAACGGCCAGCAACCCCGCATTGCGCGCGCCGCCAATGGCCACCGTGGCCACCGGAATGCCGCCCGGCATTTGCACGATGGATAGCAGTGAATCCAGGCCTTGCAGACTTTTGCTTGCCACCGGCACGCCGATGACCGGCAGCGGCGTGTGGCTGGCCACCATGCCCGGCAAATGCGCCGCGCCGCCCGCGCCGGCAATGACCACGCGCAGCCCGCGCTGGTGCGCGGTCCGGGCGTAGCGCGCCATGTCGTCGGGCGTGCGATGGGCGGAGACCACCCGGACTTCGCACGGAAGCTGGAACTCCTGGCAGACCTGGTAAGCGGCCTCCATGGTGGGCCAGTCGGAATCGCTGCCCATGATGATGCCGACCCGCGGGGCATTATTCTTTTTCATAGTTTTTCGCCAAAATCAATTTCCCGGGCGGCGCGCTCGGCGATGGCCAGGGCCTCGTCCAAAGAATTTCCCAACACGGTGAGGTGCCCCATTTTTCGCCCCGGGCCACTCATCCGTTTGCCGTACAGGTGAAAGCGCAGGCCCGTCAAGCGCAGGGCGTTCGCCAAGCCCCGGGGCGTTCCGGGGGCGGTGTGGGTGCCCAGGAGATTCACCATCACCGCCGCCGGCGCGAGCATGCGGGGATTGCCCAAAGGCCAGCCGAGCACGGCACGGATGTGGTTTTCAAACTGCGAGCACTCGCACGCCTCGATGGTATAATGGCCGGAATTGTGCACGCGCGGCGCGAGTTCATTGATGGCCAGATGACCCGTCGCCGACAAAAACATTTCCACCCCGAAGCTGCCGACGCCACCGACGGCGGCGACCGCCTGTTCCGCCAGGGCCGCGGCGCGTTGGGCCAGGTCGTCGGGAATCCGGGCCGGCGCTTTGACGACATGGCACACGTGATGGCGCTGAACCGTCTCGACGACGGGATAAACCGCCACCGCGCCGTCCAGCCCGCGGGTAATGATGACCGCCAGCTCTTTCACGAACGGGAAAAAGGCCTCGACCATCAGGTCGTTCCGGCCACCGCCCAACGCCTGCCAGCCGGCGGGGATGTCCGCTGCGGATTTCAGGGTGAAATTGCCTTTGCCATCGTAGCCATTGCGGCGGGTTTTCAGGACCAGCGGCCAGCCAAAGTCGCGGGCCGCGGCAATGATTGCGGCCGGGGACTCCACGGCGCGGAACGGCGGCACGGCGAGCCCCGCCGATTCCAAGGCCCGCTTTTGTTTGAACTTGTCCTGCGTGAGGGCAAGGCACGCGGCGCCGGGGAAAACCCGGTGCCCGGCCTGTTCCAAAAGCGCGAGCGCGGCGGCGTCCACGAACTCGTTCTCCAAAGTGACCACATCGCAACGGCCGGCGAAATCTTTCAGCGTGGCGGGGTCGCTCCAGTCGCCCACCAGGGAATCCGGCGAGAGGCGGGCCGCCGGGCTGTGCGGATTTTTTTCCAACACCACCACCTCCACGCCGAGCGGCACGGCGGCGAGGGCTGTCAGGCGCGCGAGCTGGCCGCCGCCGATGATGCCAAGCCGCACCGGATAACCCGGGGAGGCGGTCGGGCGTTTCATTTCTGAATCGTAGGTTTCGTGCATAATCAACCAGTGCTTTTCATGCCGGCGGCAACGCCCTTGACGGTGAGCGCCAGCAAGCGGCGCAATTGTTCGGTGCGCTGCGCCTCGCCGGCCTGGCGCCAGACCGAGAGAAAACGAATTTGCAAATAATTCAGCGGGTCAACGTAGGGATTGCGCCGCCGAATGGATTGCGCGAGCACCGGCTGGTTGGCGAGAAGCCCCTTGCGCTCGTTGATGGCCAAAACCATTGCCACCGAGCGCGCGTATTCGTCCTCGATGAGGCCAAAGATTTTTTGGCGGACCGCGGCCGATTGGACCAGCGCGGCATACTGGCGGGCGATGCCGAGATCGGTTTTGGCGAGCGAGACCTCGGCGTTGTCCAGCACCGTGCGGAAAAACGGCCAGCGCCGGTACATCTTACGAAGCTGTTCCAGGCTGTCGGGCGTCTGCGCGGCAAACTGCTGCAGCGCCGAGCCGACGCCATACCAGGCCGAAAGCAGATGCCGCGATTGCGTCCACGAAAACACCCACGGGATGGCGCGCAACTGGCGGATGTCCGCCGTGGCGGCACGGCGCG